>Ga0153915_10003597_pt1 | contig 14209 bp, 11 predicted proteins | sample Opewatmetagenome_2_FD_107003 | JGI IMG/M metagenome (GOLD analysis project Ga0153915, IMG submission 107003) | Freshwater wetland microbial communities from Ohio, USA - Open water 3 Core 3 Depth 3 metaG | ecosystem: Environmental > Aquatic > Freshwater > Wetlands | place: USA: Ohio, Lake Erie... | reverse complement strand
CGAGCGACTGAAAAGCACTGAACGCGAATCCATGCTCAATCTGTTCTATCAAATCAGAAGCAGTGTGGGCCGAAAGGCCCAGGCCAGAGCCCGGCATGCGCCGCCGCCGCTTGCCATGGGAAATGGCAGGTCCGGAAAGTGTGCGTGTTCTTGGTGTCGTCAGTCTGCCCATGATCTCAAGATAAGCCGGATTTGCCATTATGTCAAGTTTCTCCTGCCAAATGGCATATTATCGGAAATCTCCGTCCACTGATCAATGTGTATCAGTGCTTTTATCAGTGTTAATCAGTGGTAAGGTTTTGGTTGCGGCTCGGCTGCGCTGTGATTCGTGTCATTCGTGTTAATTCGTGGCCAAATGTTCTTACCGCGCCCCCGCCTTCCCCAGATCCCCCAACACCACCCGCACCACCGCCTCCAGCAACGCCGCCCTCGGGTACTCATTATGGCTGCGCATGGCTGCTGGAATATCCGAGGTCGTCGCGAAGTTGATCGCCACGGCCAGATGGTCGGCTGCCGCCGCCCCCAGAAATTGGGAGCCGGGGATGGTGGCGTCAGGTGCGAGTAGCTGTCCATCCTGCGGCAATCCGTACACCGACATCATCTGCCACGTCTCGGCCATCATGCTGGAAGCATGGGCGCGGTCCACCTGGGCCGCGATGGTGTACGCAGGAACATCCAGGTTCGGATGTTCCGCCAGAAATTTCTGGCGGTTGCGGTAGCTGAGGCTGTCAATGGCTCCCGTGAGATCGCCCTGGCACTGCATGTAAGTGGCTTTGAGCCAGCGGGCGTAGCCTCCGGGCATCACGTCCACCAGCCGCGACCCGCCCACCGCGCCCGCCACGCTTACGAAGGCCGCAACTTTCGCGTTCAGCTCGGGGAAAGTAGCCAGGGCTTCGTAGCCATCGGTTGCGCCTTTGCTGTAACCCACCACCAGATATTTATGGGTTCCGTCGAAATGTGTGTTGATGTAATCGGCAATGAGTTTGGCGTTGTCCGCGCTGGAAAGGTTCTTCAACTGGAAATATTCGCCTTTGATCTGGTGCGCGGATTTCAGATGCTCCAGCGCCTCATGAAACGGCTGCGACGAGGTCAGGCAATCGCTGAAGAACCCCGGCAGAATCAGGACCGGCGTGCCGGTGGGCAGCGCGGGCAGGCCGGCGGCTGCCGCCTGCGCGGGAGCTTCGCTGAGATAGTCGCCGCACCCGGACCACTGGCCGCCATCGGGGTTCTCGTTCGCCAGGATGGAACAGAAGGTTCGCGCAAGATCGCCGGCACGCGTCGTCTGGCCTTTCATCTTCAGCACCAGCACGCGCCCGTCGGAATGAAACTCGCCGCCGGTGGCCGTCTTCGCCGTGGTTACCGGATTCGCCGGCGCGTGGTAGCTCACGGTTTCCACCAGCCCCGTGCTCCACAGCGTATCCCGCACAAAGGTGCGCTCCAGGTCAACATTGGCATCAATCTTGTGAGTAATCCCGTTGTTCCGCGCGTCACGGTCGAAACCAATGTCGTGCGTGGCCGAGCCCACCCACACCTGCTCTCCATTCAGCAGAAAAGGGGCCTTCCACAGGCGCAGATGGTGGCGCGAAGCGACTACGGCAACCGCTTCGGCATGTTCGAAGGAAAGGTCCTGCGTACGCCCGTAAAGCACCAGCTGGCTCATCGGCATGGCCAGATAGGCGTCTTTGGCCAGCGTTGACAGCGCTCCATGTATCAGGGCGTCCTTGATGGTCTTGTCCGACTGCTCCCATTGCGCAGCCAGAAAAGTGTTTACCACCTGCTCCTGTGTGCCGATCAGGAACAGGTTGACCATGTCGCCATCGTGGCCCTTGCCGTCGCTCACCCGGGCGGGGATCTCGGGGATGTTGAATGTGCCCGCGGGAGCTTCAATCATGGTCCCGGCGCTGGGAGCTGTGGAGCCGTTGGTGGTTGCGCCGCCATTGGCTCCTGTGGACGCCGAGCCGCCCGCCGATGCGGCTGCGCTGCGCGTGACCTTCACGGTTACGTCATAGCCGGGGCCGCTGAGCGAATCATTGGCCAGCCGGTTGATGCCCAGAGAAAGCCTGCCCGCCTGCGTCACCACGCGGTGATGATGGGTCCCGACCAGAAACTCCGGCGCCTCGCTTCCGCCAATGCGGCCAATCAGCGCGGCCGATCCTGCGGAATTCAGCGGCAGCGGACGCAGCAGATCCCGCCAGCCTCGCGGAATTCCATCCGGAGTGGCTGCCCGGTTCTGGTAATTGAGCGAACCGCCGGCCTGAAATGTAAGCTCGTCCTGAGGAAGCAGGTCAATTCCCGTGTCGAGGAATTGTGTGCCGCCATCGAGGTGGAACTTCTGTTCGGGCGCGGCCGAGCCGCTGGAGGTTTGAGCCATTCCCGGCAGCAGGAAGCAGATAACCAGTATTGGCAGAGACAGAAAGCGCGCAGTTTTCATAGGAGGCCGCCAATGAAACTGTCTTATTGTATCGCCATCGGCCCGCGGCGGGTATCCTGCGTTGCGAGTGAGTAAGCTTCGGCCAATCTACCACGGAGTCACGGCGCAGCCGAGCCGCAACCAAAAGCAAAACCATTTAGCCACGAATTAACGCGAATGAACGCGAATTTTTTGGGTGGTTTTGCAGCCCCGAAAATTTGCGCGGGAAAAGAGGGTTTTGGGGCACGGTTACTGGAATTTGCCGTAAGAGCCCTTTTCGCCGATAATCAGGTTATCCCCTTACTCTTAACGAATTAATCCTCAATGACGCAGTTCTCCACTTCCGGGCTCGCGCGCGCCTTCCTCGTCGTTGGCCGCGGCCTCGCCCTGCTGTTGTCCGTCTGCGCCCTGCTGCTGGCGGCGGGCACGCTTTTTGCCGTCCATTCCTTAACCATCGCTTCGCTTTCACCGGCCATGGCTCTGGGCCTGGCGCTGAGATTGCTGTTCGCGGCAACGGCACTGTTCTGCGTTACCTCCTGGGAATTTGTTCGCTGGCTGCACCGTGACCGGCTCGGCTCCGCCGGAGCCGGTGAGGTTCCGCAATCCGGCGACCCTGGAAATCCGCACAGTCAGGTGGAACAGAACTTCCGTGAGCTGCTGGAATCGGCCCCCGATGCCATGGTGGTGGTGGAGCGGAGCGGAAAGATCGTCCTGGTCAACGCGCAGACCGAAAAGTTGTTCGGGTACAAGCGTGAGGAACTTCTGGGCAGGGAAATTGAGGTACTGGTGCCGGAACGTTTTCGCGGCCGGCATACCGGCCATCGCCAGACTTTCGTTGGGGAAGCGCGCGTCCGTCCCATGGGCGCCGGACTCGATCTCTACGGATTGCATAAAGATGGCCACGAGTTTTCCGTGGAGATCAGCCTCAGTCCGATGAAAACCAGGGCCGGCGTTCTGGTGTCGGGCGCCATTCGTGACATCACCGAGCGCAAGCGCGCCGAAGAGCTGTTGGCCCGCCAGGCCCAGGCTCTGGCCGAATCCAACGCCGAGCTTGAGCAATTCGCCTACGTCGCCTCCCACGACCTGCAGGAGCCGTTGCGCGTCGTTGGTTCCTACACCCAGCTGCTGTCAAAAAGATATCAGGGCCGCCTCGACCCCAAGGCCGACGAGTTCATCGCCTTCATTGTGGATGGCACTGGCCGCATGCAGCGATTGATTCAGGATCTGCTGTCATTCGCGCGCATCTCCACCCGGGGAAGGGCCTTCGCGGCCGTAAACAGCCAGCAGGTTCTGGACCAGACCGTGGCCGGCCTGAATTCCCGGATTCAAGCCAGCCAGGCCGCCATCACCTGCGATCCTTTGCCCATGGTGAACGGCGACGAGCTGCAACTCGGCCAGCTTTTCCAGAACCTGATTGGCAACGCCATCAAATATCGCAGTGACGCGCCGCCGCAAATTCACGTCTCCGCCCGGCGCAACGGCGCGGAGTGGATGTTTTCCGTCTCCGACAACGGTATTGGCATCGAGCCGCAATATAAAGATCAGATCTTTGAAATATTCCAGCGTCTCCACGGAATCGGAGAATACGAAGGCACCGGCATCGGCCTGGCCATCTGCAAGAAGATTGTTGAGCGTCACCGCGGAAAAATCTGGGTGGAGTCCGAACCGGGGAAAGGCTCAAAGTTCATTTTCACCCTGCTAGCCGCCACGAAACAGCCATCCCCTCAGGCCGTCTCGCCGGTCGTACGGGCACAAGGAGAGTGAGTATGTCCAGTGAAATCAAATCCGCCGAGATACTTCTGGTTGAAGATAATCCCGCCGATGTCGGCCTGACCCGTGAAGCTCTGCACGATGCCAAAATGGCCAACAACCACCACGTCGTGGGCGACGGAGTGGAGGCCATGGCCTTTCTCCGCCAGCAGGGCAAGTACGCGACCGCGCCGCTGCCTGATTTGATCCTGCTCGACCTCAACCTGCCGAAAAAAGATGGCCGCAGCGTTCTGGCTGAAATCAAGGCCGACGAATGTCTCAAGCGTATCCCCGTCGTGGTGCTGACCACATCCAAAGCCGATGAAGACGTCTATCGCGCCTACGGGCTCCATGCCAATTGCTACATCTGCAAGCCCGTGGATTTCGAGCAGTTCGTCAAGATCGTAAACTCACTGGAAGGTTTCTGGCTGAGCATGGTCAAGCTTCCACCCAAGGCGCCACCCGCCTGAGCGAGTCAAAGTAGTACTGTGACTGTGAGAAAAAGTCATTCTGGAAGATCGGGACATCGGAACTGCAAGCCTGCTCTCTTGCCGGCATTACCAATTCAACCGGTTACGGCAGTAGTTCGGGAATTCTGGAGGAGTCATGAACGCCAAGACGAGCGATAACGTAGAAACCATTTCGCTGCTGTTGATCGAAGACAATCCGGCCGATGCCGGTCTGGTGCGCGAGGCTCTGGCCGATGCCCGGGGTGTCCGCTTCAACATTCAGCACGCCGACCGCCTCTCGAAGGGGCTTCAACTCCTCCGCCAGGGAACTTTTGACGCTGTGCTCCTCGACCTGACCCTGCCCGACACCCAGGGTGTGGGCACCTTCACCAGTATCCTGGCCACCGCGCCGCACACACCCGTGGTGGTGCTGAGCGCCCTCGAAAGCGAAGAGATCGCTCTTCAGGCCGTCGAACAGGGCGCTCAGGACTACCTGGTCAAAGGTCAGGTTGACAGCCACTGGCTGCCTCGCACCATCCGTTACGCCATACAGCGCAAGCGCACCGAAGATCAGATCCGGTCTCTGAATGAATCTCTGGAACGCCGCGTGGCCGAGCGTACCGCTAAGCTGACCGAGGCGCTCAGCGAACTGGATAGCTTTGTTTATTCCGCAGCTCACTCTCTTCGCTGGCACCTGCGCAAGCTCAACGCCTTTTCCGGCACGCTCATCCAGGATCTGGGCGACTTCAGCCCCGAGATCGATCCCGCCCACCTCAGCAGCCTGCAGCTCATCCAGACGCAGGCCCGGGAGATGGGCCAGGGGCTGGTGGAGCAGATCCTGAAATTGAGCGAGATTGGCCGCCAGAGCCTTCGGCTTCAGCGCATGCCCCTCGGCCCCCTCGTCGAGGAGGCGCGGGAGGAGATCAAGCCCGAGTCGGAAGACCGTGAAATCGAATGGAAGATCGGCGACCTGCCGGTGGTTGAATGCGATCCCGTGCTGCTGCGCGAGGTCTTCGTGAATCTGCTTTCCAGCGCTCTGAGATATACCCGTTCGCGGCCCAAAGCCGTCATCGAAGTGGGGCAAACCAAAGTGAAGGGCCAGACTGCGATTTATGTGCGCGACAACGGCAAAGGCCTGACTCAGGAAGAAGCCGATCGCCTGTTCGACGTCGGCCATGCTCTGCGTGGCCAGGGCGGGCCGGCCGGCACCGGATTGGGTCTGGCCGTCGTCCAGAGAATTATCCGCCGCCACGGTGGACGCATCTGGGCCGCCCCCGGCGACGAAGAGGGCGCAACCTTCTATTTCACCCTGGGTTCCCCGGAGCCTTTGGCACGCGAGTAGCCGTTGGTCGAAAAGGCAAGGCATCCCCCAGTCTTCGCGGGGCTTCTAATCGCCTGACGGGGCGAGGTTGGAATGTCTTTTACCAAGGGTACAAGGTTCATCGTCGGGTATTTTCTCTTTGTGGCGCTGCCCGTTTTGGGTCTCGTGGCCTGTCTTAAGTACGGACATGCTCTGAAGGCCCCGGTCTCCATGGACGGTCTCTGGGGTGTGCGCAGCAGTTCGATGCAGCCGGTTCAACTGCATTGCCTGGCCGAGGGCGCCGCAGCTCCCAAATCTTCAATCTCCATTTCCCAATCGGGGAAATATCTTTCTCTCAGTATGGTCTCAGGTCCGGAAATTGCGGCGACCGGAACGATCAACGAGAGGACCATCACGCTTTCTGCCGACGCCTCCGCAATCGGGTTAGAGGGGCCTGGCTGCGAAGCTTACCGCCGGTTCAACATTACGGCCACGCTGGGGCCTGGGGACCGGCCGCAGTCGCTGGCCGGCGTTCTGTCAGCCGATGGTTGCGCTTCCTGCGCTCCCGTCTCGTTTGCGGCGGTCCGGCTGGCCCATTCCGGCAGCGGAGGGAGAGACTGATGCCTCTTCTTACATTGGTTTTGCAGGTCGCTGTGATTCTGGCCACATGCCGCGTGATCGCCGGATTGTTCCGGCGCATGGGGCAGCCCCGCGTGGTCGGTGAGATGTTTGCCGGTATTTTGCTCGGCCCCTCGATGCTCGGAGCGCTTGCGCCCCGGGCCGAGGCGTTCCTGTTTCCGGCCGCGAGCCTCTCGAACCTGAATGCGCTGAGCCAGATCGGTTTGATCGTCTTCATGTTTCTCGTGGGACTGGAAATGAATCCCAACGAGCTCAAGAGCCACGGGCATTCGACTTTGCTGACCAGTCACGCCAGCATTACTCTGCCCTTCGTGCTTGCCTGTCTGCTCTCTCTTTACCTGTATCCCCGCCTTTCCGACAGAAGTGTTTCCTTCATCAGCTTCAGCCTTTTTATGGGCGCGGCCATGAGCATCACGGCATTCCCGGTGCTGGCCCGCATCCTGAGCGAGCGCAACATGCTGCAGAGCCGCCTGGGAACCGTGGCCATAGCCTGCGCGGCGGTGGATGACGTCACCGGCTGGTGCATTCTGGCTTACATCGTTGTGCTGATCCGGGCACGCGCTTCGGCGGCCTCCGTGTGGCTCACGCTGCTGGGTACGATCGCCTTCGCGCTGCTGATGATCTATGGTGTCCGCCGCCTGGTGAGCCGTTTCGGCGGTCTTTACCGGGAACGGGGCGAACTTCATGAAAATTCCTGGGCATTCATGCTGTTGCTTGTTCTGGTGTCGGCGCTTTGCACCGAGTGGCTGGGAATCCACCTGCTCTTCGGCGCTTTTCTCATGGGCGTGATCATGCCCAAGGACGAAAATTTTGTCCGTTACGTCACCGACCGCTTCGAGATTCTTTCGGTCGTCCTGCTGCTGCCCCTCTTTTTCGCCTTTACCGGCCTGCGGACCAGTATTGCTCTGGTGAAAGGACCGGAGATGTGGGGTTACTGCGCTCTGATCATCCTCGTCGCTATCGCGGGCAAGATGGGTGGCTCCATGGCGGCCTCCCGCATCATGGGCCTGCCTCTGCGCGAGTCCGTCGGGCTGGGCATCCTCATGAACACCCGTGGCCTGATGGAGCTCGTCATCCTCAACATCGGTCTCGATCTCAAGGTCATCTCTCCCGCGCTCTTCTCCATGATGGTCCTGATGGCGCTGGTCACCACCTTCATGACAACGCCGCTGCTGCGGTTGATGTACAGAGAAAGCCCGGCCAGAGCCGCTCTGGCGGAAGTGGATAGTGCTGATCCGTCAGGGGCCGGGATTTCAGCAGCCTGATAGGAATAGCAATTAGCAGTTAGCGAGCTACGGTAACCCATTGCGCGTCCAGATTCTTCAGGCGCAAATGCTCCTGGCGGAAAGAGAAAGTGCCGCCAAGGGAGGGATCATCAGGTTCCAGCGGCATCATGCGCGCCATCGATCCACCTGTCCCCGTCAATACTGCTGGATGCGGCGGTTCCAGAATTGCGCTGAACGGAACGTTTCTGCCGTCAATCTCTATAGACTCAAACCGTACTGTGATCTGGTGGTTCGATGCGGGCTCTGACCGCCAGCGAACGCCGGTCAAGTGGCCATGAAGGCGGACACCCGCCGGCGCGATTACAGCTTTGTTCTTGCCGTGCATTGGAGAACGGAGAACGGCTTCAATGGGATCGCCGGCCGCTGCTGTATCCGAGTCAATGGGCGTTATGATGCGGGCATCAAAGTGCAATCCCGCGGGTAATGAGGCTGGTGGCCCGGCCGCCGCCGGTATTGCCGCGTGCGGCCCAGCTGTGCTCTTTGGCCCATCCGGAAGGAGTCGAACCGTGCTTGCATACTCGCGGCAGTTCCCAAAACTCGTCTGGCTCCATGATTCGCTGCCGGAGAGATTGATAATGTTAAGGCGTGTTTCCCGGGGAATCAGGACCAAACGGCCGTGAATGGAAGTCCGCCCGTATGTGATTTCACTGGTCGCCTGGCAGGCAGAACTGCTGGCGGGCAACTTCGGGGTGCGCACCATCAACTTCACCAGATCCGCCGCTTCGGGATCAAGCAGCAGAGTGCCGCTATAAGCGGTCTGCGTCCATCCATCGGATGTCTTTACCTTGTAGGTGCTTTTTTCGAGGGGCATGTCATAGGAGTATTCCAGGAGGCGCTTGCCGTTGATGACTTGCTCCTGCCGGAAATCGAGTTTTGCCCGGAGCAGGATTTCGCGGATAAAAACGCCAAAATCCCCACTGCCCAGCGGCCCGTTGCCGGCCAGCGTTTCCAGGTTGTCGTTCGCAAATCTGGGCGCGCCGACCCAGGAAAAGACGTTGTTGCCCTCGACCAAAGCAACTTCCAGCCGTACGCGGTCCCAGGCGAATACCGGTGGTGTATTTTTCCTTGCGTTGTGCGCCTCGATGAGCGCTGAACAGGAAGGCCGGTGGATTCCGGCTCTGGCATCGTGATAGCTCCGTGTGATGGTCTGCACGCAAGTGTAGTTTGGCATGCGATCCAGATCTGCCAGCAAGCGTTCCCCGGTGCGCCGCAAAGCGGCAATGGGATCAGGTGCCTGCTGTCCAGCCCCGGCCAAACTCAGAGCTGCCACACAAAGAACCACGGCAGCCGTGAAGTTACGTGAATGCCGGTTGTGGTTCATCAGCAGAGGTCGAGCGCGGTGGCTTGTGGACGCGGTAGATCTCACCTTGTTTCACGCGCGGCTACTTCTCGGCCGCCGAGGGCCAGTCTTCAGATGCCTGATACCCAAGCACGTCAGAGACTTCGGAGTTCAATTCCTCGGCCGCCAGATTGATCCGCTCCAGATCGCGTGCCTGCGCCGCGGTCCGCGCGCCTTCCCGCAAATACCGGCGCAATACCCGTTCGATAAACGCTGAACGGGATCGCTTCGGTCCAGCCAGGCGGTCAATTCCCGCCAGAACCTCGCGTGAAAGTGTGATAGAACTCTTCGTCTTCAACCACCTTTATACTACCATGGCAATATTGCCCACTCACTCCGCGTCATGAAATATCACACCCAGCGTATGACGGCGACCCGACCGCAACCGGCTCACCCCATGCCGCAGGTTCACGCGATACGTCCCCCGCGCCCCCTGCGCCGGACGGTTCTTGACCGCGAACACCACGCCATCGCCCCGGCGTAGCGGCACCACTTCTGCGCGTGACTGCATGCGCGGCCTCTGTTCGGTCAGCACGAACTCGCCCCCGCTGAAGTCCTTCTCCGGCTCCGATAAGAGAACCGCCAGTTGCAGCGGAAACACATGTTCTCCGTACAGATCCTGGTGCAAGGCGTTGTAATCGCCGGCTCCGTATTGCAGCAGCAGCGGAGTGGGCCTCGTCTGTCCGGCCGCGTGGCAGCGCTTGAGAAACTCCGCATGGATCTTCGGACGCAATCCGAAGCTTGCTGTCAAACCAGACAAACTCACCGGGGGCGTACATAAAGACGTGGTATTAGTGAATCCTTTCAGCACAGCTGAAATTGATTTCGTCGCCGATAATCCGGGGCTGACTCTGTTTCACTGTCATGCTCAACTGCACATGGATTTCGGCTTCATGGATCTCATCAAGTACGCGTGGCAGTTTCAGCCGCCGAAAACCGGAAAAACGTCAAATACGCGGTTTTGAGATACGTATCAGATACGCGGCTCGATCTTGAGCTGATGTGCAGTCCTGCAGTATCGTAATCGAGTGCCAGACGAAATCAACGTCGACGAAAAGTTCGAACGGCTTCGGTCCTGCCTCGCTCAACACGACGAAAAAGGCGTCCAGGATGCGATCTTCGATTTGGGTGCAATCAGGAATGATTGGACAAAAATTCCCGACGAAGTCGTGGAGCGCCTTCTGACATTGCTCCGAAATGAGGATATGTATGAGTCCTCGCTTGCTGGTTATGTTCTCAGTTTCTTTGAATTCGAATCTGGCAAGCTCACAGATCGTGCGCAATGGCTTTGTATAGGCTTTTTGAACGCGCACGGGGATGAGTTCCTCGATGTGTACGGCCGGCAAGTCGTGACCGAGCTTCGTTATGGGCTTTATGGGGACCATCTGAGAATGAAGAAACCCAACCTGCAGCAGTGGAAGGACTATCAAAAGATGCAGGGAAACCGGGATAAGGACTGAGCCGTTTACACACGAACCTCCCTTGAGGCGTTCTGGCGGAGTCGGAGCCGCCTGCAGGCGAAATCCTGATCCCGCAAAGCAGGAGAAGAACCTGCCTTGAGGGAAAGAGAATCTTGCCCCCGCGAAGCAAAGGCTAAGAGCTAATGGCTAGCAGCTGGGTCTAGACAATCCCCAGAAGCCTCCCTGCATTCCCACCCAGGATCTTCTTCCTGTCTTCCTCCGGCACCTTCATCGCCTTCAGGCTCTCCAGCATCTTGGGAATGCTTCCGATGGCGTGCGGATAATCGCTCCCGGCCAGGATGTGGTCCGCGCCGGCGAAGCTGACGGCCAGCTCCAGCGCGCGCGGATCAAAATTCACCGTGTCGAAATAGAATTCCTTCAGGTATGAACTTGGCGGACGGGAAATGTTCTTCCGGCACTCGGCAAACGCCTCATAGCCGCGATCCAGACGCTCGCAAAGATACGGAATCGCGCCGCCCAGATGCCCCAGGATCCAGCGGATTCTCGGAAATCTTTCCACCACGCCGCTGAACACCAGGCTCGATGCCGCCAGCGTTGTATCCATCAGGAAGCCCACCAGCGGCATGAGCCAGTAGTCGAGCATGGCTTCCACACCCACGGGATTCGTCGGATGAATATGAATCACCGCGCCCAGTTCGTTCGCCGCCTCCCACAGCTTCCAGAAGCGCTGGTCGCTCAATGCCACGCCGTTGATGTTGCTGAAGACCATCGCGCCGGGAAACCTGAGCTGCTTCATCGCGCGGCGCAGTTCCTCGACCGACGCCGGTGGATCGCACAAAGGCAGAGTCGCTAAGGCGGCAAAAAGGCCTTTCTTGTCGGCCACCACGCGGGCAAAGCAGTCGTTGACCAGTTGTGCCAGACGCACCGCCGTTGCCGGGTCTTCTATGTGTGTGCCCGGCGTGGTCAGCGTTATGACCTGGGTGTCAATCCCCTGCTCACGCAGCACTTGCTCGCGATAATCAATGTCGCGGTGCCCGGGAACAGCTACGTTGTAGTCGCCGGGATAATGCAGGGCGGGGTTTTTGTTCTGGTCGTATGTGATGCGAACCGCGCTCGGCCCTTGTTCCAGTGCTTTGATGTACTCCGGCGGGTAATAATGGTTATGAACGTCAATGACTGGCATGGGTGCGGCTTTTCCTCGATTCTCGTTGTAATAGTGCCCAGACAAAGTACACGGGAAGTCCGGCCAGAAGCAAGCCCAGACCGATAGCGCTCTCAGCCGGGTTTGCTCGCACCTGGTTCAGCGCAATCCCCAGTGACGCGGCGATAAACAGCGCCGGCACGAGCGGATATCCCCGGGCAAGAAACTGCGGTTGGTATTGATTGCTGCGGCGGAGAACAAACAATCCCCCCGCCAGCAACGCAAAGAACAGCCACTCCGTGTACACCACGCGCGTGAAAAGCTGGCGGTAGCTGTTGGTGCCGACCAGCACGCACGCCCACACGGCTTGTGCGACAATCGCCAGGTATGGCGTCTGCCGCTGCGGATGCACCGCGGCCATCCAGCGGAAGGCCAGTCCATCCTGTGCCATGGCGTAATATACGCGCGGCCCGGCCAGGATAATGCCGTTGAGTCCGCCCAGCGCGGAAACCACTACCAGGACCGCAATCGCCCCGCCAACGCCGGCGCCCAGAACTTTTTCCGTGGCTTCCGCCGCCACCCGCGATGAGTGTGCGACGGCGCTCAGCGGCATCACATAAAGGTACGCGGCATTGAGTAAAACGTAACAAACCGTCACCACGGCAACGCCCGCCATCAGCGCCCGGGGCAGCGTGCGCCGCGGATCGAGCGTTTCGCCGGCGGCGTAGGTCACCATGTGCCATCCGCCAAAGGCAAACAGCCCGGCGCCAATCGCTAACGCATACGCCGAAAACGGCGCCGTCTCCATGCCTCCCGGCGAAACAGCTTCCCGCATTGAACTGTGATGCGCCGCTCCTCCAAACCAGAACAAAAGCGCTATTAGAATTGCAACGGCGCCGACTTTCACCGCCGTCAGTACCAGTTGCAAGGTGCTCCCGGGCTTCACTCCCAGATAGTTGATCAGTGAGAGCAGCAGGATCGCCGCCATGGCCACACCGCGCGTGCCCCATTCGCTGAGCGGAACAAAGTAGCCAACATAGCGCGCCAGGATCACGGCAATCGCCGCTATGATCCCCGAATGCACGCTCCAGAACATCCCCCATCCCCAGAGAAATCCCAGTGCGGGATGAAAAATGCGCCGCAGGAAAACATAAACGCCGCCGGTATCCGGAAAGGCCGAGCTCAACTCCGCGCAGACCAGAGCTCCGCAGAACGTGAGCACGCCTGCCGTCAACCACACCACCAGCAATCCGCGCGCGCTCGGCACCAGGCGGGTGATTTCCGAAGGCTGAATGAAGATGGATGCGCCCAGAATAATGCCCACCACCATCGCCGTGGCGTGGGCCAGGCTCATGGATCGGCGCAGCGGTGTGCTCATGCGCGAAGGTGAGAAGTCAGGTGGAGATGACACGGAGCTGGGCTCAAATTCAATGAGCACAAAATTAGCACAATTTGTAAGGGTATGCGAGACCAGCGAGACCACAATTCATGACCCCGCAAAGCGGACCGCAAAGCGGGAGAAGGACCTGACTTGAGGGCAAGAAGAATCCTACCCCCGCGATGAACAGGCTAACTGCTAATGGCTAATTGCTGGTTTTTGGTGGAGGCGGTGGGAGTTGAACCCACGTCCGAAAACGTCACTGGTCAGGAGCCTACATACTTAGTCGAGTTCAAGCGACGGGAATTACCCCGCCACATTCATGTTTTGCGCTCAGAACCGACAAGAAACGCAAACCACTAGCCCGAAAGTCTTGCTCTCGCGCCCAGGCCCAGCGCGAAAGCCAGCCCACTGTGTGACGCCCGCTCACAGCCCGTGGACGAAGCTGTGGAAGGCGGCTGCTTAATTAATTAAGCTGCGTATGCGAACTGATTAGAGTTAGCATTTATTGTGTTTGCACCACTTACGGGGGAATGCGCCCCGGTATGCCTCCTGGCCGCAAGCATTTCCGTCGAAGCCGTGACGCCCCCATTCGGAAAAGGACTTTTGGCCGTCCTTTTTGTCAAAGATCTGACCTCTACATTAGAGGGAATTGCAGCACAGGTCAATGCAGCACAGGTCAATTGATTAGATGCCCCGGCAAACGCCCGCGATTCATGCCAACCAAATTCAATTCTTCCCTTACAAAAGATTACAAAAACCTCTTTCTGCATGACTATTCTAAAACTGCAACCATTTCTCCGCCCCCGGGTTCTAAATTAATAGAGAGGCGTTCCGAACCATTGGTGCGCCCGGAAGGTTCTTCAAATCCGCCTGGGGAATCGAACCCACGGATTTGCGGGGAGGTCACATTATGCGTTCCCTGAAATATCTCGTGCTCTTGGCAATCCTGGCGTTTCCAGCGTCATATTCTTCGGCGCAGGTTGCTATTGGCGTTCAGTTTGGTCCCCCGCCGCTATGCGACTACGGATACTACCCGTACGCTCCGTATGCGTGCGCGCCTTACGGCTATTGGGGACCCGAGTGGTTCGCGAATG
>Ga0153915_10003596_pt1 | contig 14212 bp, 10 predicted proteins | sample Opewatmetagenome_2_FD_107003 | JGI IMG/M metagenome (GOLD analysis project Ga0153915, IMG submission 107003) | Freshwater wetland microbial communities from Ohio, USA - Open water 3 Core 3 Depth 3 metaG | ecosystem: Environmental > Aquatic > Freshwater > Wetlands | place: USA: Ohio, Lake Erie... | reverse complement strand
TCCTCAGAATCGGAATAAGATAATAATGTCATCCCTACGGGATTTATAAATGAATGTTTAATGCAATCTCTAAAATTCTTCCACGCCTACGGCGTTAGAGAATAAGGGTGACTAATTTATCCTATGAAATACCCCTCGCCAAAAAATAAATATAAAATGCGCACAGGAGAGAAAATATGGCATCCATTAAGAAAAAACCCCGTTAGGGGTGAAAGTATTTTAGCAAAAAGAGAAATATACTATTGGAACCCCATAGGGGTGACATTATTTTATGTAAAATAAAAAAGGCAGCCTTTCGGACTGCCTTTGCATAAATATATGGGGAATATCTATTAATACATTCCGTCCATTCCGCCCATACCGGGGTTAGGCATAGGAGGCATTTTTTCTTCTTCTTTCTTTTCGTAAACAACCGCTTCGGTTGTAATTAAGAGTGAAGCGACTGAAGCAGCATTTTCGAGAGCTGTTCTAGTAACTTTAGTAGGATCGATAACGCCCGATTTAATGAGGTTTTCATAAACTTCGGTAGCAGCGTTAAATCCATAATCGCCTTTGCCTTCGAGTACTTTGTTGAGAACAACAGCGCCTTCCAAACCGGCATTGTTTACAATCTGTTTCAAAGGTTCTTCAAGGGCTTTCTGGATCAATTTGATGCCGGTTGTCTGATCGAGGTTGTCCCCTTTAACGTTATCAAGTTCTTTTATAGCGCGTACAAGAGCAACGCCGCCGCCCGGTACAATACCTTCTTCAACTGCGGCTCTTGTAGCATGGAGAGCATCTTCAACGCGGGCTTTCTTTTCTTTCATTTCAACTTCGGTAGCTGCGCCTATCTTTAATACTGCAACGCCGCCTGAAAGTTTTGCAAGTCTTTCCTGAAGTTTTTCTTTATCGTAATCGGATGTTGTCTTTTCAATCTGCGATTTGATTTCGTTAATTCTCTTCTTAATTTCGACGGCTGAACCTGAGCCTTCTACAATTGTTGTGTTGTCTTTATCGATAACGACTTTTTTAGCTCTTCCGAGATATTCAACTGTGGCGTTTTCGAGTTTATAGCCTCTTTCTTCCGAAATAACTGTGCCTTCGGTTAATACTGCAATATCTTCGAGCATAGCTTTTCTTCTATCGCCGAATCCCGGAGCTTTAACAGCGCATACTTTTAATGTGCCGCGGAGTTTATTTACAACCAGCGTTGCAAGAGCTTCCCCTTCGAGGTCTTCTGCAATTATCAATAATGCAGCGCCTGACTGGGCGACTTTTTCAAGAACCGGAAGCAAATCTTTCATTGCAGAGATTTTTTTATCGTGAATTAAGATATATGGATTTTCGAGAATTGCTTCCATCGATTCAGAATTGGTAACGAAGTAAGGTGAGAGGTATCCGCGGTCGAACTGCATGCCTTCAACTATATCGAGAGTTGTATCGGCAGATTTGCTTTCTTCAACCGTAATAACGCCGTCTTTTCCTACTTTTTCCATTGCATCTGCAATTAAATCGCCGATTGTTCTATCGTTGTTTGCAGAAATAGAGCCGACCTGAGCAATTTCATCTTTTCCGCCGACTTCTTTGCTTATGCTTTTCAGATAAGCAACAACTTTTGTAACTGCAATATCGACACCGCGTTTCAAATCCATAGGATTAGCGCCTGCGGTAACGTTTTTCAAACCTTCGCGGTAAATAGCCTGAGCAAGAACCGTAGCTGTTGTTGTTCCGTCTCCTGCAACATCGCTGGTTTTAGAAGCGACTTCGCGCACCATCTGAGCGCCCATGTTTTCAACAGGGTTTGCAAGTTCAATTTCTTTTGCAACCGAAACGCCGTCTTTTGTTACAAGGGGAGCGCCGAATTTTTTATCGATGATTACGTTTCTGCCTTTGGGGCCGAGAGTAACTTTAACTGCGTTTGCAAGTTTATCTACCCCTGTTTTAAGGGAATTTCTTGCGTCGCTGCTGTATTCAACTAATTTTGATGCCATAATTTTTTCTCCGTTTTTATTTTAAACTTATTAACCGACAATTCCGTAAATATCGCTTTCGCGCATGATTAAATATTCTTCGCCGTCAATTTTTATTTCCGTGCCCGAATATTTGCCGTATAATACTTTATCGCCTGCTTTAACATTCATTGGTACATTTTTACCGTCTTCTGTTACTCGGCCTGCGCCGGCGGCTATTATTGTGCCTTCAATCGGTTTCTCTTTTGCTGTATCGGGAAGAATCAATCCTCCTTTTGTGGTTTCTTCAGCCGGATTCGGTTTTACTATTACTCTGTCAGCCAAAGGTTTAATTTTGAAATTAGCCATTTGTAACCTCCAATTATTTTGTTAATGTTAGCACTCTTATTTAACGAGTGCTAATATACGGGAAGTTCATTTTTTTTGCAAGAGGGGAATAAAAAATTAATAATTAGATAATATATCGGAATTGACTAAAAACCCGGAAAATGCCTAAAAATCGCAATTTTAACTTATGCAGGACGGGCATTTCGCTGTCCTTTAAAAGATAGGAAAAGCATTACAAACTACGGCAAATCCGAAGAAGTTGGGTTTAGGCAGTTACATAATTTTGAAAAGCTAAGTGCAAAAGAATTTACTACAACAAGATATTTTTTACTTTTAAGGTGTTGCGCTGCTCTTAGTGATGTAGCTTATTTAAAACAAAACTGCCGGGAGTTTAATCCGGCAGTTTCAATAAACTTATTATATTTGTTTTATCAGTTTTCAACCGAACGGTTAAAAATATAATCCACATTTTTAAGCAGGGAAGAGTTATCGAATATATTCTCTATTTCAGCGGCAGACATATATTTATAAATATCCTTTGAAGCGAGAAGTTCATCTTTTAAGAACTTGTTTTTATCTGCCCAAACATCCATAGCCGATTTCTGCACAATTGCATAAGCTTCTTCCCGCGTCGCTCCTTTCTCGGTTAGTTTCAAAAGGACTGTCTGAGAAAAAATAAGCCCGCGCGTAAGTTCGAGGTTTTTAATCATATTTTCGGGATAGATAATAAGGTTATCAATCAGCTTAATTATAAGGCTCATCATATAATTAAGAACTATGCAGCTATCAGGGAGAATGACTCTTTCGACTGAGGAGTGGGAAATATCCCTTTCGTGCCAGAGAGCCACATTCTCAATGGCCGCCATCGCGTTGCCGCGGAGAATACGCGCAAGCCCTGCAATTCTTTCCGAAATAATAGGGTTTCTTTTATGGGGCATTGCCGAAGAGCCTTTCTGTCCTTTAGAAAAATATTCTTCAGCTTCCAATACTTCTGTTCTTTGAAGATGCCTTATTTCAATTGCAATTTTTTCAAGCGAAGCTCCAACAATAGCCAGAGTTGAAAGAAATTCCGCATGCCGGTCTCTCTGAACAACCTGAGTTGCAACCGGTTCAGGAATTAAGCCCAGTTTAGCGCACACATATTCTTCAACCTTCGGGGAAATATGTTCAAAAGTGCCTACTGCGCCTGATATTTTACCGGCGCTTACGCGTTCAACGGCGCTTTGGAGACGGGCAATATTTCTTTTGCATTCTTCATACCAGAGAGCGAATTTCAGTCCCATTGAGTATGCCTCGGCATGTATTCCGTGGCTTCTGCCTACGCATATAGTTTTCTTATGCTCAAGGGCGCGTTTCTTAAGAACATCCTTAAACTGGTTAAGGTCTTTAAGCAGAAGTTCGCCTGAACATTTAATCTGGTAGGCGAGTGAAGTATCAAGCACATCCGAAGAGGTCATACCGTAATGAATATGCCTCGAAGCGGGGCCAACATATTCGGCGACATTTGTAAGGAATGCAATTACATCGTGCTTTGTGGTTTCTTCAATTTCAAGTATTCTGTTAATTTCAAAATTTGCTTTTGCTTTAATAATATCGAGGTCATCTTTGGGAATATCCCCCATCTCATATCTTGCTTCGCAGGCAAGAATTTCAACTTTAAGCCAGGTATCGAATTTAAACTGTTCAGTCCATATTTTTCCCATTTCTGGGCGTGTGTAACGTTCAATCATTTTTTAGCTCTCTCTAATTTCATATTTTTTGTAAGTGTTTCTTTCCCTCTTAAAATTTTAATAGGCACGGTATCTCCGGTGCGGAATTCAAAAAATGCGGCCTGGAAAGTTTCGTTGTTGGAAGTTTTATATTTTCCCACCTGAACAATCACGTCAAGGTATTTTAAGCCGGCTTTGTCGGCCGGTGAGTTTTGCGTTACGCTTACAAGAACAACCCCTTTAGAAGTTGCGAGGTTATAATTTCGCATTATCTGTTCATTATTATTTTCAAAACGTTCCAAACCTGTAAAATAATTCCTGTCTATTTCCCCTTTTTCTTTAAGTTCATTTATTATTCTTTTAACTTTATTCACCGGTATTGCAAAACCAAGCCCTATATTTGCCTGTACTCCTTCATTAGAGCCTCTGATTAAAGAATTAAGTCCGATTAATTCTCCATTTATATTGATAAGCGGGCCGCCGCTGTTTCCTGGGTTAATAGCCGCGTCGGTTTGTATCATATCCACATAACATCTGGAATCAATCATTCCCATATTCATTTCGGTTGCGCTTACAACCCCTACAGTAACTGTAGGTTTATCGTTCACATCAAAAAGCCCGAAAGGATTTCCGAGCGCAATAACCCATTCGCCTATTAAAATATCATCAGAGTTGCCGAATTTAACATAAGGGAGCTGAATGTCTGTGCTGATTTTAAGAAGGCTGATATCGGAATAAGGATCCGATCCGATTTTAGTCGCCTTATGCTGTGTTCCGTCAGTTAATGTAATCAATATCTCGCTGTTTGCAGCTCCTTCCGTATTGGCAACATGGTCGTTGGTAAGAATATATCCATCCGGCGAAATTAAAACCCCCGACCCGAGTTCCTGCTGAGTAACCTGGTTGCCGAACCAGAATTGGTACCACATATTGTTGCGCACCTTTTTAGTAGTAGTAACATTAATGCCTACAACCGCCGAGCGCACCATTTCAACGGCGCCTGTAATTCCATTTTTGCGGTCGTTAGTAATCTTGTCATTATCAGAGGCGCGTTTCTGAACATTATCCCTGTTCTGAAGAAGGGAGGATTCGTAAAACAAACTGTTATCTTTGTGCCCCGTGAAAATGAAAGCAAAAAGGGTTGAAAAGGTAAGTATGCCCATTAAAACATAGGCTAGTTTCTGTTTATTCATATTTTCCTCAGAAATTAAATTTTTTATTTAAATAAACCCCTTATAGGGGCCAAATGTTTCATCAAAATGATAAAGAATAAAGCCGAGACATAAATGATAAATTCAATTTTATTTACCGGAAACGGAAAAGTAAAATTGAAAAAAAACTGCACAAAAATAACACAAAAAAACCACATTATTAGGGTTGCAATAAAATTAGATATAATAATATTCTTTTTAATCAGGTAAAAACCAAGCCATAAAATAATCCATCCGGCAAGAATTAATGGAGAAAGCAGAAGATTTCCCCCGGCAGCGGCGGCAAGGCCTCTCCCGCCTTTAAAACCAATCCACGGTGAATAACAGTGCCCGGTTATTGCGGCAATTATAGCAGCGGCAGTTACGGAAAACCCTGGATCTATAAAATATTTTGCAATAAGCACGACAATAATTCCTTTTAAAAAATCGGCGGAAAAGACTATAATTCCCGTCATTTTCGAATTTGTCACTTCAAATGAATTCATTGCTCCGACATTCCCGCTGCCTTTCATCCGAATATCGGTTCCATGAAAATATTTGAGAAAAAGGTACCCTGTAGGAAAAGAACCGACAAGATAGCCTATACAAATAGAAAAAAGTAGTGTCATATTGCAAAAAAACATTGAAAATTGTGATTTTGATAAACAAAATATAAGAAATATTGCTTTTCTCTGAATTAAAATTTAAATATTTGCTTAAATTTTTTCATATTAGGTATTAAAAATACGGATGGGAGAACATGATAAATTTTATAGGTCATTTTAACGTAGTGCCGTCATTGCCAAAGGTATTAGAACCTTTGAGAGAAATAGCATACAACCTTTATTGGACGTGGAATCATGAAGCAGTTGAATTGTTCCGAAGGATGGATAGAAAGCTTTGGGAAGAAACCGGGCATAATCCGGTTATTATGCTTGGTAAAACTGACCAGAAACGGCTCGTTGAATTATCTCAGGATGACGGATTTATCTCCCACATGAACCGGGTGCATAGCTCATTGATAATTTATATGGGGGAAAAGACCTGGTATCAGAGAAATTTTAAGAAAGATGAAGAACAATGCATCGCTTACTTTTCGGCTGAATTCGGTTTAACCGAATGCCTCCAGATATATTCAGGAGGACTGGGAATTTTAAGCGGCGACCATTTGAAATCGGCAAGCGATCTAGGCCTGCCTCTTGTAGGAGTTGGCCTTTGTTATAAGGAAGGTTATTTTCAGCAGTATCTTACATCAGACGGATGGCAGCAGGAAAGATATGATTTGGTTGATTTCTATAATCAGCCCATGGTTCTTGTAACGGATAAAGGGAATAATCCTTTAAAACTCTCATTAGATTTCCCCGGCAGAAAATTATATTTTCAGGTTTGGCAAATACAGGTTGGCAGGGTTCCTCTTTACCTGCTTGATACCAATGTGACTGAAAACAGCGACGATGATAAAAAAATAACGCATACGCTTTACGGCGGGTTTATAGAAACAAGAATTCAGCAAGAGGTGCTTCTTGGCATTGGAGGTTTACGCACTCTTCAGGCAATAGGAATTGAACCCCTTGTATGCCACATGAACGAAGGGCATTCCGCTTTTCTTTCCCTTGAAAGAATAAGGCAATTAATGGCAACTCATAGCCTTTCATTCAGCGAAGCAAAGGAAGTAGGATTTTATTCTAATGTATTCACAACTCATACTCCGGTTCCGGCTGGAATAGACATTTTTCCTAATGATTTAATGGAAAAATATTTCGGCGGTTACTACAGGAATGAACTTCATATGAGCGATGCCGATTTTTACATGCTTGGCACTATTACCGAACATAATAACGGGCAGTTCAATATGGCGCATCTTGCGATGAATATGGCAGGATTTGTAAATGGCGTAAGCAAGCTGCATGGTAAAGTTTCTAAAAAAATGTGGGCTGCGGGGTTCAGGGATATTCCGTTTGATGAAATCCCTATCGATTACGTAACGAACGGCATTCACACTCATTCACATTTATCCAATGATATGCAGCAGCTTTTAATCCGCTACCTCGGCGAAAGATTCAAAATGGATCCTTCCGAAACCGATATTTGGAAAAGGGTGGATGAAATACCGGATGAAGAATTATGGCGCACACACGAAAGAAGGAGAGAACGCCTTGTAGCATTTGCAAGGGCAAGGCTTCAAAAACAGATTATTCAAAGGGGGGGCGGTTCAACCGAAGTGGCTGTTGCGAAAGAAATTCTTGATGCCTCAGCGCTCACAATCGGTTTTGCAAGAAGATTTGCAACATATAAAAGAGCCACTCTTCTTTTAAGCGATTTGGAAAGACTTGCAGCGCTCCTGTGCAATACAAATTATCCGGTGCAGATAATTGTAGCAGGCAAAGCGCATCCGCGCGATGAGGAGGGCAAAAGGCTTATTCAGGAACTCGTCAATATCTCAAAAGAACTCCATCTTAGAAAAAGAATTGTGTTTATTGAAAATTATGATATGAATGTCGCCCGGTATATGGTTGAAGGTTGCGATATATGGCTGAACAACCCGCGCAGGCCTCTTGAAGCAAGCGGAACTTCGGGAATGAAAATTATTGCAAACGGAGGACTCAATTTCAGCGTTCTCGACGGCTGGTGGGATGAAGCATACTCGCCGCAGGTTGGGTGGAGAATAGGAAACGGCGAAGAATATGACGACCTTGATTATCAGGATGAGGTTGAATCGAGGTTAATATACGATACGCTCGAAAAAGAAATAATTCCTTTATTCTATTCCAGAGGGGATAATAATCTTCCCCGCAACTGGATTTCGATGATGAAAAACTCGATGAAAAACCTTGGGCCGGTTTATAATACACATAGAATGGTTCAGGAATATTTTAAGATGTTTTATAACCAGGCTTATGAAAAGAGAATTTTGCTGAGCGAAAAAGAATGGAAGAAAGCAAAAGAATTCAGCGCATGGAAAAATAAACTGCTTGCCAATTGGAATAAAATTAAATTTGCAGGATATTCCGAATTAAACAAACTCGAAAGCCTGAAAGTCGGGGCTAAATATTCAATTCAGGCCGAAATTGAACTTGGCGAACTTACTCCCGACGATGTGGATATCCAGATTTATTTTGGTAAAATGGAAGATAGATATAAAGTCTCTTCTAATGATTTCGTAAATATGAAATGTATAAATACAAAAAATACAGGCCAGCAGTTCAAGTACAAAGGAGAAATTAATTGCGATGATACCGGGCTTTTCGGATTCACACTTCGCGTTCTGCCCAAGCATCCGATGCTTATTAACCAGTTTGAACTTGGATTAATTAAATGGGCTTAGCGTAAATGTTTCTTGAGCTTAATGAAAAAGGAAATAATATCATTCTCTATTCCAGAAATGTATTCGATCCTGATGAGAATTTTACAGTTATTATAAAAGACGCTTTTCAGCTGCGGCGCAGAAAAATGAAATATGAAGATGTGCTTGAACTGATAAATCTTCCGCAGGAAAAGAATCTTATAATTTACAGGCTGCTGACGAATTATAACAGCATAAAAGCTTCCGATTCTAAATTCGGTTTTGTGCTGATGGTTGACAACAAAAGTGAACTTATTTATTGCGATCCGGTTTATGCTTTAAAAGATCTGCCTAATCTTGTAAAGAATTTCAATCTTGAATCGTTCCGCTTCAAGATTCAGCAGCTTGGAATAAAAACTCTTTCATTTATAAACGGAAGGGAGAACTATACGGAAATATTCAGCTACGATCTCCATGCAATTGAAGCGCAGAATCAGAATGATAAAGTGTTTGCAGATGCAATATTCCCCGAAGATACGGAGACAGCGGAAAATGCAAAACAAGAAAAAATGAATGATGCTCTTTCATTTGTAGAAAAGAAAACAGCGTCATTCGACGATAATCCAGTTATTAAAGAAGATAATTCAATTACAAATAATTTACTAATAAAACCCTCTATTGAAAATACCCCGCAACAAAATTCCTCTAAACTAGAACAAAAAGAACGGTTGAAAAAATTACTAAGTATTGATGACGGAGCTGTTGAAATTCATCATCATTCCAATTTTACCGGGCAAGAAAACCTTACCGATTTATCTTCAGACCCTAATTCCTATTCAGATCTTTTTAAAACAACCAATAAAAAGGAAAGAATCAGCGAGAGAGAAAAGGATTCAATTACCCTAAGGTTAACTATCTCCGAGTGACTAATACCGGAGATAACGGTTATTGACTAAAATATACGCGGTTTACTCTTAACTACGAAAAGAATCGGGATACAATTCCTGATTTTGATTCCTGTATGGTCTATTGTTATTAAAGCTTTTTTATCGTTTTATCACATTGTGTATATGTACGGTAAAAATATATCCTGTTTTTTTTGCTCCCTGTGACTTACAGGGCGGAGCTGCGCAAAAAATAACTATCATTGCTTCATCAAAAAAAATAATAAAAACAATTCGGAGAATAAAATGATAAGAATACCGGTTATTCTTGTCCGTTGGCCTAGTAAAACGGCCTTAATCCTGTTCTGCCTTTTTTTAATGGTTCCGGAAATAATCCATTCTCAGGATAATCTGGAAATAGGTTCAATAGGGAATGTAAGAAATCTTTCCGGCTCATTTTATGACTTTTCGGAACCGGGGAAATTAAACGTAAGGGTTGCAATTTGGGGATATGTCCGCAATCCGGGTAAATATATTATTCCGATGAGTTCAAACGCCGCAGATTTAATCTCCTATGCAGGGGGGCTTCTTTCCGACGCTTATTTTGACGATCTTAGAATTTATAGGATGCAGCCCGATTCAACATACATTCTTGTAAAATTCAGTTATGAAGACATCTTTTGGAAAGATGCTTTATCGAAGGAAAACAAAATAAGGATTCCGGAATTGAAAGCCGGCGATATAATTGCGGTGCCCGGGCAGCCCAAAATGTACTTTCGGGATTGGTTAAGCCTTACTCTATCGCTGGTATCTACTCTTATTTCGCTTTCAATTTTAATATTTAAGTAAAACAGATTATAGTAATTACAGAATTCAAAAAATTAGGGTAAACGGATATGCATAATAAAAATTACGGCGAAACGGCAGGAGAGTTGATTTCTAAAGAAAATTATACGTTTAAGGATTATCTGAGTCTTTCACTGAATAATATTTATCTGATGTCGGTTATAATAGCAATTAGCGGCATTATAGGTTTTTTCTATGCTTTTTATCAACCCGATATATACCGTTCCGTTACAACGATGAAATTATCGCCGCCGAAAGGGAATATACTTGACGCTCCTTTGATGGGTGAAATAAACAATTTCGCAAACGACCGTTTTATTGCAAACGAAATTGAAATAATGAGAAGTTATACAATTAGGGAAAATGTCGCTTATTCCTTAAAGAGAAGTTTTCAAGCCGGAATAAAAGACAGTTTTTATTTAATACTTAAAGGCGATTTACGAAATCCCAACAGGTTCGCATTTTTTAAAAATAAAAAAGTAAAAGCATTTAATTTTATAAACGAAGTTCCTATAAGGCCGGACACTCTTCTGGAAACAGACGATATAGCTTCATTGCTTTTGAAATCAATTTCTATTGAACAGAAAAGAGGGCTGGATATAGTTGAAATTACGGCCGAATCCCCTTCGCCTTACGAAGCGGCGATTATTGCAAATAATTACGCGCAGGCGTACATAAATTTAAACCTGATAATGAACCGTACGAAGGTAAGCGTTACAAGAAGGTTCCTTGAACAACAGAGAAAAGAAAAATATAACGATCTAAGAAGGGCGGAAGATACTCTTAAAATATTCCAACAGTCGCGCGGAATAGTTGAATTAAGCGAGCAATCGAAAAAATTAGTCGATCAGATGGGGGATTTTGACGCCCAGAAAAATACAAGAGAACTTGAAGTATCGATGTATGAAAAAACTATAGCGGAACTTAAAGGTCAGCTTATAAATCAGGAACCGAAATTACTTGATGCGCTTGAATCGAGCAAATTTGAATCCTATCTGAAAGAAGTACAAGGGCAGATTGCCAAGCTTGAGGTAAATAAAGATTATACGCTTGCAAATGCCAGGACCGAAGATGAAAAAAACAGAATTAATGAAAAATACAATTCGGAAATTAAAGAATTAAAGAAACAGGAAGCGGAAAAAATTAATTCTCTAAAGAATCTTATTGCAAACAAATCGGCAGTGGAAGATGTTAATAAACTGGGGCAGCAACTGATAGAAAATCAGGTTAAACTTCAGGCTGCTATCGTATCCCTCGAAAAACTGAAAATGATAGTAAAAACATACGAGGCTAAATTTAACCTGCTTCCGAAAAATATAATTGAGCTTGCCCAGCTTCAGAGGCAGAGCCTTGCATACGAAAAACTTTATCAGATAGTTGAAGAAAAGTATCAGGAAGCGCTGGTTAATGAGCAATCGACAATAGGGAATGTGCAGCTTATAGACGCCGGGCGCAAAGCGCGAAACCCTATAGGGCCTAACAGGCAGTTTATAACGTTGATAAGTTTATTTCTGGGGCTTCTTCTAAGTTTCGGAATTGTCCTGCTTAAGAATCAATTTACCAACACCGTTAAGACACCCGAAGATGTGCAGAGGATGGGCATCCCGATTTTAGGCTGGCTGCCTTTATCGTATAAGGAAAAAAACGATAATGAAAAAGAGCCCGAAAGGATTGCATCGAAAGACCCCTTCTCAAAATCATCTGAAGCTTTCAGAGGCATTAGAACCAGAATCCATTTTGCGGGAGGCAAAACCGAAAAAATAAAAACCCTTCTCATTACTTCATCATCCCCTTCGGAAGGGAAATCGACAACGGCTATAAACCTGGCCGAAATATTCGCTCAGACTGAAAGAAAAACACTGCTTGTGGACTGTGACTTGAGGAAATCTACGCTTCACAAAGTATTCGGGATTGAAAGAGTGCCCGGGTTGATAGATTATCTTGCCGATCTTATTTCCTATGAAAAGATTATAAGGTCAACCGGAATAGAAAATCTTTATGTTGTTACATCCGGCTCTCATTCCCAAAACCCAGCCGAAGCGCTCGACTCGCAGGAAATGGAACGGTTCATTGAAAGAGTAAAAGAAAATTTTGATTTTGTGATTTTCGATTCACCTCCGATTCTTGCAGTTACCGATTCGGAAATCCTTTCTAAAATGATTGACGCCAGCATCCTTATTGCCGGATGCAATGAAGCCAACAGGGATATGCTTAGAAAATCGGTTCAAATCCTTTCCGATGATAAGCACAGATTTCTCGGGGTGGTGTTAAATAAATTTAAATTTAATATCGGTTACGGCTATTATTACAAAAACTACTACTATTATTATTCCGATAAAAGGAAGAAAAATATATTCCAGCGGCTTTTTAGAAAAAGAAATGATATTTGAACTTTAACCCTGCAATATTTTTAACATTATATAAAATCTCAAACTCTGCATATTCAACATAAGCCGATAAAAAATAATGCTATTCACCGGCAAGATAAAAATATCATTCCCGAAATGGGCGTTTTTCAACGGAACCGACCGCAGCTCTGCAATGAAGAAAAACATTGTTTCTTCCTTTATTCTAAAGGGAGTGGAGCTTGCTACAGGTTTTTTAAGGGTAACATTTATTCTCTCTTTCGTTTCTAAAAGCGATTACGGCATCTGGCTTACGGTAAGTTCTTTTGTTGCCTGGTTTACATTTCTCGATCTTGGGTTAAGCAGCGGGCTCCTAAATAAACTTACAGAAGCATTGTCAAAGAAAGATTATAACTCTGCAAGAATTTATATAAGCACGGCATATTACGGGCTTTTTATTATTATGGCGATATTTTATTTAATCTTTTTGCTGATATACCCGTTTGTCAACTGGCATTCAGTAATTACGCCTCACGAACCTGCTAACTCATATCTTGAAATACTTGTTCTTCTTTCCTTTACTTCATTTGCGTTGCAGATGGTAGTAAATATTATCGCTACAGTGCTTAAAGCCGACCAAAAATATGCGTTCGGACAAACAATAGGGCTCAGCGGAAGCGTAGTTTATTTAATCCTTTTAATAATCTGCGGCGGTTTATTTAAGGGAAACCTGCTTATACTTGCCTTAATTGCCTATGCGCCTCCAATCTTAAGCTATATCCTATTTTCATTTATCCTTTTCCGCAAAAGGTACAGTCAGGTCAGGCCGTCATTCAAATATGCCGATTCCACTTACTTTAAAGATATAGCAAGACTCGGCATTAAATTTTTTGTAATTCAGGTTGCCGCAATTGTAATGTTTACAACAGACAATATAATTATTGCGCAAATAAGCAATGTCGAAGAAGTTGTGCCCTATAACATATCGCGCTATTATTTCGGGCTTGTCTCGATGGCTTACGGCATTGTGATGGCCCCTTTATGGCCTGCTTTTACAGATGCGTTTGTTAAAAACGATTTTGAATGGATAAAAAGAATTACAATGAAGATTATTTATCTATGGTTGGGCTTAATTGCAGCGGTATTTGTTATGTTTTTACTGGCGGATACATTTTATAATTTTTGGGTTGGGAATAAGATATATGTCCCCAGTATCCTTTCACTGATGATGGGATTAAGCGTTATCATCACATCTTGGAACCAGCCGTTTGTTTTCTTTATAAACAGTATCGGCAGAATTAAACTGCAGTTGTACAATTCTATTCTGGTAATGATAATTAATGTTCCTCTCTGCCTTCTATTTGCAGTTACATTTAAAATGGGAACCGCCGGCGTTATTACAGCCACCTGTTTTTGCCTCCTCATCGGTTCTGTCTGGGTTCCTATTCAATACCGCAAAATAATAAATAAAACAGCTTCGGGTATATGGGCCGAATAAAAAACACAGCATCCGTTTTGTGGAATTTATCCCCTAAGAGAATATGGAAATATATCTGCGGGGGGAGCATAAGCGGAATAAAATTAAACCTTTACAGAAAGCTGTTGAAATTGCCGCCCAAGAAAGAGGCTGAAATGCTTTTTTATGGCAGGAAACTTCATATAGCCGATGCTTCATCATT
>Ga0153915_10003595_pt1 | contig 14214 bp, 13 predicted proteins | sample Opewatmetagenome_2_FD_107003 | JGI IMG/M metagenome (GOLD analysis project Ga0153915, IMG submission 107003) | Freshwater wetland microbial communities from Ohio, USA - Open water 3 Core 3 Depth 3 metaG | ecosystem: Environmental > Aquatic > Freshwater > Wetlands | place: USA: Ohio, Lake Erie... | reverse complement strand
ATCAGAACCTCAATCAGATAGTTACCCACATGTTTCTGCTTCAGTTCAGCAGATGTGCCTGCTGCCACAAGACGACCATTGTCGATGATAATGACCCGGTCGGCAAGTGCCTCCGCTTCATCCATGTAGTTGGTGCAGAAGAGCACTGTCCGGCCTTGATTTCTCATCTTGCGGACCTGATTCCAGATTAGATTTCGACTCTGCACATCCACTCCCAGCGACATCTCGTCGAGTATGAGAAGCTCAGAGTCATGCAGAATAGAACGCACGAGTGCAAGCCGACGCTTCATGCCCCCAGAGTAGGTCTTCACGAGATCATCTTTACGGGCTGTGAGTCCAGCCAATTCAAGCATCTTGGCAACCCGCTCTCTCACTTCATTCTTAGGTACAGCATAGAGATCAGCATGATACTCAAGCGCCTCTTGGGCAGTCAGGTCCTCATATAGGGCAGTCTCCTGTGGCATGAAACCAATGATCCTTCTTACAGCTTCAAGATTCTCTGCGACCTCCTTTCCAGCGATCTTTACGCTTCCTGAGGTCGGTCGCAGAATGCCCGTCATCATCTTCACTGCTGTCGATTTACCTGCCCCATTGGGACCGAGAATGCCGACAATCTCCCCCTTCTGGATTGAGAATGAGAGGCCATCGAGTGCCTTGATTCCACCAGTGTAGAAATGCGTGAGATCTGTGACATCAACAATTGATGGCAGCCGAATCACCTGTACTAACTAGGTGAGTCAAAGCATATTACGCTAGTGTCACGAGAGGGGTGACATCGAATGCTTCATTATGAGGCGGTTTCTATGGTCGGCTACTATGACACTGGAGTTCCTCGTTCTACAGGATGTACGGGAAATACTGTTTGAGCTAGTCTGGGGAGACCGCTTTGAGAAGGACTTGGTCAGCAGAATAGGCGATGAGGGACGGTTCCGCGAGATTCGTGATAGACTACTCAAAGAAGAGCTGGTCTACGAGTTCTTCGGAGAGAATGAAAGTCCGTACCTATCCTTGACAGACAAGGGAATCGCTATTGTGAACAGACTGGATGAGATTGAGAGAATTCTCCAAGGCGAGAATATAGATACCGAGTAGGCAAATTCGTGTCACTCCGAAAGTGACAATCAGTTTAAAACTGGCATCCTTACATTGAAGATCCGTGGTCACATTGACACAGAGCAGCATTGTTGACGATCTTGTGAGAATCGGTCTCACAAAGAATGAGGCAAAGGCGTACCAGTCGCTGGTCAGACTTGGAAGGTCTACTGCGAGGACCGTCGCGGAAGAGTCTGGGATTCCTAGGAGCAAGGTGTATGAGACCCTCGAACTTCTAGAGAAACGAGGAGTAATCAAGAGGGTAGCAGGAGCGGATCCAACACAGTTCGATCCAGCTCCAGTGGATGCAGCTCTTGACCACCTTGAAGAGAAGGTGACAAGCTCTGCGACCAGTGCAAGAAAGGTCTTGAAGGGATTGCAAGCTCTCAGGGGAACAGAGGCGAAGGAGTTCGCATGGGCAGTTCAGGGACTTGAACAGGTCATCATGGATATGCGGACAGCCATTGAGAGTGCGCAGGAGTATGTCTACATTGCCTCCGCTTCGCCCGGTCTCCTCAGCCATCTCAGAGGTGCTTTCAGCACTGCGAAGAATCGAGGAGTGAATATTGAATTGACAACAACGACGCCGGGTTTCGAAGAGGTCAAGGGGCTTGAACATTATCTCAACGCGAGAGTTGCCATGCCCGGCAAGGACCTACTGATGGATGGATTCAGGGAGATGTTCCAGACCCCTTCACTATCTCCTGATGACTGGGAACCAACACGGATACTCATCATGAATATTGACGGGCGTGAGAGTATCGCTGTCTTTCTTCCGGGAGAGGAAACCACGCAGCCATGGTTGCTTCACATTCGCAGCAGGCTTGTAATCTTCATTCAATGGCATGTGGTGAAGACACTCATATCGAGCGTAGAGCTGATTATCCAGAGCAGGACATCATAGGTCAACCTATCCTATGACCCTGCATTTCTGATGCGATTCATATTTAACAGCGGAAGAGTGACTGTGGTGGGGAAGAGACCCGATGAAAGAACCTCATCTTGCTGCTCTCAAGTGCCCTCAATGCGGAAAGAAGCTTCAGTTCAGCAGAGAGTCTGCATCGAATGAGAGTGTCGAAGAGGGACAGATTGTCTGTGAGAAGGGGCATACGTGGCCCATACATGGTGAGATACCCTCACTTGTCTATCCCCCAATAAGTGCAAAGGATGCAAAGTGGATCAAGAAATACGATGAGATGGCCGAGTCATACGATGAATCGGTCAAGCAGTATGATGATTGGCTTGGAATCAACATGATGAAGGAGCGAGAGCAACTCGCTATGTTCGTGCCCATTGAAGGACCGACCAGAATCATCGATGTCAGTATAGGGACAGCAGCCAATTTTGTCGCCCTTCACAACCGGTTCAAGGGCCAGATGGGCAGATTCAACATTCATGGCATGGATCTCTCAACAAGAATGCTGGGTATGGCTAAGCGGAAGATGTCAGAATTGGGAATCGATGCCAGTCTGACCCACGGCAGTGTGTTCAATATCCCCTATCAGAGCAATTTCTTCGATATTGTACTTCATACGGGGGGTATCAACACCTTCTCGGATATCCATGGCGCTCTGAAGGAGATGCTGAGGATAGCTAGGAGCGAGGGCATGGTACTCGTGATAGATGAGGGGCTCTCACCACGAATGAGGAACACTGAGAAGGGAAAGGAGATCATCAAGGCGAACTCACTATTCGCAGCACGCCCACCTCTTGAGTTCCTACCTGAGAAGGCTTCCAATGTCGAAATCACCTATATCATGAATGAGACCTTCTACCAGATGGTCTTCAAGAAGTGATTGCAGAAGCCGGTCACATCTCGAGGTTTCTGCGGTAGTGTCATGTGGCAACAATTAGCGGTCTTCAAAAGACCAATTCAGGAGAATACAATGAATCTATCGTGAATGTCCTATTAGAAAGAGTATCGAAGTGTTCAAGTGGCCTCCCATAGGAGCACTTCTTCTGTGGTCGCGTGTGGTTGCATCGGAGCTTCCATCAAGACAGCTTTGAGGCCCCGGTCGAATATGATGGTTTCATGTTCTCTACTCATCGCAATCTACCTGTACATGTATGCATAGGCTATAGCGTCTGTAGAGATCTGCTTCCTGGATTCGTTCTTGCTCTTGACTTGTTTCGCGAGTGCCATGTTTTCTACCTCCTGTAGATGTAAGCATATCCAATGGCATCAAGTGTGTAGACTCGAGCCATCTTCTCGTTCCGTGTTCCATAGTAGGTGAGAGGGTTCTTACTGCAGATCATTGTGGTTCACGTGTTGGCGTATGCAGCAATTGTATATAAGGTTTGTGTGACAAACCATTATTTGTTTTCGGTGTTATAAAAACACTATGTCCAGCATTCAGTTTGTTTTACACATTTACAGCAAACGTTTGCCTGACAAATGGTTTAATGAATAAGCATTTACCAATAATTTTAAATGCGTGGGATCATGAGTGTTAGGCAAAATGGAATGTATTCCAAGACAAAGAGGCATGTTGACATGCGCAAGTCATGTCGTGCCTTCGCTGAGCGATATGGACAGCAATGAAATCGAGGAACACGAAAATGGGTGACGAGATCACAGATAGCCTGAAGGGAATTGTCCTAACGGACGAGGGAAGGAAACCGCAGAAAGAGATTGTCTTCATAACAGATGAAGAACGAGCTGCTATCCTGGATGAGCCAGTGAGATATCAGATTCTACAGGTCCTGAGAGAAGGCATTGACGACACCGTGACCACAGAGAGAGTGGACGAGAGTGGAGACAAAATCATCAGAGTGAGAGAACTGAAACGTGATGCTCTCAGTGTCATCGAGATAGTGAAGTTGTCCCCGAATTGTTGCGGTCCTGATGTTGAGATATCCAAGAACCAGGTCTATCATCATCTTCCCACGCTGGAAAAGGGCGGATATGTCGTCAAGTATGGAACCGTGACCACAGGAAAGCGCACGACAGATTACTGGCGTCGCACCGCAAAGGGCTTTGTCTTGACCAAGGGTGAATGGGCTGGTGGAACACCAACCCTAGCAAAGATGGTTGAGTCATTCATCACTACCATGCTTGAGAACTTTGATCTGAAGATTCCCAAGGAGAAGCGTAAGGAACTCCATGAGTTAGTGATGAAGGGTGAGTTGATGCAAGCAGAGTGGCGGACAAAGATTGCCGATCTTGTAAAAGGCGATGTCGCAGACAAGGATGTCCTCAAGATCTACGAAACCTTGCTGCAGCTCTATGCTATGGGATCAGAAGAATATCGTGATGTGCTCTTGAAGACACGAGATATTCTGTTCGCAAGCGAATCCGCGCCTTAGAGAACGCATTCTAGACTAGACATGGCCGCTGAGGTGTATTGCTGCCTTGGCGAGATCAACAAGCGCCAGTTCAGGAACCGAAGTGGACTCAGCCCACGCGATGGCCCAGCCTCCTTCATTTATCCGCACCATCAACAGATGCCCCTTGCCATCGGGGGCAGTTCCTAGGAAAGTATCTAGGGTAGAGGCAATTCGCTTGTACTTGATTCCGCCAACAGACACCTTGCTTGCTTCCTCCTTTGGAGCCTTGACTATCTGTTTGATGTCGTCAAGTAGATTCCAGTTTTCAGTCTGCCAAACGACCTGGTCTCCCTTGGCTACAGCAAATGCCTGTATTTTCGGATTGTTCGCGTAGAGTCGATACCACTGTTGACTGATGGCAGATTCCATGTCGGGACCTCCTGAGCGAGAGAAAAATCATTCTCCCGCATTCTTCCCCAGTTCCACTCACGTATGCTACACTATCAAATTCTGCCCTTGAGTGCCTTTGCAGCTCGATCTACATCGACATAGACACCATCAGGCTGAGCGTTCGGAGCACTCCATGCCACGACCCACTTCTGGCCTTCAATCTTGGCCAAAATCAAGATTCCATTTCCCTGAACATTGCGGGCAACAAGACTCTCAGGTGTGGATCTCATTGTGGAGTAGCGAATGTTGTTCTGTGTGACTGCAGGACTGCGCGCCTTCACTGCAGAGATGAGGCCACTGGCATCAGCAGTCAGATCCCAGTTGTTGCTTTGCCATAGGACTTGCCCACCTTCAGTAATTACCCCAAAGGCTTGTATCATGTTCCCTGAACTGTTATACGCCATTGTATATGCATCCATTACAGGATCGCCCATGATGGATTCACCCCGTTGAACATAACGTCTAAGGAAGCTCACCGAGACTTTTCCAATTAAACAAATCGTTGATAGCCTCAATGCCCATTCTGGGAATAGACTTATGGAGGCTGTGGACATTCTCATAGATATGAGTGAGAAATCCATATGGGAGAATGAACGGGGGACCTTCATCAAGGTGATTGTGAGACCCAATTCAAGGTCCAAGGAGTTCGTATCAGAGATGACGCCAGAGGCAGTTCACTTGAACCTGACAGGACCGGCAAGAGAAGGAAAGGCAAACACCGAGCTGGTCAAGAGGATGGCCAAGACACTTGGAGTGACCACAGGAACTATCACGATGGTTGCTGGCCATAGGAGTCGAGAGAAGACGCTTCTAGTGACGGATATCACCCGTGAGGTTGTCATTCAGAAACTCTCAGAGGCCATATAGAACTATAAATAGAGGTCATAATCCTCACCTAGAGGACCTCGTGCTTACGTGTGAGATTGACCGTGTATCCCTGACTAGGAGAGTGTCTCTATAATGAAGATGACCCACCTGACTCTTCGACGACTGAGGGGCATCTTCCCTGACTCGACCAGGGCGCTATTGGCAGGGATCTTCCTTGCAGGGATTGTGTATCTGCTCTACGTGATTGGAGAGGGAGGATGGGTCAACCCCGGTGTGGTCATTGCACTCATCATAGAGGTTGCGCTATTCTACATGTCAATCTTCAAGCAACCCCCTGACAATCTGGAACTGGGAGTCCTCTCGCTCATTGCACTGGCCTATCTGTCAATCAGCTGGCTTCTCTCAGTCATCGTGCCTTTTCATCACACTGTACTAATGGCAACAGCTGGACTACTGGTCTATGGTGCGGTCCTTGCTGAACCCAAGTACCCGCTCACAAAGAGGGCTCTTGGAACAGGACTGCTAGTCGGCGTGATTATGACCTTTCTTGGAGTCTGGCTTGCCTTGAAGCTGGGGGTTGTGTTCTTAGTTGGAGCCGAGATGCTGGGTGCTATCTTGCTCAGTACAGCTGGCGGATACACAGCGCAGGAGAACACCATTGTCGTAGCGATTGCCAATTCATCAGCCATGGTTTCGATTGGTGTCCTGATCACATTCCCAGCTATTGCTATCTTTGAACCAGGAAATCCTCTGTTCAATATGACTCATGTTGACTATAGTCCCATAGTCACTCTCAGCTTCATTATGCTTGTCACTGGACTGAGCGCGTTCTTTGGGATCATTCTATTGGCACCGTTCAGAGACCGGTTCGAACACGAGGCATGGCCACAGGTTCGACCACAGGCATTTACAATCAATTCAATTGGTGGAGATATTAGAGCAAAGAAAGCAGTTGGGATTGGAATTGCAGGCTCGGCCGCGTGGACGGGCACTGTGAAGGCAACAGAGAGTCTAGCAGGAGCAAACCTGAGTTCCTTTCCAAATGCTCTAGCACAGGCAGTTCCAGCAGCATCAGCGATACCTGCATGGATTGGTATCAGTAACTCTCCAATGATGGCAGGAATAGGCTTCTTCGTTGGCTGGAAGAGGGCGCTTGTAATGGCCATGGGAAGTGTGGCATCATTACTAGTCTGGGTGTTCTTGGAGGGAGCCAATCCTGCAATCAAATATGAAGAGCATATCAAGAGAGCAGAAATCATCTACATTGCTCTCGGGGTGTTTGTCACAGTAATAGCTGGCGATTTCATGGGAGGTCGCAAGAAGAAACGCGATGAGTTGATGACTCCGGAAGAATTCGAGAAGCAGGCAGCGACCGCATTTACTCACAAGGAACGCGGAATGACAGTAGAGATCCCTCATAAGAGTGATGAACTTCCGCAGATGATGAGAGTCAAGGGAGAGCTCCTATCGATTGAGATGATCAGAGAGGAGATACGCGAGATTGTCTTGAATCCTCGGGCGTATTTAGTATCCAGAAGAGGGCGTCTGCCTCCATGGATTTCGTTTCTATCGTTGAGCCTGTTCATAATCGTTGGAATCATTGTCTTCTGGTTCATCCAACCCTTTCCCGGCGTCCAGATACATTGGCTTCTCTTCATAGTCGGAACACCCATTGCACTGATCTCTGTCTACTTCACGGCGCGTGCTATGAGTGAAACAGGAATGCTTGCGGGGTACATTTCAGATATTGTGGCAATACCGGCAATTCTCTTGTTCAAGGTCTCCTTTGTAGTCATAACAACATTCATGTCAATGCTTGGCGCACTTCAAGTTGCGGCAATTTCGCTCCTTGCACATCTTAAGCTTGGACGCTTGACAGGAGTGAGGGGGAGAAGTATTCTAGTAGCGGTCATTATTGGTGCTATGCTTGGCACTACGATGGGGTCGTTCATCACCTACACATTGTTCGATACATACAACGGTTTTGGCGGGAAGGACCTCCCAAGCCCAGCAGCACAGCTCTTCGGATTCCTCGTGATCAGTCTTCAGGGGATTGGCGAGCTGCAACTTCCAGGGATGAATCAGTTTGAAGGTGTTCACCCAGTTCTCGTGTTCATCTATCTACTGTCCTTTGCTATCGGGGGCTTTCTTGCGGGACGAGAACTCAATAGACGTGGCATGAGCCCGATGAGCCTAGTTGTCGGGGTGTTGATTCCGCCTGCCACAGCAACTGCCATCCTCATCGGGGGATACATCAACTACCGAATCCAGAAACAGCAGCAACCTCAGGAGCCCGTTTCAAGTACGGGTCTGCCACAACAACAGATTGAGATTCAGGATGCAGATTACGGTAGAGCCAGCAGGATACTCAGCGGTATTGTGGCAGGAGAGGCTGTTGTGACTGTTGTCTGGGTACTCAGCACGGCAATTGCGGTGATCTTTTCAACTCTTTAATCAGTCTTAGCTCAGTCTACCGTCGATAGCTGTCCTCCAAGGCCTTGTCCCACTCGTCAACTTCAATCTCATGGCCCTTGCGCTTCTTTCTTGCCTCTGCCCTGGTTTTTCGAGCTTTCGCAGCCTCCTTTCGACGTCGAGCAGCCTCCTTCCTCCGCTGTCGTTCTGCTTCCTTCTCTTCTTCGGTGAGTTCTTCTGTTTCCTCAACTTCCCTCCTTGAGAACCAAGTAATAATCATCGAGACAAATGGAAATGCAAGGATAATCGGGACAAGAAAGAGCAGTATTATCTCTGGTTGGAGTATCTCGATACTGTGCTCAATTCCCTGCGGCAAATTCAGTAGAATCATGAGCGCACTAGGATTGAGTAGAATGAACGCAATCGCAATGACACTCAGAAATCTGATTGCAGAACCGGATATCGCAGACCCGATTACATAGAACGATGATGGCGAAGCTGCTTTCGCAGTGAGCTCATCCTTTGCCTTCGGATCTGACTGAAGCAATTCATCAACGAATATCTGGAGACGACGCACATCAGAGATTGCATCAAGATTCTCAAGTGCATCCTGTGTGCCAACAACCTTTCGTTCGATTGCTTCCCGTAGAAATGAGAAGGCAATCAATCCTGACGTACGGCTCATGCCCGTTGTGCTTACCTTCTCGCCTCTCTCAATGGCATCCTGCTTTCTTGTTGCCTGTCTGAGAGCCAACAACTGCTTCTTGAGGGTTTCCTCTCGTTCCTCAATGGGTTTACCAACCGAGTAGCTGTAAATCATCTGGTAACTGACCTCGAGATAGGCAAAGGAAACCAGTGCTAGGAGTTGAGCATTCATGCCTAGAAAGACGAAAAAGTCTGTTGGAAATGGATCAAGGTTGGGGACTGTCAGTAACCTGTAAGCAGCAAGAATCAGAATTAACTGAATTGATATGAATGCACCACCGACAAACTTGTGGTCCATTCTGAAGAGAGACTGCAGAAAGAGTGCAATACCGATTCCGGCGAATAGGAAATACAAGAAGAGGAAAGTATTGTCCCAGAGAGCTATAAGAACCTGGTCAAGATTGGTTTGGAAGGATGCCCATACTTGTGCCAGATTCGTCATCGGACCATCTACACCATATGGTTGCATGTACCAAGACCGAAGAACAATGACGTTGTAGAGACCCACTATGATATCGTTTGGAAGAGTACCAGAGAGAACAGCTGCGAGTCCACTAATCATAGTACTTGTAAAGAAGAAGACAAGCAGAGATAATAGACGAAATACAGTGACAACAAAATCGTACGGAGCCGCCCAGTGCCAGATGTCATTTGAGTCAAGTAGACTATATACAAGATACGCCATGCCTGCAAAAGTGGCAATCGAGGCAACCCGGAGAATCCAAGTGACGACTCTCAAAACATTGCCACCCCCTTTTGTTTTGCATGTTCATAGGTCTTGATGATGGTCGGCAGAAAGTCCTCTGGGCCAACATTGATGACCTCAATACTGAATCGGGCCAGCGCTTGAGCAATCTTGTTCCTTCGCTCCCAGAGCTCCTCGGAGACTGCCTCAGAGAGCACCTTTTCCACGGGTCCGAACTGACCCACCGGTGCCTCGAACCAGGGGCCAAATGGACTGATCACCATGGCTTTGTGACCATTGGCCACAAGCGCCTTCATTGCGTTGAGGAGGGGAGCTGGACTCTCCTCAAGATCAGTCAGCCAGATAATGAGGGACCGTTTCTTTGTCTGTTTCACAACATATTCTATTGCAGTCTCGTAGTCGCTCCAACCCCTCGGCTCAGCACCAGCCAATGCCTCAAGAACACTATACATGTGATTAGGGGTCACTCCAGGAGGAACATAGCTGTGAACTATGTCGCTGAACACGCACGTCCCAATGAGGTCTTTTCTCTCAAGGCCCATGTGCGTTAGAAGTACTGCAGCCCTAATGGCGTATTCCAATTTCGTGTTTTCTGGATAGCCGTTTCCCATGCTTCCACTTGTGTCCACCATGCAGATGACTTGAATATTCTTCTCCATCTCGAACTGCTTGATTACCATGTCGCCACGTTTTGCACTCGTCTTCCAATCGATGAGCCTGAACTCGTCACCAGGCGTGTAATCCCTGAAACCCACAAAGTCAGACCCCATTCCAACAGTCTTCGTTCTGTGTGCTCCGAACATGAGCCCGAGCTGGCGCTGTTTACCAAGAGCCTCCATTCGGCGTACATCCTTCCACGTAGGATAGACAAGGACTTCGGTGTGCGCCTTGAGCGTTCGTGAATAATAGTGGAGTCCAAGCCTATCTCGCATTATTACCTCAGTGGGGCCTATGAAGTAGCGGCCACGCATCCTCGCCTGAAGGATGTACGAGAAGGTGATGCTGCTGGCGGGCTCGATACGTGATGCAATGAAGTTCTCTCCTATTGCGAGAATCCATGTTTCTGGATACAGGTCATGCACTTCAATAAAGTCAAAATGGCGCCTGGAGATGTTCTTGATGCTGACACGGACTCGCAGGAAGTCCCCTGAGAACACTTTTACTTTGTCGATTTGGCGGTCGACTTCAATGCCTGCAAGATTCGCTGTGAGAGCAAAGAGGGGCAATGTCACAACAAGGCCAATCAGAAGATAGACACCCATCAGAATGAAGTAGAAATTGACAAAGGAGAATCCACTTGTTAGGAGCAGAACCCCTGCGAATACTACTATAAAACCCCTCTGGGTGATCACAGCTTATCGTCTCCGTTGCTAGCGAGGACAGTCTACCTCGCCGAGTATCTTGGTCACAACACGCTCTACGGATAGCCCTTCGAGCTCGGCCTCAGGTTTGAGGACGAGTCGGTGGTTCAGTGTCTCAACTGACAGCTTTCGTATGTCCTCAGGAATCACAAAGTCACGACCAAACATTGCAGCTCGTGCCTTAGAGGCATTCATCAGGACAAGTGAGGCTCTTGGCGACCCACCGAGTAGGATCTGTGGATCATTTCGGGTTCGGACAACAATGTCCCGGATGTAGTTAATGACATCCTCTTCGAGGAAGACAGTCTGACATGTGTTCTGCATACGGACCATGAGTGAGGGGTCAGCAAGAACCTTGAGCTCTGCAGCCTCACCAAGATGCTTCCGACGGATGACCTCAGCTTCTTCCTCGTCAGTGGGATAGTCCAGTATCAGGCGGAACATGAACCTATCGAGCTGCGCCTCAGGCAGTGGATAGGTGCCCTCCTGCTCCACTGGATTCTGGGTTGCCACTATCAAGAATGGGCGTGGTAACTTTCTCGTCACACCTTCGATTGAGACCTGGCGCTCCTCCATCACTTCAAGCAGTGCGCTCTGTGACTTTGGTGGGCATCGGTTAATCTCATCAGCTAACACAAAGTTGGAGAACACAGGACCCTTACGGAACCAGAACTCTCCTGTTCGCTGATTGAACACATTGCTTCCAAGCAAATCTGCGGGAAGCGTGTCTACCGTCAGTTGTATTCTCTTGAAGGCACATCCTAGGATTGATGCGAAAGTACGTGCCATGTAAGTCTTAGCAAGCCCGGGGACTCCTTCAAGTATTACATGTCCGTTGGCCAGCATGGCAATGAGAACATTCTGCAGTATCTCATTCTTGCCAACAATGACTCGGTTGCATTCGCGAATGATCTCCGAGGTCGTACTGCGAACCTCATCGATACTCATCGTTGCGGTTGTTTCGACAATCGGGGCTTCATTCGGTTCTTCTGTCGTCAATTTCTTTTACCTCTGATTTATCTGGCGTCGATTAGTGATGATTGGATATTACGCATAAAGAAGAAGAGCTCCATCATCTCGCTCTCCTTTATCTTCATATTTGGATCAGCTGCAATCTCTTCGATTCGCCCTAGAGTGGCCAAGAACTCTTCTTCCCGCAGTTTGGAGTCCTTATAGTGTATCAGTTCCCAAAGAGCTGCCGAGCTGTACTCGGTCATCTGTTGTTGCTTCTTCAGCCCTCGCTTCAGCTTACGGTGAAGCATCTTTACGACTCTAGCATAATTGCCCTCAGTTCTATAGTATGCCATGCGCTCGCTGAAGTAGGTCTGTCCTCTTCTGAGAAAGACATCTGACACACTCTTTACTTCAGGCTTCTTCAACTCTGGCAGGTATTTCTTCATACCAATCGCGGTCAGAATGGGGTACAGAGCAGAGACCAGTGGGAAGGTTGACAACCATAGGGCTCGGCCAAGATACAGGCCATATGAGAACTCGGCACTGTTCCAGGGTATTGCAAGAAGTTCCTCACAGAATAAGACTGGTTGTGAAGCATTGGAATGAGATAGCCAGTTTATGATGTTGGCAGCGAATCTTTGGTTGTCAGGGAATCTGCCGTACATGTCATTATTGAAAAGGCTCGGATCACTCACTGCAACCAGCCGACCACCGTTTGGGTTTTGAGGGGAGGAGAAATCAAGCGCACCAGCAACAGGAAGACTGCCACTCCACTCATTGGGGTCAGGGCCTGGACTGGGATCAGTGATGTTGGTCTCACACCAGGACCGGGGCGTACTCCATGCAATTCCGCCTAGTCCAACCAGACTATAGGGGCTGATTGCGCTAGCCCAATTAAGGTGGAGCTCATTCACTCCAGAAGTGAGAAAGCCCTGATCAGCGCCTAGAAGACTATGGAAGTCTCTGATTATTGGGAGCCGCGGTTCCTTTGCAGGGTCATAGGAATTCAGGTCAAATAGCACTCCTCCGGTGAAGGAGAGAAACGCCGAAACGCCTTCAGGGAGCTGCCCTGGGAGAAGCTGTGTCATAAGCGAATTCAGAATTGCCAAGGAGCTATTTGCAGAACCAAAATCATCGGCTATGAGAACACCTCCTCCAGCCAGTAGATGAATATAGACTGCAGCTGTCACATCAAGAGTGAAGTCTCGGACTGGGCCCATGATAACAAGCACAGCAGATCCATTCTCCCTTGTGATTACGCTCATCGAGGCCTGGATAGAATACACAGGGCGACCAGTGTCCTCAATCGCACCTCGGTACTCACTGAGCCCGTTCCATTCCTCGTTGTAGATAGAGAAATCATAGGTGTATGCAGGCTGCAGACCTATGAGAGTGTATCCTGCCAGTACTGTCACTGGAACCCATGCCATGAGGAAGAGGGTGACTTGGAGGATCTCTTTCCAGCCCATCAGCATTTCTCCTTGTTATTCATTCCGTTGGTGCAGTGGAGTCAATTCTTGGATACAGGTCTGTGAAGATGCGAAGCGCCGCTTCATATCGCTCGCGAGTCATCTCATGATGCGAGAAGCGAGCCTCTTCATAGGTCTGAACGAACTGCTCAGCGGTTGCACCATCTAGAGGGATAGACTTGAGTACACGACTCAAGTACTCGCGGGCGGTCTCCGATTGGGTTCGTTCAGATCCCATTTTCGCACCGCACATCTGCTCGAATGTCCGATACGCCAAGGTAATGGACGCACCATATTTTCCAGCATCAGCGAGCTTCTTGATGTTTCGTAGCTTTGTTGGGATATCAATCCCTCTCGATGTGACCGTTGAGCGGCCCATACCTTTCACAACGTACAGATACGCCACGACAGCGACTGCTGCACCTACTAGTAATATTCCTGCTATGATTAGATCGGTTCCCTGCAAAATAATACCACCTTGTGTTTGAATTCTAATTGTAAATTGACCTGATACCACATCAGGTACTTCTGTTGATACGAGCGTGATAGTGAAATAGAGTGTTGTACCGTCAGCATAGGGTGACGACGTGTACGATATCCTTCCATCTGAGCCTGTGGTAAGAGGAATCGCCCGGGTCCCATTGAGATTGAGAACCACATCTCTTCCCTCGATTGGATTGCCTTCAGGATCAATGACTTCAGCCTCTATGACAAAGCTCTGCCCAGGATCGATACGCGGGGCAGAAAGCAGCCTGAAGGTCACATCAGTGAAGATGTGCATTAAGGGGCCAGTCGCAGTATGACCATTGATGAAAGAGCTGCCGGCGAATTCAGCATATACATCGAAGAGGCCACCGTTTCCTACCCAAGATATCGGTATTGTCAAGTCGAAGTCTTGACCACTTCCATCTGCTAGGTAGGGAGATGCAATCTCAATTGAATCGAGATACACATGAATCGTTACACCATT
>Ga0153915_10003594_pt1 | contig 14217 bp, 13 predicted proteins | sample Opewatmetagenome_2_FD_107003 | JGI IMG/M metagenome (GOLD analysis project Ga0153915, IMG submission 107003) | Freshwater wetland microbial communities from Ohio, USA - Open water 3 Core 3 Depth 3 metaG | ecosystem: Environmental > Aquatic > Freshwater > Wetlands | place: USA: Ohio, Lake Erie... | reverse complement strand
GACGGCCATGTTCCTGAGCGCCATTATGATGTCAACGATCTCGACGCCCCTCGGGCATCTCTCGTAGCATGTGAAGCAGGTGGTGCACAGCCACAGGTCGTCCGATGGGAGGACGTCCTCCTCGAACCCGAGCTGGGCCCTCCTGACCACCTTCCTGACCCTGAACGCCGTCTGCCGCCCCGACGGGCAGCTGCCGGTGCAGGTCCCACACTGAAAGCAGAGGTTGACGGTCTTGCCCCCCGCCTCGATCACCTTGCGCGTGAACTCCGGATTCGGCTCCTTGGCTTCTGCCAGAACTATCACCGGGACATGCTATGCGTGCTCGGTATTTAGGGGTTTTGCTGTTAAGGGTTAATCGTTACCCTTTTCGGTAAACCCATGCCTCGCCAGCCTCCTCCAGGAACAAGGGGAGGTCCTCGTGATCCGAGCAGTGCAGCGCGACGATCGCGTGCAGCGACCAGGGCTGGTCCTTGGCGCCGGCCGCCCTGATCCTCCCTGCATGCACCAGGCTCTTGTTGACGAAGTAGCTGAGGTCCGTGTGGTCGACCATGGAGGGCTCGAAGATGGTCCGGTCGATCTCGTGCGGGATGTCCTTCTCCTTGAGGTATCTGAACCCGAGCCTCTGCGCCCCGAACGCCAGCTTGGCGAACCTGCTGCCCGAGTCCCTGAGCAGGAGCATGTCCGACCCGACCTCGGAATTGGGCAGGTCGGGGGCGCCCTCCATCGCGTACATCGCGTCGTCGAGGATGACCGCGTCGACTCTGCGCTCCTCGGCGAGATGGATGTTCGCCTCGTCCGTCGAGATGATGACCTGGACGGCCTTGTGCGCATCGGAGAGGATGGTCGCAGCTGTGAGCAGGATGGTCTCTGAGACGATGGTTCCAGCCACCTTGAGCACCTCCGGGTGGTCGTCCAGGCGTCTCTCGTAGGCCCTGAACCGGTTGAGGAGTTCGACGCCGTCTGCGGTCAGTTTGCTGCCGCGGCTCGTCGACGAGACCAGACCGAGCCCCGACTTCTCCTCGATCTCCCGGATGTATTTGTGCAACACGGGGGTCGAGAGGCCCAGGAACGCCGCTGCCTTCTTCATGCTGCCCTTGACCTGGAGCGCCGCTAGGGCCTCCATCTGCCTGTGCGTGATCTCCTGTCCGTCGCTCACGAAGATCACCCTCGGCCTCGGTCCCGGCACTCTATCTCCTCCTCTTGAGGGCCCAAGTGCTGAGCAGGAGCATAACGACTGCGAATGCGAGGAGTATCAGGAGCTGGAACCAGATGCCGTCCAGGCCCCACCCGCGGATCATCACCGACCTCAGCCCCTCGACCGCGTAGGTCAGCGGGATGAAGTAGGAGACCGGACGGAGCACCATTGGCACCGCCTCGATCGGCCAGAAGACCCCTGAGAGCAAGATCGATGGGAACAGAATGATGGGCATGAACTGGACCGCCTGGAACTCGGTCCTTGCGACGGAGGAGAGCACAAAACCCAGGCCCTGGCTTCCCACGCCGAACAGGAAGATCATGAGCAGGACCAGGAGCAGGTTCCCTTGGATCGTGATCTGAAACAGGCCCACCGCGGTGACCAGGATGACGACTGACTGTATGAGCGCGACAAGGCCGAACGCGAGTGCGTACCCCGCCACGATCTCCCCCTCCGTCACCGGCGTGCTCAGGAGCCTGTCGAGCGTGGACCCGCTCCTCTCGTGGACGAACGAGATGATCGAGAGCATGAACGTGACCATCATCGCGGCGAGGCCCATCACGCCAGGCGCGAAGAAGTCTATGAACCGGGCGCCCTGGCCGTAGACCAGGTCTGGCGTCACGGCGATCGGGGGGACGATACCGTATGGAGGAGACACGAGAACCTTCTGTACTGACTTCTGGAGGTCGTTCACTATGGCGGCTACGATGTTCGGGTTCGTGCCATCGATGTAGACTGCAAAAGTGCCAGGCAAGGAGAAGCTGCCGCCGCGAATGGCGGCTACCGCGTCCTCGACGTCTGATGTGAACGTCCCGCCGAAGACTATCGCGGCCCAGATCTCCGCATCCTGGACCTTCTGCCTCACGAGGGACACGGGGTCGATTGCGATGTCCTCGGGACCGTACACCATTCTGATGTCCAAGGTCTCACGCGTGCGCAAGTCATTGATGATGGCTGCCGAGACCGACTCGTTCGAGGGGGCGGCGTCGAGGTTCACTAGGTAGACTTTCAGATCCTTGACATCGCCCCCAAAAGTGTACCCGAAGATCGTGATCATGAGCAAAGGCATCAGGACGAGGAACCCGACCGTGCGCTTATCGTGCCTCAAGGCCCGAAGGTTCTTCCGGGCGATCGCCAGGACCCTGCCCAGCTTCATTCCCCGGACCTCCTCGCATAGGCCAGGAATGCGGATTCGAGGTCCAACGTCGATGTCGCCTCCATCAGCTGCTTCGGTGTGCCCTCGCCTATCAGATCGCCGGTGCGCATCATGCCCACGGTGTCGCACCTGACGGCCTCGTCCATGTAGTGCGTTGTGAGGATGATCGTCTTCCCCACGCTCTTGAGGTCCGAGAAGTACTTCCAGAATCCGACTCTGAGTTCAGGGTCGACACCGACCGTGGGCTCGTCGAGGAAGACCACCTCAGGGTCATGGATCAGGGCGGATGCGAGCGAGACCCTGTGCTTCATGCCGCCGCTTAGCTGGGAGATGAGGCTGTCACTTCTGTCCTCTAGATCGACCATCTTCAGCAGCGACTTCTCCCTTCTCTCGAGCGACTCGCTGCTCAAGGAATAGAGCTGGCCGAAGAGCTGGATGTTCTCGTGGACTGTCAGGTCGGTGTATATCGCCATCTCCTGGGGCATGTAGCCGACCCTCGCGATGTTCTTCCTCACCGGAACCCGTTCGCCGAGGACGCTCGCAGTCCCGGAAGTCGGCCTGAGCAGCCCAACGAGCATCTTGATGGCCGTCGTCTTGCCGGAACCGTTAGGTCCTATCAGGCCGTACAGGCGGCCTCGGCCGACCCTCAGATTGAGCCCTGAAACAGCGACGAGGCCGTCGAACTCCTTGCGCAGTTTGTCGGTCCTGATGACCTCGCTCTCGGCGGCTTTCGCGACCTGGCCCATGAGGTTCCCCAACGCCCCCGGGCGATAAGTGTTCCTGGGCTGATAGCCCTTTGCCATTCGGTCGGCTCAGTAGGACTGACTCCAGACTTTCTCAGTCTCTGACGCCAGCTCTGAACCGTTAAATAGACACCCAATCATTAACGGCGACGTTTCTGATGCCCGAGGGAAAGTACATCATCAAACTCTGTCTGCTCGGAGACGGGGCCGTCGGCAAGACCAGCCTCGTCCGCAGGTACGTCTTCGATGTCTTCGACGACAAGTACCTCGTGTCATTCGGCACGAAGGTGTCGAAGAAGACCATGAGCATCGAAGGGTCCGAGATAGACCTCATGATATGGGACATCCTCGGCCAGAAGAGCCATGCGGCTCTGCACGAGGCCTACTACAGAGGCGCTGCGGGCGCGTTCGCAGTCTGCGACTACACTAGACCGGACACGTTGAAGAACCTGAAGTCTTGGCTCGGGAGCTTCAGGTCCATTGTAGGAGAGATGCCCGTGATCATCCTCGGGAACAAATCCGACCTCGAGAAGAGGTTCACGTTCCAGGAGCTGGAGGCGTACGGCCAGTCAGTCGGGTGCCTGGTGCTCGAGACCTCCGCAAAGACGGGTCAGAATGTTGAGCTCGCGTTCGAGCAGATGGGGAAGAAGCTGCTGGAGGCCGTCAGATGAGGCCGCTCCCGTTCTTCGTGATGCCAGGGATCGCCCTCGCGCACCTGCGAGAGGAGCTGGAGATAGTCGAGGGGGACCAGCGCGCGAGGCTGATGCTGTACCGGTACGGCCAGCGTTGCGGCCGGGCGCTTGTCGAGAGCTTCGGGCTGTCCAGTTCGTCGCTCTCGGAGATAAGGTCCATCATCGAGCCGATTTGGATGGAGGCCGGGCTGAGCCGCATAAAGATCGACTCGCTCGAGGAAGGGGAGATGGTGGTCAACCTCGAGGAGTCGGTCGAGTCGAAGGAGGGGAAGACGTGCGATTTCGGCCGGGGCTATCTGTCGGGGATCGTGTCCCAGCTGCTGGGGAAGAGGTACGAGGTCGACGAGGTCGAGTGCTCGAGCCAGGGCTACATGACATGTGTGATGCAGGTCTACGAGGTCGTCGATTCGCTCCGGCCGGTAACGCATGATGACCAGGAGACGATCAGGAAGTACAACCTCGGGAGCGGATACTCGTACATCATCAAGGAGGAGGTGCCGGACCAGGCGTACGACATCTTCGTGGACGCTGCGAAGCACGGCACCCCGTGCCTCTGCGTCACGAGGGAGTACCCAGAGAAGGTCAAGGACAGGTGGGAGCTGAAAGGGGTCCCCTTCCTGTGGCTATCGATGGACCAGGAGAAGCCGTACTCGAGGGATCCGGCGAATGTCGCGCTCCTTTATTCCGATATCAAGACTTTCGTCACCGAGAACAAGGGATGCATGGTGCTCCTGTCTGGTCTCGAGTACCTGATCTCGCAGAATGGCTTCCAGAAGGTCCTGAAACTCTTGCAACACATCAACGACAGGATCGCGGTTACGGACTCGGTCCTGATCGCTCCGATAAGCCCGCTGACCCTCCCCGAGGGAGACCTGAAGATGCTCGAGAAGGAGCTGCGCTCGTTCTGAAACGAACGGAGGTGGGCGCGCGAAGTACGGTGTCATCATCTGTCCGCGGTGCGGGATGGCGAAGGGCGTCGAGACCAGGAGGAAGACGACGACCTGCCATTGCGGCCGCGAGATAAAGGTGCACAAGAGAAACGTGAAGTACCAGACCGACTCCCCGATTGAGCTCGCGCAGACTGTCGCGGAGGTGAACGCCGCGCTGCGAGGTGGTGGGACGCGACCCCCATCGCGTCGGGCGAGCGCACCCTCTCGACCGCCGATCCTAGACAAAGTGATGGCCGCGAAGACCCCGGCGGACAGGCTCAGGACCATCGCGGAGGAGCTGACAAAGAAATCGAAGGAGTTCGGCGCGGACGACCTGAAGCCAATCGCTCTGTCCATGGGCAAGACCCCTGATGCGATTCTGAAGACGATGCTCGAGAACGGATTGATCTACGAATCGAGCCAAGGTAGGTACCGGCTCGTCTGAAGCCGTCAGCCCTTGCCCGTCTTCGGCTTGGCGGTCCATCTCTTTGCGTCCTTTATCAGCACTGGAAGCAGAAGCGTGTGCATCCGGATGTATCCGTAGATCACAACCGCCGAAGCGAGCACCGCCCCTGCTAGCTGGAGCAGGAACTCGCTGGCGACGAAGAACGGGATCATGAGCAGGCTGTAACTGATGTGGAGCAGCAGGGCCTGAGTGAAGTACCCCCTGACCTGCCCGCGCGCCACGCCAATCCCTATCATCGGGGTTGTGGCCCCGTGGAGCAAGACGAACTGAACCCCGATAAGCGAGTAGACGACCATCTCGAGGGCGCCTGGGGACTCGAGGTCGAGGAGGCTCACGTACACGCTTGCGAATGTGAAGGTGGCCGCGATGCCGAGCCCCATCGAGAGGCCGTAGAACGCCGTATCGACCTTCCTCTGGAATCTGGGGAAGTTGAGGATGATGAGCTTCAGGAGCTCTTCGAAGGCCGCGAACACTATGACCACGGCGACGAGGGTCTCGGACGAGGACGCGCCCCTGCCGTAGGACTCGACCGCGTAGAGCACCATGCCCAGGACGATCCCGAGCGCGAAGAACGCGAAGACCTTCCTGTCATCGAAGAACGGCTTCTCGACCTTCGGGTAGGTGTAGTCCCTGAGGGTGTAGTAGAGCAGGGCCATCGAAGGCGCGAACCCGGCTATTCCGGCCGTGATCTGCAGCAAGTCTACCATATGTCGAAGCTCGTAACCTCGGCGCGCTCATAAACCTGCGCCTGCAGCAAGAAGGGAGTGAAGAAGGCGAAGGAGACGACCCTGAATGCGGCCAAGTCCTTCGAGAACTGGTGACCCCTCAGCTCCTCGCATTCCTGCCTCTAGAAGAAGAGACGTCCCCCGCCAGCTTGTCGAAGTAGTGTGCGACCACACAGCTGTCAGCACACTTGCCGCATTGCGTGCACCGCCCGTCATCAACGAGTATCACGCCATCCAGCTTGACCGCCCCTTCGGGGCAGGTCTTCACGCATATACCGCACTTCGTGCACATGTGCGCGCGCAGCACTGCGCGCGCGATCTCATCGAACAGCGCGGACGCCTGCTGAGGGCTCCGGCTGACCGCTGAGATCTGTCCCCCGGCGAACACCTTTCCTTGGCCGTCTTTCGAATCTACCATGGCGACGCCGAACTCCTCGACCAGCCTGACATTCCCGACGGTCCGCAACAACTCCGCGACCTGCTTCAGCCCCTGCCCCTGGGGCATCCGCAGGACCGCCTCCACGGAGTAGCCTCCAGTGGCACACGGGCTCACTCCTTTGAGCACGCGCAGGGAGATCGTGTCCGCTCGCATCGCAGCGGCCTTGATCCCGAGCCTCTCGGCCAGGGCGTTCATCTTGGGCGGGAGCTGCTTCCATCGCCAGAACCCATGGGTGACGAACTCCCTCGGCAGACCGTTCTCAGCCGCCCACGCATCTAGTTTCTGCTCCCAGACCTTCGCCAGATCTGGGCTCAGACGGGAGATCTCCTCGCATTCGCTCGCCAGAGAGGATGGGCACATCCAGCAGCCCACGCGCTCGATGTCCTCGTCGTACAACGGGTTGTACGGCAGGTCCCGCATCACGATGTACAGCCAGACGTCCAGCCCGGTCCAGTCCCGGATCGGGTTGACGATGGTCTGGCCCGGGACGAAGGGGTTCTCCTCGGTCAGCTCTGTGTGCGCCCTCGAGAACGACTCGAGTCGCCGGTTGCCCTCGATGGTCACGGTGCCCTCGGGGAACTTCTCCGAGATCAGGTTCGTGACCGGCGCGAGCTTGCAGACCTTGCAGCACCATCTGAAGTCCTTCGCCGGCGGGCCGAAAGACGGGAAGTTCTCGTCGAACGCGTCCCCCGCATGCGCCGTCAGGAGTCCGACGCCCTTCTTCGCGGTGATCCGCTTCACGTAATCTCGGGTCTGGGGATGCTCGAGGCCCGTGTCGATGAAGACCGCGGTGAAATCCCTCGTGATGGATGAGAGCAGGTCGAGGACGACCAAGCTGTCCTTTCCGCCGCTGAAGGAGATCGTGACAGGCAGGTCGGTGGACTCGAGCACGCCCTTCAGTTCGTGCTCCGCCTTGGCCCTCTTCGCCGCGAGATGGGCCAGGTTCGCCTTGATGACGTCCTTGGTCCATGCCCGCCTGCCAGGGCTGAGCGGTCCCGCCTGCGAGAAGTCCCTCACCTTGATCCCCTTCGCCGAAGTCCTCAGCTCGTGCGCGTCCACCTTCGCGGTCCCGCAGCCGATGAACTTGCCCATCTCGATGACCACCTCGTCCCCGGCCTTGATGCTCGGGTCGACGGATCGTATCGTGTCCGGCGGGAGGTAGTTGCCCTTCATGTGTCCCTCGGCCTTCTTGAGGGTCACGAGCTTCTTCGGCCTCATGCGCGCGAGCATCCGCGCGCCATCGATGCGAAGCGTGAGCGAGTAGTCCCGCTTCTCGAGGTCATAAGTCAGGAGCGCGATCCTCTTCCCGTACACGATCACCTCTTCAGCCCGGTCCTCCCCCGAGCTCTTGTTGAGGACGAATATGTCGGGTATGAGCTGTTGCACCCCGAACTGCCTCAGGAAGAGATACCGGAGCCGGCGCTTCGTGCCCTCGAGGGCGATCCTCATGTCCCCCGGGGGCGAGAGCTCGACCGAATGCCCATTCCTTCCGCACCTCCCGCAAGTGCTTCCGATGAGCGGCACGTTGCACGCGCTGCACCAATAAAGGGCCGCCGCGGCGCGATGGGGCCGTCTGTCCATGTCGCCGTCTGCTATGATGGGCTAGTGTAAATAGCTTACCCGACCACAATTCCAGGTCAATGGTTCCTATTTGCTGCAGGCCGGGCGTGTCTCTTCGCATTTTGCCTGCGCCTGGGCCTCTTGCTCCAGGAACGCGGGGTACCTCAGGTGGGCTATGATGCTCCCCTGCCAGTCGAAGATCTTCCCCGGGTTCATGATGTTCTTCGGGTCGAGCGCCTTCTTGATCTTCCTCATGGCCTCCAGGGAGTCCGCCCTCTCCTTCTGCATGTACGGGGCCTTGGTGATAGAGACGCCGTGTTCGCCCGTGACCGTCCCTCCGAGTGCGAGAACCTTGTCGTAGATCTCGCCCACGGCCTTCTCGCCCCGCTTCCAGCTTTCCTGCGAGTTCGGCTCCACGAGCATCTTCGTGTGCAGGTTGCCGTCCGCGGAATGGCCGTAGGTCCCGATGATGACGCCGTTCTCCTGCGCGATCCTCTGGAACGCGACCACGGCCTCCGGGATCTTCGATATCGGCACGGACATGTCGTCCGCGAGCGCGACGGACACGTACTTCTCGCCGTATCTGCTTAGCGAGGGCATGATCGCCTTCCTGGCGTAGGTCCAGTAGTCGATCCTCTTCTTGTCACGCGATGGCTCTGTCGAAACCGCACCGCTCTGCTTGCAGATGTCCTCTACGATCTTCATCTCGTCCTCGACTGCCGCGGGATGCCCGTCCACCTCGATCATGCAAATTGCCGCGACATCCGGCAGGCCGACGTTCATGCACTTGTTCACGGCCTTGATGCAGACCGAGTCCATGAGCTCGATCGCGGAAGGCATCAGGGGTTTCGCGATGATGTTGGTTACGCACCTTCCGGCGTCCTCGAGCGAGTTGAAAGCCGCGAGGGTCATGCCAGAGGCCTTCGGCTTGAAAGCTAGCTTCAATGTAATCTCAGTGACGATTCCCAGGGTCCCCTCGCTCCCGACCATCAATCGGTCCAGCTGGTACCCGGATGAGTTCTTGAGCGTGCGCGTTCCAGTGTGCATGACCTCCCCGGTCGGCAGGACGACCTCGAGTCCGAGCACGTAGTCCCTGGTCGCGCCGTACTTGATCGCCCTCATCCCTGACGCGTTCGTGACGACCATGCCTCCGATGGTGCAAGCCTCGCCGCTCCCTGGCGTGGTCGGGAACCAGAATCCCTTCTTCCCTAGCACCGCGTTGAGCTTGTCGTAGATGACTCCAGGTTCGACGACGCAGTACAGGTCCTCGACCCTGACCTCCTTGATCTTGTTCATACCGGTCATATCGACCATGATACCGCCCTTGAGCGGGACCGTGTGGCCGCACATCGCCGTGCCAGCGCCCCTCGGTATGACTGGCGTGCGGGTCCGGTTCGCCAGCTTGACGATCTCGGAGACCTCCTGGGTCGTCATCGGCCTCACGACCACGTGGGGGTTCTTGTGGTGGATGGAGGCGTCGAAGCCGTACACGTAGAGGTCGGCCGTCTTGGTCGACATCCGGTCCTTTCCGACTATCCTCTCCAGCTCGTCCAGGATCCTCTTGTTCATGCTACCCCGAGCGTAATGATGCCTTACGCATAAAACCGTTCCCTCTGACGCTTATTGGTTGCGGTTGTCGGGAACCAATAAGTACCCCCTCCCGAATTGGACGAGCCGGGGTCGGGCATGAAGCTAGTAATCTTCGGGCCGCCTAACGCGGGCAAGGGCACCCAATCTCAGAAGCTAACTGAGAAGTACAAGATACCGCAGGTCTCGACCGGTGACCTGCTGAGGAAGGCCGTCGCCGACAAGACCCCGCTCGGGCTGAAGGTCAAATCATATCTGGACCAGGGGAAGCTCGGTCCCGACCGCCTCATCGTTCAGATCATAAGGGAGCGCATCGCAAAATCGGACTGCAAGAAGGGCTACATCCTCGACGGCTTCCCGAGGACCATGGCACAGGCCTACGAGCTCGAGAAGATCACGCAGATCGACCTCGTCCTGAACATCGTCGTTGACCCGGACGCGCTCATGGAAAGGGCGGTCGGCCGGCGTGTATGCCCGAAGGACAGCACGGTCTACCACATCAAGTACAACCCGCCGATGAACCCCGGGATCTGCGAGAAGTGCGGCGCGACCCTGATACAGAGGGACGACGACAAGGAGGAGACCGTCCGGGAGCGCCTCAGGGTGTACAGGGAGCAGACCGAACCTCTGATAGAGTACTACAAGAAGAAGTGCAAGCTCGTCGACATCGACGGCGCCGGCGGGATCGATTCGGTCTTCAAGCAGATGGTCGTCGCGATCGAGAAGATAGGAAAGGTCGCCTGAGCCCGCGCTGTGATTTCTTATATACACGGAGCGGAATAGCGACAACCGCCGCCACAGCCCCGTAGTGTAGCGGTCAATCATGCGAGACTCTGGATTGCATCTCGCAAGGAGAGATCTTGCGACGGAGGTTCGAATCCTCCCGGGGCTACTCCTCATCTTTCGTGCTCGTCGAGTTCCTTGTTGATCATCGCGTCGACTTTGGCAGTCCTGTCGTTCTGCCGCGGCACGTGCTGTATCTCGAACCGCTCGAGCGCGTCAATAAATCCCCGCGCGAGGTCGTGGAGGTCCCTCAGCCTTAGGTCCTTGATCCGGTACTTGCCCGTGACCTGCCGGACGAGCAGCTCGCTGTCCGAGTAGAACCTCGCGCTCGTAGCGCCCATCTTCACCACCCTCTCGAGCGCCCAGACAAAAGCCTCGTACTCTGCCTGGTTGTTCGTCAGGACCCCGACGGCCCTCGAGTCTTTGTCCACGACCCTTCCATCGGAGTCATAGACCATGTACCCTATCGCCGCTGGCCCCGGGTTTCCTCTGGCCGCCCCGTCCGTGTACACGCTCAGGGTTGACATTCCCTGCAGTCGCTCACCCGCTTTCGCCTGAGATTGTCAGCGCCCGCTATGAAGGTATCGCGATACCTCTTTGGTGCGCTGCGAGGTGTGCCTCGACTTTCAGGATGCCTCACGTCGTGTATGTCAGGACCCCGCTCCCAGAGAAGTACGCCCAGAAGCCCATGCCCGGGTCGAGCCAGAAGTTGTTCATCGGCTGCCCCGGGATGTAGCTAGCGAACGACTGCGTCCCAGCGTTCCACTTCACGAGGGTCACTAGTGTTGTCCCGCTGATCAAGGTCGAGACATCGCTCGCGTGGAAGACCGAGTTCACGCCGACGATGCTCAGGAGCGTCCACCCTCCTCCGGCGGGGACGGTTATCGTCAATGACACCGTCGTAGGGATTGTCCCAAACAGATGCAAGGTCCGCGCCGTCCCTGAGTATATCCAGTATCCCAGGCCTGGCTGGATGTCGAAGTCCATGATGGTCGGGGAAATTCCGATTATGTAGCTGCCCCTGTAGCTCTGGGCTGCCATGTTCCAAGCAACGACGATGTCGCCCGGCAGCAGGCCGAGCGTGCTCGCCCTGTACCCGTACCCTGTCAGGGGTACCCCGACAAGGTTCCAGCCCCTCACGAGGTTGAGGATGAACGCCACTGAAGCGGTGGCCGAGCTCGAGACATTGTGCGCATGCAGATCATCCACATAGACTGTGTACGTGTAGGTCCCTGCCTTGGCGTAGGTGTGCGAGACCGGGTTCCCGACTGACAGCGCAGAGCCGTCCCCAAAGCTCCAGGTGTATCTCAGTGCATCGTTGTCCGGGTCCGTCGCCGAGGCGCTGAATGATCTCGAAGCGCCCGCGTCGACCTGGAAGTTCGAGAGCGGCGTAAGGGTCGGTGGGCCGTTTGACGGAGCCGCAACGGTGATCGAGTAGTCGTCATAGTCCGTCTTTCCGTCGGAGGTCGCGGGCCCCGACTCCCCCCACACCCTGTATGTGTATGTCCCTGTGCTGCTGGGAGCGGTCATGGTCTGGTCGTAGTGGCTCTGGACCACGGTGGGATCGAGATATGCCAAGAATGTGCCCGCCCCCAGGTCCTCGATGGCGTAGCCCGTCTCCTTCTTTGTGAGGCCGGTCTGGATCACGATATCTATTCCGACGACGTAGTTCTCGCCCGGAGTCAGAGTCGTCTTGGAGACCGTGATTGACATGATGTCCTCGTAGTACGTCCCCGACGAAGGGCCGTGGCACCTGCTGCAGTCCTGGACCTTGTTCGGATAGGCGTTGGTCGCGGTCGGCATCACGAAGGCTACTGCTGCAATCACTGCGATGATCGACATCAGCTTAGTTCTCGTCTTCAATCCCTCTCCCCCCTCTTCCTCGGTTTCTTGCTAGGCTCTAATCAGGAGCGGTCGGGTACTGCACACCCAGCGAAATCTGGCGACCCGCCCCTCGGATTTTTAACGGAGTTATATATTACAGTGTTATAAACCATGCCCTTCGTGTTTGTAAAAGGGAGCATGTTCCATGCGTATGCGAACAGAAGGCAGTCGGAGCGTGCACTGCGCTTCCGGGCGAAGACGCGCATTCGTCCCGCCTCTCCATAAATAGAAATATCACGCCCCATCCTTTTCCGTCGGGGGAGCAAGGCCATTGGGAAGAGCGAGCACGCCGATGATGGAGCAGTACTTCCGCATCAAGGAGGCCTACAAGGACTGCATCCTCCTCTACAGGATAGGCGACTTCTACGAGATGTTCGGGGAGGACGCAGTCGTCGGCTCGAAGGAACTCGAGATTACTCTGACCTCTAGGGACAAGGGCAAGAAGGAGAAGGTCCCGCTAGCTGGCGTCCCGTGGCACTCGCTGGAGTCCTACCTGCCCAAGCTGGTCGGGAAGGGCTACAAGGTGGCCATCTGCGAGCAGATCGAGGACCCGAAATTCGCGAAGGGCCTAGTCGACCGCGACGTGGTGAGGATCGTCACGCCCGGGACCATCCTCGAGAGCACGGTCCTCGAGGGCAGGGAGAACAACTACCTTATGGCCATCGCCTGCTCCGAGAAGGGATACGGGCTATCCTTCGTGGACATATCAACAGGCGAGTTCGTCACCACAGAGATCGAGGGCGTGGACGCGAGGAACAAGGTTCTCGCGGAGTTCGCCCAGAGGTCCCCCAAGGAGGTGCTCCACGCTCCAGGGTTCGATGACAGGATCCTCAGGGAGGAGTTCCGGCTCGCGGGCGCTACGCTGACGGGGCTGGATGAGATATCGTTCTTGAAGGAATCCTCGGAGTCGCTGATCAAGAGGCATTTCAAGGTTCATTCGGTCGACGGCCTCGGGCTCGCCGACAAGCCCTTGGCGGTCGCGAGTGCAGGGGCCATACTGAGGTATGTCGAGACCACGCAGAAGCGGTCTCTCGGGTTCGTCTCTCCCCCGAGGTTCTTCTCCATTTCCGACAAGCTCGTCCTGGACCAAACGACCCTGCGGAACCTGGAAGTCCTGAAGAACGTAAGGGACGGAGGTCAGGAGAACACGCTCATCTCGATATTGGACCGGACGCTCACGCCCATGGGCGCGAGGCTGCTCAGGAAGTGGCTGACGGAGCCGCTGATGGACGTCGGGGCGATCAACAAGAGGTTGGACGCGGTCGAGGAACTCGTCTCGAAGACTTCCGTCAGGGCCGAGGTCTCGCAGTCGTTGGGCGAGATCCGGGATCTCGAGCGGCTTGTCGGCAAGGCCATCTACGGGAGCGCGAACGCGAGGGACCTCGTGGCCATTAGGACCTGCCTCGAGGCGGTGCCTGAGGTCCGGAAGGCGCTTTCGGGGTCGAGCGCCGAGCTGCTCAAGGAGACGATCGGGCGCATGCCGGAAACAGGCGATGTCGCGGGGCTGATCAAGAGGGCGATTGCGGACGACCCGCCCATTCTGGTCAAGGAGGGCGGCCTGATAAGGGACGGCTTCGACCCCGGGCTCGACCAGCTCAAGCAGTCCGCCAGGGAAGGGCAGGAATGGATTGCGGGCCTGGAGGACTCGGAGAGGAAGAGGACTGGGATAAGGAACCTCAAGGTCGGGTTCAACAACGTGTTCGGGTACTACATCGAGGTCTCGAAATCCAACTTGAAGCAGGTTCCGGCGGACTACGAGCGCAAACAGACCCTCACGACGGGTGAGAGGTTCGTCACGCCCGAGCTGAAGGATCGCGAGAAATCCATACTCACCGCCCAGGAACGCTCCTGTGCGATGGAGTATGACGCGTTCGTCAAGGTGAGGGAGGAGGTGGCGTCGCGCGGGGAGGAGCTTCGCGCGCTCGCGCACGCGCTCGCAGTGATCGACGCTCTCTGCTCGTACGCGGAGGCCGCCGTCGCGCTCAGATACTCGCGACCGGAGGTGAACGATTCCGACACGATCATCATCAAGGATGGACGGCACCCGGTCGTCGAGCG
>Ga0153915_10003592_pt1 | contig 14227 bp, 16 predicted proteins | sample Opewatmetagenome_2_FD_107003 | JGI IMG/M metagenome (GOLD analysis project Ga0153915, IMG submission 107003) | Freshwater wetland microbial communities from Ohio, USA - Open water 3 Core 3 Depth 3 metaG | ecosystem: Environmental > Aquatic > Freshwater > Wetlands | place: USA: Ohio, Lake Erie... | reverse complement strand
GGGCCGCGTCAAAGCCCGTATAATCGGCGATCGCAAGTTGATTCGTATTGCATTAATACGGATCAACTTGCGAAGCCTGCGGTCGTCGATTCTACGGAGCTTTCACGCTGTCCCAAATTCACCGTTTCAGACCGGGCGCAGTATAAATTTAAAACGAGGAAAGAGGTTAAACCAAACAACGATTTTTTTAATGAAAAATCTGAGTGTTTTTTCTCAAACGATGAGAACGAGCTCTCAATTTTTTACTATATACATAAATGAAGTGTTGACGGATGATTAATTTTGAATTAAGGCAATCACATGACTTCATTAGCCATTTCATCCGTTAAAACGATGATCAGCCCACAGATGGAGCCTGCACGAACCATGCCGATCTGTCTGAGGGTAGCCAAATATTTATCCGTTGCAGCTGCAATGTCCGCTGTAGCGACAACGATTTATGGAATTGTCGTTAATCTCATTCCATTCATCGCTCTTGGATCCATTTTTCTGCTCACATCATTTACAAACTTCTATTTAATCCACCAAATATCGAATCTCAAAACAATTGAAGAAGACAGCATCGAAATCAAAGCGTTGAATAAAAGCCTGGGAGAAAAAAACGATCAAATCAAGGAATTGACCGGACAAATCCGGGCTGTTTCCGATCAATTGACCGCTCAGACAAAAGAATATGCCAAGCTAAGCGCTGCTGATGCCGCCGCTCAAAAAGCAAGCAACGAGCAGCTGCAGCGATCAGCGGAGCTTTTAGCCAAAACAGAAAGAGACACTCAAAAAAAATTCGATCAGCTGCGCTCATCGACGGACGACCAGATCCGTGCATTGCAAAAACAATCTGAAGCCGATCAAAAAACAATCGCCGACCTCAATCAAACGGCCGCAAAAATCAATGATCAGAATGCTGCTCTGCAAACCACCTTGGGCAGTTTGCAAAAGCAGGTGAATTCTTACCAGGAACAAATCCAAACATATTCGCGCCTCAATACCCAGCTGGAAGAGCAATTGAAAACGATTTTTCAAGCAGCAAAAACACCCGATATGTCGTCGATCAATGCCCAATCAGCCGCGATCGACGAGGCGCTTGCCAAAAACAAGGCTGCAGCAGGCAAAACAGCAAAAACGGTAGAACAAATCAATGCGATGCTCGACGCCTTAAATAAAAAAAATCCTACAAAGCCTATTGTAACCGCAGGAAAATAAATATGTCGGTATCGAAAATATTTTGTACTCATCCAACCCAACCTATCGAATGCGTGTGCGGAGGAGCTGGAACCGTATTAGGAACTTACGCTTGTTCAGCAGGCGTCTGGAGCATCGTAACAGGAAATCCGCTCCCAATAGCTGCAGTTGTAACTGGCGCTGCAAGCGCGGCGCTTGCCAGCTCGACAGCTTGCTTGGGAATGGGTGGAATGGCTTGCGTCCATGACCGAATCCAGCTAAGCCACAACTCGCAGGAGCTCGATGAAACATCAGGTCAGTTAACAGAGACATCATCCGCTCTGGAACAGGAAATTGCAAGCCTCAAAAAAGAATTGGCCGTAGTAACTGCCAATTATGGCAGTTTGCAAACAGAAAAAGCGGAGATCGAGAAAAAAAGAAACGCTCACGTTAAACAAATTCAAGAGCTAACGGCACAATTAGAAGATCTGAATGTACAACAGAGAGACGTTCAGGAAAAATACGCTGAAGAACGCGCGAAACAAGCAGTTCTTCTTCAAGAGCAAGAAAAAGTATCCACATCATTAAGAGCAGCGAATGCCGAATTAAATAAACGTGTCGGTGAATTATCCGATCAAGTTCACGGAATGGAGAAAGCGAACTCTGGCGCAGCTGCAGAAAATAAGCGCTTGGAAGATCTTATTGCGCAAATGAGAGAGCAGCAAGCTTCGCTGCAGGCAACAATTGCTCGGCTCGCTCAAGACAAAAGCGACTTGGAGCAGCTCGACAGCAAACTTCAATCGGAAGCCGCAGGGCTGCAAACACGGCTTGAAGAGAGTACGCGTCAATATGAGGCCCTTCAGAGTCAGCTGGAAGAACTTCAAGTCAGACTCGGGGCATTGGCGCCGCAAGGCGTTTCGATGCAGAACGATTAAATAAACAGCCCCTTCAACATACGAAGCGTCTCTTCGTAAGGGGCTTTTTCTTCGATTTGCTGCTTCAGGAAGCGATTGACCTTGTCGATATATTTCAAGGCAAAATCGGCATTTTTATCTGAACCGGGCTTGTATTCTCCGATTCGGATCAGCAGTTCATTTTTCTTATAATTAGCCAGAACTTCCCGTACCTTGCCGATCAGTTCAAGATGTTGTCGGTCGACGATCTGAGGCAGTATCCGGCTGATGGAAGCCAAAACATCGATGGCGGGAAAATGATACTGCCGAGCTAACTCGGACGAGAGGATGATGTGGCCATCCAGGATCGATCGCACCTCATCGGCAATGGGCTCATTCAAATCATCGCCGGCCACCAAGATGGTATAGAAAGCCGTAATTGATCCTTTATCGGAATTTCCAGAGCGTTCAAGCAATCGCGGCAATATCGCAAAAACGGAAGGCGTATAACCGGCGCGGGCAGGCGGTTCGCCTGCGGCCAGGCCGATTTCCCGTAGGGCGCGGGCAAAACGCGTGACGGAGTCCATCATCAAAATGACAGACTTTCCCTGCGCGCGGAAATATTCCGCAATAGCAGTTCCAACATAAGCAGCGTTGATCCGCATTTGCGCCGCTTGATCGGATGTCGAAACAACGACAACCGAGCGTTTCATTCCCTCTGGCCCGAGGTCATTAATTAAAAATTCGCGAACCTCACGGCCGCGCTCGCCAATGAGAGAAATGACATTGATATCAGCAACCGCATTGCGGGCAATCATGCCAAGCAAGGTTGATTTTCCAACGCCGGCAGCAGAAAAAATACCCACGCGCTGCCCTTTCCCGCATGTGAGAACGCCATCGATGCTTCGTACGCCTACAGAGAGCGGTTTTTGAATGAGTTGCCGTTTTAATGGGTCAGGAGGCGGATTGATAATCGGAAATTGATCCTCTACTTCGAGGGGGCCCTTTGTATCCTCATCGATCGGCTGGCCCATGCCGTTTAAAACACGGCCTAAAAGGTTCGGACCTACTTTAATCTGGAATGACATCCGCATGGGAATTACTTCCGATGAAGGCCCGATCCCATGCATATCGCCTACAGGGGACAAAATGACCTCTTCTTTCGTAAACCCGACAACTTCAGCCATTAAAGGTTCGCCTTCCCGTTTAATCAGGCAGACTTCCCCCATTTTAACTTGCGGGATCACCGCGCGGATCAGCATACCGACGACTTCAGTAATGCGCCCATGGACAGTGGTCAATTCCACATCCTCGAGGTGGCTTAAGAGCTTGTCAAAGGAGGGATTTTGTTCCATGAAATTACAACGCTATGTTCAAGGTGGCTTTAATCGAATCAACAACTTTGCTGAGGAGCATCGACGAATATTCGATCTCTTGCTGCGCCTGCGCTAATTTAACTTGAATCAACAAAAAATCGCCCGGCCGCAATTGATCGCCCTTCTTTTGCATATCGCTGATTTGATGCTGGGCTGCCGCTAACTGGTTCTCACCATCCGAAACCAAATTGATGAAACGCTCAATCGGACGCGCTCCCGATTGATTTGGCATCGCAGGAACTTCGGCGCCGAGGCGATTGTTAGCCGCGCGCAGATATGTCGAAGCATCGGACAACTTATTCCGCAGTAAATGCTGCTGCGAGCGCTTAAACTGTAAGTTTTTAGTATTTAAAAGGTTGCGTATATTTGAATAACTATCCTGCGAAGTAGATACCTGAGCGATTAAAGTATCAAACGACGGGGTTGCCGCCTGGCCCACAAAAGAAGGTCCAACGGCTGCGGGGCCTTGAGCGGCCGAAGGCCCGGCAAAAGGCTTGGCAGGACCCGCTGTCCCAGGCGTATAGGCTTGAAATCCCGTGCCCGGCGCCTGAGGCACAGTAGGATTCGCCCTGACTGGCTGGGACGAAAAAATCATATCTGATTTATCCGGCGGAATCGTCATAAAACCGATTTACCTTAGAGGCAATTGCAAAACTCCATTCGGATCCAAATTCGCACTCGCGAAGCGAATTTTGCAATTATCTCCTTATTTCGCTTTTTTTTGGCTTTGCACAGGAGATGGAGCCTTTTTCAAAAACTTTTCTGCGAAATCAATCGCAGTGCCCGATAAGCGCTTGATCAAAGGATCGTGCGATTTTGCAGTATGCTCCAAAATCTTTTCCCCTTTATCCAACGTCTTGGGAGACAAGCTCATGCAAATCCCCAAAAAGGTCTTAGCCATCTCATTATTGGGTTCTTTTTCCAAAACTTCTTCCAAAGCTTTGCAAGCTTGGGCTAATTCGAGCTTATGCAAGTGAAGATATCCCATGCCGACTTTTGGCAAAGTGCTTTCGGGATTGAGCAATTCGGCCGCCTTGAAAAGCTTGATTGCTCCATCTTCGTCCATCTGGTTGACGGCAATAAAACCAGCTTCGAGAAAGAGAATCCAATCTTCTTTGTAATCTTTCCAGTTTGCCATGACTTTTTTCCTTGCCTTTATTGTGATTTTTGGTTGTGAACGGCGTTGTTGATGACCGAGTTGACCTGCGAGATCATGTTCGAGATCGTTTCACCGACCTGCGTCACTTGGCTCATCTGGAACTGCAAGAGGATAAACTGGCCGGGGTTGGCTTGGCTGATCTTGCTGGCAAGAGCACGCACCTGAACCAACAATCCCGATTGCAGCTTCTTGTACGACTGAATTAACGAGTCGAACGTCAATGTCGTCATTTTCATGGAAAAACTCCTACTTCATCATTTTTTTGAGTACTTTTTGAAGAGACGTATACCCGTGTAGCAGTACTCCAAGCTTGTCGAAATCCTTTTCTCCGGTTCCTTCGCGCAATGCCTGTTTCACTTCTTGCATTCTCTTATCAGCCTTGGCGAGCAATTCTTTCCCTTGGGTCGGATGCTCTTTGATATCGCGTTCGAGATCGAATGCGAATTTCTCAGGGCCCTTCTTTCCTTTTTCTAGTCCGTACATTCAAACTCCTTTCCAGGCAATAAGCCGGGAATCTATGATTTAACCTTGTGATTACCTTACAGATCCATAGTCGATTTTATATTTCAAGCCATCTTTTTCAAGAAGAATCGAAGTGGGTTCAATTCCCGTAATCTTCATTCCATCCAGAGAATCATTCAAGGTGAATATCCGCCCATTGATAATTGCGCTGTATCCTTGATGATCGTGAAGAGAGCTTCCCGTTACTTTGTATTGTTCAGACAAATCGACCCTGGCTTGTGTCGGCGATACGGGGACGGCCAAATTTTTCACCGAATGAACCCCTTCCAGCTTGTTGATTGAAGAGACCAGCTCCTTATATTCCTGTTCCTGATTCTCGCCGTACCGGCCCAGCATGATCAAATCGCCTGCGGATAGTTGGAAAGCGACACTGCTGAATCCTTTTGCTTGCAGCATGCTCTGAATCTGGACATTGAGAGTATCTTCCACAGCCACTTTATTGACCAGGCGGTCGGGATAAGGAAAATTGATGTTGAGATAGTCTGCCAAAAGAGTTGCCTGTTCAACACTTTGAACGTATCCATGGACAACGAATTCGCCAGGCGATGGAGCAACAATATTGACGCCGCGCCAAAGGGTGTTTCCGGTCAATACTTCAGACATTGATTTCCAGACATATTCATCGATGACGACATTATCCTCGGTGCTCCTGATAGTAGGAATCTGGGCGAGGTTATAGCGCATTTCCTGATAGTCGACAGAGGTAAGCACGTGGCCGGCTAAAAAGAGTTTGCCGCTGGCGGGATTAAACGAATATTGAACGCCATTGAACTTGGCGAGCGCTTCCTCAATATGCTCATGAGGAGCTTTGACAACCACTTCAATGTGCTCCGATTTAAACAAAGAGAAAAAGCTCAGAAAAACGATGAAGAAAATAAGGACAAACGATCCCGCGAATATTAGATGTTTGCCGGGGATTTTAAAGCTTTTCCAATCTTTTTCTTCTGCCTTTTTCTCGACAGAGGGGATGTTTTCCTCGGCAGCCGCTGCCGCCGCAGAAGGAGCCGCCTCATAGACCGGCATTTTGGGCGCATAAATGGTTTCTTGCGCCGCTTCACGATCGATGATCATAAAGATCGTGGTGCCCATGGCTATGGTGTCCTGGGCAGTGATCAAGCTCTTTTCGGTAATGGGCGTATTGTTGACGATCGTGCCGTTTTTGGAATGCAAATCCTCGATCTCTAAAATCCCTTCAGGCGACACAGTCAAGCGCGCATGATTGCGGGAGACGCTCAAATCCTGAAAAACGATATCGCAAGTATTGGGGTCTTTTCCGATGACATATGTACGGCCCTTTTCCAGGCCGATTTCAGCGCCCGCATTCGGGCCTCCGATGACCTTTAAGACCAGCGGCGTCTCGGCTAACAAATTAAAGGGAAGCTGGGATTCGCTGCCCAGATCTTCAAAAATGGTATCATAAGCGGTCTGGGCAATGGCTTTTTCAGCAGGCGCAGGAGCAGGCTCTTCCGGTTCAGGCACCTTTTCTTCCGGGATTTCTTCGACAGGCTCGGGCTCGGGCGGCAATTCAGGAGTTTCGATATCCCCGAAAATATCCTCATACCCGCCTTTGGCCGGTTTTTTCTTTTTGCTCTTCCTGGAAGGAACGCCTTGCCCGGCAGGAGCCTCGGTCGAAAAACGCAAAGCCGTCGAGCCGATCTGAATCGTATCGCCATCGGCTAATAGAGTGGGTTCATTGATCGCAGTTCCATTGACGGAAAGAGGATTGCTGCGACTAAGGTTCTCGATGAAATAGCCCTCAGCCTTCTTGGCAATGCGGGCATGCTTTCGAGAAACCTTGCTATCTTCAATGACAAAATCCGCCTCATCGGGATCGCGTCCGACGATCCACTCACTTCCTTCGTCCAAATTGAGGATCAGCCCGGCAAGGGGACCCTCTTCAGCTATGAAATGCGCTGGCATGAAGATTATTTTTCCTGTTCAAATTTAGCGATTTCGTCCCGCCAATAAACGATATAATTGACAAAATCTTCTACACTCTCTTTGAAGTGCTGATAGTTCATTTCATACGGAAATCCGATAGAGAGTGTCAAGACTTTCTCATCAGCATCGAGTCCAATTCGGGCGCCGCCGGTGCCCTGTCCCAGGAAATTGGCCCTCATTAAATATATAAAAAGATCTTCTCGTTTTCGATTCGGGCAATCAGTAATCGGCGAAACCAAAGAAAAACCGGGGTTCAAATCCCGAACCGTCACAGCAAGCGAAGCATTAATGCCAAGAACGCACGGCATGCGGTCTTCTTTCGGCGGAGCAATACTCAATTCCGAAGCTAGCTGCTTGACCATATCCATCAATTTCATTGGCACCGATCTCCAAAACACCCCATCTCAAGAGCCGAGAGAACTCCAACATGCGAAAAAGCCGACCGCTTGCGGTTGAATCCCTTGCCGTACATACCAAAAAATCAGACCCGGGGCAAAAAGACAATCGTTTTGTTGGAGTTCTGCAATTGGCTCCCAAGTCTGATTATTCACTGTCGCACAAAAACGAACAAATAAAAAAAGGAGGAATCGTACGAAGCGCAGACGGACAAGATGTAAGAAGCTGATAAAAGCTGATAAAAAAAAACTGCCGCCCACATGGGCGGCAGCGGGAAGGAAGGAAAAGGAAAGAACAACTCTTTTTAACCTCGATAACCTCCGTTAGCATATACAGAAGCTTCCATCGCATCAGCAGCTGCTTTAATATTCTGCGGAACTGCCTGACAAGCCGCGTTGGAATTGTCTTGAGCAACTTTCGATAACTGAGCGAGAAGTTCGCAAACCGTTTTAAGCATTTCAGCATCCCCTCGCGCTTGGGTGTTTCCTTTAGCGAATAAGCCGAAGGTTCCGCCTGCACTTGCAGTAACCATCTGTGTGAAGAATTGCGTTTGCGTTAACGAATCTCTTTCTGTTTTTTCATTAATTCTGATTTCCTCATCCAATTTCGTGTCAGATTCGGTTCGTATTCGAGTGAGTTGTTCCTTATCCACGGCCGTCAACTGTTGATCCACCGCTTTCTCACCGCGTCGCAAATCCAGAAGACTTTCATTATCTCTAAATTGATCGGGGGACTGACGCAATATTTTACTATCAGAACCTAACACCTCTTGGTATCTTTGGATAAACGCATCTTTCTCTACCGGCACACCTTCGGAAACGTTTTCTTGCTTGCCCATCTCTAGTTTTGCTGCTCTTGGTGGTTCCATGGTCGGATAGGACTTCAAGTTCAGTTTTGCATTTCGACATTCATTAATGTTCTTTGTTGCCTTATTTCCTCTGTATGCAAAGAATCCTTGAAATATCAGGCCTGCACCTGCAGTAGCAAAATCCTTCATGCCATCCCAAAGCATTTGCTGAGCCTGTTCGTTATAACTGGTGTGAATTTCTTCTGCTTCTTTTTGAGTAAATTCCACTTGAGAGGATACCTGGCTTTGCCGGCATTTATTTTGATTGCCATACGCCTCAAGAAGCGCTTTCCTCAAGATATCGAGGCTTACTGCAACTTCGGCACCTGCACCATTTTGTAATCTATTGATAGACATAAATAACTCCATTTATATTTTTTAATTTTTAAGCTTGTATTACAGATGCTGCGTAAGCAATTGGCTGAGCAATACCCATCAGCCGCTCGTTACCTTCTGCTAAAGCCTGAAGTTGCGATTTGAGTTCTCCGCTGCCTTGCTTGAACACTTCGTTCAGCATATCGAGTATCCGGGATATTAATAACTCGGCTGCCTGAAGAGAACCCTGTTCTTTTGTAATGTCTGAACTAGTTATGTCAGAAACAAGCTTACAAACCGACAACGAAAATGTAGGAACTTGCAAAACCGCCATTCCGGTGTACATGGTCTTCGGTGCGGATAGTCTTTTTACCAACCAATCCAACCGCGCAAAATGTTTAGAAGTTGCAGCCAACTCCGTTACACGGTTCATGACTTTTGCTCCAACCTCAGTTTTACATGCAGCGCCATCAACGACAATCGAAGCAACCATCAATCCGATAGCCACAATAAAGCTTAAGATCTCTTTAGTTTTACCGCTGGCTCCGCTCAGTTGAACAATCTTTTCCGCCGCTTGGCTGCCAACATCAGTTGTTGCGACCATTTGCAAGAGCTCAAGACCGGCATACTTGGCAGTCGATTTCAGAGCAACCGATGCAAAGTTCCCTACCTTCGTAAGAGCTGCTGTCGCACCGCTTCCCAATCCGCCTACAGAACCCATTAGAATGCTCAGCGCGCAAACAATACCGATCTTAATACCAAGCTTCTGATTTTCTGTCGCATTTGGCATGCAATCAGCAACAATCCTGTCTGTGAGCTTGTCAATTGCCCCAGAAGCGCATAACGCAAACATCGTTACCGTTAAAAATGCCCCAGCAAAGTTGCCCGTCGCAGCCATGGTAGCGCCAATAAATAATGTAGCGATTCCTCCGAAAATCTTTGAAAGGAGATTAAAACTCTTGCGTTTATTAGCTTCCTTAATCTGCTTATCCAGCTCTTTCAGATTATTAGCCGATATTGTCTCTTGATTGCGTTCCAGGACATTCGATATATCGGATTGCATTTTAGCGCGGCGCGATGAATTATCTGCGATGTCGCCCATCATGCCGATAATCAGAATGAGCATGTTCATGACACGTGAAAAATAGTCGCGATCCTGATCTTCGCTTTTTTCTTCTATGACAACTGATGGAGACGCGACATAACGAACCTGTCTTCCAGCTACGCTGCCGCTTACATCTGCAACAGAATCGTCTCTTGATAAACAAGAAGAAACGAGTTCCGGAGAAATGTATACCAACGGCAACTCTAAATCTGTTTTTTCGATAGCTGACATTGTTTTTTCTCCTTATTTTAAGTCTGTTGCAAGGTTTGCAGAAATTTGGCAAATCGAACTTAAGTTCGTATAATCGCCAGTTGTCATCTTTGCCAAATCACTTACGAAGTTTGACTTTGCTTCCATCCTTGTCTGAACCTGAGTGACCTGCCCATCATATTTTTGTTGTGTTATGCTATACTGTTCTTGCAGTGTAGCTAGCTTTTTTTCGTAATTTTTTTTATCCTTATCAGGGTTGAGTGCGGCAATCTGTCCATTGATGTCCTCTAGTTTTTTTCGCTCTTCGGAAGAAATTTCTGTGATTTGCGTAGCTTCGCTGGCAGCTAAATCGCCAAATTCACCCTGCATATTGTTGATCGCGTCGACCCACAAAATGAGCGCCACCAAAGCGCCCGACAAGCCTGTTGATGACTTCGTCGGTTCATCAACGAAAGATACGGGAGCGTCATTCCGCGAACTATTAATAATGTCTATTTGATCCAACCCCATGTATTACCTCTTTTTTAATAATTAAATTTGCAAATAAATCTAATAATCGGCGCATAAAACCACGTTTTACGCGCAGCAATATCTTTATCGAGATACCTGGTTTTGAATGAGCCGGTTCAGCAATCCGACGATACCCGTTTCGCCATTCAAACTCTTATTCATCATATTGAGATTGACTTGGCTATCGTTTGTCACTTTGGTGAGCAGTGTCGTTTGGACTTGCGATTGATCGGTCAAGGGAGACGACAGACTTTTCAATCCATAGTCAATTGTTTCGTACTCTTTTGAGTACTTCACATATTTTGCTTCATCTTTGTCATATTGTTCTTTCTTCGCTGGATAGTCCGGAGCAGTCGGATCAGGTAAAACAGGAGGATGTTTGGCCCAGTAGATAATTTGTTGATATTCGCTGTTTAATTTCTGTGCCACGATCGCTTTATCTAATGGGCCAGGAGGATCCAGAGTTATCTTGCCAGTAGCTATATTGTAAAGATCCAGGAGAGAACAAGAATGGTCTTTGCCATCGATCCGAACAGTAAATCCAGCATCAATATTCTCGATATCAGCTATTTGCTTATCAAAAGCCTGTTTAATATCTGCAGCAAAAGGCGAGTTGTCGATTTTGAATTTCAGATTTTCGAGCATATCCATAAATTGGTAGCCGGAACCATCTTTATAATCCTTGCCTTCCGTTCCGCCTTCAGTCTTTTGGGTTGTCCAAAAGCTAATAATTTGAGACATATCTTCAGTACGATCGGAGAAAAATTTACCCATTGATCCGAAACCGGAAATTTCTTCACATGACGAAAAATCGGACAACATATACATCAAAATCGTGACAAGCAGAAAGGCGTTATCTTTAAATTGATTCATAACAGAATCAATCATCGACATGCGCATATCTTTCAAATACTTCGAAACTTGACTGCCTTCGCCTTGCAGGAAATTACCCCATACTCCACCAGCAATCCAATTCCACATTTCGAGCGACCCAGGTTTTGCCTGAGCTTCTTTATTATTTGCCACCCATGTCTCCCACGAAATGAGATTTCCTTTAGCGTCTTTCCAGGCTTTGCCGGCTTTGATATCTTCAACATGCTTTCTAATCGCCGAGGCAATTTCGTTGTCGCCAGAAAAAGCATTGACAATCTGGTCCAGATAAGCTGTTGACGCGTCTCCTGTTTTATAAAAATGATATTGAACCAGGATATCGACCAACTCGACATAAACCGGCTGTCCATCGGAGCCTTGGCATTCCTTCAGCAGCTTTACTAATTCGGGATACTTCTCAAACATGCCCTTCGCATTCAGATCCGCAAGATACTGGAACAGTTCTTGGGCTGCATGAATATCATCAGGATGGTTAACGACAATCACAAACAAATGGTATAGCTTGCTGCATATCTGGTAATAGTCGTTAGAAACATCCGACGTTAAAGACGAGCCGCTTCTAACAGATGAAACACCATCCGCTTGCAGATTTACATTACTGCACATATCAACCAGGATCTCTTGCGAAATCAAAACAGCGCGCATCGTATTGACAGTTACGCTCTGATTAGAATCAGAAAGACCGCTTATTGCCGGCAAATCCAATTCTTGGTCTAAAGAAGTAACAGAACTAATTGAATAGGATGACATTATTAAATTCCTTATTATTAATTTATTATTATTATCCTACGATCCATTCCTTAACGGATTTTGGACGGCTTTTATTACGTTTGTGGGCAACAGCCTCGCCGGAGTCCATTTTCATTAACGACTCTTTATATTGTTCCAGCTCGGTTTTCGCCTTTTCCATTGCCTGCCATTCTTCCGGGCTAAAATTAGCCGAAGTATTAATGTACTGGGCAATAACTTGAGGATCGATCCCCAAGGATTCACATAACTTTACTACTTGCTCTTCGAGCTTGGTTTTTAGCTCATCTGCAAGTTTCTGAGCTTCCTCGCGTTCTTTAGTATCTGAGGAAGTGAGTTTGGCTTTCAAATCGCCGAAAAATTGGGTCATTTCCTGAACCATCCCGCCGATGTTTTCCGGGGTAAAATGATCCGGATGCTCAAACAATTCTTCGATCTTTTTAACAATGGAACTAGACATATGATTACTTTCCTTTATTAAGTCCATTAACGCCTACCTCTCCTAATATTTATTGTAACAAAGATTTATTTATATTTCAACATATTTTTACATAAAACACACTTAACCACCTAATATGCAGGTAGTTAAAAACTATTAATATATAAGATTTTGTCAAGATGCCGCAAACATAGCTATTAAATATAGTTCAAAATTATATTCAGGATTATTTAAGGTTGTGTTAAAATAATTATTAAAGAAAGAGAGATTATTTATGTCAACAGCAGTTACTCCAGCAATTACTGGGGCACTCACCAACCCTCAAATCGCTGGGGTGAATCAAGGATCCCCTTTTGGATTGAAGGTAACCTATTATTTTCAAGGCAAGGCTTATCCCACTTGGCTTAAGCTGACTCAACAGGATATAACTGAGCTTCATTCGGCCGTTGAGCCGTTAAAAGATTATTTGCAAGACGACAGAGTAATCGATCTCACCACTCTGATTTCCAAAGGACAAGATGGAACATCAACAGATATACCTTATAGCCCACAAATTAACCAACAAATTCAAAAAATTTTGGAAATCGCCGGAAGAGCATTACATTCCCGAGACACCAACTACGCGCAAAAACACATGCCTAAATTTGCTGAGACGTGTACTGATCGAGGCGATACCTGTATAGCAGCCCGTCAAAGCTTTTGCTGTCTATCCGACCGCATGCAAAGATTTTTCCAAACAACCGATCGAGATAAAATTCTCGCCCAGTTAGATCCAAACAACCAGGTTTCATCCGAAAACTATTTTCAGGCCTGGGTTTGCGAGCGCCTGATTCATGCTTTGAAAGAAAAAATCAAACCCATGAAAGAAGAGCGGCAATTGCAATTGCAAGGCACGCCACAAAATAAACAAGACTTAGAAAACGAAATCGCCGCTTTGGATCGTTTTGAAAATTACCTCGATAAGGTTGATCTTTTCCGCTTAAACTATGCAATCTTATTTAAACAACAGACTACACAAGAACGAATCGATAGATTAAGACCTGCCGTGTTAGACAGTACAACATTAGCAGGAAGGTTAACGGAAGGATTCTTGGGATTAAAAGCCGTAATTACCCGAAAACCAAAACCAGCCGATTCGTTGAATGAAAACGAAGAACACTCCATAGCTGAATTAGCGCTGCTTCCCATTCAAGATCGCCGAGAGTATCTAAAAGAATCTCATGATCTCTGTTTATTAATCACACGCGATGCGCCAGAGCTTCCGTTGACCCGCTTAACTTCATTAGGGGCTCTAATAAATGACTTTTTCAAAAACACTTATATTCAAGACATTCGTCTTCCACTTACAATCCAGGGAAAGCTAGATTCATTTATCAGCGATTTTCTAAAAGAAAGCCCGCGCTTTCAACAAGAAGTATTGCAGCAATTAACACCAGCTCAGCGCAAGAACTGGTCAAAAATTTTGACTGATCAACAAAAAAATCCTGCACAAAAGACTGCATATCCTAATCTCTTTTTAGATCTTTGATCGGCCAAAAATCTTAAAACCATTCCCCCCATTACAAATAATCAGCCGCCTCCCTATATTGCGGAAATAGACCTCTTTCGAAATGAAAGGTTCGTCGTTTTTTGGGATTATTTTGGCCGGTTTTCGATCCAAATTGCAGGGGTAATATACGAAGTTGATATTATCCCTGCAATTTGGAGTCGAAAAACGG
>Ga0153915_10003591_pt1 | contig 14230 bp, 14 predicted proteins | sample Opewatmetagenome_2_FD_107003 | JGI IMG/M metagenome (GOLD analysis project Ga0153915, IMG submission 107003) | Freshwater wetland microbial communities from Ohio, USA - Open water 3 Core 3 Depth 3 metaG | ecosystem: Environmental > Aquatic > Freshwater > Wetlands | place: USA: Ohio, Lake Erie... | reverse complement strand
TGAACAACTCGGTTACCCCGTGGTATTGAAAATCGTTTCACCGGATATTATTCACAAGTCTGACGCGGGAGGCGTCATCCTTAACCTGAAGAACAAAGCAGAAGTTCAGGATGGATATTGTAGGATTTTGGAAAACGTCAAGAAGTACAAGGCGACAGCAAAAATCGTTGGCGTAATAGTCCAGGAGATGGCACCGCAATCTACTGAAGTCATAGTGGGGGCAATCAAGGACCCGCAGTTTGGGCAAACCGTAATGGTTGGGTTAGGCGGCATATTTGTCGAACTCCTGAAAGACGTAAACTTCCGAGTTGCGCCACTAACCGCTGAAGATGCGAAGGAAATGATTACTGAGCTTAAGGCTTATCCGCTTCTGAAGGGTTACAGGAACACACCGCCAGCAGACATCGACGCTTTAGTGGCTATTCTCTGCAGTGTATCACGCCTTGTCATGGATAACCCGGAAATCAAGGAACTGGATCTAAACCCAATTATGGCTTACCCGAAAGGCGCAAAAACAGTCGACGCAAGAATAATACTAGAATGAATTCATTTTTTCGGATAGGTCTCTATAGAGAGCCTACTTTTTTAGTTAACTCTTCTAGGATTTCTTTGGCTCTGTCCACGCGGACTTTACGTTCCCTAACCATACGCTCCGCAACTAAATCAACCATCTCATCTTTTGCACCTGCAGTGATCGCAATGTTTCTGGCGTGCAGTGACATGTGACCGCGCTGGATACCCTCATTTGCCAATGCGCGGAGTGCGGCAAGGTTTTGAGCTAACCCGACTGCGGCTAAGACTTCAGCGAACTCGTTTGCACTCTTAACGTTTAAGATTTTCATGGATATGCGTGCGATAGGGTGAGTTTTGACGGCCCCGCCAATTAAGCCGACAGCCATGGGCAGCTCGATTACGCCTTCCAGGTCGCCCTTGCTGTTTTTATTCCATTTGGAAATGCTGGTATATGGGCCTTTTAGTGCTGCGTAAGCGTGTGCTCCAGCCTCAATGGCACGGTGGTCGTTGCCTGTTGCCAAAACGACGGCGATGATGCCGTTCATGGCACCCTTGTTGTGGGTCGCTGCACGATAAGGGTCAGCTGCTCCAAAAGCCGAGGCATAAGCGATGCCGTCGACGACTGCTTCGCCACCCAATGATTCTTTGGGTACGGTGCACCATGCTTTTGCTAAGCGTTTTGTCGCTAAATTTGAGATTATTCTGAGGTAAACGTGTCCGCCGGTCATGTCCTCAAGCACTGGCGCAACTGCTTCAGCCATTGTGTTCACAGCATTCGCGCCCATTGCGTCTCGGCAGTCAACATACAATTCAACAATGAGCATTTGTCCCATGGTAGTGTCGATGATTTTAGCGTCCAAGTCTTTTGCTCCTCCACCAAACGAGTTTAGAACGGGGTCTTGGTCATTTGCTTTTTTGAGAAGCGCAGCTTTGGCATCTAAAACCTTCTTTTTTGCTGCTTCAGTGTCTTTTAGCTTAACGATTTGGATTTGACCAATCATCAATGGCGCTGTACTGCTGGTGTGGAAGCCTCCGCCCTCACGCACCATCTTTGCGGCATAACTGGCTGCAGCAATAACGCTTGGCTCTTCCGTCGCCATGGGGATGAGGTAGTCTTTGCCGTTGATTTGGAAGTTGACGCCGAGGCCCAGCGGTTCAGGGAAGACGCCGATAACGTTCTCCACCATGTGGTCAGCAACATCCATGGTTAACGAACCCGTGTTTTCCAGTAAGCGAGCTTCTTCTTCAGATAACCCTGCGAGGTCTTTTATAATTACTAACCGCTCTTTTGGCGGCAGCTTGTAGAAGCCTGAAATTATAGATGACTTAGCCATACTCAATCACTTTTAGAGTTTGTGTGAGTAGTTTGGTTTTGCGCTTTTAAGCTTTAACCAATCAGCAGCCAAGAAACATTGGCCTACAGGGTAGTTTGGCCAAGACTTCTCGGCATGGCAACAGCGGAAACGCCTAAGCGCTTACAAATCTCTTTAGCCAAAACGTCGCCATGACTCACACGGTAATTATCTGTAATAACCTGCTTGGCTCTTGAACGCTTAACGTACTCGATTAATCCGTCAAAATCGGAGTGGTCACTTAGAGCAACCAAATGCTCCCTTTCGCCAATCTGCCTACATGGCGAATGAAACTCCCAACCGCTCACACAAATCCTTGCATTCCGCAAACCCACGTGCTGCCGAGCATTCATATGGTAAAACGCCACGCAAGGCAAATTGCCATCCAAAAGTTCATGCCCATCCTTATCAGTAGATAGAGACAAACAACCCACATGCATTCCATGGTGCTCACAAACCTTCGTAACGTCGTAAACGCGTTCAGGCATAACAAACGGCACCTCAACATCTGCATCTCGGAGAATCTGCATGACTTCTTGCAGTTTGCCATGATAACCGAAAACGTAAACAGCGCCACCTCGCAAACGCTTTTCAATCATCTCAACCAAAAGTTCACGCACGTCAACGCCGAAACTGCGCCTGCACGATGGGCTCCCATAAGTAGCTTCAACCACCAAAACATCACATTCCACAACTGGCGTACCGTCCAGCCTGAAGTCGCCCGTGTAAACGATGCGTATTCCGCCAGCATCCTCCACCAAAACCTGACATGCGCCTAAAATGTGGTCGGCTTTTAGCAGGCTTATTTGTTCTTCGCCGTACCTGAGGACTTTGCAGTACTCAAGTGTTTGCACAGGTGCATCTCTAAGCTTCAGAGCGCCATTTAGTGTTTCGGCGAGGTCTCTTGTGGCTTTTGTCATCAAAACCTTCTCGCAACACCGCAGGCTTTTGCGTAAGCCGCCAAGGTGGTCTGCATGTGCGTGAGTTACAACCCGTAGCGGTCTTGTCTCGTCGAAGGCATCGCAGGCGATACTGTCTCCTAACAGAACCGCGCCGGTTTTGGTTACTTTTGCTCTTTTAGCCAAGCCGCACCCTTCATGTTAAGCGTTTTTTTCTGCTAGCCACTCGATTAGTTGCCTTGGGCTGTCCGTTTGAATCGTGAAGCGAATTGGTCCTAAAGGGGACTCCGCTATTTCCTCAGAAAAGGAAACGTGCCCTGCAGACGCAACCTGCTTGTTGAGGCAGAAACCAATGGTGTTTCCGCTGATTGCTCGGAAAAGGAGTTTTCTTGCGGCGTCTCGGATGCGGTCTTGACGGAGCAAATTGCGGAATTTAATTAGTGATTCTTGCCCTTGTGCTTCTGCGGTTAGGGTGCTGCCTTTTTGTGCGAGCTTGATTGTTATGGATGCGTTGCCTAAAACGTTGTTTACTGCCGCTCTAACCCTATCCTCATCTTCGGTCGGGTAAATTTCCGCTTCAACGTAAACAATCACTTCAGCCATTTTTCCTCAATCCTTTCCAAGTTATCTCTCGCTTGAGCTTTAAACTGTTCTATACTGTTGTCGTTAACAAGGATTTTCTCAGCCATAGCAATCACGTTGCCTAAGCCAACGCTGAGTTCACGCATATCGCGTTCGCGGAAGACTTCCCAGTTTGGCGGGTCATCGCTTCTGGCTCGACGAAAAAGTCGATTAAACCTTGTTTCGGGCGGAGCGTGAACTGCAAAAATGCTAAACTTAGTAAAATGTTCCTTGAAGATGTCTGCTTCAAAGAGGCTTCGCAAGCCGTCAACAAGAACTTTAGGGCTGGTTTGTTCCTCGATTTTGGGGATGCATTTCTGCGCGATGACATAGTTTCCACCTTCTTGGCGCAACTGAAGCATCACTTTGCCAACATTTTGTGGCGTCAATTCTAAGCCCCGGCTCAATGTTTCTTGCCTTATCACGTCGCCCATGACTACTATGTCGTAGCCGAGTTCGCGTGCGGTTTCCACGACTAAGGATTTGCCTGACCCGGGCATTCCTGTTAAACCAATAACTAGTTTGTTAGTGTTCATGACTTACCCTTTTTTGGTTGTATAGCGGTATGCTTGATTAAAAAGCATTTATGCGGGATAAGTGTTAAAAATAGTTTGAAGGAACAGCGAAAATGTCAGAACAAATTAGAAGTTTCATCGCCTTTGATCTGGAGAACGAAATAGTTTTAACCAAGCTCTCAGCGGTGCAGAAGCTTTTAATGGAGACGGGTGCAGACCTGAAAATGGTGGCGCCGCAGAACATTCACGCTACCATTCGGTTTCTCGGCGACATCAGCCATAGCATGGTAGAAAAAGTGTTCGATGCAATGAAGAAGGTTGAGTTTACACCTTTCATTATCCAACTTTGCGGTCTAGGCGTCTTTCCGAGCTTAAATTACCCACGCGTTGTCTGGGCGGGAATGACGCAGGGCGCAGAACAGCTCAAAAGCGTTTTTAGCCAGCTGGAACCGCAGATTCAAGCGTTAGGTTTTCCTAAGGACAATTACGGTTTTAGCCCACACTTGACCATCGCGCGTGTAAGGTCAGGTGCCAACAAGCAACACTTAGCCGAGTTTGTAACAAAAAAAGCAAGCCACGACTTCGGCGCAATAAACGCTAATTGTTTAAGGCTAAAGAGAAGCCAACTATCGCCTAAAGGTCCCACGTACACAACGCTAAAAGAGTACTGCCCGTCAGTAAAATAACAAATGATTAGCCATGCAAAACCAAATTGAAGCTATAACCAAGCAAGTCCTCGACAAGATTACACCGAAAAAAGCCGAGAGAGCTAAAGTTGAGGCTTTAAGCCGCGAGTTAGAGCAGAAAATAGCGTTAGCTTGCCAGCAAGAAGGTGTGCAGGCGAAAGTACGCGTTGAAGGTTCCGTTGCCAAAGGGACATGGCTAAGCGAAAACCCAGACATCGATGTCTTCATGCGTTTGCCAATATCAATACCGCGCAAAATCCTTGGTGACGTTGGGTTGAAAATTGCTAAAAAAGCAGCTGGAGGCGCGGAGCAGGTTGAACGTTTTGCTGAGCATCCTTACCTTGAAATCTTCGTTAGCGGCTACCGAGTGGACATAGTGCCTTGTTATGATGCTAAGCCGGGTGAATGGCAAAGCGCAACTGACCGAACACCTTACCACACTGACTACATTAAAGCTCACTTAGGCGAACAGTTGCGTGGTGAGGTTCGGCTGCTCAAGAGGTTCATGCAGGGTATCGGCGTTTATGGCGCAGAGATTATGATTGGTGGATTTAGCGGTTACCTCTGCGAGCTTTTGGTTATGAAATACGCCTCTTTCACTCAAACAATACAAGCGTTTGCGCAGTACAATCGTCGTGTGGTTATTGACATTGAAGGGTTTTATGTGGGCAGAGAAAGAGAGATGTCTCTGCTCTTCCCCGAGCTGCTGGTCATTGTTGACCCTGTTGATAAGGGAAGAAACGTTGCTGCAGCAGTGCAACCGCAAAAACTTTACACATTCATTGCCGCAGCAAGGGCTTTTTTGGGAAAGCCAGCGAAAGAATTTTTCTATCCACCCGAAGTTCCAATTTTGTCGTCTGAAGCATTGAAGAGTCAATTTGCGGGTCGCGGTTCAGCCGTTATATTTCTTGTTATAGGCGGGTTGGATGCTGTTCCAGACGTTTTGTGGGGGCAACTCTACAGATCTAAGCGTTCTTTGAGGACATTGATTGAACTTAACGATTTTGACGTTCTAAGAGACGAGGTTTGGAGCAACGAGAAAAGTTTGAGTGTCTTCGTTTTTGAGGTTGAACAACAAGTTTTGACAAACGTCAAGAAGCATTTTGGTCCACCACTTGAGCGGGAAGCGGAATGCAAGGCTTTTCTAGCTAAATATGCCAACAGCACAAAAGTTGTTTCTGGACCGTACATTGAGGGTGGGCGATGGGTGGTTATGATGCATAGGAAAACAACCGATGCCGTTGCGCTTGTGAAGGCAAAGCTTGCTGATGGAGGAAAAGACTGTGGCGTAGCTGGGCTTATTACAAAAGCTATGAAGAAAAACCTCAAGGTGCTCGCTAATGCTGAAATGCTCGAAATTTACAATGCCAATAGGGATTTTGCTGTGTTCTTGACTGATTTTCTTACCGGTAAGCCGTTTTGGCTAAAAGCCCAGTAGACTCAAAAGGATAAGGGCTGCTCCAATTATAAAACAGTAGATTGCGAATAGGTAGAATTTCTTTGCCGCCAAAGTTTTCCACAACAACTTAAGCGCCAAGAAGCTGACTGCGACCGTAACCAGTAACGCTGCTGCAACGTCGATTCCGCTGATGCCTGCAAGCGAAAATGCACCATGCTCCTGATAAAACGTCAAGCCTAGGGCGCCGACAACGGCTGGTATTGAAAGCAAGAATGAGAATTTGAAGGCGATTTCTTTTTTGATTCCAAGCACAAGCGCAACGGCGATGGTTAAGCCGCTTCGCGAGATGCTTGGGATAATCGCAATACCCTGCATTACGCCAATCAGAAACGCTGCTGGCATGCTTATGGTGTTTTGGCGTTCTTTGCCATATTTGGACGTGAAGAGTACGATTCCGCCGGCGATGAAGCCAGCGCCCAAAAGCAGTAGCGTGCTGAAGTAGGCGTCTAAGTCGTTACCAACTAACACGGCGATGAGGGCGGTTGGTATGGTTCCGATGATGATTGGTATGACTAGTTTGCCGTCTTCCGATCGGAAGTCTTTGTGCCACAGTGCAAGAAGAACGTTTTTGATGGCTTCACGGAAGTAAATTATTGTTACAAGAAGTGTTCCCGCATGCAAGGTAACGTCAAAAAGCAGCGGTACGCTTAAGCCAAAGAAGTATTCTGCGATTCTCAGATGTCCTGTGCTTGATATGGGCAGCCATTCAGTTATGCCTTGTATTAAGCCTAGTATGATTGATTGCAGGATGTCCATGTCAGGGTCGCTTAGGGGTTATTAGTAATCGTATTTAAATTGACTGTGGTCGCTGAGTTTGAGCGTTTATTGTGTTACGGAGTGGTACCAGCTGATAATGTACTCGGGCAAGTTTAAGCCTCTGTCACGTAATCTCTCGGCAAGTTTGACTGGAAGCGGGCTGAGCACGAAGGCAGCGCGTGTGTAGAATCGTCTGGGTGTGCTAGGTTTGACTTCTTCTTCTAGGATGATTTTTAGATCTGCTTTTTTGGCGAGAGTGGAGTTCTTGTTGCCTGTAATAGCGAAGACTGTTCCAGCGAACTTTTTGAGGACTTCAGCCCAAATTACGACGGGTTTGGACTCGCCCGAATATGACATTAGAATTTCTAGGTCGCCTGCTCTTGGGTGCGGCGTGTTGACGCCTCTTGTTATGTATACGTTGTCTCCTAGAAAGCTTTTGATGTGGAAAAGTCTTACGCCTGTCATTTTGGCGATTTCGTTGGCGGTGCCTTTTCCTCCCAAAAATACGTTAGTTCTTTTTTCAAGGATGTCTACTACCTGGGTATAAGTTTCTGAGGTGACATTTGAGTCTATCATTTCACCTATTTTTTCCAGTTCTTCAACGCAGAGCTCATAGACGTTCTTGACTTCTAGGTTTCGGAATATGGCTTCAATCATGCTGTTCATAAGTTCCAGCGTGGCAAGCTCAAAGATATCTCCCATCATACCTGTTTCGCTGTACTCAAATGACGGTTTAGATGCTCCGCGCCCTTTGAGCAGAACAACGTCGCCACCATATTTTGTAGTTATTTCTGCTATGGGGGACTTGTAAGTTGATGTTAAAAGAGCCATCGAGAAGTGGTTGGTCTTCTTTTCTTCAATGTACCTTCCCAAATCCTGAGCCATAACCAATGGGTCATCAGAGGCGCCACTGCCAGAATTCATCAAAAGTAAAGTTTTCCTATAGCGTCGCTCCAAGTCTTTGGCTGCATCATACATGTTTTTTCCTGGGAAGCCTGGGTCGTCAGGTGTTAAGACAACCTTGTTTCGCCAGCCCGCTTGGCTGATAGCGATTTGGCTCATAGCAGCGTTAAGCGAGTAGAGTGATCTGCCTGATCCTCCACAGATGACGCAATCTGCTGCTTTTAGGTCCTCATAAAGTTTGGCGAGTTCTTTTCTTTTTATATCTAAAATGTTTTCTTGGATTTTGTTTACGTATCCGATAGTGCTGATTTTGCTTTTGATGGCAACGGCACCTTCAGTCCAGACAAGATGATTTAGTTATTGGCTATATTATCCTTGTGCTTTCAAGACTGCAAACATACGAATTATTCCTTCACTATTAGAAAAATAATTGACAAACACCGTATATTTGCATCAAATTTTGTAATGCCCAAACAGGCAGCTTCCGCATTTCTGAGATTATGTTATGTCGGTGGTCTTTTTTGGGCATACTGATATCTTCGTGGCTTTCCAATTCGCGTTAGAATGTTGTCTTTGACTAAATCGACAAGCGCGTGGGCGACTGCGGTGCGGTCGTAGTGGAATCCTCGGCGTGCGAGTTCGCTGTGGACATCGTCTAAACCTCTTGGCTCGCTAAACCAATTTTCTTCCCAGAGCTTTTGGATTACTCCTCGACACGTTTCGGCGCGTGGCAGTGTTGCAGGGCGCTCCGATATCTGGCTAAGATTGGCGTTTTTGAGGCGTTCGGTTATCGTGCCTAGGATTTTGTCGACAGCGTCCTGGATTTGGTTGGCTTGGGCTTCTATCTCGAACTCAATTTCGCCGATTTTCATTTTTACGCGGATTGGTGGGTTTTGCTGTTTTTCTGTCAAGTTCTCACTTGTTGCATATTGTATTGTGCAAGATGCACATGCACAATACTTAAATATTTCACCAATAACACTATTGATTATTGGTGAATCATGGTGATTGAACAATATACAATTACTAACAAATATAACTTTCCACAACCCAACATCGACACAATCCTTCCCCAGCGCTTTTTGGAGCAAAGCCTCAACTCGCTCAAACAAGTCCAGCTTCACCAACCCTTCCAATTAAACCAAGCGGTTCAACAATTCAACATAACAGAAATATACCAAAGCAATCTGCAACTGAAACCCCAAGCTATCCCTTTAAAACCTGACCACCAAGAAACAATCATCGCCGCCATAGACACCTCAACCATAAAAATCGGCGAAACCACCACCGGAATAATAGTCGCCGTCCGCGGAGCAGCGACATGGCGCCAAAACCATGCCTACAAGTACACGCGTCTAGGTCCATTTATATTCCACATAACGGAGGACAACAAAAACCAGCTTTTCAACACGTTAGAGCATGCCTACTTTTGCACAACGTACGGCAGCATGCACCAAGCCTCGCCAAACCTCATGCAGATGCCAGCACGTCTCGCAAGTCTGCTAGAACGTTGGCTCCAAACAATGCTCGCCAAAACCATAAACCACGGTGTTCTCCTCTTCGACGGTAGCCTAACAGCCGGAACCATCGACACTCCAACCCAACGTCTAAAAGAAATCCTAAACTACGCACGAAGAAGCAACACGACCGTTTTGGCGTTTTCCAAAGCCACCATTCTTCGCGCCAATGGCGTTCTAATAACTGAGCAGCTTCCTAACCGCGACCCACCATACCTGCTTGAAACCACAGGCATGCAATCCAAGCCGCCGCAAACTCTGCTGGGCGACGTGTATGTGGCTCGCTTAAACAAGGCTAACATTGCGTTCCGTTTGGATATTGACCGTGAAACTGATTTTACCCAGCAAGTGGATGCAGTCCAGAAACTGTTAGGAAATGATCTCTATACCCAAAGTTATCCTGAAACGCTAAGGCTGTCGCACATATTGTGCACTTTCACTGCTAACGAGGTCTTAGCCATCAAACACTTCATCACTCGCAAGCATGGCATCCAAATCATCAACCGTCCAGACATGCACAAATTGCTTTTTGGGCCATTCGGCCACAAAGGAGAAATCTACTCATGAAACTCTATAAGAAAGAGGGCAACGTACTGCAAATTATTAGTTTCCCAACTGAAAACGTCGAGAAAGGCGACTACCTTCTAGTCGAAGACGCAGATGCAGGCAAAGCGCTGATTGCACAAGTTATTGACGTGCAATTTGCCGCTGTCCCTGGTGTTCTCGAAGAACTCTTGCGTACATTGCCAGATGGAGGCGAACCTTTGCAGGGCGAGGACATTGATCCCATGGAAATCGCTCCGCACATCACCTACATTCAAGACGCAAGTCTGCTCATCTGCAAAATAAGAGCAACACTGGAAAATGAAATGCTCAGCCCAAGCAGCAGTTGGCTCCCAAGCCGTTCACAGTCCACAATCAAGAAACTTTCCATTCCGATGCTTATGAAGCTGGCAAACGTTGATGGCAAATTGCCTATTATTTTGGGCGGCACCAAAGATTCCTCGCTCTTAACCATCGACGCTTCGTCAATCGACGGTACTTTAAACATTATTACAGGCAAGAAGGGCTGCGGCAAATCACACCTCTCCAAACTGCTCATGGTAAATCTGGTCGGCTACAAGGCAACCGTCGTCATCTTCGACCTTAACGGCGAATACTCCAGCCTTGGTATGACTAACGATGGTAAAAGAAACATGTACTATGACAAAATCCATACCCTAACCCCAGCGCAAAACTTCAAAGTCGCCCTCGAACAACTTCACCTAAACACAGTTATGGGCATTCTTGTGAACGCGCTACACCTGCCTGGAACATCAGCGCGCGAGTTTCGGCGCCTCTGGAGGATGCTCAAAGAAAAAGGTAAGTTGAACATGCAGGAGCTGGGCGAGGCAATTCGCGATTTAAATTGCAATCAACATGTTCGCGATGCGTTGGCTTCGCGTTTCCATTCCTTTGCCAATTCTGGCTTTTTTACTGACAGCATAGGTGAGGCAATGCTGCTGGATGAGACGCTTTTTAGGTCTAAGGAGTCTGGCGGCGCCATAGTTATAAATCTTAAGAACACCTCAAACATCGATCGCCAAATCGTCGTCGAATATGTCTTAGGCAAACTTGTTGATTCGCTGTCCAGCTGGAAGTTAAAGGCTGTGTTTCTTTTCGCTGAAGAAGCGCACCTTTACTTGCGAGAAACCTATTGGGATGACATTGTGACCCGTATGCGTCATTACGGCATATTCACCACGTTCATAACTAACCAGCCTGACACTATACAAGAAACCATTTATCGTCAAGCAGACAACATTTTTCTCTTCAACTTTACAAACGAGCATGATCTAGATGTTGTCTCACGCGCTGCTAGAGTTGATGTGGAAACTGTGCGCTCGATTGCGCATGATTTGCCACCACACCACTGCCTTACGTTGGGCAGGGTAGTACGGGACTTTCCCATAGTTGCACGCGTGAGAGCCTTAGACATCAAGACAATGGGTGAAACACGTCTTTTCTTTAATGATAAGAATTAGCTTTCTCTAATTTTTGCCTATTATCTCTAAAGAAAAGGCGAAATGAAGTTGTTAAGTCATAATCTTCCACGTCGTCGAAGGGAACCCATAGCAAGACCGCAGCATCACTTGCAGCCTCAACGGTGCCTCCTTTGACGTGGACAAGGTAGTCGATAATTACATAATGATATTTCACTTTGCCATCTTCATCGAACTCAACGTTATCGACTACGTCAATTAGGCTTGGGTTTTCAACGTCTAGGCAGGTTTCCTCTTTGGTTTCTCGTATAACTGCTACTTCCAAACTTTCGCCAAGTTCAACCAATCCACCCGGTATGGTCCATTTGCCTCTGCTTGGTTCGTTGCCACGCTGAATAAGCAAGATTCTGCTTTCGTGGACTATGACTGCGCCGACACCGACGATTGGTTGGTCTGGGTACAAGCGTTTCACGCAGAAACCTCAGATACAGAGATGCTACTCGTATCTTAAAGCTTCTACTGGCTTAAGTTTGGACGCACGCCACGCTGGGTACAGGGCGAAGATTACGCTGACGCCGACGCCGAATGCTAGAGCGCCCAGAAGCACTTCAGGTGTTAATAGAGGTGTTATCGTGAATGCTCCGCCTCCACCGCCACCTATGAACCCGCCTGCGCCCAACACTCTTGCAGTAACGTTTGCCAAGACCCAACCTGAAATGATGCCTATAATGGCGCCGATTAACCCGATTATTATTGACTCGCCAAGAAATATTGTTAGCACTGTTCTGCTTTTCATGCCTAACGCTTTGAGGATGCCGATTTCCCGTGTACGCTCAATTAGCGAGACTATCATAATGTTCATTATGCCAATGCCCGCAACTAAAAGTGATATGGCTGCTATGCCGCCGAGGAACAGTTGTATGGTGCTAAAAACGGTTGAGAGCAAACTCAGCACAGCCGTTGAGGAAATAACGGATACTTGGTTACTGAAGTGATCAGTTATGGCTTTAGAAACGTTAGTGATGGTTGCGTTGTCGCCACTATTCAACTTTACAATAATCATATCAGCGCTTGTTGCATTGAAAAAAGTCTTCGCTTTTTCAAGTGGTATATAAACGCCTGTGTCAGACGGACCGCCTATTCCGAAACCGCCGATTTTTTGCAAAACTCCTACAACATTAGCAGTGTAGGTTTCGTTCACTGGAGGCAGAAAAGTGGCGTTTGTCCAGGTCACATTAACGTGGTCGCCAGTGTTGAAGAAGATTGTTCCGTTTTGTCCTGGCTGATTTACTCGTGTCCCTACAACTGCGTCGTTTTCGGATGGGGTTGTTGGAATGCTTCCATTTGCAGCCAGGAAAGTGGTGCTGTAAACCTGCGAGTACTCATTAAAGTCTACCCCGTAAATAGTTACTGTACGGTTTAAATTGTCAGTCTGTACGTATCCTGTTCGGCTAATGATTGCTACTGAAGTTTCTATATCTGGCGATAAACTGTCAATTTCGCTTGTATAATTAATAAATAACTTGAATCCGGAGCTATCACTGCCTCCTCCGCCGCCTCCAAAGCCTCCACCTACGCCTCCTCCGCCGCCTAAAATGCCACCAGTGCCCGGTGTTACGATTAGTGTGTTGGCTGATAAGCCTTGGTTTAGCTGACTGGTTAATGTTACTTGTAGACCTTGGGTAATGGAGAGCAGTGCGACTATGGCTGCGATACCTATGACGACCCCCAGCGTCGTTAGGGCAGCTCTGAGTTTGCGGAGTTTAATTGCGCTAAAAGAGTAACCGAAAATGTCAAGTACTTTCATTGATTGTTCACCATGTCCGATGTAATTTGACCATCAAACATTTGGACGGTTCTTTCTGCTTCTCTTGCCAAATGCTGGTCATGGGTAACCATAATAATGCTAACGTTATGTTCAACATTGAGCTTCTTGATTAACGATATAACTTCGCTTGCTGTTTTAGAATCGATGTTGCCAGTTGGCTCATCAAGCAAAAGAAATTTAGGGTTATTAGCCAAGGCGCGTGCAATTGCAACACGTTGCTGCTGTCCACCGCTTAGCTCTGCTGGCTTATGGTTTATTCTGTCTTTCAAACCGACAGTTTCAAGAAGTTCTTCAGCGCGCTTCTTTCTTTGAGCTTTACCCATATTCGATATTGACATGGATAGTTCAACGTTGCCACGTGCGGTTAAACGGGGAATTAAGTTAAAAAATTGGAAAACGAAGCCTATACGGAGTCTTAAATCTGCAAGTTGATTATCATTGAGTTTGCCGATGTCCACACCGTCAATCTTGAGTATACCTGCCGTTGGCTTGTCGAGTGCGCCGATTAGGTTTAACATTGTGGATTTGCCGCTTCCGGATGGTCCAAGGATGGAAATGAAGTCCCCAGTTTCAACCTTTAGATTTACCCCTCTGAGTGCTTCCACTGGAACTCTTCCTAGCATGTAGGTTTTTTTGACGTCAATTGCTTCAACGATAGGCGCTGTCATGCAGATTCCTTCAGTGTTTGAGTTAATGTCCCCGATTTATTTGTTTAGGTATCTCCAAGAGAGGATTATTCCAGCCGTCGCCAAGATAGCTGCGAATATTCCAACGTATGCGTATTGGAAGGCGAGTTTGCCGAAGTCAATTGTGTTGTTGATTAAGAGTTGTCTGCAGCCGTCAATTGTGTAGGAAAGTGGATTTATATTTGCCACTGTTTGGAGCCATCCGGGCATGCGATCTACTGGGAAGAATGCGCTACTTGCAAAGGTTAATGGCAGGTTAAGCAGATTCATGACGGCCATTGGTGTTTCGATTCTTGTCGAGCGGATGTTGATCGCTATGAATAGTGAGGATAGGCCGATGCAGATGAGGAACAGGAAGAGGAATACGCCAAGGATGTTTAATGGTGTGAATGCTAAGCCAAATGTGAAGCCGAAGGGTATCGCGATTATCAGTATAATTGCTGCTTGGAACATTGATCGCAAGGTTGCTGATAATACTTTGGAGAGGATGATTGCGGCTCGCGAAACGGGTGT
>Ga0153915_10003590_pt1 | contig 14231 bp, 10 predicted proteins | sample Opewatmetagenome_2_FD_107003 | JGI IMG/M metagenome (GOLD analysis project Ga0153915, IMG submission 107003) | Freshwater wetland microbial communities from Ohio, USA - Open water 3 Core 3 Depth 3 metaG | ecosystem: Environmental > Aquatic > Freshwater > Wetlands | place: USA: Ohio, Lake Erie... | reverse complement strand
TGCGGAAGGACCACGGGGACCTTGGTCCCGACGCGGATGAACTCCACGTGTGGGATCCGGCGAAGCCGTGCCAGCAGCCAGTCCAGCTTCTCGTCGGAGAGGGTCAGGGGATCCCCTCCCGAAAGGAGCACGTCCCGGACCGTCGGGGTGGCCTCGATGTAGGCGATCGCCTTCTCCCATTGTTCCCTGAGGAACGGGTTCTTCCCCTCGCAGCCCACCATGCGCGACCTCGTGCAGTAGCGGCAGTTGGTGGAGCAGAAATTGGTGACGAGGAACAGCACCCGGTCCGGATACCTGTGCACCAGGCCCGGGGTGGGGCTGTCCTTGTCCTCGCCGAGCGGATCCTCCGCCTCCCCGGCCGAGTGCAGATACTCGTCCGTGACGGGGATCACCGTGCGCCGCAGCGGCTGGTTGGGGTTGTCCGGATCCACAAGGCTCAGGAAGTACGGAGTGATCGCGAAGGGCAGGGAGCCCGTATGGCGCGCGATGGCGCTGCGCTCGTCCTCCGTCAGGCGGACGATCTTCTCCAAACGGTCCAGCTCCGTGATGCGGTTCCGCAGCTGCCAGCGCCAGTCGCACCACTCGTAGACCGTAGTCTGCGGGAAGTAGCGTTCCCGGAACTGCGCAGACACCTCGGACACCGTAAACTTGGGAGCGGGGGTGAATGCCTTGTTGACTGGATTTAAGAAGGAAGAAAAGTGCGGCTCTGTAGCCCCAAGGTCAGGGACTACAGGCATGGTACCTGGAGGTTCGGCCTCCTCTGTGCTGAGTACCCGGGTTTCCATTTCTCCACAGACTCCTTTTTCAGGTGTCGGAGAGGTTCAGGGGAACATGCGCTCCCCCGCCTGGAGTGGAGAGAACCTGTGTAGACTGTTCGCGGAGTTTGCGCGTACCAGTACCAGTGTTCCCCTCCCCAAGGTTACGGTATAAATTCATACTACACGGAAATGAGCAATGCAAGTGCTATCAACATGTTTTTTGGAAATATTTGTCCGCGACGCGCCATTCCACTCCTCATCTGTTATACTTCGCGGCCGTGACGGAACGGATCGCCATCATCGGAGGTGGAGCGGCCGGCTTCATGGCCGCCGTGACGGCCGCGGAGCGCGGCGCCTCCGCGTGCCTCTACGAGCGCGGCCGCGCCCTGGCCTCCGTGCTGCGCACGGGCGGCGGCCGCTGCAACATCACCAACTCCGTGCCGGACAGGGGAGCCCTGGCGGCGCAGTATCCGCGTGGGGAGCATTTCCTGCTCTCAGTGTTTTCCCGCTTTTCCAACCTGGATGCCGTGAAATGGTTCGAGTCCCGCGGCCTGCCGCTCGCCGAGGAGGAGGGCGGTAGGATCTTCCCCGCCTCCCGCGACGCGCGCGACGTGAGGGACCTGTTCCTCGCCCTGGCGTCGCGGACGGGCGTGGAACTCCGCGAGGAAACCCCCGTGCTGGGAGTCGCCGGGGGGACCGAGGGTTTCCTAGTGGCAAGCGCGGGCGGCCGGGAGGCCTTCCGCGCCGTCGTGGTGGCCACGGGCGGCCGGACGGCACCGGGGGCGGCCGATGCCGTGTCGGGGACCGCGTCGGGCTACGACATCGCCCGCGGATTCGGACACGCGGTGGGGGAGCTCAGGCCCGCGCTGGCCGCGCTGCGCACGCAGGATTCCTGGTTCCGCGGCCTCTCCGGCCTCACGGTCCCCTCCGCATGCATACGGGCCTCCTTCCGCGGCCGGCGGGTGGCGGAGGAGGAAGGAAGCCTCCTTTTCACCCACACGGGAGTATCCGGCCCCCTCGCCTTCCGCATCTCGTCCCGCTGCGCCTTCCTGCCCTACGGTCCTGAGGAGCCCCTGGCCCTGGCCCTCGACCTCGTGCCCGACATCCCGGAGCATGGGATGGAGGCGCAGCTCACCCGGCTCCTCGCCGAAAATCCGCGCCGAAGGCTGTCCACCGTCCTGCGGGCCTGGGCGCCGCAGTCCCTGCTCGCGGCGCTGCTTGGCGGGGCGGGGCTGGACGGGGAGAAGCCCTGCGCCCAGGTGGGCCGCGTGGAACGGCGGAAAACGGTGGAGGCGCTGAAGCGGGCACCGCTCGCGGCGTGCGGGACGGAACGGGGCGGGGAGATGGTGACCGCCGGGGGCGTAAGCCTTGACGAGGTGAGGCCCGCCACCATGGAATCGAGAAGGGTAAAAGGCTTATACTTCTGTGGAGAGGTCCTGGACATCGACGGCTTCACGGGCGGGTTCAACCTGCAGGCCGCCTGGTCCACGGGTTTCCTTGCGGGGGCCGCGGCCTCCGGATCGGAAGGGGTGACGGGTGTCTGAAACCGGTGGCAGTAGGGCCCTCCTGGTGGGGGTCGAATGGAAGGGGCAGTCCTCCCCCTGGACCATGGAGGATTCCCTGGAGGAGCTCGCGCAGCTTGGAAAGACCGCGGACCTGGCGGTGGCCGCCAGGATCTCCCAAAGGCTGCCGCACCCGGAGCGCGCCACCTACGTGGGCGCCGGAAAGCTCGTGGAGATCGCCGAGAAGGTGCGCCTGGAAGGCATCTCCTTCGTCGTCTTCGATGACGAGCTCACACCCAGCCAGCAGAAGAACGTGGAGGAGGCCTGCGGGGAGGGAGTCGCGGTCATGGACCGCACGCGCCTCATTCTGGAGATCTTCAGCAGGCACGCGCATTCCCGCGAGGGGAAACTCCAGGTGGAACTGGCCCAGTACCGCTACCTGTTGCCCCGCCTGACGGGCTTCGGCCGCTCCCTGAACCAGCAGACGGGAGGCGCCGCGGCCGGTCCCGTGGGCCTGCGTGGACCCGGGGAGACCAAGCTGGAGCTGGACCGGCGTGATGCCCGGAAACGGATCACGCGCATCGAGCGGGAGATCGAGGAGGTCCGCGCCCAGCGCGGGCTGCACAGGGAGCGGCGGAACAAGACCGACGTGCCCATGGCCGTCCTGGTGGGCTACACCAACGCGGGCAAGAGCACGCTGCTCAACCACCTGACGGGCGCCGGGGTGCTGGTGGAGAACAAGCTGTTCGCCACCCTGGATCCCACCACGCGCCGCCTGCGCCTCCCCTCGGGCCGCGAGGTCCTGCTCACCGACACGGTGGGTTTCATCAGGAAACTGCCCACGGTGCTGGTGGCCGCCTTCCGCGCCACGCTGGAGGGCATCGAGGAGGCGGACCTCGTCCTGCAGGTCACCGACGGATCGCATCCGCACGCGCGGGAGCACGTGGAGGCCGTGGACGGCGTACTCGAGCAGTTGGGCGTGGCCGTGAAGCCCCGCCTGCTGGTCTGGAACAAGATCGACCGGGACCCCGCATGGAAGGCCCACATGGCCGCGAGCGGGATCGACAGGGAGGCCATCGGCATCAGCGCGCACACCGGGGAGAACGTGGGGGCCCTGCTTGCCCGCGCGGATGAACTCCTGCCGGGCACGCTTACCGAGGTGGAGGTCTCCGTACCCTTCGACCGCTACGAGCTTCTGGCGCGCGTCTACGCGCAGGGCGCCGTGCTGTCCCGCCAGGTCACCGACGAGGGCATCCTGGTACGGGCGCGCGTCCCGCACGCCCTGGCGGAGCGCCTGAAGCAGCTTTAGGGCGACGGCGCCCCGTTCGGAAGGGAGAAGGAAAACGTGGCCCCATTGTCCACGGCGCTTTCCGCCCAGACCCTCCCCCCGTGGCGCTGGATCACCCGATGCACGATGGCCAGGCCGACGCCCGTGCCGGAGAAATCGCGCTCGTCGTGCAGCCGCTGGAACACGCCGAACAGCTTGTCCGCGTACGCCGTGTCGAACCCCGCTCCATTGTCGCGCACCGTGTAGACGGTCTCATCCACGCCCCGCGCGGCGCCCACTTCGATGAGCGCCCGCCCGCGTTTCGAGGAAAACTTGACGGCGTTGGACAGCAGGTTCAGCCACACCTGGTGGATCAGCGTGGGGTCGCCCATGGCCGCGGGCAGGGGACCCGCGCGGAAATCGATCCTCTCACGGTCTTCCGGCGTCGTCGCTTCCTGGAATACCGATTCCACAAGCGCGCTCATGTCGATCGCAGAGACCCTCATGGCGGAACGGCCCAGGCGGGACAGGTTCAACAGGCCGTCGATCAGCCGGCCCATCCGCAGGGTCTCACCGCGCACGACGCCGCACACGCGCCGTCCCTCCGCATCCAGCGACGAGCCGTGGTCTTCCACGAGGATCCGCGTGAAACCGTCGATGGCTCGAAGCGGCGCGCGCAGGTCATGGGAGACGGAATAGGAGAAGGCCTCCAGCTCGCGGTTGGCGGCCTCCAGCTGCGCCGTGCGTTCCCCGACGCGCCGTTCCAGGCCCTCGTTCAGGGAGCGGACCGCCTCCTCCGTGCGCTTCCGCTCGCTGACGTCGCGGATCGAGGCGATCAGGCGCCTCTCCCCCACGATCTGGCAGGCGTGCAGGGCGACCTCGGACCAGAACAGCTCCCCGTTGCGGCGCCTGGACCGCCACTCGAAGACCTGCGGGCCTTCCCGTTCCGTCCGGCGCAGCCATTCCACCGCTTCTGCCTGCGCATAGGGAGGGCTGCCCTCGCTGAAATCCCCGATCGTCAATCCGAGCGCCTCCTCCCGGGTGACGGCGAACATCGCGCACGTCCGGTCGTTGACGTCCAGCAGGCGGCCGTCCATGTCATGGATGAACAGCGCGTCGCTCGTCGCATTGAACACCTCGTGGTAGTTCCTTTCGCTCTTCCGCAGGGCCAGCGCCGCCGCCTGCAGCGCCCTGATCTGCCTGCTCTTGGAACGGTAGACGGCAAGGCCGATCCCCGCCGCGGTCGCGACAAGCAGCGCATAGAACCACCACGACTCCCACCATGCGGGGACCACCCGGACCTTCACGGAAACGCCCTTCTCGTTCCACCCCCCGTCGTTGTTCGATCCGACGATCCGCAGCGTATACTCGCCGCCGCGCAGCCCGCTGTACCGGCCGAAGCGCCGCGTGCCCGCGTTGAACCAGCCCTTGTCCAACCCCTCGAGCATGTACCGGTACTGGTTCTTCTGCGCCTGCACATAGCTCAACGCGGCGTACTCGAACTCGAAGTAGTTCTGCCTCCAGTCCAGCCTGATCTCCCGGACGCGCTCGGGCGACTTGCCCAGCGCCATGTCCTCGCCGCCCTGTTTCAGCGCCGTGACGACGATGGGCGGAACGAACGAATTGTCGACGATCTCCCGCGGTTGGAAGCTGTTGAGGCCTTTCGGACCCCCGAACCACATCGCGCCGTCGCGGTCGCGGATGCCGTTCAGGGGATAGAACACGTCCCCCTGGAGGCCGTCGCCGGTCCGCCGGTCCATGGCGTTCAGCCCGCCGGCGTTCCCCACCCAGAGGGTGCCGTCCTTGTCCTCCGTGATGCTCGACGTCGCCCACATCAGCCACTCATTGACTCCATTGTACTATCCGCCCGGCCGCTCGTATACGGCACGCGGGCCGAACGGGAAGCGGCGTCCGGCGCGGCCGACGGCGGCGGAGCGCCTGACGGGCCTTTAGAAGAACATCCGCAAGGCGGAGAGGCCCGCCAGGACCTGCACCACGACGCCGAAGGCCTTCTGCGGCACCTTGCGCGCCACGAAGATGCCCGCCACGGCGCCGAGGACCACGCCGCCCGCGAGCGCCGAGTCCAGGAGCAGCGAGGAGGCCGTGATCAGGCCGAGGGACAGGCTGAAGGGGACCTTCACGAGGTTCAGGATCAGGAAGTACCACGACCCGGTGCCGAGGAACTCGTCCTTGGGCAGGCGCATGGCCGTGAGGAAGATCACCAGGATGGCTCCCGCCGCATTGGTGAGCATCGTGGTCACGCCGGCCAGGAGGCCGATCGCCGCCGCCACCCACCACTGGTCCGGCACCGGAGCGTCCCTGCCCTTCGCGCGCTCGCGCCAGAGGCTGAGGGCCAGGAGGGCGAGGACGATCCCGCCCAGGATGGGCTTCAGCTGCGCGTCCTGGATGCGGCCCATGAGGCGCCAGCCGATCACGATCCCCGCCGCGGCCCACGGCAGGAGACGCACCAGGTGGGACCAGACCGCGTGCCGCTTGTAGTACAGGACGGCGAACACGTCCCCCAGGATGAGAAGCGGCAGCAGGGCGCCGGTGGAGGCCTTGGCGGGAAGCACCTCGGCGAACAGCGGCACGATGAGGATCCCGAGGCCCGGAACCCCGGTCTTGGTGAAGCCGGCAAGAAGCGAGCAGAGGCCGGCCAGGGCCCAATGGAAGGCGTCGAGTTGCGGCATGACGGGTTGCGTCTCCTTTACGGCTTCTTCGGGGGCTGGGTGTCCGCGGGGGAAGCCCGCTCCTGATATTCCTGATAGGTCGAGAAGGGGTACTCGGCCGCCCGCTTCTTCGGGTCGAAGAAGCAGACCCGGTTCCGCTGCCGTTTGGCGGCGTAGAGGGCCCTGTCCGCGCGTTCCATGGCTTCCTGAAGGTCCTTGCTGTCGCCATAGGCGGCCACGCCGATGGAAAACGTCCCGCAGGGCTCCCCGCGCTCCTTGCCGATCCCGTGCACCCCGGCGTAGACCTCCGCGGACTCCAGGGCCTGTTCCTGCGCATGGCGCAGGCGCTCCGCCAGGAGGATGCCCGCGTGCAGGTCCTGCGGCACGAGCACCAGGAGCTCCTCCCCGCCGTAGCGCACGGCCTGGTCGGCTTCCCGGATGGCGTCGCGCAGGAGGCCGGCGGCCGCGGCCAGCACCTCGTCCCCCTTCGCGTGCCCCAGGCCGTCGTTGACCCACTTGAAGTGGTCGATGTCCATCATCAGCACCGTCATGGCCTTCCCGTGCGCCGCGAGGTCCTCGAGGCGGCGGGACGCCTCGGCGAGGAGCCAATTCTTGTTCCGCAGGCCCGTCAGGGCGTCGGTGTACTGCCCCTTCAGGTCCTCCTGGATCCGTTCCTGCACCTTCATCAGCGACTCGCGGCCCCGCTCCTGCTTCTCCCGGTTCCACAGGGCCCGCTCCTGCTCCGCGGCCGTCTGCATGGCGTGGTCGGCATGGGACAGGAAGCTGCCCGGATCGTTCAGGAGGTACGCGTAGAGCCCCGCGGCGCCCCGCAGGACGTCCAGGAAGAAGGCCTGGGACAGCTGGGGCATGCGCTCCACGGAGGATTTCCAGCGGGCCTCGAGGTAGCGCCTGATCTGGCGGACCACCGGCTTGAACTCCAGGGAGGAGGTGTTGGAACGGGCCGGGAAATCGAGGATCTTCGCCTTCTTGAGCTCCTCCAGCGCGCGGACGGCCACCGCGTCCCCCGCCTTCGCCTTGTCCGGCGAGATGACCCCCCCGACGGCGGAAAGCAGCTCATCCAGGCGCCGCGCCAGCTCGTAGAGTTCCGGCCCGTCGTAGGCCACGACCTCGCTGATCACGTGGCCCCAGCCGCGGACCGTATGGTTCTTCAGCTGATTGAGGCGTTCCTCGATGCTGCGGGCCCTGCGGCCGGCGCGGAAATCGCGCGCGTACTTCTCGTCCCCTTCCGCCCCGCGGGCGTACTCGTGGAGCATCTCGAGGTACGGATCGAAGATGGCGCCGTAGGCCTTCCCCCACCCGTCGCGGAGGTCCACCAGCTCCTTGCTCACGTGGTCCCGGCCCAGGGACTCCAGCTCCCGCCCCACCAGGGCCTCCAGCGCGTAGGGATCCAGGGAGGAAAGGAGGTCGTCGAGGATCATGTGCAGCACGAGGACCAGGGCGAAGGCGTCCCCGCGCGCCACCTTCTCCAGAGCCACGAGGCGGCCCTGGAAGATGGGGGAGCGGACGAACACGCGGTTGACGAAGTACGGGAGCAGGTAGACGCCCTGCTCCATGCGTTCGATGCCGGAATCGGGGAAGAGGCGGGCCAGGGCCTCCAGGATCCCGTCGAAGCGGGCGGTGAATCCCTCCGTCTTCTCCTGCTCCAGCTGCTCGATCTCCTTCTGCTCCTTCTCCCGGACGGCCGCCTCACGGGCCTCCTTCTGCCGCTTCTGGTAGCCGGCGTAGGTGAGCAGCTGCGCCTCGGAGAGCTCCAGGAACTCGAGGATTCGACGGCGCTTCACCGGATCGTCGTCCCGGGGCTCCCAGAAGCCTCCCGTCATCTTGAGCAGCGCCGGATACATCTCCTGGCCGAAGCGGATCAGGGTCTGGAATGTGGCGCGGAACAGCGCCTCGGCCTCCGCGAGCTCGTGCATGGCGTGCGGGCTCCCGTCGTGGACGAGGTTCACGTCCCGCACCGTGGAGAACAGGCCGTCCATCTTCTCCGCCTCCACCCCTTGGGTGACGAGGATCAGCCTGTAGCCGTCCTTCACGACGCGCGCCAGGGAGGCGATCTCCACGCGCCGGCCCGCCTTCCCGTCCAGTTCCAGGAACTCCAGGCTGCGGCGGAGCATGGGCTGCGGCTCGGCGAAGACGGAGAGGAACTCCAGCGCGAAGGGCTCCCGCACGCGGAGGGACTTGCGCACGTCCTCCTCGATCTGGCGGGCCCTCTCCTTCTCGGACAGCTTGCGCGCGCCGCGCTCCCCGCCCAGGAGCATCCGGGAGGAATGCGTCAGGGCGTCCAGCGCGTCGAGGAAGCTCAGGCCGTACGGATTGGCCCCTTGCCATCCCGTCCGACGGGAAAGGAGGCGGATGAAATCCCGGCTCGCGTAATCCTTCCGGTTCCCGCCAAACAGGGACAGGAAATCGTCCCAGCGCTCCGAAATGCCGGTGATGCGGTATCCGTTCCTGCGGGCCCAGCGGTTGATCCTGCGCCGCAGGGCCGGGCTGATGGGGGCCATCCAGTCGGCCGCGCGCAGCTTCGGCGTCTGCGCCTTCCGGACGGCCGGTTCCGGCCTGGGTCGGGGCGGCTTGCCCTCCCGCGGCTCGGGGGCTTCGGCCGACTTGTCCCGGCGCCGTTCCTCCAGTTCCTTCTGGGCCCGCATGCGGCCCAGGAGGGACCGGGAACGGCGCATCGCCTCCTCGGACCCGTATCCCTTCTCCCGCAGGTTCTTCTGTACCTTGTCTATGTCCTGCGCCGATACGCCCTTGTTGAGGAGGTTCTTGTAGAGGTCGGATCCCTTGTCGCCGGGTGCCGCCATATGCGCTTCCGGTCGAATCATACTATCTTATCGGTCGAAAAAACAGGGAGCATCGCCTCCCGTGCCGGATTTCCCCCCGCCCCGGCGGCCGCGGACGCCCGAGGTCCCACGCATTTCCCAAGGCGCCTTTCCGCAGAACAATTGTTTGTCTATCCACGAGACCCCGTCCCGCGCGGTCCCGGGAGCATGCGTCCGGCGGCCCCCGCCCGCAAATCCTCTTGACAATCCCTACTCCGTCAACTATTTTACTATCGCATTGAGTAAATCCTTGTCCAAAGGAAGGTCCACGTGATCACCAAGAAGAAGACAGCCAAAAAGCCCGCCAAGAAGGCGGCGGCCAAGAAGACAGTCAGGAAACCCGCCAAGAAGGCCGCGGCCAAAAAGACAGCCAGGAAAGCCACGGCCAAGAAGCCCGCCAGGAAAGTCGCGGCCAAAAAGACGGCCAGGAAGGCCACGGCCAAGAAGCCCGCCAGGAAAGTCGCGGCCAGGAAAAACGGCCGGTAGGGCGCCGCGGAGGCTCTCCCTCCGACCGGTTCCGAGGGGGCGCAGACCGTCAAACAAGCCGCCGATGGTGAGGCGGAGGACGATCCGCGCGAAGATGCGCGGGCGGCATGACGGCCCGCGCGCGCCCCGCCCTATCGGGCCGTGCCCAGGCAGGCGGCCAGGACCTCCCCTCCTCCGATCCCTTCCATCGATTCCCCCCGCAGGACCGTGACCGACGCGCCGCGCGGAGCCCACGACGCGGGATCCGTGGGTCCGAACAGGGCGACCACGGGACACCCCGATGCCGCCGCAAGGTGCGCGGCGCCCCCGTCATTGCCGACGAACAGGCCACAGGACGCAAAGAAGCAGGCGAGGACCGCGAGATCCCCGCAGCGCAGGACCTCTGCCCCGGCGGGCGCGGCAAAGTCCTCCTCCGCGGGTCCAAGGACCCAGACCACCCGCCTGCCCTCCCGCAGGAGATCCCGCGCCAGGTCCTTCCAGCGGTCCGCGGGCCAGTTCTTCCTGCGGGAACCGCTTCCGGGATGGACCGCCACCGGCGCGGGACCCGGAGGCAGCAGGCGGCGCGCGGCGCGGGTCAGTTCCCGGGGGAAACGCAGGCGCGGCAGGCGGTCAACGCCCGCGAGGCTTTCCCGGGGAAAGAGCGAGAGATGGAAATCCACGACGTGGGGTCCGCCGGCCGGGGGAAACGGATCCTGGCGGAGCACCTCCGGGATTCCCGCGGCCGCCAGGGAGGCGGGAAGCGGGGAGTCGGCGCGGGCGAAGGCGAGGGCGGCGCGGAAACGGGACATCTCGGCGAGGACCTCACGGGAGGGTTGCGCGGAAAACAGGGACGCATAACGGGGGGAGCCGGCATCCCGCGCCTCATCGAACAACCCCGCCGCGATCCCCAACGCCCCGTGCGCAGGCCGGCCCAGGAGGACGAGGCGCCTGCCGGGGTGCAGGGCGCGCCAGGCCAGGAAGGCGGGCACCGTGGTCACGAAATCGCCAAGGGCTCCGGCATGATAGGCCAACACCGCGCCCGAGGAGGAATCCCCGTCGTCAGGAGATCGGAATTGGCGATCCGCCGTCGTCATGCCGCGCAGAGTAGCATAGATCGGGATTATTCGGTATAAAATGGACGGAGGTGCGCATGGATTCCACCCAGCGGGAAAAGAACATCCTCGTCGTCAACTGCGGCTCCTCGTCCCTGAAGTACGAGGTGTTCCGGATGCCCCAGCGCGTCAGCCTGGGCAGGGGCATGGTGGAACGGATCGGGGAGAAGAAGGGCAGGATCGTCCAGAAGGCGCCCCGCGGCGAACATGCGCTGGAGGGGGAGATCCCCAACCACAAGGCGGCCATGGAACTGGTGCGGGACGCCTTGACGGACCCGGCGCGGGGGCTGTTCCCCGACCTGGGGGCCATCTCTGGCGTGGGCCACCGCGTGGTGCACGGCGGGGAGCAGTACGCCAGTTCCGTGGTCATCGACGAGGCGGTGCTCCAGGCGATCGAGAAGAACTGCGAGCTGGCGCCGCTGCACAACCCGCCGAACCTCACGGGCATCCGGGAGGCGCAGGCCATGTTCCCCGGGGTCGGGCAGGTGGCCGTCTTCGACACGTCCTTCCACCAGACCATGCCGCCGGCGGCCTACCTGTACGGCCTGCCCTACGAGCTGTACGAAAAATACAGGATCCGCCGCTACGGCTTCCACGGCACGAGCCACCGCTACGTGGCCTCCCGCGCCATGACGCTCCTGAAGCGTTCTCCGGAGAACACCAACGTCATCACGTGCCACCTGGGCAACGGAGCCTCCGTGACGGCCATCGAGCACGGGAGGTCCATCGACACCTCCATGGGCTTCACGCCGCTGGAAGGCCTCGTGATGGGCACGCGCAGTGGGGACGTGGATCCGGCCATCCTCCCGTTCCTGGAGGCCCGCGGCTACAGCTCGGAGCAGGTCAACGCGATGCTCAACAAGAAAAGCGGCCTCCTGGGCCTCTCCGGGATCTCCAATGACCTGCGCGACCTGGAGGCGGAGGCGGCGCAGGGAAACCAGCGGGCCCTGACGGCCCTGGAGGTCTACGCGTACCGCGTGCGCAAGTACATCGGGGCCTACGCGGCCAACCTGGTGAAGGTGGACGCCCTGATCTTCACGGGCGGCATCGGACAGAACGGCGTACGGATGCGGGAACGCATCTGCCACCGCCTCGAGAACCTGGGGATCTTCATGGACTACGCGCTGAACACGTCGCGGGGCCCGGAGGAAGGGACGGTTTCCGCGCCCTACTCGCCCGTGGCCATCCTGGTGGTCCCGACCAACGAGGAGCTGCAGATCGCCATCGACAGCTATGACCTGATCTTCGGCGCCGACACGGCCTACCGCCGCCGCACGTCGGACGTCGTACTCTGAAAACCGTGTAGGAGAAGCGCATGATCGAGCTGGATTTCTCGAAACTGGACGGCCTCGTGCCGGCCGTGGCCCAGGACTGGAAGACCGGGCAGGTGCTCATGACGGCGTTCATGAACAGGGAGGCCTGGGAGGCCACCCTGCGGACCGGCATCATGCACTATTGGAGCAGGACGCGCGGCAAGCTCTGGAAAAAGGGCGAATCCTCCGGCAATGTGCAGGAGGTGAAGGAGCTGCGCATCGGCTGCGAGAACGACTCGGTGCTGGCCAAGGTCCGCCAGATCGGCGAGGCGGCCTGCCACACGGGGCACCGCAGCTGCTATTACCGCATCGTCGAGGGAGAAACGCTTCGGACCGACGGGGAACCCCTGTTCGATCCCAAGAAGGTGTACGGAGGGAAAGCATGAAGGACCGCCTGATCAAGTTCGGAATCCCCAAGGGAAGCCTGGAGAAATCCACGGTGGAGCTGTTCCGCAGGGCCGGATGGAAGATCTCCATCTCGGAGAGGAGCTACTTCCCCGCCATCGACGACGGGGAGATCGGCTGCTCCCTGGTACGCGCCCAGGAGATGGCGCGCTACGTGCAGAACGGCACCCTGGACGCGGGCCTCACGGGACTCGACCAGGTCCTGGAAAACGGGGCGGACGTGGAGACGGTCTGCGACCTGGACTACTCCAAGGCCACATCCGGCAAGGCGCGCTGGGTGCTGGCCGCCCCCGCCTCCTCCCCCATCCAGCGTCCCGAGGACTGCGCCGGCAAGCGCATCGCCACGGAGCTGGTGGGCTACACGAAGCGGTGGTTCGCCGAGAGGAAGATCCCCGTGGAGGTTGAGTTTTCCTGGGGCGCCACGGAGGCCAAGGCGGTGGACGGCATGGTGGACGCCATCGTGGAGATCACGGAGACCGGATCCACGCTGAAGGCCAATGGCCTGAAGATCGTCCATACGCTGCTCGAGACCAACACGAAGCTCATCGCCAACCGGGCTTCCATGAAGGACCCGGCCAAGAAGCGCAAGATCCAGCAGGTCGCGCTGCTCCTGAAGGGCGCGCTGAACGCGGAGAACCTGGTGGGCCTCAAGATGAACGTTCCCGAGGCGCGGATGAAGGACGTGGCGAAGATCCTGCCCAGCCTCAACTCCCCCACCGTGGCGCGCCTCTACGAGACAGACTGGTTCTCCGTGGAGATCGTCGTCGGGGAGTCCGTGGTCCGGGAGCTGATCCCCCGCCTCATCGAACAGGGCGCGGACGGAATCATCGAGTATCCGCTGAACAAGGTCGTCGGCAGGGCCGACGCGTTCTGAGCATCAAGGAGGACAGGAATGGTGAAGAAGAAGACGCAGGCGGCGGCCGGGAAACCCGTGGAAGCCCCGGCCTGGCATCATTTTGCCTCGGCGGAGTGCGCGGCCCGTCTCGGGTCCGACGCCGCGCAGGGCCTCCGGGAGGGGCAGGCGCGCGAAAACCTGGCGAAGCACGGCGCCAATGAGCTGACGGAAAAGCCCCGCACCCCGTTCCTCGTGCTGCTCCTGGACCAGTTCAAGGACTTCCTCATCCTCATCCTGGTCGCCGCCGCCGTGATCTCCATCTTCCTCGGCGAGTACGTGGACGCGGTGGTCATCCTTCTCATCGTGGTCCTCAACGGCGTGCTGGGCGTCATCCAGGAGTCCAAGGCGGAAGCCGCCCTGGCCGCCCTCAAGAAGATGGCCGCCCCCGACGCGCGCGTGATCCGCGGCGGCCATACCCTCGTGGTGCCCTCCCGGGAGCTGGTGCCCGGCGACGTGGTCCTCCTGGAGGCCGGAAACTTCGTGCCCGCCGACGTGCGCCTCGTCGAAACGGCGAACCTCCGCGTCGAGGAAGCGTCCCTGACGGGCGAGTCGGTGCCCGTGGAGAAGCGCTGCGAGGAGGTCCTGGAGGAGAAGGCCTCCCTCGGGGACCGGATCAACATGGCCTACATGAGCACCATGGTCTCCTTCGGCCGCGGCCGCGGCATCGTGGTCGGCACGGGGATGAACACGCAGATCGGCCTCATCGCGGCGATGCTGCAGGAGGACGACAAGGAAGAAACCCCGCTGCAGAAGAAGCTGGACCAGATGGGCAAGTGGCTGGGCATCGGGGCCCTGGGCATCTGCGCCATCGTGTTCCTCGCCGGCGTGCTGGAAGGCCGCAACGTGCTGGAGATGTTCATGACCTCCGTGAGCCTCGCCATCGCCGCCGTGCCGGAAGGGCTTCCCGCGGTCGTGACCATCTGCCTCGCGCTCGGCATGCAGGAGATGGTCAAACGCCACGCCCTGATCCGCAAGCTGCCCGCCGTGGAGACGCTGGGAAGCACCACG
>Ga0153915_10003589_pt1 | contig 14232 bp, 9 predicted proteins | sample Opewatmetagenome_2_FD_107003 | JGI IMG/M metagenome (GOLD analysis project Ga0153915, IMG submission 107003) | Freshwater wetland microbial communities from Ohio, USA - Open water 3 Core 3 Depth 3 metaG | ecosystem: Environmental > Aquatic > Freshwater > Wetlands | place: USA: Ohio, Lake Erie... | reverse complement strand
GCGACCTGAGGAGGCAGACGAGTGCCGGCGCTCAACCGTCTCGCCAGTTTCTGGCGCAACCTGTTCCACAGGTCCCGAGTGGAGCGCGACCTCGACGAGGAGGTGCGTGCGTACCTGGCGCTGCTCACCGAGGAGAAGGCCAGAGCGGGAATGAGCGCTGCGGCGGCGCTCCGCGCGGCGAGGATGGAGACGGGAGGCATCGAGCAGGTCAAGGAGGAAGTGCGGGATGTCAGGGTCGGCGTCATCCTGGAGACCGTCGTCCAGGATCTCCGCTATGCCCTCCGCACGCTGGCCAGGAGCCCCGGCTTCACTCTGGTGGCGGCGCTCACCCTCGCCCTCGGCATCGGCGCCAACACGGCCATCTTCAGCGTGCTCTACGGCGTGCTGCTGCGGCCACTCCCATACCCGGAGGCTGGGCGCCTCGTCGGGCTCTCGAACGCCTATCTCGGACAGCGGAGCGGGCGGGCCGTCACCTACCGGGAGTTCCGGCTGCTCCAGGAAGACACCGGTGCGCTGGAGCGATCGGCGGTCTGGACCAGCGTCGGGCTGAACCTGTATGCGGGTGGCACGGCCGAGCGGGTGGATGGGCTGCGGGTTTCCCGGGACTACTTCCGGGTGCTCGGAGTGGGGATGGCACTGGGTCGGGACTTCCTCGCCGAAGAGGACCAACTCGGCGGGCCGAATGCCGTGATCTTGAGCCACGGGCTATGGCTGCGGCGCTTCGGCGGCGACCGGAACATCGTGGGCCGGGCGGTCTCCCTGGATGGCGCGCCGTACACGGTCGTGGGCGTGTTGCCCGCCAACTTCCGGCCGCTGGAACTGGTGGACGCGTACTCCACGATGGGGCAGGTTCAGAACAGCGTCGGCCAGGGAGAGAACCTCCTGTTCATCGGTCGTTTGAGGCCGGGTCTGACGCCCTGGCAGGCCGCCGCGCGCGCGCAGCCGACGCTGGCGGCGTTCAGGCGGGAGTTCGTCCCGGACGCCCCGCCGGACCTCGCGATCGAGTTGGCTCCGTTGCGGGATCTCGTGGCGGGCCAGATCCGGGCGCCGATCGTGGCGCTGTTCGCCGCCGTGGCGCTGGTGCTGCTGATCGCTTGCGCGAACGTCGCCGGCTTGGTGCTGGTGCGCGCAGCCACAAGACACCGCGAGCTGGGGATCCGCCTCGCGCTCGGCGCCACGCGGAGACGCTTGGTCCGCCAGCTGCTCACCGAGAGCGTCGTGCTCGCGCTCGTGGGGGGCGCTGCCGGCGCGGCCCTGGCACGGTGGGGGCTCAGCGTGTTGTTGGCGATGGTCCCGCCGGGCCTGACCGGCGCGGCGGACATCCGGCTGGACCGCTGGGCGCTGCTGTTCGCCGGCGCGGCGTCCCTCGCGGCGGGCGTCGTATTCGGGCTCACCGGGGCGTGGCGCGCTGCGAGGGCCGACCTCCAGGGCGCACTCAAGGAGGGCGGCGAGCGCACCACGGCGGCGACCGGCGTCGGCCGGGTGCGAAACCTCCTCGCGGTCGCCGAGATCTCGTTGTCGCTCGTCCTCCTGGTCGGTGCGGGCCTGCTGATGCAGTCCCTGGCCCACCTCGTGGGGACCGATCCGGGCTTCGATCCGCGCCACGTGGTGGCGGCTGAGATCTGGCTCACGGGCGCCGGGTACGATTCGACGGCCGCGATCGCCGGCATCTACGACCGCGTGATCCGGCGCCTCGACGCGCAGCCGGGCGTGCGCTCGGCGGCGGTGGTCGAGGCGGGCATCCCCCTCGTGCGCGGCGGGAACCTGGGGGTCGCAATCGACGGATTCTATCCAAGGGAGACGTTCAACTACCGCACCGTGACTCCGGGATACTTCGAGACCATGGGGATTCCGGTCAAGCAGGGGCGGACGTTCGCCGCCGCGGACGGCCCATCCGCGGAACCAGTCGCCGTGGTGAGCGAGTCGTTCGCCCGCCGGTTCCTGGGCGCCCGGGCGCTTGGTCGGATGGTGACAGTCGGCGGCAGGTCCCAGGCGGTGCGGCGGGTGGTTGGGGTCGTGGGAGACGTCAGGCAGTACATCGGCGACGCGCCGCTGCCGACGGCGTTCGTGCCTTCGACACAGACACCGGCAGCCTTCACCCGGCTGTTCAGCAGCTGGTTCCCGATTCACGTCGTGGTGCGGACCGTAGCCGAGCCAAGGCTCATGCGCGCGGTCGTCGAACGCACCATCCGCGCGACGGACGCGCACGTGCCTGTCGGCCGTGTCCGGACGATGGACGAGATCCTCTCCGGGTCCGTCTCCGCCCAGCGGTTCATCATGCTCCTGCTGAGCATCTTTGCGGTCCTGGCGATGTTGCTCGCCGCCATCGGGATCTACGGCGTGATGAGTTACCTCGTCACTCAGAGAGCCCACGAGATCGGCGTGCGCGTCGCCTTGGGAGCGCGAACGCGGGACGTGCTCGAGCTGGTTCTGGCCCGCGGGTTTGGCCTTGCGGCGGCCGGCGCTGGTCTCGGGCTGGCGGGCGCCGTCGCCGTCACGCGCCTCATGGCGAGTCAGCTCTACGGCGTCGCGCCCACGGACCCGTCCACTCTGGGCGCGGCCACCGCGATCCTGGTCCTGGTCGCCCTTGCGGCGTGCTGTGTGCCCGCCCTCCGTGCGACCAGGGTGGATCCGGTGGTGGCGATGAAGAGCGAGTGACGGGCGAAGCCCCAGCAACCCCTCCGACGCGCCTGCGGGGAAAGCACCTGCGCCGGGCGCGAGCTTGCGCAGATTCGGCGCCCCTGACGAGACTCGTGCCTTCGGCCACGGCACATCGGACGTCGTGATGCCGGCGGCGTCGCCGTCGGCCCCCCGGGAGGTTGATCAGTGGAGCAAGAGGTCGGCGGGCCGCGAATCGCGGCCCTCGATGCGGCGGCGCGGACGGCGAGCGCCTATCTGGCCTCGCTCGCGGGCCGTCCGGTCGGTGCGCGGGCGACGTTGGCGGAGCTGCGGGCCGCGCTCGGGGGCCCGCTGCCGGCGCAGGGCGCCCACCCCGAGACGGTGGTGACCGATCTGGCCCGCTGCGCGGACGGCGGCCTGGTGGCCTCCGCGGGCCCGCGGTACTTCGGGTTCGTCATCGGCGGGAGCCTGCCGGCGGCGCTCGGGGCCGACTGGCTGACGTCCGCGTGGGACCAGAACGCCGGCATCTACGCCACCTCCCCGGCGGCGGCTGTGGTCGAGGAGGTCACGGCGCACTGGCTCCTCTCCCTGCTCGGCCTGCCGCCTTCGGCGAGCGTGGGGTTTGTCACCGGAGGGCAGATGGCGAACACCACCTGCCTCGGGGCCGCGCGGCATGCCGTGCTGCGGCGCGCGGGCTGGGACGTCGAGCAGCGCGGGCTCTACGGTGCTCCGGAGATCGAGGTGCTGATCGGCGCCGAGGCGCACGTCACCGTGCTGGCGAGCCTGCGAATGCTCGGGCTCGGCGCTGGCCGCGTACGGATCGTTCCCACGGACGGGCAGGGAAGGATGCGGCCGGAGGCCGCGGCGAAGGAGCTGGCACGGGGCTCGAGCCCGATGATCATCTGCACCCAGGCGGGAAACGTGAATACCGGCTCGTTCGACCCGTTCGACCGCATTGTGCCGCTGGCACGCGCCCGCGGCGCGTGGCTGCACGTGGACGGTGCGTTCGGGCTGTGGGCTGCGGCGTCGCCCGCGTACCGGCGTCTGGTTTCCGGCGTGGCGCTGGCGGACTCCTGGGCCACCGACGGGCACAAGTGGCTCAACGTGCCCTATGACTCGGGGTTCGCTATCGTGGCGGACGCGGCTGTGCACCGCGCTGCGTTCTCGGCCGACGCCGCGTACCTCGAGAAGACCTCGGGCGAGGAACGCGATCCGGAGGACTGGACGCCGGAGTTCTCGCGCCGCGCGCGCGGGTTCCCGGTCTACGCGGCACTCAAGTCCCTGGGCCGGGAGGGTGTGAGCGCGCTCGTGGATCGCTGCTGCGCCCATGCGCGCGCCATCGCTGACCGGCTCGGGCGCTCGCCCGGGGTCGAGGTCCTCAACGACGTGGTGCTCAACCAGGTGCTGGTCCGCTTCACGCCGCCGTCCGGGGGCGATGCCGACGAGTTCACCCGGGAGGTCGTGCAGCGCGTGCAGCGCGACGGGACGTGCTGGCTGTCCGGAACCACGTGGCAGGGCAGGGCCGCGATGCGGATCTCGATCTCGGGTTGGAGCACCACCTCGGACGACGTCGCCCGCTCGGCGGACGCCATCCTCAGCGCCGCGGTGGGGTCAGCGACGAGGTGACCGTCCCTAGTTCCTGTTGGCCGCGAGGCGCTGGCGGAATTCGGCCAGCCAGTTGGGAACGACGACCAGCTGGTAGCTGTCCGACTGCGAGATCGGCAGGACGATCCGCGATCCGTCGCGGCTGACGTCGAAATTCGCCTGGCCGAACCCGTCCTTGCTCCACTCGGCCGAGGTGACGGTCTCGACCGTGGTGAGACGCGACAGCGTCCCCGTCGCCAGCGGTGCGTTCCCATCGCCGAGCAAGGGCCAGGCTCAGTCGGCCGAGGGCATCGCTCACGTCAACTCCCCCTGCGTGCCGGAACGAGCCCTCGCGCCTCGAGCAGCGGCTTCACCACCGGATCGCGCCCGCGGAAGGCGCGGTACATGACGCTCATGTCCCCGGTGCCACCGCGCGAGAGGATCATGTCCCGGTAACGCTTGCCGTTGGCGCGCGTCAGGCCGCCGTGCTCCGTGAACCAGGCGTACGCGTCGTGGTCCAGCACCTCGCTCCACATGTAGGCGTAGTAGTTCGCGTCGTACCCGCCATCCCAGATGTGCGCGAAGTAGCTGGTCCGATAGCGCGGCGGCACCTCCGGCATCTCCACGTGCCACCGCTCGAGCGCCGCGGTCTCGAACGAATCGACCTTCGTCTGCTCGGGCCCGGGCGGCAGCGTGTGCCACGCCATGTCGAGCAGTGCGGCCTCGAGGTACTCGGTCGTCTCGAACCCCTGATTGAACGTCCGGGCTCGCTTGATCTTGTCCACCAGCGCCCGCGGCATCGGCTCGCCGGTCCGGTCGTGTCTCGCGTAGTGGGAGAATACCGCCGGGTACAGCGCCCAGTGCTCGTTGAACTGCGACGGGAACTCCACAAAGTCGGTCGGCACGTTGGCGCCCGCGAGTCTCGGGTATTCCACCGTGGTCAGCAGCGAATGCAGTGCGTGCCCGAACTCGTGGAACATCGTGCTCACGTCGTCGAAGGTCAGCAATGCGGGCTGGCCCGCGGCGGGCTTCGTGAAGTTGGCGACGTTGAACGCGACGGGCTTGGTTCCGAGGAGGCCTGCGCCGTCCACGAACGTGTCCTCCCAGGCGCCGCCCTGCTTGCTGTCGCGCTTGAAGTAGTCGCAGTAGAACAGCCCGATGGACGTGCCGTCGGCGTCGAACACCTCGAAGACACGCACGTCGGGCTGGTAGACCGGGAGGTCCCTGCGCTCCTTGAAGGTGAGCCCGTAGAGCTGGTTCGCCGCGAAGAACACGCCGTCCTTGAGCACGCGGTCCAACTCGAAGTACGGCTTGATCTGGGACTCGTCCAGGGCGTACTGCGCGCGGCGCACCTGCTCCGCGTAGTACTGCCAGTCCCACGGCGCCAGCCGGAACCCGCCGTGCTGCGCGTCGATCAGCGCCTGCATGGCCGCCGCCTCGCTGCGGGCCTTGGCGGTCGCGGCGGGCGCCAGGTCGGTCAGCAGCTTGATCGCGGCCTCCGGTGTCTTCGCCATCTGGTCGTCGAGCACATAGGCGGCCAGGGTCGGGAAGCCGAGCAGCCTGGCGCGCTCGGCGCGCAGCTGGGCGAGGCGTACGAGGATCTGCCGCGTGTCGTTGCTGTCGCCGCGCTCCGCCCGGGTCGTGGACGCCCGGAAGAGGCGCTCCCGCATCGCCCGGTTCGTCAGCTCGGCCTGGGCCGGCTGCTGGGTCGTGTTCTGCAGCGGCAGCACCCACCTGCCTGCGAGCTTGCGGTCCTTCGCGGCCTCAAGCGCGGCGGCCAGCTCGCCCGCGCTCAACCCGTCGAGCTGGGTCGAGTCGGCCACGACGATCGCCCCCACCTTGGTGGCGGCCAGCAGTCGCTTCTGGAATGCGGTGCTGAGCGAGGCCTCCTCCTTGTTGAGCGCGCGCAGCCGCGCCTTGTCCGAGTCGCTCAGCAGGGCGCCCGCGCGCACGAAATCCTTGTAGTAGCGCTGCACGAGGAACCGCTGCACCGAGTCCAGGCTGAGAGTCGCCCGGCGATCGTACACGCTCCTGATGCGCCGGAACAGCGTGTCGTTGAGGAAGATCGCGTCGTTGTGGGCGGCGAGCCGGGGGGCCTCGACCTCCTGCACCTGCTGGATTGTGTCGTCCATGTTCGCGGCCGCGAGCGCGAAGAAGACCTTCGCAACCCGATGAAGCAGCGTTCCCGAGCGCTCCATGCCCAGGATCGTGTTCTCGAACGTCGGCGCGGCCGTATCAGCCGCGATCGCGGCGATCTCGGCAAGCTGCCGGCGCATACCCTCCTCCAGGGCGGGCTGGAAATCGGCGTCGTGGATCCTGTCGAACGGCGGCGCCTGGTCGAATAGCGGACTCGCCGTGGCAAAGGGATTCTCGCTGGTGAAGGCTGCGGGCCGGGTGCGGCCGCAGCCGAGCAGGATGACGCCAAGGACGATTACGAGACGAGGCGGACGAGTCATTGGGTTCTCGGCAAGCGTGTAGGTTTGTGGGTGCTCGCGGCCCCAGAATGCGGCCCTTTGCGCGCCGTCGCCAGGGTAGGGCGCGGAGGTGATGCAGATTCTCGCGCCGGCGGACGCCTCGGCACCATGCCACTCTTGGCAGGCTGGCGCTTCCGAAGGCCGCGCTCCATATCTAGCCGCGACGGTCGCAGCGTCCAGACGAGAGGATGGCGGTATTGCGGCGGGTCCGCCCACGCCCCACCTCGACAGGAGACCCTGGTGAAAAGAGCCAAGCGAATTCTCATAGGATTGAAGACTCTTGATTCGACCGAGGGGCTGGTGGACTTGGCGTGTCGTCTGGGCGCCAGAGGCGCCTCCCTGCTTCTGGTCCACGTCATCGAGTTGCCGGATCCTACACCGCTCGATGTTGAGGTCCCCGACCTCGCGGCCGCGGCCGCGAGAATCATCGGAAAGGCGAAGCGCATCGCGCGTCGCAGCAATATGAAGGCCAGTGGGCTCGTTCTCAGGGCTCATGGTGCTGCTTCGGCTCTACTCGATGAGATGAAGGGAAAGAAGATCGAGCTGGCCGTGCTCGGCTATCACCACCGGCGCACCCTTGGCGAGATCATCCTGGGAACAACGGCGCAACACCTCGCAAGGCATGCGCCCTGTCATATCGTCCTCAATATTCCACGGCGCGACTAGCAGGCCGCCGGCCCGCGCCTACTCGGTCCGCAGCGCCTGCATCGGGTCCACGCGCGCGGCGCGCCGGGCGGGGACGAAGCTTGCCAGGGCCGCCACCGCGAGCAACATGACCGCCACGCCAGCGAACACCGCGGGATCGCGCGGCGAGACGTCGAACAGCAGCGGCTTGACCCAGCGGCTCACCACCAGCGCAACCGCCCCCCCGAGGGCGACCCCCACCAGGGCGAGCTTCATCCCCTCGCTCACGACCAGGCGTGCGACGTCGCGCATCCCGGCCCCCAGCGCGATGCGCACACCCATCTCCTGGGTCCGCTGCACCACATTGTAGGCGATGACGCTGTACAGGCCGATCGCGGCCAGGACCAGCGCCAGCCCGCCGAACACCGTGAACATGGTCGCGCCGAGCCGCCAGGACTGCGTTTGCGAGCCGAGGACGTCGGTGAGGGGCGTGACGGTCACGTACGCGGCGCCCGGCATCAGCGGCTGGAACTTCCGGCGCACCGTCTCGCGCGCCGCGGCCGCCGGGCCGGCGGTGCGCACGAACAGCCCGCCCCGGTCGGGACTGAACTGTGCTGAGGAGAGGTAGTAGTAGAAATACCCGGCGTCGCTGCCGAGCCGCTGCGCCTTGATGTTCTCCGCGACGCCGACGACGGTCGTGCACGGGACCGTGTCGCTCCCCACGCGGACGCACTGTCCGAGCGCGTCCCGGCCGGGCCAAAGCGCTCTTGCCATCGCCTCTCCGACCACCATGGCACGCGGCGCCCCGGCGATGTCGCCCTCGCCGAGACCGCGGCCGCGCAGGATCCGCGTGCCCATCGTCGCGAAGTAGTCGGGCGTCACGGCGTTGAGATCGAACTCGCCGAGGCGCTCCGTCGAGTCAATGCCGCTCACGTAAAGACCAAGGTTCCAGGTGCTCCAGAACGGCACCGTGACGCGGCGGGACGCGTGTGCCACGCCCGGGATGGTGCGGGCCTCTTCGAGAAGCCGGTTGCGCAGGGTCACCCCGGCCGCGCTGTCGAGGTGCACGCCCCGCATCTGGAGGTCCACGATCAGCACGGGGTCCACGTCGTACCCGAGCGGGATGGTCTGCACGTTGCGCAGGGAGCGAACGAACAGGTCGGCGCCCACCAGCAGGACTACCGACAGCGCCCCCTGAGCCACCAGCAGCGCCACGCGCAGGCGCGAGCGCGCGACTCCGCCTTCGCGCGCGCCGGTCTTGAGGTCGCCTGTCAGATCGGCTCTCCGCGCCTGAACCACCGGGGCGAGGCCGGTGAGGAACCCCGCGACGAGCGCCGCGATGCCGGCGAACAGGAGGGTGCGCGTGTCGGTCAGGACCCCCGCGGCGGCGGTCCGCGGCAGCAGCTCGGCGCGCAGCACCTGGCCGCCGAACTGGGCTATGAGCACCCCCGCGGCGCCGCCCAGGACGCCGAGCAGCAGTCTCTCCGTGAGCAACTGGGAGAGCAGCCGCGCACGGCTCACGCCCAGCGCGATCCGCACCGCGATCTCCCGACGCCGCCGCAGCGCGCGCGCCAGCAGCAGGTTCGCGACGTTGGCGCACGCGATGAGCCAGACGATGAGCGCCACCCCGGCGACCCAGGTTGCCACCTTGGCCTCGCTGGACTCGTTGGGGCCGCGCTCCCAGAGCACGGACGCGGCAAGCGCGTGCGGCTGGGCGATCTTCGCGGGCGTCATCCCGCGGTCGATGGCGCCCTGTGCCTCGTAGCTCCTGATGTAGGCCGCGGTGAGGTCGGCGTTCGCCGCCGCCAGGCTCACCCCCGGCTTCCGCTCGGCGATCATCGACGCCCAGGTCCAGTGGTAGGTGGTCCACCACGTCTCGCCGCCGAGGCGAGTTCCCGCGGCCAGCTCGGCACCGAAGGCGGTGATCGGGATGTAGACCGCAGGTGGCTCGGCTGGCCATAGCCCCGCGAACCCCCTCGCCGCTACCCCCACGATGGTGTACACGGTGGCGCCGACCTGCATCGTTCGGCCGAGCGCGTCGCGGCGGCCGCCGTAGGCCGTCTGCCAGTAGCCGTAGCCCAGGACCGCAACCGGGGCTCCCGTCGGCGTGGTGTCCTCGGTGGTGGTGAAGTAGCGTCCCAGCGCGGGCGGCGCGTCGAAGAACCCGAAGAAGCTCGCACTCACGACGCCCACCTGCATCTCGCGCGCCTCGTCGCCGACGCCGATCGCCAGCTTCCGTCCGGTGAACTCGGCGGTCCGGGCGAACGAGTGGGTCCAGTTGGTCAGGTCGCGATAGCGCGCGTACTGCGTGCTATTGCCGGCCAGCACGCCCGCGCGGCTCTTGCGGACCAGGTACACGCGGTGGACGAGCGCCGGGTCCTTGAGCAGGGGCGGTGGCCGGAACAGCAGCCGGTCCACCACGGAGAACATGGCAGCGTTGGCGCCGATCCCCAGGGCGAGGGTCAGGACCACGGCGAGCGCGAACCCGGGCCGGTTCCTCAGGCCCCGGATGGCGTAGCGCACGTCCTGTGTGAACGCATCCCAGCGCGGGGCGCGCGAATGCAACGGCGTCGCCTCGTGGCGCGGCGGGGTCATGGAGTCGCTCTCCGGATCAGGAGGGGTCGGCGGCGGCTCGTTGGGCCCGCCTGCCCTCTGACGCCGGAGCCCCGGGAAAGGTTGCAGAGAGGCCGAGTCCCGCCCCCGCCGCCGGTCCCGAGCCTCCGCCCCGGATCAGCGCCCGGCGCGCGCGGGCCGAGGAATGGCCTCGCGAGGCGTGGCGGCGCGCCACGCCTTCCGAACCGCCGGCTCGAGCACGGCGACGGCGCGCTCGACTTGGGCGAGCTCGCCCGGCGTGAGGTCGGCCATGAGGGCGCGCAGCGCCGCCAGCCGCGCCGCGCGGGCCGTGCGCAGGATGCGCTGGCCCGCCGCCGTGGCCCGGATGAGCGTCGCGCGCGCGTCGTCGGGGGAGGGGGCCCGTGCCACCAGGCCCTCCGCCTCCATCGCCTGGATCAGCCGCGTCATCGTCGGTGGGCGCACGCGCTCGGCCTCGGCCAGCGAGCCCAGCGTGCGCGGGCCGCCGCCCAGGACCAGCACCGAAAGGACCGAGAGCCGCGGCCCCGTGACGCCGGCCGCCTGGTCCGCCACGGCCACGCGGCGGAGCAGGTGGATGGCCAGGGAGTGCAGCCGGTCCGCGACCTCCGCCCGCCGCTCGCGATGCTTCGTCCCGTCCCCCATGGGTCTCCCCGGCGCCGCCCGGCCGGCATCTGGCCCCCTCCCCGGGGGCTTGCGCGCCGGCCGCAGGGGCATTTATTTAGGTACCCTAACTAAATAACATGGCGGACCCGCGTCGGCAAGGGTGCCGGAGCGGGCCGCCCACCCCAGGGGCACGAGATGCCGACCAGCGCCGATCTAGTGGCCGCTATTCGAGATCGTAACGTCGAGCGGGTGCGGGAGATTCTCGCGGCCGCCCCCGGGCTCGCCGCCGCGCGCGCGCCGGGAAGCCCCAGCCCGCTGCTGCTCGCGGCGTACGTGGGTGCCGCGCCCGTGGTGGCGCTGCTCGAGCCAAACGTGACGATGGACGCGTGCGAGGCCGCGGCCCTCGGCGCGGTGGACCGGCTCGCCGCGGTCCTCGACCGGGACCCGCCGCAGACCGGTGCGCGGAGCGGCGACGGCTGGACGCCGCTGCACCTGGCGGGGTTCTTCGGGAGGCGGGAGGCCGCGGAGTTGTTACTCGCGCGAGGGGCGTCGGTATCGGCGGTCTCGGGCGGCGCCGAGCAGAACCAGCCGCTCCACGCCGCGCTGGCGGGGGCGTGCGACGCGGCCATCGTGCGGGCACTGGTGGGCCGCGGTGCGGACGTGAACGCGGTCGCCGCGAGCGGCGTGACGCCGCTGCACGAGGCCGCAGCGCGGGGCAGGGAGGACCTGGTACGGTTCCTCCTGGCGTCGGGCGCGAGGCCCGGCGCGAAGCTCGATGACGGGAAGACGCCCGCGGATCTCGCCGTTGAGCGGGGGCATCCGGTGGTCGCGGCGCTCCTCGGCGCTCCGAAGTAGCCGGGGCGGATCGGCGCCTGCCACGGGCATCGCGCCCCGTCCAAGCACGCTCGTGCGGTCGAGTCCGTGCGAGGGGAGGCCTGCCGGCCTCGTCGCCGTATGGCAGCCGTGGCGGGAACCGCCGTCACGGCTCGATGATGTCGAGGCGGCAGGTCGCCGTGCCTGGCGCGCCGTCGGGCGGCGAGATCGTGACGTCGAGGCGATAGCGGCCGGCGCCGAGCCCCTTGAGGTCCAGGACCAGGGCCCGTGCCGCTCGTCCCTGCTCAGGCTGGGCCGCCTCGCGCCATTCCACGCGCACGCTGCCGGTGCGCGGCGCGAGCCCAAGGGCGGCGCCGATCCGGCGCAGCCAGCTCGTTCGCTCTGGCGTCACGGTCACGGCCGCGGACACATCCTGCCCCGGGGCCAGTCCGTAGGCTTCCCAGAACAGGCCGATGCGTTCGCCCCGCCGGACGCCGCCGGCGCGCGCGCGCGCCAGCGCGGCGGGCAGGTCGGCCGGCAGCGAGTCGGCCGGCTCGAAGACCAGGATGCCCGACAGCGTGACGCCGCCTGCGGCCGGCGCGCGCACGGGGGCGCGCGCCCGGGCGACCGCGCGATGCTGCGGCGCCAGAAGCTCCAGGGACAGGAACGTTGGCTGCCACGGCGCCTCCGCCACGAGCACTCCCCATCGGTCCGCGCCGGAGCGGCGCGTGACCACGGGTGACGACCGCTCGTCGCGCTCGAGCACCAGGGCCGCCTCTCGGCCGGGGTCCTGGAACGACGTGTCACCGGCCACGTCGTAGCTCGCCACCACGATGGTGGAGTCCCCCCGTCGGAACCTGGCGAACGCCGGCTCGAGCCCGGTGAACCTGGTCGCATAGTGGGGCGCGTAACGCTCGCGCGCCGCCGTCGAGTAGAGCGCCCCGGGCTGGTCGCCCAGCGTGAGAGTGTCGAACCCTTGCGCGTCGGGCACGAAATGGAAGCTCGGCTCCGGGTCGTGTCCGATGGAGACCGGCTCGCGGGTGCCACCACCGTCGTCCCGTTCCCACGCCACCGGCCACCCGTACCGCACGATCAGCTCGCGCTCATCGTCACCCCACAGGCCGTACGGTGACCGTGCACGCTCCAGCAGGCGAGCCATGGTGACGCGCGCGTAGTGCTCGGTGCGCCGGTCGTTCCCGCGAAGCGACCAGAGCGGCTGGGCGAGCCACCACAGTCGGGCTTCGAAGCCACGGCGCTCGCCGCAGGAGAGCCGGCGATAGCGGCGCCGCAGCGGTTCCTCGAGCAGGTCGGACAGATCGTTCCAGCGGCAGCGCTCGTCCTCCGGCATGGCCTCGAGCGCGGTCTCGAACGATCGCTCGGCGGCCTCGTAGCTCCCTGCCACGTGCTGCACCAATCCCTGGAGTGCGGTGCACCACCAGGCCGCGGCGCGGCAGGCCCGGGCGACCTCCGTCGCCGCGTCGGGTCGGCCGGCCTCGAGCTGATAGCGGACCCGCTGGCCCGCCACCCACGCGTCGCCGGGCAGCGCCAGCGCGACGCTGTCCAGCACCGCGAGCAACCGCGCTCGCTCCCTGGCGATCTGCGCTGGCTCGCGAGGGACGTCGGTGCCGCCGCCGTCGCTCCAGTAGCAGAACCGTCCTATGCGCGCATCGCACCGCCCCCCCGAGCCGGCAGCCCCGGCCGGGAGGAGGAGCAGCCGGACGCGCTCGAACTCCGCCTGAGCCCGCCGGGCATGCGACACCAGGCCGACGGGATCGGATTGCAGGAAGAGCACCAAGATGACGGTGAGTGCGGGCATTGCCCCGACCTGATCCCCTCAAGGCCAAGCTACCGCGGCCGCGACATACGGGGCCAGGCGGGCAGGGGTCTTTTTCGATCGCGGCCAGCAGAACGCCAGGCTCCGGTCCACGGCCGCGACGCTGAGATGCTGGCTCCCCGGGGAGACGATCGCGGCGGCTAGGAGTGCTCGGACTACGACCCGGCCATGCCGAAGGCCCCAGGGTCCGCAGCGACCGCCGCCGCGGCCACGATGCCCACGACGTAGCCGTACGTTTCGTCGGGGATCTCGTCGCGGTGGTGGGCGAGCACCTGCCAGAAGTTGCGGTCCTGCGGCGTGGCGGGGAGGGAGCGCAGCAGGCCCAGGACGCGCGTCAGGCCCGCGTTGTAGCTGGCCATCACCAGCAGGCCGGATCCCTGGGCGTCCGCGAGGTAGAGGTCGGCGACGTAGCGCACGGCCGCGCGGGTGGCGAGGCCGACGTCGTGCCGTTGGTCGCGCGGGTCATAGCGGGGCTGCCCCACCAGCGGCCCGACGCGCAAGCCGTACTGGCGGGCGGTGGCCGGCAGCAGCTGCCACATCCCCTTGGCGAAACCGAAGCGCGTCGGCGGCCCGACGGCCTCGGGGCGGAAGCGGGTCTCCTGGAAAGCGAGCCACACGAGGTCCGGCGGCAGGTTGTTGGCAACCAGTACCTTCTCGATGAGCGCCGGATATCCGCGATCGCCCGCCACTCGCACGGTGCTGGTGAAGTCGGACGTGCGGCGCCATTCGGCCACCCGCTTGCGTACGTCGGCGATGAAGCCGTCGCTGACCAGCATCGGCGCCTCGCCGAGCCGGGCGACGGCGGCACGAATGGCGCGCACGTCGCGGCGATCGCTGCTGCTCTTCTCGAGCAGGCTCTCCCATTCGGAATAGGTGCCTTCCAGCCGCGTGCGCCGGTCGAGGTACTCCTGGCGCTCGGGGGCCCCGGGGTGCAGGCGGGCGACGTCGAGCTCGAGCGCCTTCAAGCGGTAAAAGACGTCGGCGGCCTGCCGGCGGATGTTCTCGATGCGGCGGTTGACGTAGACGAGGCGGGCCGCGAAGCCGAGCGCCGCGAGAGCGCCGACCACGGCCAGCGCCCGGTAGAGCCGG
>Ga0153915_10003588_pt1 | contig 14242 bp, 13 predicted proteins | sample Opewatmetagenome_2_FD_107003 | JGI IMG/M metagenome (GOLD analysis project Ga0153915, IMG submission 107003) | Freshwater wetland microbial communities from Ohio, USA - Open water 3 Core 3 Depth 3 metaG | ecosystem: Environmental > Aquatic > Freshwater > Wetlands | place: USA: Ohio, Lake Erie... | reverse complement strand
TTATCCTGGAAACCGCGGCCAAATCCGATATCCACATCCAGATGCGGCGTTTTTAACAAAGAAAACCATGCTGTACGGTATTGGTAGGCATTGAAAATCTCTGCTATGGTCTGCAAGCGAGTGGATAATTTATCCTTATAGACAAAGAACATGCCGTGTGATGATGGATAGACCGATGTAAAAATAGACATCGTGCTGGGTAAAGTATACGGCGCCTGGCTAAAGGCATTTTCAAAGAGCACGGAATCCGCGGCGAGCGCGTCTATGGCCGGGGAAACATTCTTTTTATACCCGTAACAACCAAGATGATCCGGCCTTAAGTCGTCGATGATCACCAAGATGACGTTGCAACCCCTTGTGTCGACTTGCCCTGGCGAGAGAGTTGAACAACCGGATAAAATCAGGCCGGCTAAACAAACTAATAATATTTTGCCTGGCTGGATATTTTTCAGCATCTTACAAATTTAATCTTGGCCTTTTTAACCTACCAATACCCCGTCTTTCTGATCTTCTCCCTGGTTTTTTCATCGATCTCTTTCGGAAAAGAATATTCCTGATCTTGATAACGCTTTAACGACCTTTCCCAGCCCTTTAACTCCGCGGTTAGTTGAGTGGATACCTTCTTTTTTTCTGAATAAAGGTTATGTTGTTGATAAGGATCCAGGTTTATCTGGTACAATTCCCTGGGGCCTTCTTCGTTTAAAATAAGGTCCCATTTCTCAGAACGTATAGATGATTTATCCTGGCGCTGGCCGAAAATATACTTATGCGGAGACAAAAATTCTTTGTTGTTGATCAGGCCAACAAGGCTTTCGCCCTGCGCCTGCGCGGGGATAACCATTCCCAATAGATCCAGGAGCGTCGGCATGATATCTGTGGTCTGGGCCAGGTCATTGATCTTTCTGCCTCTTTTGATCCAGGGCGCCTTGATGATCAAAGGCACGCGCGTAACTTCTTCGTAAAGCGTGGGGCCGTGACAATGGCCGCCATGTTCAAAAAACTCCTCCCCATGATCTGAACAAATAACAATAACAGTCTTATCGTAAAGGTTAAACTGTTTTAGTTTGGCGACCAAGGGAGCGATCACTTCGCTGTCAAATTCCAGGATAGCCGCGTCATACAGCGCGATGATATATTTCTTTATCTGGACATCTTTCAGGTTGATCTTTGACCAATAAACATAATTTTCCAACTGCGCCATTTTTAGTTCTATATTATTTCTGGCAAAAAAAGCCCGCAAAGACCTGATTTTCTGGAAACTAAACTCGCCTTCAAAAATACCCATAGTAATGATTTTATCCAGCAGGCCTTTACCAAATATCTCCGTAAGCCAGGGTTCGTTATTTAGTATGGCTTTCTTGGTATCCTCAAAGATCGCCCGGGAAAGCTCCTTTTGGGTAACAGGTATAGAATCCTGTATTCTTTTGCTGAATCTCTCCCTATACGATAAAGAAGGAAAATATGGATCATGTGTTTTATAAGTATGAAAATTCAGAAAGAACCTTGCATTTTGATTCGCCTCGATCCATTTGCACAATACGCGGCTCTGCGCGGCAGGATTATTTCTGCTGTAATTGGAAAGTTTTACTTCATTAAATCCCAAACCGAACCCAACATCGGGATCCAAGTGCGCATCGTGATTTGGCCCGAACCACACTGTTTTATAACCATAAAGTTGTAAGACCTGGGGTAATGTCTTTACTCCCCGAGGGATCTTATCCTTACAGGCTTCCAGCACACCGTGCGACTTTGGATAAAGAGAAGTGATAATAGACATAAAGCTGGCCAAAGTGTAGGTGACCGGCGTATAGTTTTCTGTAAAAACAATAGATTCTGAAGCGAGTTTATCAATATTGGGCGAAGTATTCCTGGAATACCCATAACAACCCAAATGATCTGCGCGGAGGGTATCGACGTAAATAAGTATGATATTGTAATCTTCATAGCGCGGGGAGTTATTGCCTTGCAGATCAGCGTAAAGAGAGAAAACTCCGGAAAATAAACAAATAATCGTTATCAGGGAGAAGATAAATAACCTGTGGCGTTTCATAACTTTCCTTTTAGAGAATTTGCCTTAGCTAGAGATAATTAACGGCCGCTTCTTGAATGCCTGCGGCCTCTGGAGGTACTGGTTGTCCGGATTATCATATTCATACGGCCGCACTTCTATCTGGCGGTTGATCTGCCGGTAAGCTTTACGTAAAGCGCGCGCGGAGAGGCCGGTAAAATTCAAGAATTGATCGCTCTCCACCGAACGCTCTTTGGCCAAAAAATACAAGTGCTCCAATTCATTCTTGATCACGCCTTTTCTTAAAGCATCATAATAAAGCGGCGTTCCCGGAAGCGCGGACATATATTTAACGCGGGTAACCTCCTTGAACCTTTTACAGAAGGCAATAGTCCTTTTAAGGCTGGCGGCTGTTTCACCCGGAGCGCCGATAATAAAAAGCCCTCCTACTTTTAAACCCGCCTGGTGCGTAAGCAAAATCGCCCTGGTGATCTGACTACGTGAAACCTTCTTGCGGAAATAATCCAGGATCTTTTCGGTGATCGACTCAAAACCGTACATGACAATATCGCAGTTACATTCTCGCATATGTTTTAGTATCTTAAGGTCCAGGCCGTCTACGCGGGTAAAACAGCTCCAGCGAAAATCTATTCCCCGAAAAGCCTGGTCTAAAAGTTTATGCACGCGCGGCTTAGAGTCTATAAATGTCAGGTCGCTCCACCAGGCAAAACGGTATTTATAACGTTTTAAATAAAGCAGCTCCCTGCGCACTCTTAAAGGGGATTTATAACGTAAAAGCGGCATAGCCCTGAAACAAAATGTGCAGTGGCCCGGGCAGCCGCGGCTGGAGGTCATGAATATCTCCGGCACAACGCCTGTTTTCTGCACGCTGGGCCATACGGAAAAATCCTGGAAAGGCACGGCGTCAAGGTTATGCATCTGCATCCGGCGCCGATTGAGCACAACGCCACCTTGCGCATTTTTCCAGCTCAAGCCGCGGATATCTTTTAAGGCAAGGGCCATTTTATTTTTGATCAGGTGGTCAAATAACTCAATCGTGGTCAGTTCGCCTTCGCCGATCACCGCGAAATCCGCCAGGGTATTCTGCATGATCAATTTAGGCAGGGAAGTGACCAATGGCCCGCCCAGGATAACCGGCCGGTTACTATCCTCATCTTTAGCGATCTGGATGGCGCGTTTAATATAAGGAAAACTATCCTCATAGGTGGATACCATCAGGATATCCACCTTCTTTAAAGGTCCACCGGCCAAAGCGCCCGGGTCAAAATCTTCCCGCTGATCAAGAACAGCCACACTAAACCCCATCCCTTTTAAAACAGCCGCGATAACGGAAGGTCCCTCAAATGGCGCCCGGTGCACGAACTCCCAGCCGCAAGGAACGACAAAACATGAGGGCGGCACAAGAATGCCGATCTTCATGTTATGTTTTTTCTTAAAATCCTTTGCGCCGGCTATTTTTAACAACCGGGCATATGTTTGTGTATTATCGGGATAATTATTCATGCCTTAACAAGATGCGCTTACTCTTTAGATGAAACTGCTTTTAGAATGACCCAGTTCCAGTCTTCCAGAAGCTGGCTGCCTTTTTCCTCAACATTGTGCAGTTTTTTATAACTCTCCGGGGCATGCTTAATAGCAGAGATGACTTTTTCTTTCATTTCAGGGGACAATTCCGGGGCATAACGCATCCATTTGGTTATGGATTCTCGAACCTGCAGGAACCTGCTTTCCAGGACGCTGAACCCTGAGGCGGCTAAAGCTGCCCGCAATTCATCCGCCGTATAGAATTTTAAAAGCAAGGCTTGCTTGATCCGGTGTATCTCATAAAGCCAGGCTTTATCCATATCGGAAAAAGGAACGGTAAGGCTTAAAATAAGATTACCTCCGGGCACCAACACCCGCCTGATCTCAGAGAGGGTTTCTGCGGCATTTAAAAACTGAAAAGTCTGACGGCAGGTCACAAGGTGAAAAGAATTATCAGCAAAAGGGATCTTCTCGGCTTTAGCCTGAAGCACGCAAAAATGCTGGCTGGATATTCTGGCCATTTCCGCGCAGATATCTAAACCCCGCGGTTCCCAACCCTTAGCTTTAAGCGCCCGGCCGATGCGGCCTGTGCCGCAACATAGATCCAGGGCTTTTCCCTGGGACTTACCCGCCAGTTCTATATGCGCGCTGATTAACCCGGGATCAGTGATCCAGTTCGCCGAAAGGTCAAACTCCGCCGCGCGCGCAGCAAACTGTCTTTTAAGTTTATTATCCACCCTTTTTAAAACCCTTTTTAAGCAGGCTGGATCTTATCTCCTGCCCCATGAATAAAAAATGCTTTTTTTCATCGTATGCACGCCGATACTTTCCAGGATTTTCGCAACGCACTCTTCTACCCCCAGGCGTTCGGTGTCTACGACTACATCCGCATCCGGCGGTTCTTCAAAAGGTGCGGAAACCCCGGTGAAATCCTTAAGCTCGCCTGCTTTGGCTTTTTTATACATCCCCTTAACATCCCTTTGAGCGCAAACCTGGGGGCTGCATTTGACAAAGACCAGCTTAAAATTGCCGATGATCTCCTTGATCATCTTGCGGTATTCGTTGGTCGGGGAAACAAAGCTTGTAACTACAAAATTGCCGTTCTCATTAAACAATTTCGCCACATGGGCTACCCGGCGCAGATTCTCTTTGCGTTCATCCGGGGAAAAACCCAAATCTGCGTTAAGTTTGGTGCGTATGTCATCAGCGTCCAGGTGCACGCTCTTAAAACCCCGGTTATCCAGCTCTTCTTTTAACCGTTTGGATAATGTGGTTTTGCCGGAACAAGGCAGGCCGGTCAACCAAAGGGTCGTGCGCAATAACTTGATATACTCGGCGACTTCCGCGGGCACGCTACTGTCTTTTCCCGCGCGGACATTTGTCCCGGAAATCTTCTCGATCTGCGCAGGGCTTTCTGTGATGTTAACGTCATAACCCACATTGCGGCCGATATTAATGCTTTTAATGTCCGGAATGACGATGACCTCCACCTTGTCTTTGTAAACCCTTTGGATCATCTCCACCCTCTGCTCTGCCGTAAAGGGATTACTCGCTGAGATCTCCGTGTTCCTCACCGCGACACAGACATTCTCTCCTTTGGCAAGCGCCTCATCGATCAGGTATTTATGCCCGTTGTGGAAAGGCTGCCACCTGCCGATGAATAAAGCGTATTTCTTATGGCCATTGTACATTTTATTCTCCTTGAATTATTTATTGCGCGTAAAATCAGAGATTTAATTTTAACATAAAACCCGGAAAAATAACATACTAATCCTTTTAATCCCTGGCAAGGATGCCGGTTACGCAGCCGGTTGCGCCGCCTGCGTTAAGCATCTGGGAAACAGGGGCCTGGTAAAGCACCCTGATGCCTGCTCTTTCATAGATTTTCTTTGTCCTGGGGCATGAGCCTGGCATAATGATCGCGCGGGGGAAAACGGTCACAAAATTCATCGCTTGTTTCTGGCTTATTTCAGGGGTTTCCGGGATAACCACTGTTTTAATCCCGTTCTTACGCAATAAACTGGCAGTTTCCCGGCTAAGAGAACCCTCCCTGATTAACGCCATATCCGCGTCCACTAACTGTAACGAACCTAACAGGTGCAGGGAATTACGCGCGCAAGGTACATCAACACAGGTAACGCCATCCTGTTTTAATTCCGCCTTGATCTGGCGGAAACCCTCCAGGTTGCTGCGTTTGCCGATACCGACGATGACTAGCCGGCTGTTCACCCACAAAGCATCCGCTCCCTCAAAGGTCCCTTTTGCCTGTATGATTTTTCTTATATGAATGCCCGCTGCCCTCAAAGCCCGGCAGGCATAACTGACCTCACTAGCCCTTACTTCGGAGAACATCCTTGCCATGATCGCCCCATGCTGAGTGATCAGGAAATGATCGCGGGTAAAGATAAGATTATAAATATACCGCGGGTCAGTGCCTTGTATCAACCGGTGATCAATAAAAAAAACTTTTATCTTCAACTTCCTGTATAAAGCGGCCAGGTGGTTGATCTCATTCTTAAGCAAAGAATGATCCAATTTCTTTAGGTGCAGGACGTCTGCAGGATGATCAGCCCCGCCGATCGCCGGATGCGGCCTGCTTAATAATACTGCCCTTAGCCTCTTATACTCTGAATCCACTGAAAAACGCAGCATTAATACCACTCCTTAAGATTATCTTTTGTATAGCCAAGCTGGCTAGCCGCCTGGAGTAGCCTGGGTTCATCCAAAACAGGTAAAATTATATCTTTTCTCTTTTCCCACCGGAAAATCCGCGGAGGCTCTGTAGCTTGGACAGTAGGTAATCTATCCAGCCCCAACTGATCCACAATACTGATATTTAAACCCAAGAATTCTAAAATCGAGCATATTTCTTTCCTTCTTGATCCTGGGTTTGCGATAATATTCTCGTATCTGGCCAGAAAATGTTCCTGCCGGCTGGCCTTCAAATATCCATTTATCGCCATATTGGCAGAATACCACTGGAAAGCGCAGACTTCTTCCAGTTTTCTGGCGGTATATTCCTGCCAGCCCGGCGGCAGGTCATAATTCCACCACCATTTGCCCCATTCATATTTATCCGAATACCCGCGAATACAAAGCTCTCCCTTACCAGCCTCTTTAAAATGTTTTTTCAAGAGAAACTCCATATTGTAGGAAAAAAAACCTCTATGCAGCCAGCCATCATATAAACCATTGATTGAAGCAGCCGGGTTCCTGGCTAAATAGATCACCTTGATTTCCGCCTGTGGCATAAGTGACCGGATAAAAGGAATACGATAAGCATCCACAGAAGTTTTTAGCAGCAGGGTTTTTTCAGTAAGCGTAACGGCTGTGGCTTTTCTTGCCGGGGATAATAAAACAAATGGCGCCTCCTCGATCATCGGGCCAGGATGAGCTGGACCGGAGGGTAATTTTAAACCAGGGAATTTGGCTGTGATAATCGCCGGGGCTATATCATAATAATAAGGGTTGACCTCCGGGTAGGCCTGCATAAGACAGCCAAACAACTCCAGGTAAAATCCTTCTGCGTGGAACTCTTTGTGCTTTTTCCCGTAAGCGGAGAAACAATCCCTGGCTAGCCGGCTAAAAGGATCATAAGAAAAACCCGCCTGCGGCCATTGCAAAACAAATCGCAAAAACAAATCATCAATATATTGCTCAATCAGCTTTTCGTCATTGAATATCTCTTCCTCGCCGGAAGGAACAGAAAGATCGCCCAGAATGTCACGGCCAAGCTTAAAGAGGCGCTCTTCGGAGATCGCCGGAGCTTCAGGAATACTATCTGAACCAAAATTATCCGCGCTTAAACCCGCCAGTTTATAATAAGGGGTGATTTCCGCGCTGGGTGAATAGAATTGCGGGATCTTTTTTAATAAGGCGAATAGCAGGCTTGAGCCTGAACGGGGCGCGGCATTAATGATCACTGCGCGTTTCACATCCTTAAGAGAAGAAGTAAAACAAGCCCTTCCGGGATCTTTACTTGCGATCGCCCCAAAGGCTTTGTCCCTGGAACAAACAAGGTCATTCGCGGGATTTGAGTTTTTAAGGGTTTTTAATTCCATTTTAAAGGCCGGATAAAATTCAGGTACTGTAAAAATAAGAACTTCTTGAACCTGATCAGGGTATTTTTATCCGTAAAGATATGCTGTAACTGCACGCGGAGCATTAAAAAGATCTCCTGCGCAAGATACGAAAATCTAAACTTTACGCCTCTTGCGTTAACGCTTTCCGCAATGCAGAATGGCTTGGTCAAGGTATAAAAGAAACGGTCAAGCTCCCGGAAAGCGATCGCCTCAAAAAGATCAATTTCTTTTTTAGAGAGTTCTTTCGTGAATTTCGCGCTGTTATCCTTTAATATCGGGCTTGCCGTATTTTTCCAGGCATAGCTCAGGCTGGCGCTCTTCTGCGCTTCTTTACTCTTAAAGAAATCCAACATATTATCCTGGTAAGGCTCATTCAAAAACTTGCACAGTGAACGCACTGTAGCCTCTGGATCACGCAGCAGGTCTTCATAGCGCAGCAGGATTATCTCCTGGCCGCTTAATTTATTCAGCCAGTAAATACCGATCTCCTGCTCCAGAGCCCAGAGCTTAGCTGTAAAATAAACGCAATAATGATTAAAGATTGTTTTTTTGGCGCTGGCTGCGACGTCCCTGCCGTCGCGGACCATATAAATAAATTTAGCGTTAGGATAATACTTTCTGATCAGCGCTACGTGATAGATCATAAAAGTGCTTTTACATCCCCACCTGCTTTTGCCGGAGCTCTCTAAATACTCGTCGTATACGGCAAAACATACGCTGATCAGGTCCCTTGCTTTGGCCTTAAGGAATATTTTTTCCTGGTCAAGGTTTATCCCCCAGGGGTAAGCATGCAACTTGACTGTAATAACAACATCCCGGATAAGCGCGCGGAAATTCTTATCAACTGACAGATCACCATAAAAAGGTTCAAGGCCCGCGAAATTCTTCATGATATGCGGAGGATGCGGTATGCTGATATGAGAGTGGGAATTCAGGATAAGCCTGAGCAGGTTTGTGCCGGTGCGCTCTGTGCCGATAATAAAGATTGGGTCCATTATAATTTAACGGTAATTGCAGAAAGTAAGCGGTAAGGAAAAATCTATCCCTTTAAGGGAAGCGATCACCGCCTGCAGTTCGTCCTTTTTCGCGGAGCTTACCTTGATCTTCTCCCCCTCGATCTGCGCCTGGACTTTTAAACCCAGCCCCTTGATAATACCGGTAAGTTCCTTGGCTTTTTCCTTATCAATACCCATACAGATATCCACTGCCTGGCGCAGATACCCCTCAAAAGCCTTCTCCGGATCATTGAATTTAAGGGACTTTAATGAAATACTCCTTTTGGAAAGCCGGGTGACCAGGATATCAGTAAGCGCGCGCAGCTTAAAATCATCGTCGGCGATCAAGGTGATCTTTTTGTCCTTACGTTCAAAATCAACGGAAGCTTTGCTGCCCCTGAAATCATACCTCTGGGCAAGCTCTTTCTTTGCCTGGTTTACCGCGTTATCCACCTCCTGCAGGTCAACTTCCGAAACAATATCAAATGAAAAATTAGCCATTTATTCCTCCTTAAGAATCCTTGTTGTAAAACGGCCGGACATTATCTTTGAAATAGGTGGAAGACAAAAAACGTATCCGCTCCCCTAATTTCTTTAATTGCCTGTACCTACGTGAGATCTCCTTATCTCGTAGCTGACCGGGCATATCCTGGGCTTTTGTAAAAGGCCTTCGGTTGAACTTAAAAGGCTCCGGCAATACCGAAAGTTCTTTGACAATAGCCAGGGTCTGATCAAAATCCGCTTTGCTCTCGCCGGGAAAACCCACGATAAAATTGGAAGTGATCTTTAACGAGGGGAATTCTTCCGTAAGAAGCTTTACGCATTCCCGGACGCAGGAAGTATCATAACGGCGGTTCATTAAACCAAGTATCCTGTCGCTGCCTGATTCTATATCCAGCTGCAGTGATTTCTCAAATTTCTTGTTCTTAAATACCCGGATAAACCCTCCGAGCATGGGCTTAAGGTAATTCGGGCAGATCGGCCCAAGCCTTACCTTGAAATCCCCGGGCAGCAAAGCTATCCCCGTCAATAAAACCAGGATATCCGTATGGATATCTTTTCCGTAACAACCCAGGTCAGACGCGATCAGGTCTATCTTCCTGTAACCATTGCGTAAGGCGGCCTTAATCTCCCGCAAGATATCCGCGCGCCTCCTGCTTTTTAAGCTTCCGCGGGCATGTTTCACCGCGCAAAAACTGCATTTACCCAGGCAGCCGTCAGCTATCCTGACCATATAATAATCGTTTTTCGCGAATTCCGGGCGGGTTTGCTCTATGGGCTTTTTGTGTTTGATCAACTCATTGAACTTCTTAAGCTCCGGGCCAAAAGCAATGCCTTGGAAACTTTCTTCCAGGCGCGCCTTATTGATCTTAGGCAGGCATCCGCAAACAATTAACTTAGCATCCTGCGCCAGGCGCCTCTGGATATCATTGATCGCCTTTATCGCTGTATCCTCATGCGACTTACAGCATGCGCAGGAATTATATACCGCGATATCAGCTTTCTTGCAGGCGGAAACAAGGCTATAGTTGTTTTCCCGGAAAAATGACTCAAGCAGTTTATTCTCCGCCTTGCTCATCGGGCAGCCATTACCGTCAATATATGCTTTTTTCGTCATTTCCCGCCTTATCTTTGATTAAATTATAATAATATATTCTATCATAGCAGGTTAGATAGTCAATCGCGCGTGCAACGCAGGCGATTAATCGCGCTTCTTAGTTTGATAACCGCCTGCTTTATGTTATAATTCCTTCCCAGGGGGATAAAAAGATGAAAATATGCACCTTAGCTTTGATGATCTTTTTTGGTTTAAGCCTGCGTGTTTACTCTGATCAGATAATCAGCACAATAGAATTAAATGACGGCAGCGTTATCGAAGGGGAGATCTCCTCTCTGGATAACGGCGTTTACAGCGTAAACACGGAAAGCCTGGGGAAAGTCGAGATTGACGCATCAAAGATCCGCAACATTGCAGCCAAAAATACCGAAGCTTCTCTTTCTGTCCCTGCGCAAGCGCAAACCCAGGTTGCTGCTTCCAATGAAGAGTTTGGCCCAAAGATGCAGCGCATGCAGGCAAAAATAGCCCAGGACCCGGAAGCGATGAAAACAATGGCCGGGATGCTTTCTGACCCGCAATTTCAGGAAATATTAAAGGACCCTGATGTCGTCAACGCGGTAAAAACGCAGGACGTAAATACCCTTATGAAGAACGAGAAATTTATGGGCTTGATGGATAACCAGAATTTCCTGGAACTGCAGGACAAGCTTAAGAAACAGGAAGGGCAAGATAACTGACCCGGCGGCTACTGCGCAACAACCTTGTCTTTAGCTAAAGACAATAATTGTTTGGCGTCTTTGATCTGCCGCTCTATAAAAGAATACTTCCGGGTAGATAGTTTTCCGGCTTTTTCTAATGCCTCCAAAGCCTCTTTAGTTTTACCAGTATTCTTGTATACGCTGGCTAAAGTCAAGTATGCCTCTTGATAATCCGGGTTAACAGCCAACGCCTTATCAATGAACTCTTCCGCCAGGTTATACCCAGCAATCCCGTTATAGGCGCGGGCAATACTGTTTAATGACATAAAATCTTCCGGAAGAGACCTAAGCCTGGCCTGGCAGATAGATATCTCCTCCTTGTATGCTTCGCTGGCTTCAGTCTTCTGGCCAAGCTGCTTGTAAATATCCCCCAAGTCATTATGCGCGTTCGGATAATCCGGATTAAGGCCTAAAAGGGTTTTGTATTCCAGGAGAGCGTCATCAAACCTGCCATTATCCCTGTAGACGCTGGCTAAGCTGTAACGGATATTGGCATTCTCCGGCTGAAGCCGAGCCGCTTCTTTCAAGAAAAGCAAAGCCTCATTATAGTTTTCCATATTCATACAGGCTAAGCCCAGGTTGTTCAATACAAACGCGTCTTTTGGGTTAATCGCTAAAGCGGCCTTATACTCTCTGGCGGCATTAAGAAAATTATTTTTCTCAAAATAAATATCTCCCAGTAAAGTATGCGCGGGAAAAAATTGGTTGTCCTGGCGCAAGGCTTCTTTAAGCGCGCTTTCTGCCTGGGAGTATTTATGGTCGGAGTAATAAAAATATCCGGACAAATACCTGGCGAAGATAAACTCCGGGTCAACTTCCAATGCCTTGGCGATCAAGGCGTATGCCTTATCCTTATCCCTGGCTAAAAACGCTTCCACGCCGGCATTTACAAGAAACGCTTTATATTCATAAGTAACGTGATCTGCCAGATCGTTGATCTCCTGATCATTGGGGATGACGGCTGTTGCTTTTTTCAATACTTCCAGCGCTTCCTGATAAGAACCACGGCTAAAGTAAAGATGCGCCAAGGCTTTATAGCCCCAAGAAAAACGGTTGTCCAGTTGAATCGCTTTTGTATATTCTTTGACAGCATCCGCTTCCAGTTTTTCCTCCAGATAAGCATTACCGAGCATATAGTGAATCCCGACAATACCGGGATCTAGCTTAACTGCCTTCTTTAGATAGCTGATCGCCTCTTTATAAGCATGCCTCTGGTAACGGTCATCGCCGCGGTTATAATAAAACGCCACCAGCTTATTCCTGCCTGAATACAAAAGAACCGTAAGTAAAGCCAGAAGGATGATTAATTGCAGCGCTTTTTTCATAGAGTAAACCTTTTTTGCATTACTTGCATTAATAACAGAAAAACCCTTTGTGAAATATTCTAACACAGAGGGTTATGGATCAACTGCGCCTTACGCGCGATTTAGGGCCAAAGGATTTAAGTAACTATTTTTAAGACCTCTTTGATCCGGCCTAATAATGGTTCCGGTTCAAAGGGTTTATGAAAATACGCTACTGCCCCTTTCTGCTTGACCTGTTCCTCTAGATCCGCTCCCTGCTGTGCCGTTAATACTAAAACCGGTATGCTGAAAGTCTCGGTAGACCTTTTTAAGTTATCCAGGACATAAAAACCTCCTCCAGCGGGTAAACCCAGGTCCAAGATGATTAGATCCGGTTTTTCCTTATGCGCTAAACTTATGCCGAATAAACTGTCATTAGCCGCGATGATCGCGTACCCTTGCGCTTTAAGCAGCGTAGCTAAACCCAGCACCAGTTCTTTCTCATCTTCTATGATCAGTATTTTTTTAGCGGTATTCTCTGGCATAACATTTACCTTTTTCTAACCCTGAGGTCACTGGGCAAAACAATGATGAACTTGCTTCCTTTGCCGAGCTTGCTTTCCACCAGGACCTTGCCTCTGTGCATCTCCACTATATCCTTGGTGATCGCAAGCCCTAAGCCCGTGCCTTCCTTTGTGGAATTAAGCCGTTCAAATTTATTGAAAAGCGCGCTGATCTGATCGTCCGGTATCCCAAGCCCTGTGTCTATGCATTCTATCTTTACGAATTTATCATCCAGGTAGATTTTCAAAGTGACCATCCCATTTTCAGGAGTGAATTTTATGCCATTGCTCAAAAGATTGGTGATCGCCTGGGAAAGCTTGTCTTCATCCCCCCAGACAGATACTTCATCAAGGAATTCTTTAATGATCTTTATTTTCTTTTTATCCGCCGAGGCCTGCAGCTCCTGTATCTGTTTACTGGAGATCTCCGCCAGGTTAAGCTTTCCCCTTTTAACATCGATCACCCCCGCCTCGATTTTATGCAGATCCAATAGGCCATTGACTAACCTGGCCATGCGCTCAACTGTTGACTGGCAAAGCCCAAGCACGTTCTTCTGCTCATCGTTGACCTGTCCGATGAAACCGGAAAAAATATTATAAATATTGATCTTGATCGAGGCCAAAGGGTTCTTTAACTCATGGGACACTGTTGCCACAAAAGTGGATTTTAACTGGTCGCTGTGTTTTGCCTGGGCGGCATAGGAAAGGATCTGATTAAAAATATTCTTTAGGATACTAAAACCAATATAAAACCCGCAGAGGGAAATGAAGAAAGAAAGGAATAATATCAGGCCGATATTGCCGACGAGAATATTGAAACTGAACAACCTGTTTGTTAAAAGATACAAAAACACCAGAAATGGCACGATGACCATTAAAGAAAAAGCGATGTTAAGTTTCTTATAGGGGTTTTCTTTGAGCTCCTGCAGGACTAACTTGTGGTCTATTTTATTGGCTTGATCTTTTTTTGGCATGATCCAATTTTTTAGTGAAGTTACTGGCTCAAATACTAAAATTGGCTGCGCGCATTGCTATAGGTAATAACTGTATATCTCAATGCAGACAGGCTAATTATATAGTAGATAGGGCAAATATCAAGAAATTGGGCGTATAAGAGATAGGTTTTGTGTCATTTTTTACATTCTTATACGAATCTATACCTAACCTTCAAAAAACTCACTAGCGTAGTCCTTTATTCACGTATTTTGATTACTTTGGGCGTAATTCGTACTGTTCGCGCAGCTTTTAATCCTGATCTTTCAACTTCCAGTTGAACCTCTTCAGTTCGTAGACAATATCCTGATTCAGCTGTCGCCGCTCCATAGGGAGAAAACGCATTGTATGGTAGGAGTGGCACAGCGTACATTATGTTTCTGTTTATCTTTCTAATTATATCGCCCTTAAGTAACCCTGCTGCTTCCGCCGGAGAACCGGGTTCGATTTCGACAAT
>Ga0153915_10003587_pt1 | contig 14246 bp, 7 predicted proteins | sample Opewatmetagenome_2_FD_107003 | JGI IMG/M metagenome (GOLD analysis project Ga0153915, IMG submission 107003) | Freshwater wetland microbial communities from Ohio, USA - Open water 3 Core 3 Depth 3 metaG | ecosystem: Environmental > Aquatic > Freshwater > Wetlands | place: USA: Ohio, Lake Erie... | reverse complement strand
GGACTATGCAGGTGCAAAACTGGTCTATTGCTTTATCTCATCTTTCCATTATTTTTGAGGAGAGATTTTCTAATGTTCTTTAATACAAAATATCATTTACACAAAATATTTTACAGACTCGTTTATTAAGCACCTCTTCAATAGTATGTCCCCATGCAAAATTCACATCCATTCTAATAGCGGATTGATTCTGAAATTCAATGTTTTTACCAACTTGTCTAATTACTTGTTCCATTTCGAAAGTAAGCTCCTTCTTTGATGCAAATTCGTTAGCGTCATCCATCAATTTATTGTATATATGTAATCCCATGGATTTAACAGCCTTTTTAAATTCTTCATCTTCTCTGACATTAAAATAAAGCCAGGAAGCAATTTTATGTTTTTGTGTTTTATCTAGTGAATGAATCTTTTCACAAGATGTAAACATTTGTGATTCCTCAGGCTCAAGTCCATAAAACTGGTAGTTCTGATATAATGTGTTATCGATAAAAGGATAGTTCCGGTTAATTGTCCACTTGTCTAATTTGTGGTTATTAGCTCTCCGTCCGAGACCATCAAGCATAACCCGGATTTCATATTTTTGCTCACCTGCTAGATAAGCATGGCTGATATGGAGATACTTAGATGCAGAATGACAAGTATGAGTTTCAGAGACTATTAAAACGTCACAGATATCGAACATTTCACCTGCTGATAAATGCTCCATAATCATGCCGCGGCCTTCTCTGTTAAGAAGAGGGAGGTCTATTGGGTGCAAATAGAAATCATCTTCAGGGTTTCCGGTATAGTCAACTCTTCCTCCGGCAAACGAAAGGATGAAGCGTGCCAGACGCAGGGATTCTCTTTGATTTAATCCTAAATCAAGCTGCGTGGAAAATTCCGCAAGGTCATGGATGAATTCAGGCTGTTGAAGAAAGCCATATGTTTTAGTTACTCTCAAGAGGTATTTGTCTAATATATTATTCTCTATCAATGGAGGAGGATATGTGCATCTTCCTTGTCTAAGCCATTTGCGAAGGCTTTCATGATCCATCACCTTCTTTTCAAATAAAAATTGGACAAATATTGGCATCGTATCTTTCTATTAACTATGTTGAAAATAAAAGTCTAAACTAATTTCTTAAATTGCCGATTAATTCATTTTTGAATGTTTTGAAATAATCTATATTCTATTTACTTTAAATGGCGACAGGACACACAAACAACAATTTAATATCTATAATAAATTGCAGAAGAAAACAGCGGTTATTTGAATAAAACTTGAGGAATTAACTATAAAACAAAAACCTCCTTACTGGCAAAATAGTAATTCGGTCAGTTTATGTCAATATTCAAATATCTTTAAATTGTGAAGTAAAACCGGGGTTAAAAGAATAATGTGGGAAAACGAAAAATTTTTATTGAGCAGTAAGTGTTTTTATATTATATCTTTCCATCCTGTCGGTCTGCCGGGTGTTATTGCATCTTGGCTGTTGTTAGAGGTGGCGGGAAAAACACAGCGGTGTTTTCAATGGCGAACGCGGACATTCCGACCGGAATATGAAAGGCTATTCAGGTTGACGCATCATAAGTTTGTTAAGAAGTTCCTCAATTTCCCCGGGGGTTTTGGAAAACACTATATAAGAATGCCCGGAACCATTATAATTCCATTTATTCGAGCCGTCATCTTCAATTATTATTTTCCCCTCCTCAATAGAGAACCATGGTGAATAACCTTTAACAGCTATAAGAACGGCCACTTCGTCCCAGCTCATTCTTCCATTGATATCTTCAAACGATTGAGGAATGCAAATGCGGAATACATCTTTAACCGGACTGTTCTTGATAAGTTCATTTCTTATTAAGGGAATCCCGGTCTTTATTTTAGAGCCGATTTCAAATCCATTGAAAAGAATATTGCCGGGCCAGTTGCGGAACACTTTTTTTGACGCAACTGAATCAATGAATATGTTAAACTCCCTTCCTGATGGGAAACTACCCGCCATACTTACAAGGAGTTTAACTTTCCGGCGCACTAATTCTTTTCCCGGCAAAGATGAATATTGATCGGCTTTAGTTTCAAGCAGATTTGCCAGATTAGTAAGAAAACCCACTGTTACAATCGTTACACTGCTGTCGGGGCTGAATGCAAGAATTTTTCTGTAAACCTCAACCGCATCGGGGACATCGGAGTTCTTCTTAATGCGGTGAGGATACTTAACAAGAAGAGTATCTGTCCAATGCTGACTATCTTTTAATACTGATGCATCCCATTTGGGCGTTCCTATAGGTATTTCAGGGCGCTTAAAGTATGTATTGAATACATTGAGTATAGCGGAAACCCCTTCATATTTGGTGCTTGATACCGTAGCTAATATTTTCACATATCCGCTGTCTGCAAGTGTATGCAGTATGCTTATTGCTCCAACATCATCGTAATCCGGTCCCATATCAGTATCGAAAATTACAGCAACAGGTTTTTTCTGTGAAAAAGATATTTGAAAAGTTATAAGCAGTATTAAAATAAAAAGATATTTCCTTTTCATTTCGTCCCTCCGGTATCCGGCCGATATTACATTTTAGTAAAGTATAAATTACGAAACATTGAATGAATATGAACTATTGATTGTCGCATTTCAATATCCGCAGATAAGCCGGGACGGGCAGGGAATGTTTCTTCCGATCCAAAGTCCCGGCGCGATTTAAAAGTATCGCCTGAATATGTGCGTAGTAAGAAAAACATAAAGAGTTGCTTAGCCGATTAATTCTTTAACAATATTTTTTGATTTGCCTTTTTCAAGATTAAGCCGGATAGTTTTTTCTTTATACTTAACCTTAGCGGGGTTGCCGAGTTTCGATAAAATAACAGCTTTTATCAACTTCCCGTTTTTCCACTCCATTTCAACTTCAAAACCTCCTCTTGCGCAAAGCCCGTTAACATGTCCGTTTGCCCATTCGTCAGGTAAAGCGGGCAGAATGCGTATAATACCGTTTGTACTTTGAAGGAGCATTTCGGCAATACCGGCAGTTCCTCCGAAATTACCATCTATCTGGAATGGAGGGTGATTATCGAATAAATTCGGCAAGGTGGATTTGCTCAAAAGAGCAATCAAGTGTTCATAGGCATTTTGCCCGTCCAAGAGCCGCGAGTAAAAATTAATTATCCACGCCCGGCTCCATCCGGTATGCCCGCCGCCGCTTGAAAGACGGCGCGCAACTGTCTTTTTAGCGGCTTCAAACAATTCAGGCGTTTCGGGATTTATCTGGCTTAGGGGATATAACCCAAGCAAATGGGACATATGCCGGTGCCCGATTTCAACTTCTTCGTAATCTTTTATCCATTCCTGAATTGTTCCGTGTGATGAAATTCTAACAGGCGGCAGCATTTTCTGTTTTGAGCGGAGCTTCGCTATAAAACCGGAATCAACGCCCAGTATTTTGGCCGCTTCAGAGCAGTAATCAAAAGCTGCATTGACTGTTTGAATATCTATTGTAGCGCCGTAAGTAATGCTCGACACTCCTTTGTTGTCAGGAACTTTATATTGGTTTTCCGGCGATGAGGAAGGATTGGTAACAAGGTATCCTTCAGGCGACGGGATTAAAAAATCAAGCAGAAACTCGCACGCTCCTTTTATTAATGGATATGCAATGTTTTTCAAATATTCTTTATCTCCGGTAAAAAGATAATGTTCAAAAACAGGAAAGGTCATCCACGCGCCGTTGGTCGGAGTTAATCCCCATACGCCGTCATGCACGCTTGTTTTGCCGAATACATCTGTTAAATGATGCATCGTCCAGCCTTTTGCATTATACATTTCTTTTGCCGTAACAGCGCCCTGCGCAGATATCTGCTTCATAAACTTTGCGAGTATAATGCTTGTTTCGGAAAGGTTGCAGACTTCGGCGGGCCAGTAATTCATCTCAAGATTTATATTTGTGTGGAAATCGGAATTCCACGGGGCGTTAAAATCTTTATTCCATATACCCTGCAAGTTGGCCGGGAGAACGGCGGGCATTCTTGATGAACCCATAAGCATATAACGCCCGTACTGAAAATATAAAGCAAACAATCCGTCGTCTTTCTTTCCTTCTTTCATTCGGTTTAAACGGATATCTGTAGGATATTTCTGCAATGAATCGGGTCCGAAACTTAGGCTTACACGGTTGAACATTTTCTCGTGTTCGGCAAGATGCCTTTTTATAAGCCCGGATAATGAAACTGTTTTTATTTTATCCAATATAACTTTGCATGAAGCAAGAGGATCTACAGTCCGGTCGAAATCCAGTTTTTCAAGAGAGTAATCGGTTGCCGCAGTAAGAATTATTTCAACTGCCCGCGCGCTGCGGATAACAATCGAGCTGTCTTTTACATCTATAGACCCTTTATTAATAATAATGCGCGCTTCGGTGGCAAAACGTATGTGAGCGCCCCCGGTTCCTTCCCTCTTATTCTCATCATCCATTATCTGCCCGGTCATTTCTAAATGGCCGTCCGCAAAGGCTTTTACCTGCGCATCCTTAGCGCGGTTTAAACTTATGTTTACATCAATTAATGTTTTCTTATCCCCGTTTATAGAAACAATAATGCAGTTATCGGGGGCAGATGCAATTACATGCTCGCTTACTTTCCCGCCATTTATTGTATATTCAGTTGTGCAGATTCCTTTCTGAATATTCAGCTCCCTGCGGTAATTCTTAGGCTCCGATTTCCATTGGTAATCCAGTTTTATATCGCCGAGAGTCTGGTAAGATCTCACGCGCGCAGGAGTACCTACCATATATAGATTTGCAAGGCTGTCTGCTTGATGGAATTTATTCTCAAATATCAGCTTTTGAATTACAGGCAAGTATTTGCCCGCCTGCGGATTATTGGAGTTCTGCTTTGCGCCCGCCCAAAGGCTTTCTTCATTCAATTGAATCAGTTCGTTTTTCGGATCGCCGAAGACCATGGCTCCGAGCCTTCCGTTGCCTACGGGTAACGCTTCATCCCAAATTTTTGCAGGCTGGTTATACCAAAGTATATTGCCTTGCTGCTGTGCATAAACTGCGGAAATGCAGAATAATAAAATTAATATCGTACCTTTAATCTTTGTCGTGTTCATTACTGCCAGCCTCAAAATTAACTTACGAATATTAATCCGGTTTCTCCATTTTGTCAAGGATTGGAGTGTGATTAAGAGATGAAGATGGGAGCCATTTCTGCCCGGTACGGTTGAATCGCGCCGCTGAAATATAAAGCATTTATATCATCAATCCGGTTTGAGCATAAATATTTATAAATTGATGCAGGCATTAAAAGTGTGCGGGGAGAAACGAGAAGGCGCTTCTTGGCTTTAATAAAATTGCTAAATTACGTGGGCAGTTGATATATAAACATAAATACCCATATCGATATACCGTAAGACCCGAAGTTGACCCAAACCCCACATTGAACCTGTATAATTAATGCCGTATGCCGGATCCATATAGCTTCCGTCGCCTCTATAAAGAAGATAATGGAGGCCTAAACCTCCTACGGCTACCACACAAATGAGTCTGGAATATTCGTCGAGGTTCTCCGGCGCAGAATAAATAATCTCAATATTATTTTGCCTGCAAATAGCTTCCTCATTAGGATAAAACCATGTTAAGATTCTCGGAAGAATTGTTCCGTTCAAATATAGTTTAACATTGAATCCAAGGTCCTGGGCTGCGGTAGCTAAAGAGCTTGGCATAGAGTAGCCGGTATTCTGTCCATTTGTAGTATGCTGATAAATTTCTGTTTCGCAAGTCATATCAAGTTTTAACTCTTTGCCAAACCAAAGGTGGCTGAAGTCATTCGGCGTATGGGTTATTCCTAACTCAAGCGAAGCAACAAGCAGGCAAGTTGCGCCGCAGGAATTAGTATGATTTTGAGCTTTTACCAGTTTAGCCATTATTAATCTCCCTTAGCGTTAAATTACCTCTCTCTAATGCGGTAAAGAAAACTATATAATAAATTTATTACATTTAATTAAGAAAGTAAATATTCGAACAATCCATGCGGCTGAATTGTTTATTACATCGCAGCAGTCGTTCGAGGCATTGTGAATGGCAGGAGGCGCTTTCTCCGGGTTTGCGAATATATCGCTCCATAAAAGGATGGGCTGGCCGCTCCACCGATCAGAATATTATATTAACCGGATGCTGAGTGTCCCAACGAAGTCGGGATGTATCCAAGCAGCCGCCATCTCCCTTTTCCTTCTATTCTTCTTTAATCACAACCGTTTTGTTAAAACCTTCTTTTGATGAGGCAATTAAGGTTATTTTCCCTTTCTTTAATCCTGCCTGAAGAAGAATGGTTGCAATGCCCGCTTCTGCATCTATTTCTGACGGGCCAATTATTTTTGCATCTCCCCTTACAGTAAATTTAATTTCATTGTTATAGTCAGGAATTACAGTCCCGTTTTTATCGACAATTTTTGCATAGACAAATATTGCATCTGCGCCGTCGGCTTTAAAAGGTTTTCCGCTTAAATCGGGTTCAATATTAATGGCGGAAGCTTTGCCGGGTGTTCTTACAATATATTCAGTTTCTTTCTTTTCATTAATTTTTCCCATTGCTTTAAGCTCGCCTTCTTCAAAATTAATTCCGGTAAATGTAAAGGGAGGGCAGGGAAGGTTTCCGGCATTGCCTCCGTCGAACGGGTTGCCCCCTTTTAAAAGGTCGCCGTAAATCGTATCGGGTCCATCATCCGGTTTTCTGCTGGAAATTAGTTTGCCATTCAAATAGAGTTCAACCACGCTGCAGTTGGAATAAACAACTACCTTTGCAGGTGAATTGCGTTTGGTCCAATAATTTGCAATGTATATATATGGTTTTGCAGTAACGGCGTGTATCTGGCTTTTAAAGAAATAATAACTGAACTTCGGAATACGGAAGATATCCGATAAGCCGCTTGCTTCAATACGCGCGTGGCATCCGCGGTTATAATCGAACATTACCCATGCAGCGTCTCCGCACAAAGCAGGCCATTTTTTAAGAAGTTTGTTGTGTTCCCATTGAAAATTCCATGCGGCATTTAAAAGTTTCTCTTCTCCCTGCCTGCGGAAGATTCTTGTTGTGCTTGATTCGCCTCCGAATTCATAATCGCCGTATTCTCTTGCAATACCGGGAGCGTTTGGCGCTTTATCCTGCATTCTGTCAAAATCATTATCCAGTTCTTTATACCAAGCAAAAGGGACATCCCACGGAATCCCCGGCTTATTGGCGTCGCCGCCGGTAAAACATTCTCCGGCTGTTTCTTCTTTTGCTATTTCATGTTCTTTATTACGGAACCACATAGGCGGGTACGCCTCATTTAAACTCGTCTCCCAAATGGCAATACAAGGGTGGTTTCTATCGCGTCTTATCATCTCGCGCTCATCCTGATAAGCCCTTTTCACAAATCTCTCGTCTTCGTTAAAAAACTGCCAGCCGGGAACGCAGTCATAAACAAGAAGCCCAAGTTCATCGCAGGCGTCAAGAACACTTGGATCCTGTGGGTAATGTGCAAGCCTTACAATATTAAATCCGGCTTCTTTAATTTTAACTATGTCCCGGTACTGAGCATTATCAGAAAGGGCATTACCGATATAAGGATATTCCTGATGCCTGTTAGCGCCTGTTAAATAAATCTGCCTTCCATTTATTTCAAATCCTCTCTCACGGGTGAAATTAATCTTTCTTATGCCTATTCTTGTCTCAACCCGGTCAATCTCAATGTTGTCTAAAAATATTGATGTAACAAGCGTATAAAGATTCGGATTTTCAGGGCTCCAAAGAAGGGGCTTTAAAATCTCCAGATTTTGCTGCTCCTGCTTATCTGCTCCCGCCGCAATTGTACACTCTTTTCCAGCGGATACAACTTCATTCAAGTTTTTATCAAGCAGTCTTTGAACCAGCCTGATTTTTTGTTCTGTTTTCCCCTCGTTTTGAAAATGCGTTCTTATATCGGCCGCAGCCCTGTGTTCAGAAACTTCGGGATAAGTAACATATATTCCGCCGCTTTTTACTTTATTAGCAAATACCGCATCTGTTATGTGCAAAGGATTCGTTATTGTAAGATAAACATCCCTGTATATTCCGCCGTAGTAACAGAAATCGAGCGATGATAATGGCCTGCCGGGGGGAACAAGAGGGTTATCCTGATTATCGAGCCTTACGAGAAGTGTGTTCTCTTTACCGTAATTCAATTTATCCGTTAAGTCGATCGTCAGCGGAAGATACCCGCCTGCTTTGGAACCGATAAATTTATCGTTCAGCCACAGATTTGAAACCTGCATCATTCCTTCAAAAGTGACAAATACTTTTTTGCCTTTAGATGATGCGGACATTTTAAATTTCTTTTGATAATAACAAATGCCCTGCCATGCTTTTACTACTGTAAGTGGTTCAATATTTGCAGTGTGAGGAAGATTTACATCCTCCCATTTTTTATTTTTAAGGAGAGATATTTCGTTCTTTTTTACTTTATCTATTTCTTCAATCGATAGTTCCGAAATAGCGCTTTTGGAAAGGTGAATAATTGAAAACTGGTCTTCCCATTTCTTCTTTTCCGTCTGATCCATAGGTTTTATCAATCCCAGTTCGGCAATCAAAATACAATCTTTGGCGTAGGAAGAAATAATTACGAATTTTAAATAACGCGCATTTTTAATTGCACCGAATTTAACTTCCTGCACTGCCGAAGAGTTTTCAAGAACGCCTTTTAATGCAGGGGCGCCCCACTGTGCCGTATCGCCGGATAAATAGAGCTCATATTCTTTTATGGTTCCATTTGTGGAAGCATCTTTGCGGGGAAGCAGTCTGAAACCTGCAATATCCTCATTCTTGCTTAAATCAATTACGATGCTTTGAGGAAATGAAGCGCTGATTTCGTCTGCTTTTATAGGCAGATACCAGCGCGTTTCAAAGTTACCGTCAATAATACAATGCACATTCTTTTTATTCTTGCCTTCCTTCTCCGGCGAGATTGAAATAACAGACCACACTTTTGAAGAGATATTATCCGGGTACTCAATAAATCCGGGTTTTTGAAGGAGACGGGCAAATTTCCACCCCAAATTAAAATTAATGTTTACTCTTTCAGTTCCTTTTCCGCTGTTTTTATAATTCTGCTGAGCGTGTAAGGTATAAAGAGCTAAAAAGCAGAAAAGCATTGCAATGGCAGATATCTTTTTCATTATGGTATCTCAATAATAGTTTTATACACATTCGAAAAATACTAAACAAAAATAATTAAATAATAAAAATTGTTCTTTATAGCAACATGTCTTACACTGTATCCTTGCAGCAGTCGCTTTAGACAAGAGGGAAGGAGGGGATACTTTAAAGCGAAGAAGCTCCAATCGGTATTGGAGCTTTGCTTCGTTTTGAAAAATGGGTATGATTTTTTTTATTTTCTTTTTAATTCAATGACAACTGCATTATTCTTTGGGATGGCAACATTCAAATTGTGCCCGATTGATTCCGCATTCCCATAATATGTCTTTTGAATAGACCAGCCTTCTTTTAATCCTATTTGGTCTTTAATCTCCTGCGGAGAGTAATTAATTAAAATAGCGATGCATTTATTTTCGCCGATAAAATGCTCTGTTATGCCGAGAAAAGGATTTGTTTTGTTCAGCAAATGTCCCGCAATCGCGCTGTTTCCTATTTCTTTGTATATAAGATAAAGGGGAGAAGAATCTATTTTATCATAATATCCCTTTAGGTTGGTGAGGTACGATTCCAAAGGAGCGGATAAAAAGTAAATAGTCCCTTCGCCGTACTTGAATTTTGTAAATACAGGGTTCCCTGTCTGATCGCTTGAAATTACAGTTGCTCCAACCGGTTCAAAAACAAAACGCAGACCGGAAGAGACTGTCATTTTTTGGTTTTGCACCGTAATTTCGGAATTGTTATTTGTTTCTTCGCGCGTAACAATTCTAAGCCCGGTCATCAATTCAAAATCTGCAAAGAGTGCATTGTCCATTGAAATATAAAGTACTGCTCCTTTTTTAACTTTCTGAAGGAGGCTGTTCATCCTGATCTTTGTTAAATAATTAGAACCTTTAAGGCTGGGGAGTAAATAAATTTTTGCATCTTTAATAGGCTGAGCGCCGAATTGAAATTCAATGTTTAACCCCGCCTGTTTGCCGAGTATAAAGGCGCTTTGAGCTGCCGACCATGAATCCTGCCCTCGTGTAAGAATGCAAACAGCATCGGTTTTTACTCTGGGCAAATCCTGATAAGGGAACTTTGCATAAAATTTACTAAAATCCTTAAGTTCCTGAACAATTGGTTTGGGAGCGCCGTCTTCTTTAAAAAGGCCCAGTTCATTTTCAGCGGGGTACCAGTCGTAAGGAGCATTGAGTAAACTGGTAAAGTTGCTGTTGCACCACCACATTGTTCCATGGCAATCGTTTGCCCATGCTGAAAACATACACGTTCTGAAAAAATCAGAAACAATATCTTCCTTTCCGAACATCGGGCCGAGCGAACCTGTTTCTTCAATTAATGCAGGCCTGCCTCCTATATCGCTGTAAAAGCGGGATTCCGCCGCGCCATGAAGAAGAGGCCTCATCGTATTGATAGGTTCATAATCGCAGTAAGGGGTAAAATAAGGATAAGGATGGGTTGTTAATATGTCTGTAATTTCCCCCTGATCGATTATTGACCAGGAACCTTCGGGCGTAAGGCTGTGCATATCGGATAAAACAGGGCGGGTAGAATCGCACGCACGGATTGTATTTGCGATTAGTGAAGCCCATGTATAAGCCTGATTACGCGAAATGCTTCCCATGCAGTTGGTTTCATTACCCAAACCCCATCCGATTATGGCAGGGTGTGATTTTAATTCATTGACAAGGCATTTGAGATATTTCACTTCCCACTCAATAACTTCGGTATCGGTAAGGGGGTTCTGCCCATCAAATGCCGGCGGAATAAAAATTCTGCCGCTCATATGTCCGGTAAGAAGCCCGATGATAAATTTTAAATGGTACTTGGCGCCAAGATCAAGAACAATTTTCATTCGGTTTACCATTTCAGCAGAAACTCCAGCGGCTCCAAAGCGGTCATCGGGAAGAGGTTTTTCACCGAATCTGTAGTCAATTGTTTTTGACGAAGCGTTTCTCAAAGCCGAAATAGGCTGAAAATCATTCCAGGTAGGAAATATTCTCAACACTTCAACTCCGGCATCGCTAAGCCTTTTAAAATCCTGTTCAATAACCTGTGGATTCCAATCTGCCCACATAGCAGTGCCCGCATTTGAAGCCCAGTAATTACATCCTATGAAAAAATGCCCCGGTTTAAGAAGCATATTCTCATTGTTTTGCGGAAAAGCATTATCAACTGTAATAAACATCAACAATAAAATCAGTACTCCGGTTTTTAATAATGTTTTCATATTCTATTCAAGATTGTTATTTAATTATTATTTATTTGTTCTGTCTAATTGTCAATGATGATTTTTGCAGGCCTTCGGCGTCGGCTTCAACTTCAAAACTTCCGGCTTTTGTGCCGCTTTGAACAATAATCTGGCACTTTCCGTTAAATAAACGTCTTTGGTAATTATTGCCGGTATATTTATCAGGTTCCATGCTGCCCGGATCTCCATTCCCGGCGCCGATTATTCGGGCATCGCCATAAATTTTAAAATGAAGTAAATTTCCTGCATCGGGTACATCCAATCCGTTCTTATCCTGCGCTGAATAATTAATTATTACCGCATCTTTTCCATCGGCGGTTATAACGGTTCTATCAGGATCGGCAATTATTTTATAAGGCTCATCAGTTGTTTTAATTATTTCTTCTAATTTCCGGCCGTTTTTATAAGCAACAGCTTTTAAATTACCGGGCTGATATTTAACTGCCCATTCAATATGCCCGTTGCGGGGCATTCCTTTTTTCCCGAGGCTTTTCCCGTTCAGAAAAAGTTCTACATTATCTGCATTGCTGTAGCACCAAACGTTAATATCCTCTCCTTCTTTTCCCTTCCAGTTCCAATGAGGAAAAATGTGAAGCACATCTTCATTTGTCCACCAGCTTTTATAATAATAATATGCATTTTTGGGAAAACCGCAGATATCCATAATACCGTAATTACAAACAACATTCGGCCATGAATCTTCTCCCCGGTAATCAAAACCAGTCCATGAAAAGCCCCCCATATTCCAATTGTTTGCAGCTGCAATTTTCCACCATTTCTCGCACGCTTTGTCATAATCGGTTTTATACTTATTCTTTTCATTTGTAAAATAAATGCCTCTTGTAGATTGACTGGACGCCGCTTCAGTAATTAATACAGGCTGATTCGGATTATCTTTCTTATATTGAACGCTTTCTTCAACGCGGTAATTAAATCCGCGCACTGGAATTACAAGGTTAATTCCTTTTCTGAATTTACCCCCGTTGTTTGCAGCAAATGTTGAAGTGCGCAATGGATCCAGTTCTTTCTGTTTGGCAATCATAGTTAATGCGATCCGTTTGCCGTTCTCGGTATCCTGCAATATATTTTGTTCGTTGCCGAGGCACCACATAAATACCGATGGATGATTGCGGTCGCGTATAATTAGCCGTTCCCATTCTTCCATTGCCTCGTTGCCGGCGCTGAATTGGCGTGTTTCATTTAAGACAAGAATCCCCATTCTATCGCACATATCGAGCAGTGCTGGAGATACAGCGTGGTGAATCCTGATTGCATTCGTTCCAATCTCTTTCAATAATTTCAACCGATAGTATTCAACTGCATCGGGAACCGCAATTCCAACTCCTGAATGATCCTGATGATTGCAAAATCCTTTTATCTTCAAATATTTACCATTGAGGAATAATCCATTTGATGCGGCAAGTACAGTCCGGAACCCGAAAGGAACGGAAACGCTATCGATGATTTTTGCTTTATGCTTTATAAGTGAGACTATCTTATATAAATACGGGTCTTCGGTTGACCATAAGTGCGGTCGGGAAATATTAATTTCCTGTATAATGTTTTTATTTCCATATCCTAAATCTAATTTTGAAATCTTCGATGAAGCTATTATTTTCTCTTGGCTGTCCATAATATAAGATTGAATTTCACAGCCGGCAGGTTTACAGCTTTTATTTGCAATCGTGGTTTCGATATGCAACTTAGCTTTACTGCTTTTAATTTCAGCATAAGCAAATATACCGTTCACCGGAATATGTACAGGGTTTGTTTTTATAAGCCATACGTGACGGTAAATTCCTGCGCCTTCGTACCACCAGCCTTCGAACTGCGAAGCATCAACATATACAACTATCTGATTGCTTTTCCCGAAGAAGAGATAGCTGGTTATATCGATATCAAAGCTTGTATATCCGCTTTTATTGCTGCATACGAAATTTCCGTTTATGAATACTTTGCAGTTACGGTAAACGCCGTCGAATTGCAGGGTATAAGAAAAAACAGAATCCTGCAGGGCAACATTAAAATTTTTACGGTACCACCCAATGCTGTTTTCGGGAAAAGGAGCGCCGATGGGTTTATACCCATGCATTCCCTGATATAATTCCGGTTGCTCAACGAAAGGGAGTTCTACTGCCCAGTCGTGAGGCAGAGTAATTGTATTCCAATCATTGTCGTCAAATTCTGATGTAAGAATTGCAGCATATTTTTTTAGTTTTTTGTAATCATCGGCAAGTTTCAAATCGATTGAGCTGTGCGCGCCGTAATTAAAATTCTTTTCAGGGTCTTTAGCGTTTCCTAAGTGGAATTTCCAGTTATCGTCAAAATTTATTTTTTCTCTTACATTTTGTCCGTTAATTATATCAGGGCTTGAGATAAATGAAGATACTAGAATGAGTATAAAGTAAATCCATTTCATAACTTACAATCCGTTGAATATTTTTATCTTTATACCTGCAGTGATTTTGATATACCGCGCAGTTTTCACAGCAGTTTAATTAAATTAATATTATAATTTAAGGAATTTCAATATAAAACTTTTCTTCTCAGCTCCGGTAAACTGGAGAATAAAGGCTTATATAAAGAGTAAGGCTGAAACCGGCGGAGGGATAGATAAAAGTCTGATTTCTGTTGGATTTATTCTTCCCGAAAAGCATTAATTTCTTATAATGTGCGAAAACAGTAAAAAAATGAGGAAAAAGATAAAATTTAGGAAATTCCAGTAAAGAGATAAAACAATTTCTATTTTTTATTGCCGGATACTTGACAAAAAAGGGGAGAAAGGATATTTTTACAATCTAAATTTTGATTCCGCGGTAGCTCAATGTCCCGACAAGTCGGGAGGCAGTTAACCGC
>Ga0153915_10003586_pt1 | contig 14246 bp, 8 predicted proteins | sample Opewatmetagenome_2_FD_107003 | JGI IMG/M metagenome (GOLD analysis project Ga0153915, IMG submission 107003) | Freshwater wetland microbial communities from Ohio, USA - Open water 3 Core 3 Depth 3 metaG | ecosystem: Environmental > Aquatic > Freshwater > Wetlands | place: USA: Ohio, Lake Erie... | reverse complement strand
GAGTTCAGCCATCGGAACATCGCAATTCCATGCCGCACAGTTGAGAGGAGTGTAGGCTCTATCTTTTTTGAAGGGGTTATATTCAGCGACTGCGTTGACGTTCGCCCCTCTGTCGCACAACGCTCGAGCGATCTCCAGCCGTGAATGCTTCGCGGCGATGATGAGCGGCGTAAATTTCTCTGCATCGCGGCAATTGACGCCGATGCCGGAGTCGAGAAGCGCCAGAACCTGTTTGAGGTTCCCTCCTCGAATCGCGTCAAAGAGGGCCTTGGTTATTTCCCGCGGAGTTTGGCAAAAGCAGATTGTCCAAACGCCCAATATCAACAGCGCCGGGATAATGAGTTTTCTTGACATTGATTTCACCCGCCTTTCATAACCATTATAGCGATCTCCGCGCCCGGAGAAAAGCTCTTTCCTTGAAGCCCCCCGAAGAACGAGGAGCGACGTCTGCCTCGAGTTGCCCCCGGCCCTGGGGGCCCAGGTAATGAACTATGTTTGAGATATTGAAAACATTCTAAGTCTATTAAAGAAAACATTTGACGATATATGATATATATTATATATTAATTATGTGGTGTGATAAGTATTGATAAAAAATGCCATCAAAAGAATACTTTCTGACAAACCACGCAAAACAAAGGATGCTAGCCAGAGGAATCTCCGAAAGTGAGATCGAATTGGTTTTGAAGGATGCGGAAATAGCGCACCCGGGACCGCACGGCGACATCAATGCAACAAGAACAATAAACAAAAGAAGAATCAGGGTTTCCTATATCATGGAAGGGAAAAAGAAAAAAGTTATAACCGCCATGGTCTTAACATAAGGGGAGAATAACCATGAAAATTTCGTTCGACCGAAGTGCAGACGCGGCCTACATCAAGATCTCAAGTAACCCCATAGCGGCAACGAAAAAGGTTTCTGACTATTGTAACGTCGATGTTGATAGAAATGGGGCCATCGTAGGAGTGGAACTCTTGTTTGTGAGCCAATATAACGCGGATTTTAAGCCGTGGCTCGATATCGCCAACGTGGCGGAGTATTTACAGAAATCAGAAGGTACTATTAGAAGATGGACAAAGGCCAAAGAGCTTCCCTCTTATAAAATAGGGGGAGAATATTGCTTCATCAAAGATGAAATTGACGAATACATAAAAAAGAATCGATACGCCTGAACCCCAGCCCGCAGCCTCCGCCCGTGCCCGCGCGCCTCGATTCCGTATCGTTTTGTGGCGCCCTGGGACAACACGATTCTCAGCCCGATCTTGAACGTGAATCCGCCCAGACCCGGGAAACTCTACGTCTGTCAGCGTCGTCCTGGCACGGGGAAATGGTATAATCAGTTCATTCAGACTCCCGGATGGAGGGAGATATCCCATGAAATCAAGACGTTTTGTCCTATGCTTGGCGTTGGCGGCCGTGGGGTTGGCTCTGGCCGGCCCGACGTTTTCCGCCCAGGCCCAGCCGGGCGCGCCCGCCAAACCGGCCCAGGCGCCCGTAAAAACGCCCGAGCCGTTCGCTTCGATCAAAAAAGTCGAGCCGTTCACTTACTGCTCGGTCGCCCACAAGGGCCCGCTGACGGACATGCGTGCTGTCATCGGACAGTTCATGCAGGCCCAGGGCCTTTTCGCCGGCGTCCGCGGCGTCATGATCGGCGTCTATAACAACTCCCCGGGCGAGGTCAAGCCCGAGGAGCTGCGGACCGAGATCTGGATTCCCGTGGAGAAATAGCGGTCAGGGCTTTTTGAGGACCAGGCCGAAGAGTTTCGCGGCCTCATCGCCCCCGGCCGGTTCAACGCATATCAGGATATCCCGCCCGGCGGCCCGGACGGTCAGGCGTCGGCCCTTGTCGTCGAGGACGCGGAACTCGAGCGGCCCGGCGGCCTTGAACTCCCTGGCCTTCGCGTCCGCCTGAACGGCCTTCCCGGCGGTCGAATAAATCCGCTCCGCCTCTTCCGCGCCGCCGTACCTGAGAATGAACAGCGACGCGCCCGAGGCGTAATCGCCCCTGACGCCTTCCTGGACATGGAATTGATCCGCGCCCAGCGACGGGTAGTGGTTCATGAAGCCCAGATAGCCTCGCAAATAGCGCGTGGCCGTCTTGACCAGCCCATCCCCCGGAAGCTCGGCGACGAGGCCGGGAGGCGCCTCCGGGCCCTGTATTTTCGCCGCCACGGCCCGAGCCAGGAGCAGGAGCCCGTCCCGGCTCTTCCCCTCTCCGCCGAAGGCCGTTATCGTAACCAGGCAGTCGCCCCGCCAGAAGTTCAGGTAATAGTCCTCGAGCTGTCCCTCGGCCCCGAGCGCCGCGGGTTCTCCCTTGGCCGTCCGCTTGAAGCTGTACATGCCGAAGGCGGCCGCTGGATTCTTCATCCGGAAGATCTCGAGCGAAAGCCCCTCGGCCGAAGCGTTCTTGTAATCCTGGGCCAGGACCTCGACGAAGCCGTACTCCTTGTAGATTTCGGCGCCGCCGTCGATGTAGAGGTAGAGATCGTCTCCCTTGAATTCCTGAGGCTCGCCGTCGGCCTGCCAATCGCCGGACTCCTTGGCCGAAGGCAAGAAGGCGCGCAAGCCGGAAAGGCCGTCCGGCGCCGGCTGCGCCTCGCCCGGGCTCGCCGCCAAAAGGACGGCGCAAATAAGAAAGCCCGGCAAAGAGCGGCCCAGGCGTTTTATCATGGATCCGATCCCTTCGTTCCGGACCTGTCGTTCCAGACTAGGCCGCGACTTCCTTGATCCTGACCTTGGCCAGGTCGATTTCGCCGAGCCCGTGCTCATAGCCCTTCTTGATCATCTTGATGTCTTCGCCCCTGAGGCCCCGCAGGGTCGCGCAATAGCTGTCGATCGCGACCCGGTCGGTGCCGGCGACGACCTTGCGCGGCGTGATGATCTCGCCCGGCCCGAACGGGCCGTTGGTGGTGATGATCTCCGTGGCGTCGACGACGCACAGCGTCGGCCGGATGGCCAGATTGAGGTCGGCGATGCACTGGTCGAGGTGATCGATGTCGTCGGGCTTGGTCTTGTCGCCGCTGTGGAAAATCCTGTTGGTCTGTGGCGAGTTGATGCCCATCAGGTTCTTCATCGTGCCGGTGAACTTGTTGCCGGCGTGGTCCTTGGTGATCGGCATGTCGATGAAGCAGTGGTGCGACAGGAGCTCCTTCATGATCCGGGCCTCGCGCAGGGCCTTGCCCTTGGGCAGAGAAATCGGCTTGAACAGGCTTTCGTCCTTGAGATCGACGATCTTGAGGACCGCCCCCTCTTCCTTGAGGGCGGCGTCCAGGCCCGCGGCCGACCAGTACTTGGCGGGAAGCCAGCTCAGGCAGTTGATCTCCGCGGCGCCCGCCTCCCGGCACATCCGGACGACGGCCCGGACGATCTCCGGCTTGGTGAATGTTCCCGGATGATGGCTCTGTACGTTCGGCAGAATGGCGACCCGCGAGTTTCTGGGAATGAAACTCTTCATGCCTCCCAGCAGGTCGACGGCCTTCATGGCGCTCTTCAGATAGTCCGTTCCCGTGACGACGGCGATATCGGGACGGCGCCCGCCGCCGGCGAGCGCAGCCTCGAGCCGGTGACCGAGAAGAGCGCCGCCGAGGAGAGCGGCCGACGCGCCGCCGACGCTTTTTTTAAAGAAATCCCTGCGGTTGAGCTTGTTGTCCACGTTCACCTCCCGTGCCGCCGTACCGGACTTCGCGCGGCGCGGTCAGCTTTTTCCCTTTATAAAGCTCCTGATCATTTGAAGCGAACCATAGGCATCGATGAGACCGTGGCCGACGACGTCATCGGGCTCCGTCATGCCAAGGATATCCAGCCGCGCAGCCTTAGTCAAACAGAGAGAGACCAGACGGCAATATTCTCCGGGCTTCTCGAGGACCGCGGGGCCCGGCGGCACGGCGCTCCTGAGCAAGGCCACGACTCCTGCCGCGACCGGGGCGGACAGGGACGTCCCGGCGACCGTCATGTCCTTCAGCTCTTTCATATAAGCGGGGACGAGCACGAACACATCGGCCGACGGCGCGGCCACGTCGATCTCGTCATGAGGAACCGTGACGGGCCACGGCCTAATGCCGCCGGCCTCTCTGGCAACGCCGCCCGCCAGGATGACTTCCTTCGTCATGGCCTTATAGATCTGGTCCTCGAGATGCATGCCGAATTGGACCCTGGAGATGTTCCCGGCCGACGTGCAGATGGGAACGTTCTGGGCATAGGCATAGCGGGCGGCCTCGCGCACGACCGGTTCGGTGGCCGGCAGGGGCGCGCTCACGGAGATGACGTGGGCCCCGTGGTGGACGGCATAATAGATGCCGGCGGCGATATTTTCATAGGTCCAGAGATCATAGGACGGATCGTTCATCGTGTCCCCGTCATGGACGCGGACGGGCATGATCCGGCAGTCCGGAGCGACGGCGAGGACGGACGACGCGCAGCCGGTGCCGTGCAAGCCCCAGTCGATCATGGGCGGATTCTCGTCCGCCCAGGGCGGCGTCGTCCGCTTCAGGAAATTGAAGCCGGACACGAGCCTGTCCTTGAACAGGGAATTGAAGGGGTCGATGCCCGAATCGATGACCGCGACGACGATCCCGGAGCCCCTGGCCTCGGGCCAGCAGCGCCGGGCGTTGACCGCGTCGATGGCCCACTGGGAGCCGTATTCAGGTTCGATCGTATTGGAGAACCACTTGTCCCTCGGATAATCGGGGATATCGTTCCTGGCGTTGAAGCCCAGGGGCTGGAGGACAAGCTCGAGCCGGGATTTTCCCCGGTTGTGCGGCAGGGACACTTCGAACTCGTACTGGCGGCTGCGGCGGAAGAGCGAGCCGACGAAACGCGCGGCATAGTCGTCCCCCAGCGCCAGAAAGGCCTCGCGGAACTTGTCGAGCGAGGCTTGATCCCCGAGCCGCGCCCAGCGGGTAAACTGCGGCTCGTCTTTCTGATAGGCGAAAATCATCAACCGTTCGAAAAGCCACGGAATTTCTTCCCGGGCATTGAGAATCCTGGCCAGCTCGGCCTCGCTCCATTGAGATTTCAGCGGATGATTTTGGAGGATTCGGCCGACGGTCTTGAAAAAAGCGGTCTTGCCCTCGGCGAATATGCCGTCGAGCTTCCTGCCGGTTTCGGACGAGAGCTGGGCCCGCGCCGGAGAGACGAGGAGCGCGAGAAGGAGTCCGAGCGCCGGGATCCAGCCTCGGACCCGGCGCTTTCCGCTCTTCAGGCGCATCCCCGATCTCCTCTCATCGTCCTCGTATCGTAACGGACTATTGGAACTTGATTTCGAATCCGACCTGGCCCCAGCGGCGAGGATTGGGCATGTCGCTGCGGTCCCAGTAAGCCTGGTCGGTCAGGTTGAAGATATCCAGGAAGAGGCTCATGCGCGTGCCGCCCTTGAGAGTGAACCCCTTGGAGGCGCGGAAGTCGAAAATCCACCTCTTGTCCTTCGGGTTGAAGAAATAGGCGTTGTCCGCGTCCATGTTCCACCAGATCCAGCGTCCCGCGAGGTTGACGAAGAAGTCCCACTTGTCGTTCTTGTACTTGAGCCCGGACTTATAGGTCCGCGTCGGGATCCAGGTCAGGACCGAGCCCAGATCGTCCGTCTTTTCCTCGTGCCGGTTGTAGTTGGTGCCGAAGGAGCCGGACACGCCGATCGGGGTCAGGAATCCGACCATGGCCTCGTAGCCCTTGCGCGTGAACTTGGACACGTTGCCCCACGTGTAGCGACCCTCGTATTCGGTCGACGCCACACGGACGATGCCGTCGGTCATGGCGTGATAATAGCCCGAAAGCTTGAAATAGATGTAGCGGAACTCCTGGGTCTCAAACCCGGCGCTGTAGGCCCAGGCGCGCTCCGGCTTCAGGTTGGGGTTGGGCATGATCAGGTCGTAGTAGGACTCGCCCAGCGTGTACCACAGGGGCGGGACCTTGAACGTCCTGGCGACGTTGACCCGGAAAAGGGAGGCCTTGGCGAAATTGAACGTCGCCCCGATGGAGGGGCTGAGCTGGTCGCCGAAGGAGCTGTCGTAATCGTACCGGAGGCCGGCGTGCAGCCCGAGGTTGCCGATCCGGTATTCCGTGTTGGCGAAGGGAGCCACGGTGTCGACGTAGACGACGGGCTGGTTGGCGATATAGCCCGTAAAATCGGCCTTGAGCCTGTAGTAATCCACGCCCGAAACGAGCGAGAAGGCCTCGCTGGGATTGAAGGCTCCCTTGAGGGTGAAGCCGGTTTTCTGATCGATGTACTTGTTGACCTCCACGGTTCCGGCGGCCGGCTGGTAATAAGAGCCGTCGAGGTACGTGATCGTCGAGTTCAAGCTCATCCTGTTGTACTTGAGCTGGGCCTCGACGTTGACGGCCGGGCTGATGTTGGTGGAGAACTTGAGCGAGGCGACGTCCGAAACGGCGCTCATGTCGATATCATAATTCCAGTAATAGGGGTTGGTGGGCCCGAACAGCTCTTCCAGATTCAGGAAGGCGTGGTTCTGCGACTTCATTCTGTTCCGGTTGAAAAAGATATCCATAAAGGTATGGTCGTTGAAGTCGTACGAGAACTTGCCGAAAACATTGTTGCTCTTCTCGCGCCCGTACTCGACAAATCCATCGCTCCGGTTGTTGTCGTAGCCGACCATGTAGCCGAATTTCTTGATGTTGCCGATGGCGTTGAAGGACAGATTGAGAAGATCGCCGTTGTTCCCGTAGGCGTTGGCGCCGGTGAAGTCCATGGCCTTGAAGTCGGAATACCAGCCCCGGAAGGTAAACTGCGGGCGGGTCATATCCTTCGGCCGCTTGGTGACGACGTTGATGATGCCGCCCATGTTCGAACCCCAGACCGAGGAGGAGCCGCCCTTGATGACCTCGATCTGGCTGATCATTTCCTGGGGATAGGAGTTGAGCATGCTCCAGTTGCCGACGATCTCGCCGACGTCGACGCCGTCCACCATCTTGCGGATGTAGATGTCGTCGTAGCCGTCGATGAACATGAAGGTGCCCAGGGTCGTGTTGCCGCTGCCGCTCTCGACGTCGACGCCGGCAACCTGGTTGAGGGCCTGGACGATGTTGACCTGAGGCGATTCATCGAGCTTCGTTTCCGTCAGGACCTCGACGTTCTGGGGTACCTTCTGAAGGCTCTCCACGGCCCGGCGGGCGGTCACTGTGACCTCGTGGGCGAAGCCCTGGTCCAGGATGGCATCGAGCGTGGTCGTCTGCCCCGCCGTGATCTGGACATCCTTCAGGGTTTCCGTCAGGTAGCCGGCGAGCTCGAAGACGACCTTGTAGGTCCCGGCGGGAACGTCCCTGATGATGAACGTTCCGTCCGTGCCGGTCAGGCCATAGAGCTTCTGGCCCGAGATGGCTATCCGGACCGTCGGCAGGGGAAGTTTTTCGTTTCTGTCGACGACCTTGCCCGTCAGAGTGCCTCCCGTCTGCGCTTGGAGCGCGACGGCGCCTCCCAACAGGCAGAAGCACAAGAACATAATACTCAGGACTCTTGCTGTTTGCCTCAAATGTTCCTCCATGGTCAGAGTTTTGCGGTGCCGCGGATGATGAGTCATGGCGTTCCTATTCTTTTATGAGGACGGCCGGAGACGGGGTTTTGTACCACCCGCCGGTCATTTGATCCACCGTCCGAACCATTCGACGTTGCGCCGGGCCATGTCGTCCATGAATTTCGGCTCCAGGACGGCATGCCCCTGGCGGGGGTAGATGTACATCTCAACCGGCACGCCGTTGCGCCGCATCGCCCCGCACAGTTCCTCCGCCTGGGGCAGGGGGACCCGGGCATCCTTTTCGCCGTGCAGGATCAGGGTCGGCGTCCTGATGTTCGCGGCGTACGTGACGGGCGACATGCGGTTGTAGAGGGCCAGGGCCTTCCAGGGAACGTCGCCGAAATACGTCTCCAGGAAGCCGGCGATATCGGTCTGCCCGTAGAAGCTGACCAGGTTGGACATGCCGGCGCCGAGGGAGGCCGCCTTGAACCGGGTCGTCTGGGAGATGATCCAGCCCGTCATGTAGCCGCCGTAGCTCCGGCCCATGACGCCGAGCTTCGCCGGATCGGCGATCTTTTTCGCGATCATGGCGTCGATCCCCGACATGATGTCGCGGTAATCGCCGTTGCCCCAGTCCTTGATGTTGGCCTTCCGGAATTTTTCGCCGTAGCCGTAGCTGCCCCTGGGATTCGGCATGAAGATGGCGTAGCCGAGACCGGCCATGACCTGGAGCGGATAGCTGTCGGCCTGGACCGGAGAGGGCGAGGCGATCTGGGCGGAAAACGAGCGGATGAACCGGCCCGAGGGCCCGCCGTGGACGTAGGTCAGCATGGGGCCCGGCTTGCCTTCGACGAAGCCGACGGGCAGGAGCAGGACGCCCTCGATCTCCCGGCCGTCGAAGCTCTTCCAGTGGACGATTTCCTGGCGTCCGAGCGCGATATCCTTGAGCTGGGGATTGATGGAGGTCAGCCGGACCGGCTTGAACGCGTCGGTTCTCGTGACGAAGACGTCGGACGGCGTCACGGCGTCCGAGCCGATCATGGCCATCACGTCCCCCGCGGTCGAGAAGCTGAAATCGCTCCAGACAAGACCGTCGCCGAGAAGCGGCTTGATCTCCCCGCTCTCGGGAGAGAGGGCATAGAGCTGGTTGCCGAGCCCCTTGGAGCTCTGGAAGAGGATGGCCCGGCCGTCCGCGGACCAGCGCGGGGCGAAAATGAACTCGTCGAACGTCGGGGTCAGGTTGCGCGGCGTTCCGCCCTCGGCGGGGACGATGTAGACATACCAGCTGCCGATCCAGCCCGTCATCCCGCCCGTCGAGAAGAAGGCGATCCGCCGGCCGTCCGGCGACCAGCGCGGGTAGGTGTCGATGCCGTCCCTCTTGACCAGGTCCCGGACGGCGCCGGTCTGCAGGTCGACGACGGCGATGTCCGTCTTGTACATGTCCCGGATCCTCGGCGAGGGCTGATGGGCGAAGGCGATCTGCGAGCCGTCGGGCGACCAGGCGAAATCGACCACGGCGTAGGGCGCGCCGGTCACGGACTTGACCGACCGCGAAGCGACGTCCAGGAGAAAGATCGCGGCGCCCGGGAGATCCGGGTCGTAGGCCATGATGTCTTCCGGCGCTTTCCAGCTTTTCGCTTCCGCGGCGGGCTTCGGGCCCGCGGCCAGGAAGGCGATCTTCGTCCCGTCCGGGGACCAGGCCAGGCTCGAGGCGCCGCCCTTGACCGCGGCGGGAGAGAAGGCCTCGCCGCCGTCCGGATCGATAAGCCAGATCTGGCTCGAGCCGTCCCGGTCGGAGACGAAGGCGATCATCTTTCCGTCGGGCGACCAGCGGGGCGAATCGTCGCGCCCCGGGCCGCGGGTGAGGCGAAACGGGGCGCCGCCCGCCGCCTTCACCAGCCAGATATCGCTGTCGTTCACGTTCCTCTCAAGGTTGATCTCGGAGATGACGAAGGCGACGCGGCTGCCGTCGGGCGAGATCCGGACCTCCGCGACGTTCCGGATTTTCATCAGATCGTCGATGCCGAGCGGCCTCACGCCGGAGGCGAGCGGCGCGGCGAGCAGCAGTCCGGCCAGGGCGGCGGCCGACGCGGCCCGGAGGGCGTTGGAACGGATTTGACGGGTCATGGCTGAAGATATTTTTTGAACCATTGTTCTGTCTTCCTTATCTTGTCCAGTTGGTGATTGGGCTTCCTCGTGCCGTGGCCTTCGCCGGGATAGATGGACAGCTCGACGGGCGTTCCCGTGAGCGCGACGGCTCGATAGAATTCGATGGCCTGCTCGAGGGTGACGCGTTCGTCCTTTTCGTTCTGGGTCAGGAGGAGGGGCGTCCTGACGTTCGCGGCGTAGGTCAGCGGGGAAAGCTTGCGGTAGATCTCCGGGTCCTCCAGGGGCGTCTTGCCGAAATACTGCCGGAAGAGGATCCTGCCGATCGGCGCGACGGACCACAGGCTGACGAGGTCGGCGATGCTGACCTCGCTGACGGCCGCCCGGAAGCGGTTGGTCTGGGTGACAATCCAGTTCGTCATGAAGCCGCCGTAGCTCCCGCCCCAGACGACGAGCCTGTCCTTGTCCGCCAGGCCCCGCTGGACGAGGAGATCGAGGCCGGCCATGAGATCGCGGTAGTCCGCGCCGCCCCAGTCGCGGATGTTCTTGCGCATGAACTCGGAACCCCAGCCGATGCTGCCGCGGATCTCCGGCGCATAGACGAGGTAGCCCTGGCCGGCGTAATACTGGGCCGGGCAATAATAAATGGCGCAGAACCCATTCCCAAAATTTCCGGCCGGGCCGCCGTGGATGAGCGTCACCGTCGGATAGGCCTTGCCTTTCTCATAGCCGATCGGGTAATAGAGATTCCCCTGGATCTGCAGTCCGTCCTCGCCTTTCCAGGAAATCTTCTCGGGCTCGGAGAGCCAGATCTTGTCCAAATCGGGATGCATGTTCGTCACGCGCCTGGCCTTGTCTATGGCGCCGACGTCGGCGATGTAGATGTCGTGAGGCCGGTTCGGCGTCGTCGCCGAGAAGGCGATCGTCCGCCCGTCCGCGGACAGGGAGAATTGGTTGATCTCGATCTTCGGAAAATGGGACACCTGCCGGACCTCCCGCTTCTGGACATCCAGGCGGAAGATCTGGCTGTTCATGTCGTGGTAGGCGACATAATAGACGCCTCCGTCGGGCGCCCAGCGGACGTTGTAGAGAAAATGGTCGGCGGCGCCGGAGGCGTTGAAAGTCTTGCCCGTCGCCAAGTCGCAAACCTGGATGATATGCCCGTAGAGCTCCGGCTTGGCCAGGTCGCCGACCTCGAGGCCGAGAGACCGGCCGTCCGGGCTCCAGACGGCCTCGCCGGCCCGGGTGTAGGCCGCGTAATACTTGAAGTCCAGGGCCTTGAGGCCGCTGCCGTCGCGGTTGACGACGGACAGCGTCTGTGTTTCCCACGTCACCTGTTCGCAGTTCCGCGGCGAGGAGACGAGGGCCAGCTTCGACCCGTCGGGCGACCAGGAAAAGCCCATGATGTGGAAGTCCCCGGCGACGAGGGGCTTCGTCGACCCGGTCGCGAGATCATAGACGTGCAGCTGCGAGCGCGCCGCCCCGGCGTCGATATCGAAAGCGTCGAAGCCCGCCTCCCGGGCCTTCGTCTTTTCCGGGTCGGGGGCTTCAGAAGTCAGGAAGGCGATGGATTTCCCGTCGGGCGACCAGGCGTACTTGACGACGCCGGTCGGGGCCTTGAAGAGGACCTCGGCCTCGCCGAAGCCCGGCTTGAAAGCGAAAACCTGGGGAAGCCCTCCCAGCCGGGTCGAGAGGAAGGCCAGGGTCCGCCCGTCGGGCGACCAGGCCGGCGACATGTTCATGTCCGGCCCCTTGGTCACGGCGAACGTCCGGTTCCCGGCGACGTCGGCCAGCCAGACATCGGCCTTGTAGCCGTTATGCTCCCAATCGACGGACATGACGTCGAAGGCGACCATCGCGCCCGAGGGCGAGAGGGCCACCGTCCCGATCTTCGGGATGGCGAGCATCGCTTCCAGGCCCAGAGGCTTTTTCGCCTCCTGGCCTCGGACGACGGCGCAGGGTACGACGAGAAAGAGGGCAAGGATTCCCAGCCAGAATTTTCGTACGGCCATTCCGACCTCCCCGGCCGATGATGCGCGTCGGCCTATTTTTTATTCTTTTTCGCTTCGGCTTCCTTGCGCGCGGCGTCTTCTATTTCCTTGGTTCGCCGAGCCATGTTCTTGTCGAAACGCTCGTCGGTCTCTTTCATCTTCTTGATAAAGGCCTCGGCGGACGGGCCGACGGCTCTTTCCGCGTTGATCAGCCCGTAGCCGACGCGCGGATGGAAGGTCTCGAAGCCGAGCGTCTTGGGATCGGAGGATTGCTTCAGGATTTCGTAAACCCGCTGGACCTGCTGGCCCGGGTACTCCTTCCCCGTCCGGGGAACCCTGGCCGAGAGGAGCGCGGCCAGGCCGGCCGCGGCGCCGGCGGAGGACACGTTCGAGACCGGCGCGCCCGGGACGAAATCGGCCGGGGCGGCGACGAGCGTCCGCTTGGACGGAACCGAGGACGGCCAGGGAACGGGCCGGCCCGCGCCGTTCAGGATCGTGCCGGCCGCGGCCAGGACCATGTTGTAGCCGGCGGGATAGGCGGGTGTTTCCTCCGCGCTTCCCGGCCGCGCCGCCGCGGCGGGAACGGCGATGATCGTGTTGGCGTAATAGGCGCGCTGGCAGGCCTCTTTCAAGAAGGGGAAGTCGCGGCTGAACGCGGCCCCGGTGAGGACGATGTCGGCGCCGTCCTGGACGGCCTTGTCGATGGCCCGGGCCAGCTCCATGGCCGGCCAGTACTCGAACGGCGATTCGGGGTCCACGTGGATCTTATAGATACGGATCTCCGCCTCGGGCGCGCAGGCGGCGGCGATGGAGGCCAGGAGAGTGCCGCGCCCGACGCCGTCGGCGGGAGCGACGCTCTCCGCGCTCCAGGGAGCCGCGGTCCTGCCGATCATGGAGAAGTCCAGGGCGTGATTGAACCCGGCCTTCTTCAGCGATTCGGATTCGAACGCGCAGCCGGAATCGATGACGGCCAGCTTGATGCCCGAGCCCTTGGAAACGCCCCAGGCCTGGGGGAAACGACAGACGCCGAGGGCGCGGCTGCTTTCGACGGCCGCCTCTTTGAGAAGGCCCTTCGCCTGCGGAGGCGCGGCGTTCAGGCCCAGGGTCTCGAGGACGGGAGCCAGCCTGCCGCGGCCGAGCTTGCCGGAGGATTTCAGGCGCGCCTGAACGTCCGGGCTTTCCGTGAAGAGGGACTCGACGAAGCTCGCCGCGGCCCGGCGGCACAGGGCGTCATATTCCGCCTGGAAGGCGGCCGGATCCTTGCCGCGGAGGGCCAGGAGGGCCGCCCCCTTCTCCCAGAACACGATGTTGACAACGCTCTCGTAGAGCCCGGGGAGGCCGGCCGCGCCGCCCTCGATCCTCTCCCGCTCGGAGAGAAGCAGGCGGTCCCTTTCCGGATGAAGCCCCAGAGCCACGCTGAGTTCCTTATAGAAAACCGCCCGTCCGCGGGCGAAGATCTCGTCCCCGGCGGCGGGAGCGGCGGCTGCGCCGTTCTCGGCCGGTTGGGCGGCCGCGCCGCGTTCGGCCCGCATCTCGAGGGCCTTCCGGACGGCCATTTCGGCGTCGATCATTCCATAGCCGCAGTCGGGCGAAAATCCGTCGAAGCCCGCGAGCCGGGAATTGGCGGTCTCGTCCACGATCTTCTTGACGGCGGCCGCGTATTCCCCGGGCGCCTCGGTGCCGAGCTTGGGATAGGAGGCGACGATCAGAGCCGCCTCGGAGGCGACGATGGGGGTGGCGCAGGAGATGCCGGGCGCGTACTCGTCCTTTTCGCCCGAGTAGTAGGGATAGGCGACGAACGGATCGCACGGGGCGCCGACAGCCGTCGTGTCGTCGGGCGAGGCCGCGGTCCAATAACCGTACTTGTTCTCGCCGAGCTTGGCGATGCCCGTGACGGAGATGTTGACGGGATACTGGCCCGGATAGTCCTCGCTCTGGCCGAGATAGCGGCCCATGTAATACTGGCTGCCGGTGACGAGGACGACGTTGTTGTCGTAGGCGTATTGGCAGGCGGCTTTCAGATAGTCGCTGTCGAGGTTGGTGCCGGCGCTGATGTTGATGACGTCGTTGCCGTCGTGGACGGCCCGGTAGATCGCCGCGGCCATCTGGTTGCAGGCCAGGAGGGGATTGGGCGCGTCGTTCATGGAGTCCGCGTCGAGGTAGCGGTAGAGCGTGATCTGCGCCTCGGGCGCGTAAGCGGCCACGATGGAGCTGACCACCGTGCCGTGCCAGCCGTAATCCACCATCGGCGGGCCGGCGGGATCCCATGGAAAGGCGTCCCGGCCGACGAAGTTGTAATGTTTCCCGAATTGCGTCGAGCGGAAAATGGGATGGGTCATGTCGATGCCGGAGTCGAGGACGGCCACGCGGGCGCCCCTGCCCTTGGTGATCTTGTGGGCGGCCCTGAACCTCGCGCCGTCGAGCCCCCACTGCTTCTCGAACTCGGGGCTGAGGGTCGCCGGCTTGTCCGGGGGCGGAGGCAGCTCGAGCTTGGCCATGTTCCCGGTGGACATCACGACGACGTCGACGGTGTCCTTGCCCCGGAAGCGGGCATTGATGGGCCGGAAGATCGGGCCGTGCACGCTCGGCGTGAGGACGGTCCTGACGAACGTCGTCCCCGACCAGGCGGCCAGGTCCAGGTACATCGCGCGGAAGCGGCTCATCGCCTCCGGCCGGCCGTCCTTG
>Ga0153915_10003585_pt1 | contig 14247 bp, 10 predicted proteins | sample Opewatmetagenome_2_FD_107003 | JGI IMG/M metagenome (GOLD analysis project Ga0153915, IMG submission 107003) | Freshwater wetland microbial communities from Ohio, USA - Open water 3 Core 3 Depth 3 metaG | ecosystem: Environmental > Aquatic > Freshwater > Wetlands | place: USA: Ohio, Lake Erie... | reverse complement strand
AAGTCTGGCCTTCCCTTTTTGGGAAGGCGGGCTTCTTTTTAACATTTAAAAAAACTAAGAATGAGAAACGTTAGCATTTGGTTCCTGCTGTTGTCTGCTGTTGTTTTTGCCAACCCAGCATTGGCAAAGCCTGATTTGTATGATGTGGACACGATCCAGAAGATAGAGATATTCTTTGCCCAGGAGAACTGGGAATACATGATGGATACCGCCAAGGCTGGGAGCGAAAGTTATGTTATGGCTAAACTGGTCAAGATTAACGGGTACGAGTATGATAGCGTGGGGGTGAAGTACAAGGGAAACAGCTCGTACAGCGCTTCTCGCGTGAAGAATCCGCTCACCATCTCGCTCGACGAATTCAAGGAACAGGACTACAAGTCGTACTCGACGTTGAAACTGTCGAACGTTTACCAGGATCCCTCTATGATACGCGAGGTCCTGGCTTACGGCATCTTGTCAAAATACATGTATTGCTCGCAGGCCAACTTCGCGCAAGTGTATATAAATGGGGCCAGCTACGGCGTCTACACGAACGTGGAGAATGTCAACAAGCAATTCTGTGGCGATCACTTCAACGCGAAGGATAACACCTTGATCAAGTGCAACCCGACGACGGTGGCTCCCGCGTTGAAGAGCAACCTCAGGTACGTGTCAGCCGATAGCTCCAAGTACCAGACTCGTTACGAGATGAAATCAGACTACGGCTGGAATGATCTTGTTGCCCTGGCGGATTCTGTGACAAATTACCCCTCGAGGATACGTGAGGTTTTCAACATCGACCGGGTGCTGTGGATGCTCGCCTTCGATAACGTTATCGTGAACCTCGATAGTTACATAGGCCTGTACTCCCAGAATTACTTTGTCAGCAGGGAGACTTCCGGGAAATACAACCCGATTGTCTGGGACTTGAACATGGCTTTCGGTGGGTTTATCAATGCTGGTTCTGGTTCTACGAGCGATAACCTCCTGACATACCAGCCCCAGCAAGCCCAGATGACGCCCCTCTTGCACGCCAAGGATGCCTACTGGCCGCTGGTGAAGGCGGTGATGGCAGATTCTTCCCTCAAGAGGCAATACATAGCCCACATGAACACGATCATCGACGAGAACTTCGCCAACGACACGTACGTGACGGTTGCAGGAAATCTCCAGTCGATTATTGACACCGCGGTGAGCGCTGATACAACGAAGGAATTTACTTACGAGGAATTCAAAAACAGTTTGACAGACAGCGTGGAGGGTAATTATTACATCCATGGGATAAAGGCGTTGATGGGTGCGCGGGTTAGTTACCTGAACTCAATTTCAGTGATGACGCAAGTGCCTCCCGTCATCTCGAATATCGCAGCTTCCGAGAAGAATGATTCTGTCACCTTCGCGGCCCTTGTCACTAACGGCGACACGATCACGCTTGGCATCAGGACCAGCACTTTCGACTCTTTCACGAAGTACCCGATGTATGACGACGGCAACCATAACGATGGCGATGCCGGAGATGGTTTCTTCGCCGTGACGATACCCGTGACGATGAAGGTTGCCCAGTATTACATGGAGGCGGAGAACGACAACGCGGCTATTTTTGCCCCTGCGCGCGCGGAACATGAGTTTTACACATTCACCTCAAGTATCGCTATTCCCGTTGCTGGGCAGGTGTTTATAAACGAGTTCGTGGCTGTCAATACCACAGGCGTCACCAGTGAACTCGGTAGCTATGACGACTGGATAGAACTGTACAACACGACGTCAACTCAACTCTGCCTTAACGGCTTGTACCTCTCCGATGATACAGCTAACCTTGACAAGTACGAGTTCCCCGACAACGCCGTGATACCTGCCAATGGCTACCTTATTATTTGGGCCGACGAGCATTCTTCAACGCCTACCGGTTGTCACGCTAACTTCAAGCTTTCTGCATTTGGCGAGTATATTGTATTGAGCGACGGTGTTAGCACTATCCTTGATAGCGTGCAGTACGGTGTTCTGGCCGAGGACGTTTCCTTGGGGCGTTGTCCTAACGCCACGGGCACGTTTTACACCATGACAAACCCAACATATTCGGCAGAGAACGATTGCTCTTCTGCACTATCCTCGAATGTGAACGAGGCTGTACCGTCCGTTTCTGTTTGTCCAAACCCTACCGACAGGACTGTCTCGATACGTGTGTCAGAACCCAATTCAGTGGTTACAATCGTCGACATGGTTGGGAGGGAGGTCTTCAAGGCTTCTGTATCCTCGGGTGTTGACGTGGAGACTAGCTCCTGGGCTGATGGTATTTATACCGTCATCTGCCAGGATAAGGCAGTGAAATTAATCGTGAGGCATTAATAAACGTCTCGTTTCAACTCATAAAGGGAACCCTGGTGGCAGAAATGCTGCCGGGGTTTCCTTTTGGAGCGCGGTTGCTTCGTGCCTCAGGGTGAACGCTAAATTCTTCGTGCGATATGAAAATACGTGTTCCCCGAAAACAGTACCTTTGCCTCGTCAAGCGATGTGATCCTGGTGGGTCCTGGTGTCGGCTGGTTCACGTTCCCCGTCGTAGTATCATAACGGGAGGTTGTTCCTGGAGACATATCCCCGGTGTACGCGTCCGCTTTATCATTAGTTCGTCTCATCTAATACAAGTACCGTGGCAGCATCCGTGATTGATTTTCTTTACGAGCGTTTCCCGTTTTACGAGCGTCAAGGCAAGAAGGCTTACAAGCCAGGGATGATTAACAGCCTGGCTCTCGACGAGTATTTTAACTACCCGCATACATCATACAAGACCGTTCACGTGGCTGGCACGAACGGGAAGGGAAGCACTAGCTCCATGCTGGCTTCTGTGTTCCAGCAAAACGGGTTTAACGTCGGGCTATACACTTCCCCGCATCTCGTGGAATTTGGCGAGCGGGTAAAGGTGAACGGGCTGCAGGTGCCAGAGTCGTACGTGCTCGAGTTCGTCTCTGCTCACGAGTCGTTTATAAACACGTTGACCCCCTCGTTCTTCGAGGTCGTCACGTCTTTAGCGTTTTGCTACTTCAGGGATCAGAACGTCGATGTGGCCATAATAGAGGTCGGGCTGGGAGGGAGGCTAGACTGCACCAATGTCATAACCCCTGAGTTGTCAATCGTAACGAACATCAGCTACGATCACGCGGACTTGCTGGGGAACACTATCCCCCTCATCGCCGGGGAGAAGGCCGGCATCATAAAGCCGGGAGTCCCCGTGCTTATCGGTGAGTCAAATGCCTTATACAACGATGTCTTCATCAAGAAAGCCCAGGAGCTGGCTGCCCCCATTTGTTTCGCCAACGAGCTGGTGACACTTGCCCCGGCCAAGGCAGGTACTGGTGTTGCCGCCTACGAGGTAAATGGTGGGATGTTCAGTGGCGAGGTAGTTGAGGTAGACTTGCTCGGTGCTTGCCAGATTCATAACCTCGCCACCGTGCTTGCCTCGGTGGAGAAGCTCTCGAAGATGTTTACCCTGGATAAACAGGAAACCCGGCGGGGATTGCGATCCGTGGTTGCCAACACCGGGCTCATGGGGCGGTGGCAGAAGCTCGCGTCTATGCCCGACGTGTTCTGCGACACGGGGCACAACCAGGCGGGCATTGCCATCTTGATGCAACAAGTGTCGAAACTCAAGTACCGCCAGAAGCACATCGTCTGGGGGATGGTTAGCGACAAGGATGCCTCGAGCATCGTCACGTTACTGCCCCGCGATGCCTCGTATTACCTCACCAAACCCTCGGTGGAAAGAGCGATGCCCGTGGATGTTCTCGCCAGCTATTTTGATAACGCAGGCCTGGAGTATACCGTTCACGCTTCCGTGCCGGATGCGATGGAGAATGCCTTGCAACGTGCGGCGAGTAACGATTTGATAATCATAGGCGGGAGTACATTCATGGTGGCAGATGCTATTTTTTTTGAAAAAAATAAAGCCGGACTATTGCGAGAAAACGAAAAAACTGTACCTTTGCCACGCAATTAGGAAATAAACCTGTTCGCAAACGAAGGGAGTTTAGCTCAGTTGGTTCAGAGCATCTGCCTTACAAGCAGAGGGTCGGGGGTTCGAGCCCCTCAACTCCCACGATGAAGAAAGTCCCTGGATGTCCCTGGGACTTTCTTGTTTTTGCCCGGTTGCAAGTATTCCTCCTTGTTACCCATCGTGCCGGGTATTCATTATGCCGTTTCCTCTTGTTTTCTTAGCTGTTTCGTGTGGGTGGTTAGCTGGTGTCACCGGGTTTGTCTTGCCTGCGCTTTTGATTCGGCAAATGTTTTGCCCGTTCCCTTGAGGTATTCAACGCTATATTTTTCAAGGTTAGTGGGTATATTAATGTTGACGTCTTTATCACTGGTGATGTTAGTTAAATAATACAGTGTGAGTTGAGAAGAAGACAGTTGCCCGGTTACTTCATTGAAATAGTACCCGTCAGAACGTAAGCGCACGAAGTTTGAACTTAACGAGGCGCTTAACTCGAAGGTGCCATTGTTGTCAGTTGTTTGTGTCTGGTATGATTTACCTGTCTCCGACAAGTCTGAATTCAGGTCATACATTATTACAGAACTGCCGGTTATGAATGGCCCTTCCTGTATACAACCCGATACCGTCTTGTAATTGTCACTGTCATTCTTCTTGCAATTGCCATGTCTCCTGGTTTAGCCAGGTGGCTGCCCCGTGGCAAGTATTGATCTCCCGGGACGAATTGTTAATATATTGTTGAAAACAAAATTCGCCATCGTTTCGTTTTCTCGTTACAATTAATGATTTTTGGAGAACTAAAAGACCGAGTATTAATTCAAACAATTCTAAACCATGGGGAACACTCAGGAGACAGGGCACGCAAAGAACGTGACAAATTTCGACGAACTCATTTCATTTGTAGTAGGTTACGGCACGGCCTACAACCCATCGAGGGCAGCCATCAGGCTGGCCGCATTACAGGCCATCGCGGCAGGGGCAAAGGGTGCCATAGACGTGGTGAACGTGGTATTACCGGAGTACAGCAACGCCATCGCCGCGCGGGAAGTAGCCTTCGAGCCCTTGAGCAAGCTATCGACCCGGGTCCTCAACGCGCTCAAGGCATCTGACACCTCCTCCAAGGTGGACGAGAACGCGACGACGCTGGTTCGCAAGATACAGGGCAAGCGCGCGACCTCCAAGCAGACAGAAGAAGAGAAGGCTGCCGCCAAGGCGGCTGGCACGGAGACGAAGGAAGTGTCGACCTCGCATATGAGCTACGACAGCCGCACAGATAGCTTCGACAAACTCATAAAGCTCCTGGCCAGCGTCCCCTTGTACGCCCCCAACGAGGTGGAGCTGCAGGTACCATCACTAACCACCCTCTATAACACCCTCAAGGAGAAGAACGCCGAGGTCCTGGCGGCAACCATACCGCTGAGCAACGCCCGCATATCGAGGAACGAGATACTCTACAAGGAAGAGACGGGCCTGGTGGATGTAGCTTTCGACACCAAGACGTACATCAAGTCGCTGTACGGGGCAACAAGCCCCCAGTACAAGCAGGTATCGAAACTGGAGTTCAGGGCACTCAAGCTGTAAGAGGAAACAGGCTACCCGGGGAAGGAAGAAAGCTACCCCGTTCTAGGAATACCGCCCCGCGGTTTAGGAAACGGCTACCGCGGACCGGAGAGAACGACCCGCGGGCAGGGAACAAGCAGTAGCGGGCAGGAAGAAACGACGCGGGAGTAAGGTAGAAGCCCCCGCGAGATAGAAGAGGCAACCCGGGGGATGGAATAGACGACCCGGGGAATGGAAACAGGCGCTGGCGTGGTTTCACACCCGCCCGCGTGCCACGAGGATGCAGCCAGCGATTAGTATCTCGCTGGCTGCATCTTTTCTTTCAAGGGTCACGGCAAGGTTTACTCCTGCTTCCCGCGGGGAAGATGGTTGTTGCCCGCGGGAACTAGCTTTCCCGGCAGGGTAGGACCCGCCGGGGGAGCGGGGTATACATGGAACGAGGGCGGGTACTTGTAGTAAGTACCCGCCCTCGTCTTGGTCATGTGGTTCTCGTTACCGGGTTATCGTGCTGTCCCTCTCCGGGCCAACGGACACGATGGAGACGGGCACGCCTGTCTCGACCTCGATGTACTCGATGTATTCCTTGAGTTCTGCTGGAAGCCCGGCGTACGATGTGCAGCCCGTGATGTCTTTCTTCCACCCCTTGAATTCCTTGTAAACGGGGGTCACGTCTGCCGGGCTGTAAGGGAATTGTCTCGTTTCCTTGCCGTCGACGATGTATGACGTGCATACCTTGATGGTATCGAGGTCGCTGAGCACGTCGGCCTTCATCATTATGAGTTTAGTGGCGCCGTTAAGCATGATGGAGTACTTCAACGCGACGAGGTCGAGCCACCCGCATCGTCTCGGGCGTCCCGTTGTCGATCCATACTCGCGTCCCACGTCGCGCATTTGTTCCCCCGTCGCGTCGAAGAGCTCGGTGGGGAAGGGACCGCTGCCGACGCGGGTGCAGTATGCCTTGAATATCCCGAGTACGTCGCCGATCTTGCCGGGGGCTACGCCGAGACCCGTGCAAGCTCCGGCGGTGATGGTGTTGGATGACGTGACGAAGGGGTAGGAGCCGAACTCGACATCGAGCATCGTGCCTTGAGCGCCTTCTGCCAGTATGCTCTTGCCTCGCGAGAGGAGTTCGTTTACCTCGTAGGTAGAGTCGATCATCCGGAAGCTCTTCATAGTCTCGATACCCTTGAACCACTCTTTCTCGTAGGCTTCTATGTCGAAGTCGAAGGTGTAGTTCTTGAGTATTTGCATGTGGCTTTCCTTGAGTTTCTTGTACTTCGCCTCGAAGTTGTCTGATAGGTCGCCGACTCTAAGCCCGAGGCGTGCCACCTTGTCGGTGTACGTTGGGCCTATGCCTTTCTTGGTGGAGCCTATCTTGCTGTCGCCCTTGGATGCCTCGTAGGCGTGGTCGAGGGCTATGTGCGTGGGGGTGATAAGATGGGCGCGGGTTGATATAACGAGTGTCTTCTCGAGGTTGAACCCTTTCTCGCGCAGGCCATCTATCTCCTGCTTGAATATTCTCGGGTCGATAACCACGCCATTGCCTATGATGTTTAGCGCGTTTTCCCTGAAGATCCCGGATGGGATGGTGTGGAGCACGAACTGGGTGCCGTTGAACTTGAGAGTGTGCCCCGCGTTTGGGCCTCCCTGGAAGCGGGCTATCACATTGTATTGGGGAGTCAAGACGTCTACTATCTTACCCTTACCTTCGTCGCCCCACTGGAGCCCTAGAAGCACATCAACTTTCATTTATTCTGTTATTTAAAGACATTACTTGCAATCTTCGCAAAGACCGTAAAAGTACAAAGAATGTTTAATTATCTGGAAGTTTTGTTTTTTTTCTGTGGAACTTTTTATGCTCTCGATGCCGGGTAGGATGAACTCGATGACCTTGCCGCATCTCGTGCAGATGAGGTGGTCGTGTGTTGATTGCTGGAAAGCTTTCTCGTAGTGCGACGAGGTAGAATCGAACATGTGTTTTACCACGAGGTTGCACTCGAGGAACAGGCCGAGCGTGTTGTACAACGTGGCGCGGCTGACGTGGTACTTCTTGTTCTTCATCGACACGTACAGGTCCTCGATGTCGAAGTGATCGTCGCGGGAGTATATTTCCTCGAGTATGGCGAAGCGCTCGGGTGTCTTGCGGTGTTTGTTGCGCGAGAGGTATTCCCTCAGCACCTCCTTCACCGTTTCCACGTCGTTTATCGCTGCCTGGTCCATCTTTTAGTCGAGATATTGTTTGTATTCCTTGACGCCTTCCTCGAAGAGGTGCATGGCCTCGAAGAGCTTGCATTGTATCCGGCCCCCGGCGGCGTTAAGGTGCCCCCCGCCGTTGAAGTACTGGGCGGCAAACTTGTTGGAGGGGAAGTCTCCCTTGGAACGGAGGGATACCTTGATCTGGTCGGGCATCTGGGTGAACATGGCGCAGAACTTGATCCCCTTGATGGACAGCGGGGAGTTGACGAAGCCTTCCGAGTCGCCGGGGTTGAACCCGAAGTACTTCTGCTGGGCCTCGGTGATGAACATGTAGGCTACCTTGTGCTCGTAGAGGACCCTGAGGTTGCGGCTTATGATGTCGCCGAAGAGGCGGAGGCGCCCCTCGGTGTAGTTGCTGAATATGTGGTCGTGGATTGACACCTTGTCTATGCCGCATGTGAGCATATCGGCTATGGCCTGGTATGTCTCGGGCCTGGATGAGTTGTGGCTCAGGGAGCCAGTGTCGGTGATTATCCCGGTGTACAAGGCCTCGGCCACCTGCATAGTCATGAAGTGCCGGTACCCCAGGGCGCAGATGAGCCAGTAGGATATCTCGCAGGTGGAGCTAGCCTCGGGGGCGGAGATCATGACGTCGACGAAATCGCGCGGGTTGGGGTGGTGGTCTATCGCTAGTTTCTTGCCCTGGAAGGCGTCGATGAGGGGCTTGGCCTCGTCGACGCGGTCGCTGCTGTTGAAGTCGAGGCAGATGAGGACCTGTGCCTGGTCGAAGGCTTGCTGCACCGCCTCCTTGCTGTTGCTGAAGACGAGCATCTGCCCCGCGCCTCCCATCCATTTCAGGGAGTCGGGGCAGTCGTTAGGCGTCACGGCGGTTGCTTTCTTGCCCATGTTGTCGAGCAAGTTGTGCCATCCCAGTGCTGCCCCTATGGTGTCGCCATCGGGATTGACGTGGGAAATCACGACGAACCGCTCGTTACTGTCGATTATTTCCTTGAAGTTCTCTAGCGTGTGTCCTGTGAAAATCATTCTATGAGTATATTATTTCCTGTGCTGTCCCCCTTTGCTACTTCCCGCAGTGTTACCTCGAATATCACCGACGTGTACGGCGGGACTATGCTGGCTCCCGAGCCTTTCTCGGCCCACGCGAGGTCTGATGGCATGATGAACAAGGATGTCTCGCCCTGCTTCATCCCGCGGACGGCCTCGTCCAGTCCTTTTATCACCTGCCACTCGGTACCGAGGATGAACTCGAAGTCTCTCCTCTCCTGGTGATTGCCGTCAAAGAATGTGCCGTTCAAGAACTTGCCGGTGTATGATATTCTTATGGTGTCGCCCCCGCGGGGAAGGGTGCCGTTGCCGGGTGTCCTGACGATCTTGTACATCCCCGATGCCGAGGGTTGCTGGTTGATGTTCTCCTGCTGGATGAAGTGGCCGAGGAATACTTTCTCGTAATCCTTGAAGTCTTGTATCCAGGCGAGGAACTCTTCTTTCTGCATCTTGTAGTCGGCGTAGCGTTGTAGTTCTATGTTCTTGGCGCATACCTTTATGTTAGACCCGGGATCGAGGAAGCTGGGGAGCGGGCAGGCCAGTGTTTTCTCGAAGAAGGGGAGCGCGGCGATGATGAACACGGCGCTGTCGCCCTGCGAGAGCATCAGGAGGCACTCGTCGATGGCGCCATCGTACTCGGGCAAGGTGATCTGTACCTTGCGGCGGGCGGCGTAGAACTGCGAGTCGGCCATTGTCTTGTATGCAAAGTCGACGGTGATGAAGTCGTCTACCCGTGGTGTAGCGGTATCTTCGCCCATGGTGACGAGCTTGTACAACAAGCCGCTCGAGGTCTTCGTGTAGCCCCCTGGCATCACGTTATCGCAAGAGACGAACGAGAAGATGGCGGGTGTAAGTAGGGATAATAGGGTTACTCTGCGTCGCATGTGTAGTATTGCTGCTCAGTTACAGCCCGCGAAGTAAACATAATTATCGTAATTTTCAAACATAACATTCGGGGACGGGTTTATGCTTAGTACACCCGGATTCCCGCGGCGTACTCTATGATGTTTTTCTGCGGGTCGAATGGTTTAACGTTGTTCAGGTTGAGGTTCTCGATCGCGCAACGTATGAGATCGTCGTACGACGAGGATGCGTGCTCGTGCCTGGCGGCGTAGAACTTCCCCGCCTCGACGAGAGCTCCCGAGGGAATCAGGCCAATGAGCTCACTACCCGTGACACTGGTCTCGTGTCTCGCGGCGAGCTCCTTCACCGTCTCGAAGAGCTTGTGGAGTGGGGTGGTCTTGTAGTTCGTCAGGTTGATAGACACCTGCACTATGTCGAAATCGGAGATGTACCAGCCGATAGCCTTCACGTCTTTGAATAACCCGGGCACGCGTTTCATCTCGCCGGAGAACAAGTCGCTGGTGAACTTGCCCGATTCTCTTATCTCCTCGGCGATGCGCTGGGCAATCTTCACCGCCTTGGTCTCGAGGTTGATGTTGTAAGCAATGAGGAAGTTCCTGGCGCCGATGATGGACGCGCCGCTCCGCGCGTTGAACGTCCTGGGGCCGAAGTCGGGCTCCCAGCCCGGGATGTTGAGCTTCGTGCGCAAACCCTCGTACTGCCCATGACGCACCTGCTCCAGCTTCTTGCGGTAATCTCTCGAGGAGGAGTACTCGTAGCTGTACACCGGGATGTTAAGCTCCTCGCCAACCATCTTGCTGAGGCGTCTTGCCGCGGCATCGGCCTCATCCAAGGTCATGTTCGAGACGGGAATCAGGGGGCAGACGTCCGTGGCCCCCATGCGCGGGTGAATCCCCGCGTGTTCCTGCATGTCGATGAGTTCCGACGCCACCTTTATGGCAAGGAAGGCCGCCTCAACGACATCGTCGGGCGTGCCTATGAAGGTGAACACCGTGCGGTTGGTGGCCTTGCCGATGTCCCTGTGCAAGAGCTTGACCCCCGCGACAGACTCGATGGCCGTTGTTATCCTCTCGATGGTCTCGCTGTTGTTACCCTCGCTGAAGTTGGGCACGCACTCCAGTATCTTGTCTGTCTCCTTGAACATGTTCTCCTGTATTGGGGTTAAAAGAGGAAGTCACCCCGTTGCTTGGGTGACTTCCTCGGTGTTGTTATGATCCTAATGTCGCAACCATGATGGCCTTTATCGTGTGTAGCCGGTTCTCTGCCTGGTCGAACACGATGGATAGTTCTGACTCGAAAACCTCCTCGGTCACTTCTACACCGTTGAGCCCGAAGTCCTCGAAGATTTGCTTGCCCACCTTGGTGTCCGTGTTGTGGAACGCGGGGAGGCAGTGGAGTAATTTAACGTTGGGGTTGCCCGTCTTACTCACGAGCGACTTGTTGATCTGGTAGGGGAGGAGTAGTTCTATTCGTTCCTTCCATTTCTCTTTTGGCTCTCCCATCGAGACCCATACGTCGGTGTAGAGGAAATCGACACCCTTGACAGCCTGGTCAACGTTGTCCGATATGGTGATCCTCGCCCCCGTTTGCTTGGCGATGTCCCTGCACGTGGCAACGAGGCTCTCCTCCGGCTGAAGTTGCCCGGGGGCACACAGGCGAACGTCCATCCCCATCTTGGCTCCGCCCACCAGGAGCGAGTTGGCCATGTTGTTCCGGGCATCGCCCAGGTAACAGTACGATACTTGCTGGAGTGGCTTGGTAGAATGCTCCTGTATCGTCAGGAAATCTGCCAGTATTTGCGTGGGATGGAACTCATCCGTCAGGCCATTCCACACCGGGACGCCAGCATACTGCGCCAGTGTTTCCACCACGTCCTGCCCCCAGCCGCGGTACTCTATGCCATCGAACATGCGCCCCAGCACCCGGGCAGTATCCTTGATAGATTCCTTGTGACCTATCTGGCTCGCCACGGGATCGATGTACGTGACGTGGGCACCCTGGTCGTGAGCCGCAACCTCGAACGAGCAACGAGTGCGGGTGCTCGTCTTCTCGAAGATGAGGGCTATGTTCTTGCCAGTAAGCCTGGGTTGTTCCGTGCCATTGTACTTCGCTTTCTTCAAATCGCGTGATAAATCCAGGAGGAACTCAATTTCCTTCGGACTAAAATCCAGGAGTTTCAGGAAATGCCTGTTTCTCAAGTTGAATGCCATTTCTATTCTGTTTAATGTTACGCGCAAACGTAGTTATTTTTACTTGTAAATACAAGTATTAACCGTCAGTTTTTCATCCTGAACGTGTTGATAGATAAGAAATTCAACCGTCATCAAAATATGTGGTTTCACGCTGGTTGAAGGCGTGTTTTTTGCCTACATTTGAAGGTTTTTTGAAAACTATATCTATGAGATACACCAGGGCTACTTTCCTGTATTCAACACTTTGGCTGCTATTGTTTTCTTTCGTAAAAACATCCGCGTCACAGCCTACCTTCAACAAGATAAAAACATTTAATGCCGCGAACGGGCTGACGAGTAACAGCGTCAACGGCCTGTTGTCCGATGACGAGGGGTACGTGTGGGTCGCCACCAACTTCGGCTTGCTGAAGTACGATGGCTACGAGTTCGATGTCTTCAAGAACGACTTGAACGACTCGCTATCCCTGCCCGACAACGTTGTTAAATCCTTGTGCCAGGATTACAAGAAACGCCTGTGGGTTATCACGGCCAAGGGTGTTTGCCTGCTCGACAGGAGGACGCGTGCCTTCACCCCGGTAAAGGTTTCGGGATTCGGGGGTGAAGAAGTTGAGGTGACGGGTGTCGTTGGCTCTGTTGTCGACAAGATGGTGTGGTTCTCCGTGGAGGGCAGGGGACTTTTCTATTACGACGACTTCAGGAAGGAAGTGAAACCGCTGAAGAGGTTGAAGAACTCCTCGGAGGCGTTATCTCGAATGACCATCAATAGTATGCTTCCCGATCCCTCGGGTGGGCTCTGGCTCGTGTCAAAAGAATCAGGTCTCTCGCGTTTAGACCTGAAGAATGACAAGCTGGTGAGATTTAACCCGGGGAATAATGGATGGTCCAACGCGATTGTCCGGGGTGTCTTTGCCACGGGAGGCTGCCTGTATCTCGCGAGTCATAACGCGCTCTACGCTTTAAACAAGAACCGCAAGACTTTCGAGACCATCGAGCTGCCCGGGGATCTCGCTCCCGGCACCCGGATCGAGGCGCTTGCGGCAGACTCCTCGTCAGATGTGTACGTCGGGATCTCCGGGGTGGGTGTTTACTCTTACTCCCCCGCAACAAAGGCCTTCTCGCATCTCAACGTCGTGGGGAACAAGGATTCCTTGAAGTTGACTGGCCGGGTTAGCCTCCTGTATGTCGACAAGGGGCAGAACCTCTGGGTCGCGTATCGTCACCGGGGGCTTAGTGTCGTGTACCCCTACGACTCGCGGATCTCGTTCCACCCCGTGGCCGTGGGGACATCCGAGAGCATCAGGTTCTCGTGCGTATCCCGGGGTGAAGACAGCTCGTTATGGTTCGGTTCCGAGAATGCAGGCCTCTGCAGGTACAACATGGGGACAAGATTCCTCGAGACATACAAGTTCACCACTGGCGAAGATTACGACGAACCCGTCACCGCCGTCCTCTCTCTGGGCGGGGGCTCGTCCGTCCTGCTGGGAGTCAAAGACAAGGGGGTGCTTCGGTTCAACACCCAGACGAGACGATTCGTCCCTTTCCTGGACAAGATACCGGGGTTGAAGACGGCGTTCGTCTCCTTCCTCGTGAGCGACGACGGGCGGACAGTGTGGATCGGTACTCTCGCCAGCGGGCTGTTCACTTACGACGTGGAGAGCGGCTCGGTGAGCAAGATCGCCCTCGATTCAGCGGTTGTCGCCAACACCCAGTTCTGGACCATGATTCGCGATAAAACAGGGAACGTGTGGCTCGGAGCCAACAAGAAGATCATCGAGATTGACGCCGCGACATTGAAGGTGATGAAGGTGAAGTCGCTACCAGACTCGGCAGATCCCTCGGAGAATAACGTCAGGGCGTTATGTTTCGACGCTCAAGGTTTCTTGTGGATCGGGACGAGCCGCAAGATGTACAAGTACGACGCGCGTAGAGATAAAATCGACGACCTCTCCCCCAACGACGACTTGTTCCGCAAGCCGGTTCACTGCTTGTTCCCCTCGGGCGGCGGGGGAGTGTGGGCGGTGTTCGCCAACCAGATTGCCAGCGTCAACACCTCCACGTTGAAGCTCCGCTTGTTCACCTCTGCCCACGGTATCGACGAGGAAGAATTCCTCGTTGCCCCGCCCCTGATAGCGGGTGGCGACGATGTCCTTCTCGCGGGCATCTCGGGGTTGACGACAGTAAACCCCGGGTATTTATCATCGTTAACCCCGAGGGCCACCAGGATCTCAATCACGGATGTACGCCTGGCTAACCAGTCGCTATCCGACTACCATAACCCCGGCTACATGGATCGCCTGTCTGTCGATGACCACGGGAATGTATCCTTGTCCGTCGATTACTCCGACAACTCCCTGGAGATAGGATTCTCTGCCCTCGAGATGGGTATGTCCGACGCCATTAGGTACCGTT
>Ga0153915_10003584_pt1 | contig 14247 bp, 4 predicted proteins | sample Opewatmetagenome_2_FD_107003 | JGI IMG/M metagenome (GOLD analysis project Ga0153915, IMG submission 107003) | Freshwater wetland microbial communities from Ohio, USA - Open water 3 Core 3 Depth 3 metaG | ecosystem: Environmental > Aquatic > Freshwater > Wetlands | place: USA: Ohio, Lake Erie... | reverse complement strand
CCGCTGGCCTCCGCCGTGGGCGATACCCATGACATGCTCCAGCTCTCCGCCGAGCTCATTGCGGCCGTGGAAGCGAGCAACGATTCCGTCATCCTTGCGAAAAGCGCCGGGCTGATCCAGAAGATCGTAGGGCTCATCCAGAGCATTGACGCGCTGGTGACCGCAGTGCACGGCCTGGGGCTCGCCATTCCCGCAGCCACCATTAACGCCATTCCTGAGCGGTTGTTCAACCTGCTTCTGGTGCGGGCATTGGCGACTGCGCGCGGCGTCAACGAGCTTCTGGCTTTTCTGGGAATCCTGGAGCAACAGAATTTCAACACTGGGTCCATCGATCCCGCCAATCCTCCTTTTACGATTTCCACTTTCCACTTCGGCCGTGTCGGCGACTGGTTTACCTCGCCGGGCAACGTGCTGCGCTCCCTGTATAAATGGGACGATCCGGCGTTCACCGGAGTTGAGCTGCTACAGCGCCTGGGAGACCTGCTGGCGGCGATCGGCGGCCCGGTGCACTTCGATGGCAGCGCCGTTCCACCCAAGCTCGACCTGGTGCTGCTGGCCATCACGCCCAGGACTGACATTTCTCCCAAAGGCCTCATGGCCGCGCTGCGCTCGGATTTCAACACCGGCATCCTGAGCTTTGGCGCGGATGACTGGAAGGTCGAGGTTGATCTTGGATTTACGCTGCCATTCACCAGCTCTTTGATCATTCAGCCTACCGGGCTCACCTTCAATCCTCCGGCGGCGACCGGCACTTATTCCGGTGATGCCACGGTAAAGTTCATTGCCGACCGCACCGGAGCCGCCACACCTTACACCCTTCTGGGACAACCCGGAGGAAGCCGGCTGGAGGTGCGCAAGTTTGAAGTGGACCTGGGCGGCGGTTTCACCTGGGACGGATCGAAAGCCAACGGATCGTTCAGCATAGGCGGCGCCGTCTCCGGCGGCAAGCTGGCCATCTCTTTCAGCGAGGCTGACGGTTTTATCGGCAAGCTGCTCTCCGGTGTTCATCTGGAATCGGATTTCGATTTTGGGATAGGTTATTCCACGGACCACGGGCTGTATTTCACCGGAGCCAGCACGCTGGAAATCCAGTTGCCTCTGCATCTCGATCTCGGCCCGGCGGAGATCAGCGCGATCACTTTTTCCGTCGGCATTCAGGGCCAGAAGTTTCCCACCTCAGTGAGCGCTGACATCAAAGCGTCCCTGGGACCTTTGCAAGTGGTAGTGGAGCAGATTGGCGTGGAGGTTGACTTCGCCCTGAAAGACGATCGCAAGGGCAATGCCGGGCCGGTGGACATCAGCGTCGGATTCAAACCACCGAAAGGCGCGGGGCTGAGCATTGACGCCGGAGTGGTCAAGGGCGGCGGGTATCTCTTTTTTGATCCGGATAAAGGCGAGTATGCCGGAGTGGCCGAGCTTTCGATTGCCGAGATCGTCAGCGTCAAGGCAATTGGGCTGATCACCACCAAAATGCCTGACGGCACGCCGGGCTTTTCTCTCCTCCTTATTATCACGACGGATTTTCCGCCGATCCAGCTCAGCTTTGGCTTCACCCTGAACGCCGTAGGCGGGCTGCTGGGCCTGAATCGCACCGTGGTGATGGACACCCTGCGCGATGGCGTTCGCACCAACGCCATCAGCAGCATCATGTTTCCGACCGATGTGGTGGCCAATGCGCCGCGCATCATCAGCGACCTGAAAGCCATCTTCCCGCCCAAGGAAGGCACATTTCTTATCGGCCCAATGGCCAAGTTCGGATGGGGAACACCTTCCCTGATCACGCTTTCAATCGGCCTGATTCTTGAAATTCCTCCGGGCAACATCGCGATTCTCGGCATTCTGAAAGTGGCGCTGCCCACGGAAGAAGCGGCGCTGATCCAGTTGCAGGTCAACTTTGTCGGCATACTCGATTTTGAAAAGCAGTTGCTGTCTTTTGACGCCAGCCTGTTCGATTCGCACATTCTCTTCCTGACGCTGGAAGGCGACATGGCGGTGCGCCTCAAGTGGGGTGACAACCCCGTGTTCGTGCTCTCCGTGGGCGGCTTCCATCCCTCGTTCCAGCCTCCGCCGCTGGGGCTGCAGTCCATGAAGCGCATCACGGTCAGCATTCTTGACCTTGACTGGGCGCGCATCCGCATTGAGAACTACTTTGCCGTCACCTCCAATACCGTCCAGTTTGGCGCGCATGCTTACCTGTTTTTCGGCGTGGACGGCTGCAACATCAACGGGCAGGTAGGTTACGACGTTCTCTTCCAGTTCTCGCCCTTTTACTTCAACGCCATGATCAGCGGGTCGCTCAGCCTGGAAGTCGCGGGCTTCGATCTTCTGAGCATTGACCTCCGCTTCTCGCTGGAAGGCACCTCGCCCTGGCGCGCGAAGGGCACCGGCAGCATCTCCATCCTGTTCTTCAGCGTTGACGTGAATTTTGACGTGACCTGGGGCGATCCGGTCAACACGTCACTGCCACCCGTGCACGTAATGCCGGTCTTCCTGGCCGAGGTCAACAAGCAGGAAAACTGGAAAGCCCTGCCTCCGCCTTCCACCAATCTGCTGGTCACTTTGCGCAAGCTGGACCCGGCGCTGCTGGTTCTGCACCCCTTTGGAGCGCTCACGCTGAGCCAGCGGGCCCTGCCCCTGAATCTTATGCTGGACAAACTGGGAACGCAGAAGCCTGACGACGTAAACCGCATCGACGTCACGAAAGCCGTGAGCGGCAGCACCACGTTCCCCGTCACGCCCGTGAACGAGCAGTTTGCCGCGGCCCAATACCAGCAGATGAGCGATGCGGAAAAACTGTCACGGCCTTCCTACCAGCAGATGAAGAGCGGGGTAACGATCGGCGCGGCCGGAGATCCCCAGTCCAGCAAGATGACGCGGCGGCAGATCGCGTATGAAATTACCATCATCGACAAAGAGCCGGTGCGCCCGCTCTTTCTGTTAAAAGCGATCTCCGGGCTGTTCCACAATTTCCTGTCCGGCTCCGCGGTGGCGCGCTCTGCGCTTTCGTACCAGACCAAAACTCAATTCCAGCCTTATGCGGACAAAGTGGCTGTGGGGCCGGAAGGATACACGGTCGCCTCCGTACAGAACAACAAGGCCTTCGATGCCGGTTCAATTTTCTCCAGCGAAGCCATGGCCGTGGATTACATGAAAGCCCATGTAACCGCGGACCCGTCGCTGGCCGGCGCGCTGCACGTCCTGCCCAACCATGAGGTGACCCAACCGTGAGCCAGCAACTCCCGACCTATTCTTTCCTGCCGTGGCTGCGCACGGGCGTCGCCAACAGCATCGCGCAAGCTGATGGAGATGCCGGCGTCAAGGTCCGCGCCACGCTGCCGCTGGACGTTACCGTTACCGCGACACAGCTTGACGGCTCTTCCACCACGCAGGTCGTGCATCGTGACGTGAGCCTTTTTGCTCCGGGAGACATCGTAGGCATTGACTCGCGGGCCATCGTGAAAGTTGATCCACGCAACTGGATCACCAACTTTGAACCCAACTATTTCCCTTACATCGAATTTTACGATGAGGATTTTCCCTGGCGATACGTGCCGGCGATGGCTGATAGCGGCAGGCACCGCCTGCGCCCGTGGATCGCGCTGGTAGTGCTGAAGGAAACCGAGTTTACTGACGGCAAGAACGTTCAGGGACGGCCGCTTCCTTATTTCGACCTGGCCGGCGGCGTGCAGGCTGCCAAGGTGTTTCCGCCCGCTTCAGAGCTATGGGGCTGGGCGCACGTTCACGTGAACGTGGACCTCTCCAGCAACGGTGACGCTTCCATGCCGGGCGTGGTGCAGCGCTATGGGTCCACGATCCAAAGAAATCCTGATCAGGCCTATTCGCGCATTATGTGCCCGCGCCGTCTGGAGCCGGACGTTACGTATCACGCGTTCCTGGTCCCGAGTTTTGAAACCGGGCGGCTCGCAGGCCTGGGACAAACCGTGCCGGACGCAACCGTTGCCACAGCTTCCGCCTGGGACAACAACCAGACCCAATTTCCTTACTATTACCGCTGGCAGTTCAAGAGCGGTGGTTTTGGAGATTTTGAATATCTGGTCAAGCTGCTGAAGCCGCGTCCGGTCGACAAAACCGTCGGCGTGCGGGACATGGACGTGCTTCATCCGGGGTCGAATCTTCCCAGGATTGACGTTCCCGCGGAGCTCAAGGGGGTCCTCAAACTGGGTGGCGCGCTGCGCGTTCCTTTTGACACGCTGCCTCCGCCGGACAAGGCTGAAGTAACTAAATACGATCAGTGGGACAATCCCTTTCCCCATCCATTTGAAGTCGGGATGGCGCGCCTCATCAATCTGGCCGATGATTACGCGCGCAAAGTCCCGTCTGACGTGAATCCTGGCGGCGATCCTGATCCGGTCATCACCTCTCCGCTTTACGGGCGCTGGCATGCGCTTACGAATCGCGTGCTGGAGGCCCCCGATGGCACCACCCTGCCCGATGACCAGAACTGGATACATCGCCTGAACCTTGATCCGCGGTTCCGCGTGGCCGCTGGATTAGGAACTGAGGTCGTACAGGAAAATGACGAGCAATACATGAACGGCGCCTGGCAGCAGATTGGCGAAGTGCTGGAAGCCAACAACCGCATACGCCTGGCGCAAATGGCGCAGGCCGCGGCCGTCTCCTGGCATCTTCGCTCCATCGCATCGCTCTCGCCGGAGCGGGCGTTTGTGCTGACTGCGCCCATGCACCGCCGCGTGATGTCAGAAGGCCTGACCGTGGCGGCCAGGGTAAGCAGCAGCGTGGTGCCGCCGGTGGTGACTTCCGCTCCTTTCCGCAAAATTGTAAGGATGGGCACGCCATTGATGAAGCGGCTTGATCTGCCGGCCGCCACCGTGTCGCAGATCGTTACGCGTATCAATGCCGGCGAGATCCATCCCGCGCCTCCGAAACTGCCGCCGACAGGCGGAATCGGCATCGGCGACGCGGTGAATGCTGTCACGCCAACCAACGAACCGCCCGCCATCAAGGGCCTGCTCGACCGGTATCCATGGTTGCGTTTTCTGCCGCTGCTGCTGCTTCTTCTTATAGCCGTGCTGGTGTTCTTGTTGGCGCCGGTGGCCGCGCTTGCCGTGATGGCCGTGGCGGCCCCGGTGCTGATCTGGCTTTTCGTGCTGCTGTCACGCTGGGCTGCCGCCAACAAGCTCGCAAATTCAATCCAGGAAGATCAGCAAACGCCGGCTTCCGTGAATACTCTGCCCACGGTGCCTAACTTCGTGATCTCCCGCCCCGGCTCCGGCTTCACCGCCTCCACTGGCTCCACGGACAGCCCGGAAGGCGTGCGCTTCAAGACCGCATTGCGCGACGTTTATACCTATACGGCGATCCGGTTTCCGCTGCCGGTGAAGCAGCCTCTGCAATTAACGACTCTGGCCACGGCCACGGTCAACGCGATTCATCCCGACATCACCATTCCGCGGCGCGTGCTCTCCATCATTCTGCTGCCACAATGGCTGATCGGCAATCTGATTGAACAATTCACGCCGGTCATGGCTTACCCGGTATTTAACGTTCCCATGTACAAGCCGCTGGCGGATATGTCCGCCGAGCTGTTTCTGCCTCACATCAACCTGATCCCGCAAAACAGCATGACGCTGATGGAGTCCAACGAGCGCTTCATTGAGGCTTACATGGTGGGGCTGAACCATGAGATGGCGCGTGAACTGCTGTGGCGCGAATATCCCACGGACCAGCGCGGCAGCTATTTCCGCCAGTTCTGGGACGTCAGCCTGATGCTGCCGCAAAGTCCCACGCCGGATGACCGGGAGAAGCTGCGCGACATCCCGGAAATTCACAAATGGTCATTGCATTCGCCGCTGGGCGATCATAACCAGCGCGCCACACACGGGCAGTCGGCGCAGATCGTTCTGGTGATCAGAGGCGAACTGCTCAAGCGGTATCCAACGGCCGTGATTTACGCGCAGAAGTCGCAATGGCACCGCGACAAAAACGACAAGATTGACGTGACTGCCGAGCGCGAGCTGGTGGAGCTTACTCCGGCAGAATCAGACCAGGATCCGCTGCCGCTGGACAAGATCCGCACGCCGCTGTTTGAAGCCAAGGTTGATCCCGACATTTACTTTATCGGATTCGATTTGACTGCCCTGGAGGCGCGCGGCGGGACCAGGGCAACGGACGATCCCGGCTGGTTCTTCGTCATCAAGGAGCGTCCGGGCGAGCCGCGCTTCGGCCTGGACGACGTTCCCGAAGGCGAAACGCCGCGCCTCATCAACTGGAACGATCTTGCCTGGAAGCACATTGATACTGCTCCCGGCAACGTTATTCAGCTCAGCAAAACGCTGCATTTTGATACCTACAACCCGGCGCTTGATCAGGAAGACAAACCCGATCCTGAAGACAATCAGGCGAAGTGGAATCCCAATACGAATGCGGCCGATCTGGCCTACATACTCTACCGCGTGCCGGTGCTGGTGGCTGTGCACGCTTCTCGCATGCTGCCATGACCAACTTTACTGATCTTCGCAAGCAACTGGCCGGAACGCGGACCCAGGCTGAGAGTGCCGCCTCAAAACTGGCTGTCGCACGGGAACAGCTCAGGGACGTGCAGAGCGAAATGGCGTCCCTGCAACGGACCGCCAACGCGCAAACCGGCCTTGACGGCAGGCGCCGCGCACAGCTGACAAAACAGGCGGCCGATCTCAACCGCCAAATTGACGGGCTTAGAGTCGATCTCGGCCGTTTAAAAGCGCAGAATGGCGGCCTTCTGGTTTCGCTCTCGGCCCTGAATCCTGAGCAGCAGATCGAGGAGCTGGACGACCGTCTTCCCATCCTGCTGTTCCCGGTGCGCCTGGAAACACGGGTGCACGGTCCGTCAGCCGTCAATTTTGGGACGAACGTCGCCGGTGCAGCCGCGTCTCCGCAGTTGTGGATACGAGTTTATCCCGACGATTGCCAAATTGATTCCTTCGAGGCGCTGCTCACCAAAACCGAACTCGACAACGCGCGCGAATTCTGGGCAGGCATGTGGCGGGCCGGCGGCGTGGAAGCGCAGGAACGCGGCGCATGGCGGTCATTGGTGGCGGGTTCAGGCTCGGGCCGCGCCGCTTACGTGATTTCGCAATACGCGCCCAACGTCGCTGACAAGCCGTTGAAAATCGATCCCCAGGACGTAGTGCTGGTGATCATTCCCGGCATTGACGTTACGTTATCCGAACAGGCGAATGCCTTTACCTGCTACATGGCGGTGTGGAAGGCCGACGGCAACAAAGTCGACGAAGCCGCGGCCCTGGCAGCGTTGCGTTTAGCCGTCGGCGATGCGCGCGCGGAACAGATACTCGCGCAGTTCGCTCCGGAAGCCAATGGGCAGGATCCGCCCAAGCCCTACACGCGGGCACAGGTGCGGGTGAGTTGCGCGGTGCTGAAACTGCCGCCGCCGCCTCCATCCAAGACCACGGCCTGGACGCAAGGCCCGAAGTCGAGCGCAATGCCTGATCGTTTTGTCGCGCTGCTATACAACGGCGGCGTTGAGGTGAAGCGCGCCATTGGCGGCCCCATCACGGATGCGCTGCCTGTGGGCCCGGACCCGTCTCTGCCTCCGGACCAGCAGATCAGGAAAGACGGCGACGACCTGGTGCTGAATGACGATCTGCTCTGGCTGGCCGATTTCGAGCGCGCCCTCTCCGTGGGCATGGGAATCAAGGTCAACCTGACCGCGGCTGAAGCCAGCCAGGGCTTTGACCGGCTGGTGGTCGTGGGTCTGCGTTTTTCATCGGATGAAAATGACTCCAAAAAGCGTCTGGAAACTTTGATCAGGCATCACTATTGCAGCACACACGGTTTCAGCCTGGTTCCGCAGGGAAGTCCCACCAACAACACCGAATCCGAAAGCACCGGCTACACGTGGGTGGATGATCCTGACGCCTCATACAACGCGGTGTTCAAAAGCAAAGAAGCTTACGCCGAAACTGACGACGTTTTGCAGCGCCGCGACGGCCAGTGGCTCGCCGAAGCGCTGGGGATCGACGACGCTGTTCTTAAAGTGGTTCCCAACGCGGCGGGGCGCGACCAGGGCGAAGCGCGCGCCATGAACGTTGCCCTGTGGCAGGCCACGATGGGCTACATGATGGAAGAGATGATGGCGCCGATCTTCTCTCGCGCTGACGTGGCGGCCACACGCTGGTTCTTTACCCGCTACGTTTCCGGACGCGGCCCTGTCCCCGCCATTCGCATAGGAAAACAGCCCTATGGAATTCTTCCGGTGATGCCGTTCTCGCGTTATCAGTCAGGACGCAACGCGACCGGCGTCTTTCTGAGCGGGACCAGTAGCGGCGGTTATCTGCAACGGCTGCACACCCTGCTCGCGCGCATGGATAAGGATTGGAGGAGCATGGCGACGACGGTGGCCCACGTAGGCCAGGCCGGCGACAAGCACCAGACCTTGCTGGACGTGGTGGGGCTGCATTCGGGATCGGTGGAATATCACCAGAGATACGCGGAAAGTTTTGACCAGTTGTATAACAAGCTGGTCTATGAGCGCGGTGCGCTGTGGGGAACCGTGATCGCGGATTTTCTGCAGGCGCGCAGCAAAGCGCTGCTGGCGGGAGTGGGTGCTGATCCCAATACCTCGGCGCCGATCATGGATAAATTTTTCTATGGCCCCAGCGCTCTCCTGCAAGGCCCCGTGGTGGACGACGTGCCACTTTCCGAAACCAAGCCGGTCCGCCCTTATACTCCGGACAAGAAGAACTACGTTGAGTGGCTGGCCACTTCTTCGCTGGACGTGATTCGCCGCCAGGATTTCGGCGGAAATCCCGAGCCCACCGCGCTGCTCTATCTGCTGCTGCGCCATGCCATGATGCTGGGACACTGGGATACGGCCATCCGCATGCTTGAAAACCGCGCGCTGGTGGATTCATCCGTGGAGCGCCGCGAGCCGGCGTTCATTCACGTGCAATCGGCGGCGGATGCGGGAAAGAGCAAGTTCCAGCACCTGTATTCGCCCCGGCCGGAGATCACGGGAAACGCCACCACCACGCTGGGCGAATACATTCTGTTGCCGTCAGTTTTGCGGAACGCCGTGGAAACCGTGGATTTGCGCGAGATTCTCTCGGCCCTGGATTTTCTGAAAGGCACCTCCACCGCGGCGCTGGAGCGCTTGTTTGCCGAGCATGTGGATTGCTGTTCCTACCGGGTGGATGCCTGGAAGACGGCGCTGACCGCCACGCGGCTCGAAGAAATGCGCGCGCAGAGTGAAAAAGGACCTTCCACCGGCCTTTACCTGGGCGCGTATGCGTGGCTGGAAAATCTGCGTCCGAATCAGCAGCAACTCTCTCCGGTGCAACTTGCTCCGGATTTGGCGGCAACATTCCAGCGTCCGCAGGATGCGCCGCTACAGTACGATCCCGCGAACTCAGGATACGTTCACGCTCCCTCGCTCAACCACGCGGCAGCCGCGGCTATCCTGAAGAATGCGTACAAGGTGAATGCTTCGCCCGCGAATCCCGATGCCATGGCGGTGAACCTGTCATCTGACCGGGTGCGCCGGGCCATGGAAATTCTGGAAGGCATTCGCAATGGACAGACTCTGGCGGCGCTGCTCGGTTATTTCTTTGAGCGTAGCCTGCATGACGATCACGATCTTGCCGAAGTCGACAAATTTATCTATCCGCTGCGCCAGGCCTTTCCCCTGGTGGCGAATAAATTGAAAAGCACCGTGCCGGCCGATCCAACCGACATTACGCTGCTGGAGGCGCGCAACGTCATCGATGGCGAGAGCCTGGCCAGGCAAATACGCAGCAGCGGAAAGAAATCTTATCCGTTCGGAATGCCCAGCGGCCTGGGCCCGGGCCAACTGCCTCCGGTGTCAAATAATAAAGAGCAGCAGGCATTGGACAACGAAGCGGACGCGCTGCTCAATCTTTATGACGCGCTCGGCGACCTGGTGATGGCGGAGAGCGTCTATCAGGTGGTGCAGGGCAATTTTGACCGCGCCGCGGCCAATACCACTGCATACAGCAAGGGCAACCATCCTCCGCAAGTGGAGGTAGTAAACACGCCGCGCAACGGCATTTCACTCACGCATCGCGTGGCGCTCCACCTGGACCCCGCGGCTGATCCGAACGTATCTCCCAGCTCCGTTCCCATGACGCCGCGCGCCACGGCTGAGGCCCCGTTGAATCTCTGGCTCTCTGAGCGGCTTCCGGACCCGGCCAACGTTGTGGCGCGTGTTACCTACACGACGCCCGTGCTGGCCGCGCCCAGGACGGTTACTTTTTCGCAAAAGGACCTTGGCCTGCAGCCGATGGACCTTCTTTATCTCGCCGGCCTTGATCTCGACCAGGCGCAGTCAGAGCTGGATGACCGCATCGTACAAGTGGTCCGTTATGGAGCGGACGCTCATCCTGACGTGGCTGTCACCATCGAGTACACGCAGCCGGTTGCGGGCAAGATTACTTTCATGGAGCTGGCTCCGCTGGTGCGCAGCTTGCGCGGGCTGGCGCTGAAGAGCCGGCCATTATCTCCGGCTGACATGGCCATGCCGCTGGAAAACCAAACAGACGACAATTCCGTGTGGGACGATGCCGAACTGAACGGCCGGCTGCAGCAGACCATCTCCACCCTCACGACTCTGCGTGACGGCCTGGTGGCGCTTGAAGCGGATGCATCTGACCTGGATGTTTATGCGCGCAAAGTATCTGACGCCTTTCTTCAAGCCGCGCTTTACGGAGTGCCACAAACCGGCACAGGTCACGTTCACTCTGACGTTCGCGCGATCTACGATGCCATCGCAAAAAAACTCCATGAATTTTCTGTGCGCTGGACCGGCAAGAACTCGGACTATGCCACGCTCATGGCAACCTGGCCGACGCTCACCAACGATGTTGACCGGCTGGTCATGCTGCAAAAAGCGGAAGGGCTGATTGCCTCAAGTACCACTGCGCCTCTGCCTGCCGATCCAAACGTTTACAAGAACTCCGTAGAGGCAACCAAGCTGCAATTTGACGGCCGCCTGGGCCAGATCAACAACCTGCTCAGGTTTGGCGGGAACAAGCTGGTGGATTTCGCCGCCGCCGCCGATGCGCTACGGCCTGCGCTGGCGGAGCATGACGCCGTGCCTCTCGACATCGCGGACCAGAAAGCCGCCATACCCAACCTTCGAGACACGCTGGCGGCGAAAGTCAAGGCCCTGGCGGACGACGTGAGCAACAGAATCCAGACGACGCAATCCGCCATGACCGCTGCCGCGACCATGTCCCCGGCAAACCGTGTTCAGGCGTTGCGCACCGCGGCCCGCACCATTCTGGGCGATGAAATGCAAATCGTGCCCCGCTTCAGGCTGGGTGACGGCAACGGGCTGGAGTTCAGCAACTGCTTCACTTCGGCGCCGGCTCTGCTGACCGATCTGAAAGCCGCCGGCCGCCGTTTCCCGGTTGACGATTGGCTTTACGGACTGGCCCGCGTTCGGGAAAAGATGAACGCCTGGGAAAACGTCTCAGTGCTGAGCGAAATTTTTGGAGCGAACCTGCTCGGCCTGAAAGCAGTGCAGCTTCCGTTCAAGCCAGACGATCGCTGGCTGGGCCTGGAATTCGATCCCACGAAAGCCGGCGTTAGTAACCGGCTTTTGTACACGGCTTATTTTTCCGTTGCGTTCAATCGCGCAGCCGCGCAATGCGGCTTGCTGCTGGACGAATGGCCTGAGCTGGTGCCAGGAATGGAGGTCACCTCCGGAGTCACGTTCCATTTCGATCGTCCGAGTTCGCAGCCGCCACAGGCCATGCTGCTGGCCGTTCCGGCAGTGCTGAAGGGCCGCTGGTCATGGAGCGACCTGGTGGACAGCATCAATGAAACGCTGGATGCGGCCCGGTCGCGCGGAGTGGAGCCTTCTCAGATCGATGCTTCACCGTATGCGCAGTTTCTGCCTGCAACGCTGATGGCCGTGACTCTGTACCAGATAAACATCGCGACCAACCTGGCGATCAATAACCGCATTTACGAAAAGATTGGGAGCTGACCGATGGACGTGAAGTACGTTGTCCCTGACATGAAGCTGGCGCTGCGGGAGCAGTTGTTTCCCACCATCACGGTATGGAACCGGCTGGAAGGAAGGCCGCGCCGCGCTGATTTTGACCGCGCGCTGAAAGCCGAGGTCCGTGATCCACTCTGGATGCTGACCAAGCAGTGGCAACTCGGGGAGTTCAAGGCGGACGATGCTGGCTCGCCGGTGCTTGCCAAGGTCAAGATGCGCGCTACGCCGGTGACAAAGTACCAGCCTGCCGGCGGGCCCACTGAGCCATTTGAATCGAACGTCCCGCTGGAAACCAAAGCGGAGCAGCGCACGGTGCACTGGGCATGGAACGGGCAAAAGATGCGCTTTGATCTGCGGGCGCAACTGGGCAGGCAGTGGCGAAACATGGTCAATGATGCCGGACTGCAGGCGTATGCTTCGCAGTACCTCACGCTTTATCCGATTACTCTGCCTGCGCAGGATGAAACCACGGACTTCGTCTACGCGCATCGCCAGGCATGGCAGCAATATGCGGCGCTGGCGGGCCGCTGCATCGATGGCGGAGATCTCCATCTTTTCCTGAGCGCCGATCCAACCAACCGCGCATCTGAGGGAATCACGCTGGCGCTCCCTGCCGACAAAGCAAAGCTGGATACGCTGGGCGATGAATTTGAGCACTGGTTTGCCGCGCTCTACTATCAGCCGGACCACGAAGATGCGTGGAAGCCTCCTTACCTGGAATACCAGTTTGCCTGCTCCGCTCCGCTGCAAGGCAAGGAGCGCGTGCTGGCAGCAGAGCAATATGCGCAAGGCCATCTGGATTGGTACTCCTTTGACTATGCGCCTGGCACCCTGGGCGGGGCGCTTGATCCGGGTGAACAGTTGAACGTGAGCTCGTTCCTGCCCACGCCCATCAGCTTTCAGGGCATGCCTGATCCGCGCTGGTGGGCGCTGGAAGATCGCAAAACCGATTTCGGGTCGGTGAAACCTTCCACCACGGACCTGGCGCAATTACTTCTGATGGAATTCGCCCTGGTCTATGCGAACGATTGGTTCCTGGTGCCTTTCCGTCTGCCCGCGGGCACGCTGGCACGCATTGATGGCATGACGGTGACTAATACTTTCGGGGAGCGATTCTGGATCGTCGCGGCGGGCACCGGAACCGAGGACAACTGGCATCGCTGGGCGATGTTCCAGATCAATTCTGAAGGCCTCTCAGAGCGCCAGGCGGATACAAGCTTGTTCATACCGCCTGCCGTCGCCAAAACCATGGACGGCGATCCGGAGGAAGAGGTAGAGCTGGCGCGGGATGAGGTGGCAAACATGGTTTGGGCCGTGGAAAAAATCATCCCGTCATTGACCGGCAAAGGGCGTTCCGGAAAAGACGAAGGCAATGAAACCTTGCAGTATCATGAGCGGCTGGTTGCCGCCGGCGGAGGAGCGCCGCCTCCCTTCCAGGCAGGCATCGCCTACCTGGCGATGACCAGCGTTCCGGAACATTTCATTCCATTCGTTCCGGTGCACGTTCCCAACTCGGTGAGAGAGATCCAGCTCCAGCGCAGCCGCATGCTCCGGATCATCGAGGGGGATACGCTGCCGCCGGAAAAAATCCCGCCCCGCACCACGCTCATCCGCCAGGGACTGGATGAGACGGTGAAGCAGCCTTATTTCCTGCATGAAGAAGAGGTGCCGCGCGCGGGCATCATCGTCGATCAGTCCTTCCGGCGGACGCGCTGGACCAAAGGCGAAGCTTACGTGTGGCTTGGTGTGCAAAAGCAGACCGGACGAGGAGAACGTTCGAGCGGCCTGGCGTTCGATAAAATCGTAAGCGCCAAGACGACTGGCGCGTGAATCTGCAGTTATCCACCGGTTGCTTCGATTTTCCGAACCGCCTCCGCTCACAAGTCGATGAAAGACGACCGTGTGAATGGCTTGGAAATAACCACGGAGTTAATTTTGGCTCTGACCAGACTTTCTCGTAGAGTTCTGCCCGATTGTATTGTGCCGGCAGCGGAGAGCAGTTTTGGCAGTTCCACGAGGGGCGGTATGCGCTTTTACTTCTTCTTGTCTCAGGAACGGCCCACCTTCCTGTTCGGCAAAGCGCAGCGCGACCGTGCCATTCGCTTATTCCGAAAGATTCAAGGGGAAAACTTTTAAGGCGTGGGTCGCTGGTTCGAATCCAGTGATATTTCACCTCACTGTTCTTCAATAGTTCATTGCTTCAAGATCCAGGCCCATTTCCACCTCGTGAATCGGTTGGCGTCTTT
>Ga0153915_10003583_pt1 | contig 14252 bp, 15 predicted proteins | sample Opewatmetagenome_2_FD_107003 | JGI IMG/M metagenome (GOLD analysis project Ga0153915, IMG submission 107003) | Freshwater wetland microbial communities from Ohio, USA - Open water 3 Core 3 Depth 3 metaG | ecosystem: Environmental > Aquatic > Freshwater > Wetlands | place: USA: Ohio, Lake Erie... | reverse complement strand
ACTAGCAGCAACAGCGCGTTCTATTCTATCCTCGCGTTCCCTCCTATTTTTTGCCATTCTCTTAACTACAAGATAATTAGCCAAATAGAAGGTTGGCAGCAATAGGACACAGATCAGAAAGATCTGCCACATTTCCATGTTAAATGCTTGACCTGCATAATATAAGAAGCATCACCTGAAACGTGCAAGTAGTCGAGAGTAGAATTCTTTCTCTTTTCCCAAAGTGGTACGTGCTGGTTTGTCAAGTATCAATTCTGGCGTGCTTCGCGCCAGAAAGTCATACCTGGGGCTCCTTTGCACTATGAGGTTATTTTCCTCATCCAATCCTTCTGTCTCAATACCGTCCACTCTTACTTGCGTTTCAGCAAATCTCTTGACATCCTCAGCCAAATGGCTGACAAAAACAGCCACTGATCCCAAGCGATTTAACTCATCCAACATGCAAGCTATTATCCTCGCCGACGCACCAGGCTCGGTAATGGCCTCGAGCTCGTCCGCCAGCACAAGCTTTCGCTCGTCATTCTCCATCTTAGCGAATTTTCGCATGGCGGTCTCAAAGGCTCCAGTGCTCAGAGTGCCTCGGCTTTTGCTGAAGTAATATACCTCCTGGAATATGCCAAGATAGCACTGCTTGGCTGGCACTGGAAGTCCCATGTGCCCGAGAATGGTAATCTGAGCTATCAAGTCTAAGAGTGAAGTCTTTCCCCCAGAATTCACGCCGCTTAGGATTACCACCCGTTCATGAAATTCGTTCAATCCTGTGTTGCCGAGAGAGTAGTTAACTGGTTCGGCGCCTTCGATGAAGAGATTTAATCCATCATTGAAGCCTATGCATGAGTCTTCTACGATTTCTGGCAGAACCAGCCCTTCTGCCAGAGAAAATTTACCGAGGGCATAGGCAAAATCGAATTCTTGGATTAGATTTACAATCTTTTGAATGGACTCTTTCTTATCAGCCAATATCTTGGCCATTTCTCTATTTGCCATCAGTCTTCTAGTTTCAAGTCGGCTACGTAGCTCCTGCTCGAATCCCATTAATGCTGATCTGTTTAATTCCAAAGGAAATTGTATCTCGCTAGATAATATTTCGTCCAGCCATATTATGTCAGGTCCTATCAATTCCAGGCAAGAGGACGCTCTGGACTTTGCCTCCTTCAATACGCCTTGAAATATGCCACACAACTGGATTTCAAATAATTCCTTTATGCCTTCATGACAACGCAAAGCCTGAAGGAGATCGGTGCCTCCCAAGGTTACCGTACTGGCCTCGATTCTCTTTCTTAACTCAGAGTTGGCCCAGGAGGCGGAATCTTCAATACATTCAGTCAGCATAGTAAGCTGGCGGGCCCATTTATTTGACTTCTCGTCATTATTCATTTTGAGTCTATTCATTAGATTTTGCATATCTACTAAGCCATCAAAGCAGTTTATTCTATTAATGACTAGGATAGTGGCCGCCTCAATTGCCGATAAGATAGTGACTAGATTGTCTTTGTAGTATTGCAGGATCATTTCGGGCGCAAGGTACCAATCATCTAGACTTGCAGCTTGTTCGACCCGAGATGAGCATTCGAGGTCGCCAACTAGGCAGATATGGCCATAACCCCTAGCTAAGTCCGTTAGCTCCTCAGGGCTCTCAGCTATATGAATGTCTATCAGCCTATCTAATCCGCGTGCTTTGAGCTGCCCAAAAATTTCAGGATCCCTAACGACTATGGCTCGCTCTCTTATTCGTGGCCGGGACCCTTCACGCATTGGTTTTATGCTATTCATAAGCTCATCAATGCCGCTACCTTCCAATTTTTGGGCATTGGCTATCGAGGTCTCGGCTAATTTTCTGTTCTCATCAATCAGTTCTCTTGAAGAAGATGGAAATAGGGTAGCTATCTTAAATCGGGCGTATTCGGTGTGGGCATAGCCTTCCATTTTAGAGATAATCATCTGATAGATTCTATCAACTTCCTCCGTAGCAAGAAAATCGCCAGGCTTTGTGTTATGCTTAAATCCTTGGGCCCATTTGGCCAGTGACAGAGCTTGCTTTATGCTCAAGATCTCGCAAAGAGCGGTTATATCTCCATCAAGAATAATATTCAACGCTTTTTCTTCACTCCCATATCGCTCTACAAGCTTGTCGCGCATGCGGGAGCCCACTCCAGGTATATCCACCAGCTTCAATCGTAAACCATATGACCATGAATATAATATAGCTGTTGCGGCGCGAGGAATTAATATCATGTCAGATCGGAAGTTAGCATGTGCTACTACACGAGATCTTGGGCTTGGACGAGAAGCAGAATTTATTCCTTGCAGAGGAATGCTTCGAAGACCTGATAACTCTGCCCGTTACCTCAGAACTTCTTGATTCCGGACTTAATATAACTGGATGCATTGAAATCGACGGTTTGGGTACGGCTTTTCATATATCTCACCCGACAGATTTCTGGCTACTCCTGACAGAAAAGTACTCGCAGGAATCGGTTTTGAGCGACTTCCTTCAATCGGAGCATCCACAGGTTTCCAAATGGGTGAAGTCCTCAGAAGAGCATTTTCTTCATGCAGTGATCGAATACTATGCGATCTCCATTTCTCGAGAGCTCCTCTGCGAGAACTGCGACATCAAGGGAGAGATAATTTACGCAGAAGATAGAATAAATCGGCTTCAAGCCCTTCTAAAGCCCTTGATTCCTATGGGCGTGGCCATCCTGGAAATATGCTGTGGCAACGGAATGGCTACTCAAGCCTTACTGAGACTGGGGCATAAGCCTTGGTGCCTGGATCACGATCGTTGTGATGTCTGCCAGGCCATAAAGTGCAATTACCTTGATCCCGGCAGGAGTTTAGTCCTAGAGGCAAGGCTGTTGAATAAATTTTTTTCGAAGGGTTCTTTCGACGTTGTTTTGGGTTTCATGGTGGGATTGATTGATCAAACCAATTGGCTTGCCTGGCGAGATATTCTTCTGACGTCATCTCGTCTGTCAAGGCAAATGGTGCTATATACTGTCTATACTCAGAGAGAAGCTGAGCTCATCGAAAAGGCCCTGAGTCAAGAAGGTTGGATGGGCAAGGTAATCGACAATCGAGATGCAAAGGGAATTTATGATCAATGGGTATATCTAGGCGCCATAAGGGACGAAAAGGTTATTAGTACCTCGGAACGGGATCTGAGACGGTGAGAAACATGGCCGATTTCAAGAAGCGAGATGCAGAGAGAAAGGGTGGCAAGAAACAAGAAATCCTCAGCAAGAAGCTAATCGAAGAGAACCTGGATGACTTGAGGGGTAGCGGCAAAGAGGAAAAGTGAAAATTTTTGTCTAAATGAAATCAAACAAGTTAATTTTGAACATGAACGATGTATTGGGCGGGGGCCGGACATATGAAGATCTCCTCAGGAATATCGGCATCAACCCAGAGACTGTTGTAGTGCTCAAGGATGGAGGTCCAGTCCCCTTTGATGACCAAATTCAGAAAGGAGAGATAATGATCATCCGCGTGGTATCCTCAGGATGAAGGTGTCTCTGCGCTCAAGTCTCTGCTTAGTTCCTTTAGCTTCTCTATACTCTCCATTGTCTTGGCTGACTCGCGCTTCTTCTCCTCCTCGAAGTGCTTAATGATTTCCTCAAGCGATATTGTCAATCTATAGACCTTCATGGGCCTGCCTTTACCATCTTTCTTGATCTCTCGTTCATCCACCCAGTTATTATTCCGGAGTGTGCGCATAGCTATACTTACTTCAGGTTGCCTGAGATTAGAGCCAATTTCTATCTCTCTGGAAGTGGCTTCTTCTACATTGGCTAGGTACGTTATCATGCTGGCAACATTCCTTGGAATTCCTAGTTCCCTAAGCACCTCGACGAACTCCCTGTCAGTGTCATCCAAAACCTTAACGGAGAATTGTCTCATAATAGCTCCATTCTATTTTTTTATATAACAAATACTTTATGATATAAATAGTTTATTTCGTCTTGCCGTATTTTTGTTATGTCAAAGATAATCAATGATTAAAGATATATATATATAAAAAACAGAATCGTTAATGAATCAGTATTGTAAAGATTTTGTATCAATTATTAGCGGAGACAAATCGCACCTCCTTATTTTCCTATTACCCATTCTGTATGCTCTATTTACATGTTCATAAGAAGACTCTGCAAAAGAAAGTCTGAAGATAATCCCAGCTTTCACATACCACGTCATACGGCCAATGCCCATCTAGCAAGATGACCATGAAACCATGTTAATTTCTGCTAGTTTCTTGGCTAAAGTGCAGAATTTTCCCAACTTGCGAGTTTATAAAGAAAACTATTAGTCTATTATGATACCAAGAATTTAAAAATATTTAAAGACGGTCGGGGCAGATAACCTCTTGGAACAGAAATGAGAAAATAGATATATCAGCTCCTTCATGCCCACGGCCATGGTAATGAAGCTTGACCCCTGGGGCACAGTTCAAGTGGACGATTATTCAAAGCTATTCGATGAGTTCGGGATTTCGAGCTTCGACCAGATACTGCATCAAATCGATTATCCTCATCGGTATATGAAACGTAAAATAATTTTTGGCCATCGCAACTATGGTTCCATTTTGAAGGCTATGAAGCAGCATAGGCCTTTTGCAGTTATGAGCGGCTTCATGCCTTCAGGAAGGGCTCATTTTGGTCATATGATGGTCATGAATGAGATAATCTGGCACCAGCAACAGGGTGGGGATGCTTTTGTAGCTATTGCCAATTTGGAGGCTCATGCAGTGAGGGGGATAAGCTGGAATCAATGCAAGGATCTGGGTATAAATGAGTACATCTTGAGTCTAATAGCTCTTGGTTTCCAGCCGAAAGGGCATATTTACTTTCAATCTGAAAATTATTTGATGAGGGACTTGGCTTTTGAGCTAGCAATAGAGGCCAACTTTTCTGAAATAAGCGCAATTTATGGTTTCTCCGGCGAAACGCATCTAGCTCATATGGAAAGTGTCATGGCCCAGAGCGGAGACATAATGCATCCTCAGCTTCCCGAATACGGGGGGCCTAAGCCTGTTGTCGTTCCAGTGGGTTCCGATCAGGATGCACATATTCGGCTTACTAGGGATCTAGCCTACCGGATGAGGAAATTCCGAGTAGAGCACAGAGACGGTTACGTTAGCATCCGAGGAAAGGCGGCGGAGTCCAGGCTGATTGAAGCGGCAATGAGTAGGTTAAAACAGGCTGGCTACGATAATATCAAGCGCTATGAGGAACACATAGACGTTCTCGAGACTTCCGATTTGGCAGATATCGACGAGCTGATCCGCGAGGTTGAGGTTAAACAGGGAGAGTACGGATTCATCCCTCCTGCCTCCATCTACCATAGGTTCATAACTGGTCTTAGCGGCGGAAAAATGTCTTCTTCCAAACCCGAAAGCTATGTCGGCCTCACTGAGGACCCAAAGGAGGCAGCCAATAAAATAATGAAGGCAATCACAGGAGGCCGCCAGAGCTTAGTGGAGCAAAAGAAGCTCGGTGGCGAGCCGAATAAATGCTCTATCTACGAATTCTTGTTGTTCCACCTTTCCGAGGATGACCAAGAGATGACCGAGCTCTATGAGGATTGTCGCAGCGGTAAACGCATGTGCGGTAGCTGCAAGAAGGATGTAGCGGAGCGAATCCAGAGGTTTCTGACTGAGCATCAAAGAGCTCGCGAAGATGCAAAAGAAAGACTTCCAGAATTCGGCATCAAAGGCTAGGCTCTCGAAGATATCTTTCTCCTTGATAATGTTCTTCATCTTCAAGCATTACATTTCGTTTTCTCAAGTACTCTTATTTCCTCAATTCTCGTTTCAGGATAATTTCCCGTTTCATCTTTTTCTAGATACTTGACCATGTCCCAAATGTTGAGAAGGGAAGCGGCTACACCAGTGAGGGCCTCCATCTCAACTCCTGTTTTGCCTATCGAAGAAACGGAAACTCTCGTTTTTATTGTATTGATCTCAAACTCAAAATCCACATCGATATGTGTAATTGATATTGGGTGACACATGGTTATAAGGCGAGGGGTCTCCTTTACAGCAAGCACCGCAGCAATCTTTGCAGTCGTTAGGACATCCCCTTTCTTCACTTGGTCCTTCCTTATGGCCTCTATTGTAGAATTTCGCAGTCTGATGAGGCCAGTAGCTACGGCGAACCTTTGCACTTCTGGTTTCTTAGTTATATCTATCAACCCTTTCATATGGGCCTCAATCCAGCCACATAGCATCGGGAATCTTCTCAATCAAGTCCGTAGCTGCCATTCCATAATCTTTATCCGCATAAACAAAATCGCCTGCTCTTCCATTGACGAAAGCGGATGCCACTGCAGCCCTAAGCGCCGAAGTCCTAGAGTAGAAAGCTGCCGTTACTCCGGCCAGAACATCTCCTGTCCCTCCTACAGTCATTCCAGGATTGCCTGTCGTATTCCCTCTTACAATCTCGCCATCTGTTATCAGATCCACGCGGCCTTTTAGAAGGATAACTAGCTCCTTCTCTTTCGCATAGCGCTTTAAAGGATCGATTCGTTCCTCATAGTGGGAATCGTTGATTTCTGGGAGAGAGATTCTGCTTAATCTTTTGAATTCTCCGGCGTGAGGAGTAATTATTCCTTTAAGGGGCAGGCCAGGCAGAAGCGCATCAGCATCAATCACCGTTTTATCACAGAGTGGCAAAATCTGAGACAGAGCCGTCTTGGTTTCTGGATCGCGGCCTAGACCCATGCCTATGACAACCACATCATGTCTGGGAATGAGATCTTTCAGGACATCTAGATCATTGGGATTGAGATGGTCACCTTTTAATTCTCTAACTATTAGATTGGGAGAGAAACTGGCTATTGTATCAGAGGCGCTTTTGGGTGTAGCTACTGTGGCTATGTCGGCCCCCGCACGAAGGGCTGCCATAGCTGTGAGAGCGGGCGCACCGGTGTAAGGTCCGCCTCCGATAACTAGGATTCGGCCATTATCGCCCTTATGTGCATCCTTGGAACGCTTTCCTATGAGCCATAGGTCTCCCGGCCCTACAAGAAATTCCGCTTCTGCAGGAATGCCAATATCTAAAACCTTGACCTCTCCTGGTAAGCCAAGTTTTGGTCGATGGAATGTGACTGTAAGCATTGGCTGAACTACCTTGTTTGTGCCTAAGCCGCTAGGAACATCAACGGATATTATCGGTTTGCGGCATGAATTGATGGCATCAATAGCCTGAGATTCTAGGCCTTTAATCGGTCCTCGGACTCCCGTGCCAAAAATGGCATCTACAATGAGATCGTGCTCTTTGAGAGGTAAATCTCCCGCGTCCTTTACCTCAACAAGGCTAAAATTGAGCCGTTCCAAAATATCCCAATTTCGCTTTGCCTCTTCAGTAGAAATATCAACAGATCTGCCAAGAAGGTAAATGTCAACCTCAAAGCCATTCAGATGGCGTGCGGCCACGAAAGCATCGCCTCCATTATTTCCCCTTCCGGCGACTACGGCTATTTTCCCCCCGCGAGATCTTGCTCTTACTTCTCTGGCCAGTGCAGCTCCCGCACTCTCCATTAGCTGCAAAGGAAGAATGCCGAAGTACATGCAATTGACATCGATAGCATGCATCTCTTCTGATGAAATAGAATTCATATGGCTATCTTTGCTATGCAGAAATGATAAAGTTTGTCGGTTGCTGGATTATCAAAAAATTATAAAAATTAAATACAAATCGATCATCAAGCAACGTCTAGTATCGCATTTCACCATGAAATTTTCTTTCGATAATGGTTTCTCAAGAGGATAGCCATCATATTAGTGCCTAAGACCAGAGCGATTAGCACGAGGGCCGTGCCCCAGGCCTTTGTCCATACGTCCCAAGCTCCCAGGAAGTATATCAGGTTCAGAAGATGGTAGTCCAGGTTGTTGACTGGTTGGAAGACATTGGGAATAATACCATACATCATCTGCATTGGCGTTGCTGTAAAAGTTACGGCTGTCCACATAATCGGTGCCGTTTCACCGGACGCCTTGGCTACACCCATTATCAGTCCAGTAAGGATTCCTGGCATAGCAGAAGGGATTACAACCTCGCTTATTGTTTGCCATTTTGTGGCTCCAAGGGCCATGCTCCCCTCTCGAAGAGAGTTAGGCACGCTCTTTAGGGCTTCCTGGCTGGTCAGGATTATCGTTGGAATATTTATAAGACCCAGAATTATGGATCCCGACAGAAGGCTTATTCCAAAGTGAGTTACAAGGAAAGCAAGTCCGAATAAACCGAATACGACAGAAGGCACACCATTAAGGGAGCTGACGGCTATAGTTATTATCCGTTTCACACGATAGCTCTTGGCGTATTCATTGAGAAATATGGCAGCTCCAACACCTAAAGGTGAAGATATGACCATTGCTCCCAATACCATCCAGATGGTTCCTACAATGACTGTGCTTATTCCACCGGATTGTCCTAGCCTCCTGTGTGGAGTGGTCAAAAACTCCCAATTAATTGCCCATATCCCTTCGTATATTATCACGAAAAGAATTCCGCCTAGAATAAGAAGTGCAAAGACGGCTGTTAGCCTTATGGCCGTAAATACCATCACTTCCTGTCCTTTAGCGCTAAAATTGTAAAGGATATTTATCGAATCCTTGAATCCTAGAATTCCGGCCACAAGGATTAGCGTAGATAGAATTATGTCATAATCGAACGAAGCGCCCAGCCCAAAAGGTTTGCGGATTATGGAGTCGGGATTCAGCAGGCCAATAAAGATCATTAGAAAGACAGCCAAATCGAAGACAATATCGATAGCTAGCCAGGGTAGTTTATCTAATGGCATATTCCTGTAAATGAAGGCAGAAAGGGAAATCGAACCGATCATTATGATGAGGCAGGTTTGCCAAATAGTAGCAATATTATTCAGTGTTGGATGAAGGATTAACGAAATTATAGAGGAGACAAACATGAAGGCTGCAGTGGCGAGAGATAGAACAGAAAGAACCTTTGTCTTCATTCAATATCCCCCGAACTTTCTTCTGATCCTAGCCCTAGTTAGATCAGCTATTATGTTGAGTATTGATACTACAATAAGAAGGATGAAACCCACCGCAAAAAGAACGTGGTAGTGCAGAGATCCATGGGCAGCCTCACCCATTTCTCCTGCAATTACTGATGTAAATGTAGCACCTTGAGCGAAAATGTTGAAAATAGGCGAGGGTAATCGGGCCACATTGCCTACAACCAATAGGACGGCCATAGTCTCTCCTATTATACTTCCAATATTGAGAATAATAGCTGCGGTGATGCCCGAGGACGCGGCGGGTATAGTGACATACCTTATGGTTTGCCATCTGCTTGCGCCTAGAGCTAGAGAACCTTCTTTGAACTCGCTGGGCACCGCTCTCAAGGCGTCTTCGCTTATGGTGGTAATATAAGGCAAGAACATTATGCCTAACAGTATCGAACCAGCCAAGATCGACCTACCTGTTAGCATATAATAACTATCTTGAAGATATGATACTAAAAATATTATTCCTAAAAAGCCATAAACTATAGAAGGCACTCCAGCCAACAGCTCAATAGCTGGCTTCAATAGGGCTCTACTACGGGGTCCGGCTAATTCAGCCAAAAAAATGGCCAGAGGAACTCCTACGCCTATATTTATAATTAGAGCCAGGATTGTCACGATGAAGGCTGCCAGTATCAGAGGAAGCATTCCATAGATGTCTCCAACAGGATGCCATTTCTGGCCAAATAAGAGATTAAAAATACCAATAGTTGCAAAGGCTCTCAAACTCTCATGGATCATGTAATAGAAGATTAGGATCATAACGACAATAGAAGTGATTGCGGAGAGGAAAAGAAGGGTCTCCACAAAATGTTCCTTATATCTCCTTCGCAGACCTGTCTTGGATAGACCCATACAACTGGGGCACACTTCCATCCTAAGTTAAAGGCCTTGCCTATATTATGTATATAGATCTAGATCTGTATACATTTTGTATATAGATCATAATTGAAAAAAAGCTTATTGATCAGAGACGGCTTAGGATCTCATCGCGCTCATAACGTATCTTGATTATGCGGCTCCTGCCACGTGCTCCGGCGCCGCTGAAATCAGTATCTATAAGCCTTACCGCATCAAGCTTGTTCAATATTTCATGGAATCTAGTATACCCAGCATCCGTCTCGGCGTGAAATCTGCTATATAGCTCTCCAGCTCGACAATTCTGTTGCTCAGCTGCAAGTCTTAAAACCTGGAGCTCATCTTCTTTCAATGATTTTAGAGCATAGGTTAAATGTACTAGCCTGGACTTTTCATAGGAACTTTCTACATCCCGGGCAGAGATGCTTCGGGAAGCGCGCCTTTCAGCGGATAGACCAGCCCTCTTGAGCAAGTCAATTCCGACTCTTAAATCCCCAGATTTCTCTGTATAATTCACCACAGTTTCCAAAATTTCGTAGGATATTACTCCAGTATAGAATCCCAGCTGAGTTCTCTTATTCAATATGTCTTTTAATTCTTCTCGTGTGTATAGAGGGAATGTGATCTCTTCTGCCTGAAATACGGAGGCAACGCGTGGGTCGAATACATATTTCAAGCTGGGCTCGCTAAGGATTGCTATGACTCCCATTCTTGCTCCCGGGCAGGTTTCGTATGATCTAAGCAAAGAATAAAGGACCTGATCAATCTCTTTTTCATGAAAGAGATAATTTATATCGTCCAAAGCTACAACTAAAACGACATTCTTCTCGGCAGAATGCTTAGCTACTCGCTCGAATAGGCGCTTGAAAGATATGCCACTAGCTGGCGGAGCATGCCCGAAGATCTTCTTATAGATTTGATAGAAGACTGCATAACGAGTTGAGTCCATCTGACAGTTAACGTGCACAGTAACGACTCTAGAAGAATGGGCCTCGATTTCTTCGAAGAGCTTTAGGATAGCTGTAGTTTTGCCAGTTCCTGGAGGACCGAGGCACAGGGCGTTCACTGGCCTAGCTCCTTGTAGAGCAGGCCGTATGCAGAACCTTAGGCTACTCATCTGAGCCTCCCTGTGCAGGAAATTCTCAGCGAGGTAGTCAAGTTCAAAGAGCTCGCGGTTCTTGAAGAGCGTCTCTTCCCACAGTAGTATATTGGGCTGCACGCCTTTCTCAGGATTCACTGGCTCAATATATTTTCTATCTCCTTCTTCAACATGGCGCTTACCAAAGATCCATCGGCCTTCCCTCTCAACTCTTTCATTACTAATCCCATCAGAGGGGCAATGGACCTTTCGCCGCGCTCTCTTATTAGATCAACTTTGCTGGCTACTATCTCACGTATCACAGCCTCAACTCCAGATGTATCAACGCAAGCCAATCCTGTCTCGATGGCGCCCTCATTGGCGGTTATTTCAGGATGATCGGCCAAGTATCTCAGAAGCTTGGTCAAACCTTCTTTGGCAATTCTGCTCTCAGACACTAGAACAAAGCTGTCTATATAGTGCTGGTCATTTAGATTAGATACAGGAATCCCCTCTCTAGCTAGCTCAATGGGAATCGTCTCCAGTGCCCTCACAACTATGGACGGAGCGACCTTGAATTGAGCCAAAATCTCTTCAAATAGCTGGTAATTGGGTGACCTGGCCATAACCTTAGCCAGCTCAGAGCTAAGTCCGTACTGCCGTTCATAGCGCTCTATTCTTTGGTCGAAAAGTTCGGGCAGTTTGAGTCCTTCCAGCAACTCCTTTGTTATCATAACTGATGGCACATCTGTTTCCGGATACATCCTTGCGGAACCTGGCAGTGGTCTCATATACTCGGAAGCTCCATCGGGCAGGGCGCGCCTAGTTTCTTCAGGAATACCCTTTATAGCTTCTTCGGCGCGTATCAGGACTGCTTGAAGCGCTTTTTCCGCCCTATCTCCGGGGGCACTGACCATAACTATGCAATCACTATCGTCAGCCTTTAGGAAATTGCGCAGAGCGCTGACTTCATCTTTTGTTATCCCATAGGCGGGAAGCTCATCTGTGTGGAATATGCCTCCTACTCCTGCTCGCTTTGCCCTATCTGAAAGCTCCGTTCCTAGCCTACGGCCGGGTTGTATCTCATCACCAACAATGCCGTCGAACTTCCGAAGCAGTCCTGCCAAGACAATACCTCCGCTCATTAATGATTTTCTTATAACTTTGGAGGTCGTAGAGGTGAACAAAGAGGTTACATCTACCCACTCAGTTTCGGCATGAGCTCCTCGACGATTTAGCTCATCCCTCAGTTCTAACAATCGTTCCTGTCTCAGAACTTCCAGCTCTACGATCTTGTCGATGAGGCTGAGATCTTGGACTCCTTTGATCTCTACCCTAGCACCTCCCTTAATGGATACGTTAACATCTTGTCGAATAGTGCCAAGGCCTCGTTTGACGCGTCCTGTGGAGCGCAATATCATACCTAGGTGCTGCGCAACCTCTCTGGCATGAGAAGGTGAGACTATATCGGGCTTAGTGCCTATCTCTATAAGCGGAATACCAAGGCGGTCAAGAGAGTAGACTATTTCATCTCCCCGGTCTTCGATAATCTTGGCGGCCTCTTCCTCCAGGCAGAGTATCCCAATGCCCACTACGCCACAAGGTGTTTCGATATGACCATCGGATCCTACGTAAGCTGTGCGTTGGAAACCAGAGGTATTTGAGCCATCAATGACTGTTTTTCGCATTGTGTGGACTTCGTCTACTATCCTCATGTTTAGAAGTCGCGCTATGGTCAGTGATATCTCCAAAGATTCCGGATTTATTTCCCGCGGAGGCTCCTCATCAGCCTCAATTAGACAGGTGGTGTCATACGCTTTATAAAGGAATCTTCTTGGAACAAGAACTTCTTCTAACGCAGCTCTGTCTATCTCGCCCATTTCGCTTCTAGCCGGCCTAAGATAGCGGAAAAACTCAAAGTTGGAATCATCAACATCTCTAAGTTTTGTGGGGCAGCAACAAAAAAGCTTCGAAGCTGTATCGAGTTGTTGGTGAATCTCGATACCGCATACTAGTCCCAAAGAGCTATAATTTGACTCTTCAGATCTATGAATGGCCATCTCTATCTATCTGAGAGCAAAGGCGGTTTAACCCTTTTGACGGCTTCTCTTATATCCTCAGTCTTGACCGTTTTTCTCTTGGCATGGCTAGCCCATCCTACTGCTTCCCTTGCGACTTCCATTCCATAATTCTCAAGAACCTCTGCAAGCGCATCCCTAGCGCCTTCGCTTACCCTATCAGCTCCTGCCTCGCGGATAAGCCTGCTTACAGGAGCAACAGGAAGTATCGCCATTAATCCTTCACCTCATTAATACGGTATTACAGCCAGAACAGATGCAATATCAAATATTGTGGGCTTTGAACCTTTATTTACGTTTCGTTTTGCCTTAGATCTATATAAATAACTTTCGTGGCCTAAATATTCAAAATATCAAGGTAAAAAACCGTTTACATTTGATATTAGATTCATGAGTCCTCTTATGGTGTCGATTTTAGATCTTTTTAGAAATCAACTTTTATTAGGATTGGAAAGGAAGATATTCAGTTTGGGCTTAAATCTTGCTTCGAGTGAGAGAAAGCATTATTAATTAGCAATCATGAAGAAATCTGACTCGAGGCAATTAAGATGGGTGAATACATCTGCAAAGCGATAATCTACAAGGATCTAGAGGACTTATATGGTCCGTGTGGTTGCGGCATGGATCTTGCTGTTCTTCCTATACTCCTTCCTAAAACATGGTTTTTGGAGGAGAAGCCCATAGAAGTTGAAGATCATGGCTTCGGCACAGGTATCGATTACAGACGTATTTCGGGCATCAACTACAATTGTGTTCTTGATCACAAAGTTGAGGACATTGAATTCTTTGCCAACTTTTCTTGCTGCTGGGATTGTGCTACGTGGGCCGTTGAATCTGGCTACGCAGTTTGGACAGACAAAGAATATCCGATGATCTTGAGATAAGTTCATACTTTTTAATTTTTAGTTTGAATCATGATCAAGAAGAGGGATACCTCTGAAATGCAAAATCTATTCCACAAAAGACTGCCCGAAGTGCGCGCTACTAAAGACGATGCTTACTGGTAAAAGAATCGAGTTCGATAGCATTGATATGTCAACGCCAGAGGCGCTCACAGAGCTCAGGGTGAATGGTGTCTTCGCCCTGTCGGCTCCAGTTCTTCAAGTGGGAGATAATTTCTATACAGTAGATGAGCTTTTTGAGGGAGAGCGGCTTAGGGATCTAGGCGCTTTTGGGATTTCGGGCTAAAATTCCTGGCCCTTCACCCTTTT
>Ga0153915_10003582_pt1 | contig 14254 bp, 10 predicted proteins | sample Opewatmetagenome_2_FD_107003 | JGI IMG/M metagenome (GOLD analysis project Ga0153915, IMG submission 107003) | Freshwater wetland microbial communities from Ohio, USA - Open water 3 Core 3 Depth 3 metaG | ecosystem: Environmental > Aquatic > Freshwater > Wetlands | place: USA: Ohio, Lake Erie... | reverse complement strand
TTTTAAAATAATCAACAATCTGACGGGCTGCTGCCACGCCTGCATTTATATTTGCCTCTTCTGTCTGTGCACCCATTTTTTTAGCAGTAAACAAAAATCTTCCCTGAAATTTTTCCTCAAATACTGCTTTGCAGTCCGGCTCCACATCAGCCAGATACCGGAAATCATCTCTTTCAGCAAATATCCTCAGAAGGCCATCCTCATCAATTATCTCTTTCCTTGCAGTATTTACAAGAACAGCATCTCCCGGCATTCTCTTCAGGAGATCATATCCTATTGATCTTTGAGTTCTGTCGTTTGCAGGCATATGAAGGGAGACATACTGGCAATTTGAATAGAGATCCTCAGGGTTCTTGCAGGCTTTTACTCCGGACGAATGTATCTTATTCTCTCCTACAAAAGGATCATATGCATAAATATCCATTCCGAATCCTTTCGCTATTTCTGCCATATATCTGCTGACATTCCCGAATGCATGCAAGCCGATCGTTTTGCCTCTCAGTTCAGTACCTGATTTCCCGGTGAATCCGTTCCTGGCCTGATAAAGCATCATCTCAAATGCCAGCTCAGCCACAGCATTTGAATTCTGTCCGGGTGTATTCATTGCCACTATCTTATGAGAGGTACAGGCTTCAAGGTCAAGATTATCGTAGCCAGCTCCAGCCCGTACAACGATCCTGAGCTTCGCGGCAGCATCAAGCACCTGTGATGTCACCAGGTCGCTCCTTACAATCAATGCATCGGCATCAGCCACTGCCAGCAGCAGTTCAGATAATTCCTTATAGTTTTCGAGAAGCACAAGCTGAAACCCTGCGGACTCAGTCACCTCACGTATCATCTTAATGGCAGGAGGAGCAAATGGTTTTTCTGTAGCTACAAGAATTTTCATCTCGTAACCTTTAGTTCTTTTTTTCAAATTCTTTCATTACCTCGACAAGTGCCTGAACACTTTCCTTTGGAAGGGCATTGTAGGTGGAAGCTCTGAATCCTCCGACTGAACGGTGTCCGGCGATGCCAACCATTCCCCTTGATTTCGCAAATTCTGCAAAGGGTGCTTCGAGCTCCTTGTATTCATTTGCCATGACGAAACAGATATTCATCAAAGATCTGTCCTCTTCATCCTTTATTGTAGGCACAAACAGTCTGTTCCTTTCTATTTCATCGTACAGTAACTTTGCTTTTTCAATATTCTTCTTCTGTATTGCTCTCACACCTCCCAGATCCTTCAGCCATTTTAATGTCTGCTGGGCGGCAAACACTGCAAATACCGGAGGCGTATTGAACATCGACTCTGACTTTATGTGGGTCCTGTAGTCAAGCATAGTGGGTATAGGACGGGCAACTTTCCCAAGTACATCTTCCCTGATAATGATCAGTGTTACACCAGCAGGAGCCAGGTTCTTCTGTGCACCTGCATAGATAATTGCATACTTTGATACATCGACAGGACGGCTGAAGATATCAGATGACATATCTGCAACCACAGGTATCGCGGCAACAGGGTCCTTTTTCAGCTCGGTACCGAATATTGTATTATTAGAGGTAATATGGAAATAATCAGCATCAGATGGTACGGTATAGTTTTTAGGGATATAGCTGAAGTTCCTGTCTTTTGAAGATGCGACTTCTACAGCTTCACCATAGATTTTTGCTTCTTTAAATGCCTTTGTAGCCCATTCACCTGTAACAAGGTAGGCAGATTTTTTATTCATAAGATTCATCGGCACCATAGCAAACTGAAGGCTTGCGCCACCGCCGAGAAAAATAACCTGATAGCCGGCAGGTATCTCAAGCAATTCCCTGGTAAGAGCTATAGTATCATTCATGCAGGCAATAAATTCCTTGCTGCGGTGTGATATCTCAAGGACCGATAAACCTGAACCGGCAAAATCCTTTATCCCTTCAATACTTTTGTCAATTGTAAACTGAGGAAGAATTGAAGGGCCAGCGTAAAAGTTGTGTTTTTTCATGATTAGATTATAGTTAATGTAAATAATTGCTCTTATTACTGCTTCGCAAAAATATATAAATTAAAAGTTCCTGTTGTTAAATAATTAACAATTAAAATATTGAATTACAGGTTATCAGCTACAAGGGCACCATCCCTGAATACAGGTATCTTTCTGGTAAAATCCATCGTCAGGCAGAAATCAATGCAGTCATCCAGCTTTTTATCCCGTAAACGGGTTCTCTGTGCGACCTTTTCAATATAACCTTTAAGATCTCCCTTCGCAACCGTCCACAGATCCAGAGCAGCATGGGTGGAATCACAGATAGTTAAATACAGGGATGTATCCATCAGTCTTTCAATAATTGCACCAGCGCAAATGGAATCCTCCAGATTAAACCTGTTCTTCCAACCCGCACAGAATAAAACGATATCTCTTTCCTGGCTGATTAACCATGATGTGAGGGCACTGAGGTTCAGAAAGGAACCTATTACGATTTTAAAAGCCGAAGATGCCAGTTTTATGATCCCGGTCCCGTTCGTGGTGCTGTATACGATTGTCCTGCCTTCTACTTTTTCACGTGTAAAATTGAACGGAGAATTGCCAAAATCTGCAAAATCAAGGATAAAACCGTCACGTTCAGCAGCAACAGGGAACCCTTTGCTTTTATAATCCCTTGCTTCATGAATGCCAGCAACAGGAATTACTGACACTGCCCCGTGTTCAAATGCTGTACATATAGCCGATGTGGCACGAAGAATATCTATAATTACCACTACCGAATCAACATGCCGATCCGGTTCATACAATGCAGGGGAAAAGCAGGTTTCGACTTTTCTCATCATTAACTCTCAGGTTTTATTATAAAAAGGCATATTTACAATCTTTGCCCTGAGGTCCTTATTCCTGATCCTGATGAAAATCTCAGTATCAGGTTTCCAGAAGCCTTTTGCAAGATATCCCATTCCAATCCCCTGTTTAAGCATCGGCGACATAGTGCCTGAAGTAACCTCACCGATTATCTTTCCATTTGAGTCCACAATTTCATAATGCTGCCGTGGAATGCCCCTGTCTATCATAACGAATCCTTTAAGTCGTTTGTCAACACCCTCGTTCTTTTGTTTTAACAGAAGTTCCTTATCTATAAAGTCCTTATTATCCGTAAACTTCGTTATCCATGCCAATCCTGCCTCTATTGGCGAAGTCTGATCGTTTATATCATTACCGTAAAGGCAGTATCCCATTTCAAGCCGTAGTGTATCACGGGCACCCAGACCAATTGGTTTAATGTTGTACTCTTTACCTGCTTCAAAAACAGCATTCCAGAGCTTTGGACCATCTTCATTTTTTACGTAGATCTCACATCCCCCGGCACCGGTGTATCCGGTAGTGGAAAATATTACGTTCTTTATTCCCGCAAACGTGATTTCCTTAAAAGTATAATATTCCATATCCGTTACCGGTGTCTCAGTCAACTTCTGCATGGCTTTCAATGCCCCGGGACCCTGTACAGCAAGCTGTGCAATTTCATCTGAAGCATTTACCAGCTCTTTACCTGGCCAAAGACCAAATTTTTCAGCATTTTTCACGCACCAGTTCCAGTCTTTGTCAATATTTGCAGCATTAACGACCAGCAGGTATTTTTCCGGGTTGAACCTGTAAACAAGAAGGTCATCGACAATACCTCCTTTCCCGTTCGGTAAGCATGAATACTGCACTTTACCATCAAAAAGTACAGAAACATCGTTTGATGTAATATACTGGAGAAATTTAATTGCAGACGGACCCGTGATCCAGAATTCTCCCATATGTGAAACATCGAAAACTCCGACACTCTCACGTACGGTAATATGCTCATCATTTATACCCGTAAATTCCACGGGCATGTTGAAACCTGCGAACGGGACCATCCTGGCGCCTGCTTTCAGGTGAAATTCAGTAAAAGCCGTGTTCTTCAATATATCAGATTTTAATCCGGAATTAACTATTTATTCAATTACAAAAGTATCGTTACTGAAAATAATAAGCCCGGTGGTTATCAGAATTCAAGAATTTTGAATTCAACTCTCCTGTTTTTAGCTCTGCCCGCAACTGTAGCATTATCTGCTATCGGCTGGGTTGAACCAAAGCCTTTATAGGTCATCCGCGACTGGTCTATTCCTTTACCGACAAGATAGTCGACAACTGCTTTAGCCCGGTCTCCCGATAACTTGTTATTTAATGCCACACTGCCGGTAATATCAGTATGTCCAGATATTTCGATCTTCATATTCGGCTCATCCTCCATTATGTTCACCAGCCGGTCCAATTCCATATAAGAAGCCGGAGTAAGAATCGATTTACCAGTTTCAAATAAGATATTGTTCAGAACGACTTTCTTGCCGACCTTTACTTTAATAAGCGAAATATCAAGTTTGTAAACTTCATCTTTATAAGTCTCCGGGATATTTATCCGTTTCATATCCGACAGGTATCCGGTTCCCCTGATATCGACCATATACGATTTTTTTGCAGGCAGTTTCAACCTGTAGCTTCCGTCAGCATCAGAGCTTGCGGTTGTGGAGATAACCAGATCCGATGAAAGATCTATCAGGTCTATTTTTGCCATCACCGGAGCCTTTGTTTCAGAGTCTTTAACTGTTCCGGCTACATATAAAACCACTTCTGCAGGAGGCTGCGGCGGAGGTACTACCTCTTTTACAACCACAACTGTATCGTGAATGTAGACAGTATCAGGTTTTGGTGGTGCTGCAGGTACAATAACCGGTTCAGGGGGAAGGATCCTGGCTGCGTAAATATCAAGTCCACCAAGTCCGCCGCTTCGGTTTGAGACAAAATAGAAAGAGCTGTCTTTCGCCGGCGACGGAAAATAGAACAATTCGTCCCAGGAGGTATTTAACTGTTTACCGTAGTTAACCGCTTTACCCCATATACCATTTTGATCTTTAATGGAGTAAAAAATATCAAATCCGCCTATTGAGTTATGACCTCGTGAACTGAACCACAGGGTATCGCCTGTCCCGGAAACCCTCACTGATTCCTCATCAAATGCAGAGTTTATCGAAGGACCGGCATTCTCAGGTTTAGCCCATTTATTCTGACCTGTTTTCCTCGAAAAATAGATGTCTTTCCCGCCGAGGCTGTTTTTCTTCTTATCAGATACGAACCATACCTGATCGCCGGAGGGTGAAAATGTAAATGACGTTTCTGCCCCTGCACTATTGACCTTTAACCCGGCAGATCGAGGCTTTTTCCATTCCCTGTTTTTCCTTTCTGATACTTTTATGTCCCCGCTTTTTTCGTAACCTGTATAAACATACAGCTGATCACCCGTCTTATTCAGGTAGAGCGGGGTTTCACAATATCTGGTATTCAGCTTTCTGCCTGCAGGTACAGCAGGCTCCCAGTTATCATTAACCATCCCGGAAATAAAGATATTTTCATCATATTTTGAGTCGTCATAGAGTGTGCTCTTCCGTGATAATTCACGCCTTGATGCAAAAAATATTGCTTTGCCGTCAGATGAGACAAGCTCAGAATAATCATCAGAATTTGAGTTGATATTGGCACCGGGGTTAGTGAATTCTATCCTGCTGATGGTATCCCTGGCCATGAGCAATGCAGAGTTGCACTCCTCAAGGTATTTTGTTGCATCGGCAATATACTTCACTGGTTTTTTACCTGGTGCATCAAGGTATCCCTTAAGCTTTGCAATAGCTTCATCATAACGTCCGGCATATTGAAGAGCATGTCCGGTGAAAAGAAGAATATCGTCAGGTAACTGATTCCCCATAGTCAGAGCCGTCAGAAGAAATTCGGCTGCTTTCTCCTTGTTGTCCGAAAGAAGGGCAGCTATACCGGTTTTATAATTTAGTTCAGGATTAAGCCTGTTATAAACTGATGCTTTAAGGTACTCTTCAAATGCATACCCGTACCAGATCCCTTTCGCTTTAAAGTAATCATTCCCATTTGAAACGTGTCGCCAGGCTTCATCAAAACCCTGCCTGTCTGTCATAAAATCCTTTTTCCGGATAACAACATCTGTTTGAGAATAAAGGTCTGATAAACAGAGCAGTAAGATCATGATAATTAGTAAACGAGATTTCATAGTATCTGATTTTTCCACTGTTAAATGTACCACTTATTTTCCTTTTCCAAAACAATTGACCTCAGTAGTTAAAAACGTAGTTGTCCGGAAAAAAATATTACTATATTTGTTTTTATTCTTTCCAACCCGAAATATTTTACTTCCAAAGCCTGAAATTATGGATTATAAGTTTATTAACACTGAATATCTCTTATCAGTATCCGGAGGAGACCTGAATATTATAAAAGAGATAGTAAGCATCTTCAGGGAGCAGGTAGTTGAAATGTTTGAAGAGATGAAAAGCCTGCTGGCGGATAATAATTATACATCGCTGGGATTGCTGGCGCACAAGGCAAAGTCCTCTGTGGCAATAATGGGAATGGATGATCTGGCTACAATGCTGAAAACATTTGAATTACAGGCGAAAGACGGGAAGGATGCCAACCTTTACGAATCATATATCGTCAGATTCAGGAAGGAGACGGATGGTGCTGTTAAAGAACTTGATAACTTCATAAATAACAGGGAACAGACCGCTAAATGATCAGGATCGAAAGAAAAGATAAGATTGACATAATTTCATTTACTGTTGATAAAATAAATGCCCTGATAACTGATGAAATCAGGGAAGGTATTGACAGATTATTCAATAATTCATTTTCAAAGGTTATAATTGACCTGAAAGGGGTTGAATATATTGACAGTTCAGGATTCAGCTGTTTTCTTTCAATAATAAGAACCTCTAGGAACAGCTATGGTATTTTAAAGTTTGCCAATCCTGAACCCCGTGTCATGGAATTATTACAAACCCTTCACCTGCACACTGTCTTTGAAATATTTCATGATCTTGATACATGCATAGCCTCGTTCCGGCAATAACTTACTTTTTTCTTCCGGTACTGAAGGTCAGCTGGTCACCTTTCACATCAATCACAATTTCAGCATCTTTCTGCAAATTGCCTGCAATGATCTCCTTTGATAATTCATTAATTATCTCTTTTTGTATCAATCGTCTGACAGGTCTTGCTCCTGACTGGGGATCATAGCCACGTTCACCAAGCCAGTTGATGGCATCATCAGTTATTTTCAACGTCATATTATGATTTCCCAGTACCTTTTCCACCGCCTTCATCTGTATTCTGACTATTTCCTTAATCTGTTCAATATTCAGTGGCCTGAACATTACAATTTCGTCAATTCTGTTAAGGAATTCAGGACGGAGAGATTTTCTGAGAAGCATGAATATATCTTTACGGAGGATTTCTTCCTCCAGGGCAGGCATCCTGTTGTTCCACTTATCCATCCTGTCTCTTATAATATCGGATCCCAGGTTTGATGTCATAATGATTATTACATTCCGGAAGTTAACAGTCCGTCCCTTGTTATCTGTAAGTCTGCCATCATCGAGCACCTGCAAAAGCAGGTTAAACAGGTCAGGATGAGCTTTTTCAATTTCATCAAGAAGCACCACTGAATATGGTTTATGCCGGACAGCTTCCGTGAGCTGACCTCCTTCCTCATAACCTATATATCCTGGTGGGGCACCGATAAGTCTTGATACCGAATGTCTTTCCTGATATTCTGACATATCAATTCGTGTAAGCAGGTTCTCGTTGTTGAAAAGGAATTCAGCAAGAGCCCTGGCAAGTTCAGTTTTACCAACACCTGTTGTGCCGATGAATATAAATGATCCTACCGGCCTTTTCTGGTCCTGCAAACCAGCCCGGGACCTGCGGACAGCATCCGCTACAGCCGAGATAGCCTCATCCTGACCAACGACCCTTTTATGCAGCTCCTCTTCAAGCCGGAGAAGCTTATCCTTCTCACTTTCCATCATCCTGGAGACCGGAATTCCGGTCCATTTCGAGACTATTTCAGCAATGTCTTCCGATCTGACTTCCTCCTGTACAAGGGATCCCTTGCTTCTCTTCTTTTCTATCTGATCCTTCAGGGCGGCAATCTCCTTCTCAAGCTGGATTATCAGGCCATATCTGATCTCAGCAACCTTGCCATAGTCACCAGCCCGTTCCGCCTGTTCTGCCTCAAACCGAAGTGATTCAACAGCTTCTTTTTTTGCCTGGACTTTTTCTATCATTTCTTTTTCCGACTTCCAGGCTGCTTTAAGTTCGTCTCTCCTGGTCTGCATATCAGCCAGTTCCCGTGCAATTTTATTTTCTTTTTCCTTATCACCATCCCTTCTGACTGCTTCCTTTTCAATCTCCAGTCTGGTAATGGATCGTTCGGCTTCATCGATCTCTTCCGGTACAGAGTTCATCTCGAGCCGCAGCCGTGCAGCAGCTTCGTCTATAAGATCAATAGCTTTATCAGGGAGAAACCTGTCTGTTATGTATCTTGTTGACAGATCAACTGCTGCAATTATGGCTTCATCCCTGATAATAACTTTATGGTGTGTCTCGTATTTTTCCCTTATACCCCGAAGAATTGAAATTGTATCGTCCCTGTCGGGTTCATCGATCATAACTACCTGGAATCTGCGTTCAAGAGCTTTATCTTTTTCAAAGTACTTCTGATATTCATTAAGGGTTGTGGCTCCGATAGCCCTCAGCTCACCCCTTGCCAGAGCCGGCTTAAGGATGTTGGCAGCATCCATTGCCCCCTCCGATTTCCCGGCGCCTACAAGAGTATGAATTTCATCAATAAAGAGCACTATTTCGCCATTTGAACTTATCACTTCATTTACAACCGATTTAATCCTTTCCTCAAACTCACCCTTGTATTTCGCACCGGCAATCAGTGCTCCCATATCGAGAGAGTATATCACCTTCGACTTAAGATCCTCTGGCACATCTCCCCTTATGATCCTGTGGGCAATTCCTTCGGCAATTGCAGTTTTTCCTACTCCGGGCTCACCTATCATGAGAGGATTGTTCTTGGTACGCCGTTCCAGAATCTGCAGGATCCGGCGAATCTCATCGTCCCTGCCTATTACGGGATCGAGTTTTCCCGATCTTGCCCTGTCGTTAAGGTTTATGGCATATCTGTTCAGCGAATTGAAAGTATCATCTGATGTCTGGTTTTCAACTGAAGCCCCTTTTCTAAGCTCGGCAATTGCTGCCTTGAGCTCCTTCATCGAAACACCATGGTTCTTCATAATTTGTGATGCCTTGTCATCTGTATCCAGTATGCCCATTATCAGATGTTCGGCTGTCACAAATTTATCTTTCATTTTTGAGGCATGATCATTCGCTTTCCTGATGGCTTCAGAGACTGCGGAAGATAAATATGCATCACCGCCGGAGACTTTCGGATAAGTATCAATCAGCCTGTCAATTTCTCTTAACAATGAAACCTTGTTCACACCCATTTTCCCGAAAAGAAAATCCGTAACACTTTCTGCCTCACTCATTATTCCTTTCAGGACATGGGCACATTCAATTGCCTGCTGACCCCTGGATCCAGCAATATTGAAAGCCTGCTGGACAGATTCCTGTGCCTTCAATGTAAAATTGTTAATATTCATTTCAACATTTTTTAGAATACATATCAAATTTACTGCCGTCACAGAATTAATGAAGTTTCGTTGTCTTTTTGGCATTAACTGGAATAATTCCGATGCCAAACTGGCAATATTTGAATAAAACCGTAATTTGACAGTTACTGCCCGTTAAAAGACTGATTATCTTTAAGACCTGAAAAATTAAGATTATGAGCAAACTGATCTGGAAACCCGGGACCATGATATATCCGCTTCCTGCAGTAATGGTAAGCTGCGGATCGGAGCCTTCTGAATATAACATAATTACTGTATCGTGGACTGGTATAATCTGCACAGAACCAGCTATGTGTTATGTCTCAGTGAGGCCATCACGGCATTCTTATGACATTATCAGGAAAAATGGGGAGTATGTAATAAATCTTACAACAAAATCTCTTGTTTTTGCGGCGGACTGGTGTGGTGTGAAATCAGGTAAGCGGTATAATAAATTCGCAGAAATGAATCTGACCCCGGTTCAGGCGACAAAGATCAGAGCACCTCTTATAAAGGAATCTCCGGTCAATATCGAATGTATTGTAAAAGAAATTAAAGAATTAGGAACCCATGATATGTTTATTTCGGAGATCGTAGCAATTAATGCAGAATCAAAATACTTTGATAAGAGTACCGGCGCTTACAGGCTCAATGATTCAGATCTGATATGTTACTCTCACGGTAAATATTATGAAACGGGGAAGCTGATTGGAAAGTTCGGATTCTCGGTTAAAAAGACTAAAAAGCAAAGGTAACCGTTATATATACTGAAAGTAAATCTGTAAAACTTGATGAAAGGATAATTTTCCTTACTTCATTTTTGTAATTCATAGGAGCGTTTTATGAGTGAGAGGATACTGTTGACCCTGATGCAGTTATTTGCGATTATCGGGAAACCACTCATTGATGATAGTGAGAGAAGGCGTGTTGTTGAGGCTTTTCTCAGACGTCTGCTTAACCAGGAACTGGTAAAAAAGTATCTTTCAAAATACGATGAAGCTTTTGAGGAAGCCAGGATGAGACTGGAGAAGAGGGGTGCTGAAAGGCGTGAAGGGGCAATTGCGATCAGGATCACCAAACTCTGCAAAGACATAAATGAGCAGGGACAGCTTGACCAGGAGCAGAGAATAGTTGTTGTAATACAGGCATTGGAATTCTGCAAATCGGGCGGACATAAAGTCAGCAAGATGGAGCTCGGATTCATAAGTACTCTTGCGGAGGGCCTTAATATTACCAAAGAAGAATATAAACTCATCGAGGCATTTGTTCTGAGTCCGATGGACAATATTCCCGATTCAGAAAATTTCCTGCTTATAAACGGCAACATAGAAACCCACCTTACTGAAACCAAACATATCTGCAAAGAGAATCTCAGGGGGCAGATCTGGGTGCTTCTTGTTCCCTCGGTGAATATGTATTTCGTGAGGTACAAGGGTACCGGCGAGCTTTCAATGAACATTCAGCTGCTGCAGGAAGATAAGGTTTATCCTTTCAGCGAAGGATCCTCCATTAAGGGATACAAGATCAAACCAATCTACTACTGGGATGTTACAATGCAATTCCTAAAGGAGGAATTCCAATCCTCAAGGGTAGTGTACGAAGTGAATAATGTTGAGTACAGGTTTAAGGATGGTAAGGTTGGTATACATCATATGAGCTTCAGGGAGGAATCAGGAAGGCTGGTCGGTATAATGGGTGCCAGCGGTGCCGGGAAATCTACCCTGCTTGGTGTCTTAAACGGTATTAACGACCCTTTCGATGGCGAGGTGCTTATTAACGGGATGAGTATCCACAAGGAGAAAGAAAAAATAAAGGGACTGATTGGATTTGTCTCACAGGATGACCTCCTTATTGAAGAACTGACTGTTTTTCAGAATCTTTACTACAATGCAAAACTATGCTTCGATAACCTGACCGAGAAAGAGATAGCATCAAAGGTTGATAATGTACTTAAGAACCTTGGACTTTATGAGATCCGTAACATGAAGGTCGGTACACCATTGAACAAAGAGATAAGCGGAGGCCAGAGGAAAAGGCTGAACATTTCCCTTGAGCTTATCCGGGAGCCGGCAATAATGTTCCTTGATGAACCCACCTCAGGACTTTCATCACGAGACTCTGAAAACATCCTCGATCTTCTGAAGGACCTGGCACGGAAAGGCAAATTGCTGTTCATCGTTATTCACCAGCCCTCCTCAGAAATATTCAAAATGTTTGACAAGCTGATCATCCTTGACACCGGAGGATATCTTATATACAATGGCAATCCGGTTGAGTCGATTGAGTATTTCAAAAGAAAAATAGAACAGGCAAATTATAACGAGAGTGAATGCTACGTATGCGGTAATGTAAATCCTGAACAGATATTTAATATTGTGGAAACCAGGGTATTCACCGAAAGTGGCAGGCCGACAGATACACGAAGGATCTCGCCGGCAGACTGGAGTAACCTGTATAAGTCAGAGAAGAAAGAGGAGGATCTGGAACCGGGATACGCGATTCCTGAGATTAACTTCAAAACGCCAAACAAACTCAAACAGATGATAGTATTTATCAAGAGAGATATACTGTCAAAAATATCTGATGTCCAGTATCTGCTTATAACACTTCTTGAGGCTCCTGTTCTGGCGTGCTTTCTTGCATTTCTGATCAGGTATTTCGACGAAAGTGCCAGGAATCCAAGATATACTTTGTACGAAAACACGAATCTGCCTGTCTATATCTTCATGTCGGTAATTGTTGCTGTTTTTATGGGTCTGACAGTGAGTGCAGAAGAAATCATAAAAGACAGAAAGATACTCAAGAGGGAGGCATTCCTTAATCTGAGCTGGAATAGTTATCTTCTGTCAAAGGTTTTCGTACAGTTCACAATATCGGCAATACAGGCATTCACATTCGTAATTGTTGGCAACACAATAACCGGCATTAAAGGTATGATGTTTGAATACTGGCTGGTGCTCTTTACATGCTGGGCTTCTGCCAATGTTTTAGGCCTTATAATTTCCGACAGTTTCAAAACTGTTGTTACAATCTATATACTGATACCTTTCCTTGTTATTCCTCAGATCATCCTGAGCGGAATAATGGTAAAGTTTGAAAAGCTGAACCCTAATTTTTCATCCCCGGCTGAAATACCAATCTACGGAGAGTTTATCACAGCACGGTGGGGCTACGAGGCTCTGGCAGTTAAACAGTTCATGGACAATAAATATGAACGTCAGTTTTATGTGTTTGACAGAGCTATGAGCAAAGCCAAATTCAAGAAAGATTACTGGAATGTTGAAATAAAAAGTAAACTTGATAATATACTGAGTGATCTTAATAAAGGAATCAGAAGTGAAGATTTTGATGATAAGCTTCTTGTAGTATTTAATGAATTTAATAAAGAAAAGCTGGTGACACCGGATCTTAAATTCGAATATATCAAGGATCTTGTGCCATGGAAAGTCACCCCTGAAATTATCAAATCCGCTCTGAATTATTTAGAAAATCTGAGGATGAGCTATGTAGCATATTCTAACAACAATAAGAATGCAAAAGATGCCATTATAACCAGACTGCAGAATAAGGACAACCTTGGATTCCTCAGGATGAGGGACAGTTATGCAAATGAATCTCTTGAGGAGTTTGTGACTAATAAAAATGAATCTGTAAAGGTTATCGAATATAAAGGGGAGATTATACAGAAGCTTGATCCTATATATATGGATCCCAAGTATAACTTCATTAAGGCGCATTTTTATTCACCTGTAAAAAAGCTATTCGGTACCCCGGTCGATACCTATATAATAAACGTTGCTGTGTTATGGTTCATGACAATACTTCTTTACCTGGTTCTCTATTTCAGACTTCTCAAGAAGCTTCTTGAGTCAGGTGAGGAGAGATTTGGCAAAAAGTTAAAACCTTCTGAATAAGATCCTGAATTGCTTTAAAACAGAGAGGCTGCCCTGTTGAAGGCAGCCTTATTAATACTTATGAGACCTATCTGAAACTGAGATTATTGTTCCGGAGATTTATTCTACTATTTCAATCATTTTAAAAGGTACCCTGATGATTGACTCGTAATCCTCACCGGCTTCAAGCATGTCTTCATCATCTTCTTCATAATACCAGTTTACTTCAACCTCATTTTTAGCTTTATGTATTGCCTCGAGCTTTTTAAAGACATCGAGGATGCATTTTGATGAACTCGTGTTGAAATATTCAAGACGTATGTTTACTACAGTTTTATTAAGAGGAGTATCTTTATAGTTGTCCAGCCAGTCCACCAGTGGTTTATAGAATTCAACCGAGTTTTCAGGAATTGACCGCCCTTTGATCTCAAAGACACCTTCCGACGCATCAAACTTTACAGTTGGCGTTTTCGGTGTTCCTTCGATTATAATCGGATTCATATGGTTAAGATTTTTAGTTTTCAGTTAAACAGATTAATTTAAAATTCCTCATTTACCAGTATATTCAGGTAGAAAAAAGTATATTTCTCATCGTACTCCCTAAAATTATATTCAAGCTTATTGCCGGTTTTTCTGACAATATCGACCAGGCCGAGCCCACCTCCTCCTTTGGAGGATATTCTCTGATGGTTCAGGATGAATTTGTACAGTTCCTTGATCTCCTCGTGACTTGACCGGTTTATCCTTTTGATTTTTTCCTCGAGTTTTTCAACATTATCAGTCAAGACAAAATTCCCTGTTATTATTTTATAACCGCTATTAACTTTTTTCACTG
>Ga0153915_10003581_pt1 | contig 14260 bp, 11 predicted proteins | sample Opewatmetagenome_2_FD_107003 | JGI IMG/M metagenome (GOLD analysis project Ga0153915, IMG submission 107003) | Freshwater wetland microbial communities from Ohio, USA - Open water 3 Core 3 Depth 3 metaG | ecosystem: Environmental > Aquatic > Freshwater > Wetlands | place: USA: Ohio, Lake Erie... | reverse complement strand
TGGTCGGCTGGTGGGTCAGTGGGCTGACACCCGGTCCGATCCGGACATCAGCCCCAGGGCGTCTTCCAGCCGAATACGGTACTGACCCGCCTGGACTCGCAGCCGCGAGGCCGCGGCGGCGAGATTACCCCTCCCGCTCGGCCATCCTGGCGGTGGCCGTCCTTCGCTCCCGGGCTCCCAGCGCCTTCTGGATCGTCGCCGGCAGCCGGAGCAGCATGAGCGCCGCGAACACCACGACGTAGACGAGGCCCTTCCGAATGTCGAGCTTCTGGACCATCAGGTAGTGCAGCACACCCAGCGCAGTAGCGACGTAGACGAGCCGGTGCAGCCGGGCCCACCGTTTCCCCAGTCGGCGGACCATCCTGTCGGTCGAGGTGATCGCGAGGGGAATGAGCAGGAGGAAGGCGGCGAACCCCACCGCGATCCGGGGGTGCTTTACCGTGTCGGCCCAAATGAGTCCCGGGTCGAGGGACTGGTCGAACACGAAGTAGGTGACTGCGTGGAGCAGTATATAGAAGAAGGCGAACAGCCCCAGCATGCGGCGGAGCCGGATCAGCTCCCCCCAGTGGGCGTACTTGCGGAGAGGCGTGATGGCGAGCGCGGACAGCAGGAGCACCAGGGTGGCGAGCCCGGTGGTGACCTGGATGGTCTTGATCGGATCGGCCCCGAAATCGGCCCGGCCGAGCGCGGCGAGCACCAGCCATGCCGCCGGCCCGAGCGACGCGACCGCGGCGGCCGGCTTGAGAATCCGGGTGGTGAACTGGAGGCGGGTCATTGGGTCGTTAGCCATTGGCCGTTGGCCGTTGGCCATTAGTCGTTCGCTGCCCCACCTCTTGCCTAGGCCCCGTCTGCCAACGCCAGGTTGCGACGGTTGACTCGGGGGCTAGTCGCCGAGGGTCGAGCGCCAACGGCCAATGGCCAAGAGCCAACGGCCTCAATAGTTCTTCCTCAAATCCATCCCCGAGTACAGGGACGCCACCTGATCGGCGTAGCCGTTGAACGGGAGGGTCTTGCGCTTGAACAGCTCGCCCAGACGCCGTTCGCGGGCCTGGCTCCAGCGGGGATGATCCACGTCCGGGTTTACGTTCGCGTAGAAGCCGTATTCCTCGGGGACCGCCTCGCTCCAGGTGGTGCGGGGCTGGGTCTCAAGGAACCGGATTCGCACGATCGACTTGCCACCCTTGAAGCCGTACTTCCAAGGCACCACCAGCCGGAGCGGGGCGCCGTTCTGGTTGGGCAGCGGCTTGCCGTAGAGCCCGGTAACAAGGAGGGCCAAGGGGTTCATCGCCTCGTCCAGGCGCAGAGCCTCGACATATGGCCAGGGGAGGAGACGGCTCTTCTGGCCCGGCATCTGGGCCGGGTCGAGCAGGGTGGTGAACTCGACGTACTTCGCCCTTGAAGTCGGCTGCACCCGGTTCACGAGGTCCCTGAGCGGGAAGCCAAGCCAGGGAATCACCATGCTCCAGGCTTCCACACAGCGGTGCCGGTAGACCCGCTCCTCCAGCTTGTACGGCTTCACCAGGTCGTCGAAGTCGTAGTCAGCCGACTTGGCGACCTCACCCTCGATCCGGACCTTCCACGGCCGGGTGTGGAAGTCCTTCGACAGCACGGCCGGATCGCCCTTGTCGGTGCCGAATTCGTAGTAGTTGTTGTAGTTCGTGATTGATTCGTAGGGGGTGAGCTTGTCATCGTCCCGACGAAGCGGGACCGTCCGGGCAAGCGCCTCGCGCTCGCCGGCGGTCAGCGCGATCCCGGCCGCCGCAAGCCCGGCGAGGAACTCACGCCGGTTGAGGTAATGCCTCTCATCGGTGATTTCGGCGGATGAGAGGTCGGGCGGGCGGCGGATCAGCATGGCGTTTCCCGGTTGAAGGCGTCCCTCAAACATACGCCCCGGGCCGCCGTTCGGTTCCCTGCACCATTCACCCCCTCCGCCTGTGGGCTCCGGGGGACCCAGGGCCGACGGCAGAAAGGGGGTGAACAGCGGACAGGGAGGGATTCGAACCCTCGGTACCCTTTGAGAGGTACACACGCTTTCCAGGCGTGCCTCTTAAACCACTCGAGCACCTGTCCCGGGGGCGCTGCGGGCGGGGAAGTTAGCGGCTTCCCAGGCCGGAGCCAAGCGTCGGGCAAGGTGACCTGTGCAGGTATCCTCGCCTCCGGTCGAGCCCGTCGGCCATGATCCTCGACTCCTCCCCCACAAGTCCTAACCCCAACGCCGACCGTCTGTTCGACAGGATGATCGAAGCATGATTCCGGCATGACAGGCCGACCCTAGTGTGTCCGAACGCGCGACGTCGGCGCGGTCCTTCACTATCGGGGGTTCGGTCACAATGTCCTGCCCCAGTCTCCCCGCGCCGGGCGGCCGGCGACCCGCCATGCGCACCGGCGTCCTCGGCGCCATGGGTCTGATGCTTCTCGCAAGCGCCGCGGGGGCGCAGTATCCCCAGCAGCGCCTCTCCATTTCGCCAACGATCGGGCTGTATCTCCCTACCACGACGCTGGTGACGGCCGCGGCCGGCGGCCAGGCCTACAAGCAGGAGGTCGGCCTCGCCGTGGGCGGCCGGCTGACCCTGCACCTGGGCTCGCGCCTGGGGATCGAGGCAACCGGTACGTACGTGCCAAGCCGGCTCAAGACCACTCTCAGCGGAGGAACGACATCCAAGGACAAGGCCAACCTCTGGTTCGGCAGCGGGCGGGCGACCTTCTACCTGGTACCGCCCACCAGTGCGGTGTCGCTCGGTCTCTCCGGCGGGGTCGGCCTGGTGGGACGGGGCGGCAAGGCCTACAACGGCGCCGACGCCGGCACTGAAGTGGGCGGAACGGTCGGGGCGATCGCGGGCTTCCGGCTGGGAAGGCTCGCCAGTTTCTCGGTCAGCGCGGATGACTACATCTACAATCCCAAGACCTACGCTTCCGCCACCGGCGGCAATGCCCGGACCCAGCACGACCTGCAGTTCGCCTTCGGCTTCGGCGTTCCGGTGGGACGGTGATCATGCGCGAACCTCATCGACCCGGGCCCCGGTCCCGGAGGACGCCCATCGGGCTGGGCCTCGCCGCGGCAATGGCGCTGGCCTGCAGCGGTGGGGGTGACGGCGGCAACGGCACAGACAAGTACGTGGTGGTCGACCCGGACAGCGTGCTGATGATCGTGGGCCAGCAGAACGGCCTTACTGCCACGTTCCACAACCCTGACGGGTCGCTGATCTCGGGGACCACGTTCCGGTGGCGCTCCGACGACTCGGCCGTCGCATCCGTGGACTCGGTTTCCGGCGAGGTGACTGCGAAAGGCCTCGGCGCGACCCAGGTGCACGCCAAGGAGAGCGGAGGGACGGACGGGGTGGCGAAGGTGATTGTGGGGCTCGCCGCGGGGGCCTGCAACGGCGTCGAGAACGTGGACACCTGGGCCGCCCATATCGACCTGGTATACACCGACGCCGCCGCGAAATCGCCTTTCGCGGTGAGCATCACCACCAACCATCACTCCGCCGACTTCACCCTGACCATGTCGGGGCCGCCCAACCCACTGGCGACGACTCTCGTCTGGACCGGTACCCCCTCGGCCAGCACCGTAGACGTGGACGAGACCATCACCGACCAGTCCACCGTGCCGACCAGTATCTCGACGATCAAGCCGGCCAGCGTGAACCTGCTGCCGCTGATGCCGCTGCTGTTGAAGGTATCGAAGGATGACTGCACCTGGAGCATCCAGTACGGGCCGACCTACACCGGCGTGATCACCAGCAACAACAGCACCAAGCCGGACACGGTCTCGGGCCTGAGCTTCGCTGACCTGCATAGCGCAGACAAGGTTCTGGAGACGGATTGGCAGCAGGTCGGCGTCGGCGGCAACCTGGAGAGTTCCTTCCCGGTCTACCCTGCGGACCAGGGGTCGAGCCATCCAAACGAGAACTTCTACGGCGTCGGAGACATCGCTGCCCAGACGCTGTTTACCCTGGTGAGTGCGCCGCGGGGGCCGGCGAACGTGACGTTCCACGCGTCGCCCCATATCCCGACGCCGATCCGGGCCGGCCTCCGATGAGTGGGATCAGTGGGTGGCGAGCCCCCTTGCAGGAGTCCCGAGCCCCAAGGCGAGCCGTGCGGCCCGTTCGTAGCGAGTCCGTTGTCTCGGATCCGAGCGGACCAGGGCGCCTGCCACCCAGCGGTACTCCACGGCCGCGCTGTCGCGCGCTCCCAGGGCCACGAACAGATCGCCCAGCAGCTCGTGCAGCTCGGTGTGGGTCACGTACAGGTTGGACGCATCCTGGGGGCCGTGCAGCGCCGCCCGGACGACGGGGATGGCCTCGGCCGGACGGTGCAGCCGGAGCAGGGTCCGGCCCAGTTCCAGGTTGACCCGGGTGTAGCCCAATGTGGGCGAGAAGATCGCGGCGCGGAACTCCTCGGCTGCGAGCGAATCGCGGCCGCGCGCCGCAGCCAGGAGGCCGCGCACGTAATGATGGATCCTCACGTCCCGGCCGAACAGGCTGCGGGCGCCCACCCGTTCGATGCTGTCCGCCAGCGTCGGCAGGGGCGCAGTGTCTCCCATGGCCGCCAGGGTCGTGGCCTGGTGCGTCAGGCACCACGAGCGCTGGCGCGCGACCTGGCCGTCGCGATGAAAATCCAGAGAGCCCGACTGGCCGTCCGGGATGGCCCGGCACGCGGCGGCGAAGGCCGCGAGGGCGCCGCGGTAGTCGCCGAGCTCGAACCGGGCCTGCCCGATGAGCTTCGCATCGGTGGGATGCCACGGTGGCGCCCTGTCAGATGGCCCCGCGCGCCCGCTCGTCACCAGACGCATCACGTCCTTGAGACGGCCCTGGTTGCGCCAACTGATGTACAGGTACCAGCGCTCCACTCCGCCAGGGTCGGGTGTATCCCGGAGCCGGTCCGCCATTGCGCGGTCCACCTCTGTGAACCGGCCGGCACGCAGGAACAGCCCCTCCCGGATCAGGAGTGAGCGGTCGAGCGTAACCAGCGCCAGCGAGTCGGCGGTCGCCCACGCGGCCATGGCCGGCTCGAACTGGAATCCATTGTCCAGAACCCCTCCCAGCGCGTACCAGCCGGCAGGCAAGGCCGGCCGCAGCCGCACCCACTCCCGCGCCACCTGCTCCGCCTGAGCCAGGGAGTCCATCGCGACCAGCGCGTCCACTTCACGGGCATAGAGGTCGCACTGAGGGCAGGACTCGCCTGCCCGCGTGGGCAACGGCCCGAGCAGCCGCCGTCCGGCCCGTGCGGCCTGCACTGCCCGCTCGAAGTCTCCCGCGGCCGCGGCCACCGTGCTCAGCAGGGCGAAGCCCTCGGGCTCCTGCGGATACCTGGCCACCAGGCTGTCGACCAGCGCCAGCGCACCGGGGTCGGAGAAGTACGCCGCAAGGGCACCTTGAATGAACAGCCGCTCCCGCTGCGGCGCCTGCGCCGCCAGCCGCTCCACCAAGGCAGCCTCGGCCTCGGCCGATGGAAGCTCGAGTTGGACGGCCGCCAACCATGAGCGGTACGCCGCCAGCGCGAAGGTCGAATCCTCGCGGAGCGCGGCGGTGAACAGCCGATGGGCGGCAAGAGGGTCACCCGCGGCCCAGGCGCCCAGCCCCTCGTCGTAAAGCCGATAGGCCACCAGGGAGGATGTGGTGACCGACGAAAGCGCTTCCGCCGGCCCGGGCACGCGGTACGCCGCCGCAATCCTGGCCGTGGCGGAGTCCGCCAGCTCGAACGGGTCCCTCCCCTCGACCCGGTAAACCGCCCGGACGGAGCCGCTCCGGAGATCGACCTGCCGGAGCTCGAAGCGGAGCACTCCTCCCGGCGCGGGGTGCACCACGCCTTCCAGCAGATCAGTCGCACCGGCGGCCCGTGCCGCCTGCGCCAGGTCCTCGGCCCCCGGTGCCTGTGCGAGCCGTTCAGCCAGCTCGCGCACCCGGTACCCCGACAACACCTGAATCCCGGCCAGCCGTCCCATGCTGGTCGCCAGCATGTCGGTGAGCTCGCTCGCGGCGCGGGTAGAATCGGCGCCGAGATAGCGCACGGCTCCGACCGCGAGTACACTCTCCTCATGCCGCAGCAGATTGGCGGCGCCCAGCGCACCCAGCAGCAGCGTCGCCGTCACCGAGCGCTTGAGCCAGCGCCCCGCCCCGAGCCCCCGCGGCGTGCCTGGTCGCACGATGGACGGCAGTGGCAAGGCGCTCGCTTCCTCCCGCAACCGCCCGGTCAGTGCAACCACCCGCGGGTCCGGCGCCAGTCCGAGTTCGGACTTCACCCGCTCGGTGTAGTCCATCGCCCGGTCGAGGGCCCCGGCGCGGTCGCCGGCCCGTGCCATCGCCGAGAGCAGCCGAAGGAGCACTCTCGCATCCAATGGATCCAACCCGAGCCTCGCCTCCCAGGCGGCGGCAGCGGACCGCTGGTCTCCGTTGCGCTCCGCCGCGTCAGCAAGGGACTCCCAGGCGTGCGCCGCGATCCGGGCCAGCCGTATCCGCTCGGCATCGACCCACTGGCGGAATTCGGGTGCCGCCCCCGGCAGCCGAAAGTCCTGGAGGAACGGACCGCGAAAGAGCCGGGTCACCGTACCGAAATCGCCCGCAGCATGGGCCGCCTCGAGCTCGGCGAGATCGCTCGTGAGGCTGGCGGGGTCGGCCCGGAGCTCGGTTTCTCCATGGATGAGGGGGAGCCCCGAGCACCTGCGAAGGCTGTAGCGCAACTGGGCGAGGGCGTGTCGTGCCCGCTCCTCGTCGCTCTCGGGCCAGAGCAGCGCCACGACGCGATCACGGCTGATCCCGCCCGGACCGGTGGCAGCGACCAGGGCCAGCAACGCGAGACGGCGCCCCCGCCCGAATGCCGGCGGCGAAGTCACCGTGGTTCCTGGACCCGGCAACGCCGGTGGACCGAGCAGGACCAGCCGGATGGGCGCCGTCATCGGCGGAATTCCGGAGCCGAGCGAGCCAGCACCGCCAACGCCTCGCGCGAGAGGAGACGGCCGACCTCGGCCAGGTCGGCCCCGGCCGCCGTGGTCAGGCGGAGGCTATCCAGCTCGCGCCCATCGGCGGTCCCGGTGACACCGAGCACCACCCGGAGACTGTCCCGCGTCATCGAGAAGCGGCCGTGCACGAGGCGGTTGGCCCCCGCGAGTCGTGCCAGCGCCAGGTCGGAGTCGCTTCGCCGGCTTCCTGGCCGGCGGGAGAGGCCCCGTGGATCGACCACCTCGAACCCACCAGTGTCGAGCAGGCCGCCGCTGATCCAGCCGGCAGCCAGGTCACCAAAGGCCGCCAGCGTGGTATCGCCTCCCTGATACACAAAGGGCGACACCGCGACCCTCAGCGTCGCCGGCGGCGAGACTGGTCCACGCTCCGCCGGCCGTGTGCCCCACCCGGCCAGCGCCAAGGTCACGCTGGCGAAGGCAAGGCGCCGCAGCCATTGCCGGCGTGCCGCGGGCGGGACGGCCGCATGAGTCGACGGGGGGACAGCCAGAGCCGCTGTGTCGACCACATCCGGCTGCGGCGCAGCAACCAGCGGCCTGGGAGGCACCGAATGCCGACGGATCCGGTCAGCGCACGACGCCACGTCCTGGTCCGGCGCGAGCTCCAGCACCTCGTGGATCCGGACCTGGAACGCGGCAGCGCAGCGGAGGGCCGCTGGCCGATCACCGCTCACCGCCAACGCGTCCATCAGGCGGATCGCCCATGCCGGCTCCAGCGGATCGAGTTCCGCACGGCGTCTCCACCAGCCGATGGCGCCCGGCGCGTCTCCCACAGCCTCAGCCTGGGCCGCGAGCGCGAGGATCGCATCGCCTGCGACTCGGTGAAGTCGAGAGCGCTCTGCCTCGCTCCAGCGCTCGAACTCTCCCGACTGATCAAGGTGAAAGCCATCGAGGAATGGGCCGCGATAGAGGGCGGCGACTGTGGCCGGGTCCTCGTGCCGGCGGGCCACGAGCAAGTCGCCGACGTCGCTGGACACGAGCCGTGAGTCGAGGCGCAGGGTTTCGCGCTCGGCCAGTACCGCCGCTCCCAGGTCCTGCCGCAGGGTGTAGAGCAGCTGGTTGAGGGCCCGCCGCGCCAGCTGCGGCTCCTGGTCCGGCCACAGCAGCGCGGCCGCCCGGCGCCGCGGCATTCCCTCGTCGCCCTTCACTGCCAGCAGTGCCAGACAGGCGAGACCCCGACGCGACCTGGTGCCGGCGTGGGGGTCTCCGCACCGATCGAGCCAGAGGCCGCCGAAGACATGAAGTCGCATCAGGAATTCGGTCACGGGAAGCCGCACTCTCACCCCGCCCTGATTGGCACGCAGGGGGCCGGCCGCACCGCTCAACCGGGAGGCGGACCGGATCCAGTACCCGCTAAACGGTCACAAGGGGGCGGAAGTCTCCCACCTCAGGTGTACCCGGCTTCGCGCATCTTCCGGCGACACCGGGGCGGCGTACCTTGTCGGAATCTCTTCACCTGGGGACTCTCATGGGCAAGCTGGTCGTGGGCGGTGTCCTTCTCCTGATCTCCTTCTTCATGATGGTGGCCCGTTCGGGCGCGTCCGCTCCGCGCGCGTCCGGGCTGCTCCGCCTGTTCGCGCTCGCCTTTGCCAGCCTGGCTGCCCTGCTCGTACTCGCCGCACTAGTGGTCGTAGTCGAGCCCGGGCAGGTCGGTGTCAAGCACGCGTTCGGCACGGTGGACCCGAAGCCTCTCCTGCCCGGCATTCACCTGGTGGCGCCCTGGTCCTCCGTCGAGCGGTATTCGACCCGGGAGGAGCAGTTCCCCCAAGCCGGCGAGCAGGTGGAGGCCATCGCTGCGCTCTCCAGCGAGCAGATGGGAATGTCGGTCGACGCCGGCCTGCGGTGGCAGATCAATCCGATGGACGCCCCGCGGATCTTCACCGAGATCGGCACGGAGGAGCAGATCCACTCGATCGTCTACAACGCGATCCGCAATGGTGTACGCGACGGCATGGTCCGGTTTTCCATCAACGACATCTCCAGGCGGACCGAGATCGCCAACGCGATGCAGGCCGAGGTGGACAGCGCGCTCTTTACCCAGCCGCGCGCGGGCGGGGAGCCGTTCCGGATCGCCGAGGTCACTGCCTTCTTCCTGCGGGACCTCCAGCCGCCGGAGCAGGTAGTCCAGGCCATCAACAACAAGATCGCCCAGGAACAGCAGATCCAGACCGAGCGGCACCGGGTGGAGGTCGCCCGGCTGCAGAGTGATCAGCAGCGACTCCTGAACCAGACGCTCACCGCCGAGGCGCTGACCAAGCAGTACCTGGAGGTATTGCACGACATGAAGGGGTCGAGCAACCTGATCATCATGGTGCCGACTGAGGGGGGAATGCCGCTGCTGGACCTGGCGAAACTGCGGGGGAACCTGCAGCGGTGAGGGCGCGGTCGTTCGGCGTCAGCCGTCAGCCGTCAGCCGTCACCCCGTGAGGAGTAAGGAGTAAGGAGTAAGGAGTAAGCAGTAGGGGGGAGGAAGGCGCGCCTTCGCCTTTCGGATTCAGCCGAGCGGCTCGGGTCCTGGGCCCGTGGCGACCTGGTGGAGCCGGCGGGCGAGGTTGGCGAGGTCCTCGGCCGGCCACGCCCCCGCGTCGTTGATCCGGCCGACGAGCACCGCCGGAAGCGCCCCACTCCCGAGGCGAGCCCCGCTGATCGCCCCGGTCATCGCGGCGATGGTGTCGGTGTCGCCACCCACTTCGATCGCGATGCGCACCGCATCCCACCAGCGCTCCGGCGCCCGGAGAAAGGCGTACAGGCTCCAGCACACACTGCTCAGCACGAAGGACGAGATCCCGTTCCATCCCTCTCGGGCCTCCGGCTCCAGACCGCGGCCGGCAAGCTCGGAGGCAGCCTGATCGGGCGGGAGATGAGCCCAACCCGCGAGACCGCGGACAATGATGGCGAACCCCTGATCGACGGGTTCCATCCACTCGGCGATCTCTCCCAGGAACTCCACCGGGTCGAGCGCGTCGTGACGGCTGGCGATGGCCACGGCTCCGGCGATGCCGACCGCGCCCGCGGCGGACCGAGAGTCCTGATGGGTCACCCTGGCCTGATCGACGACCGCCCGGATCAGCCTGCGAGGGTCCCGGCCATAGAGGAGTCCCAGGGGGCCCGCCCGCATCGCCGCCCCGTTGCCCGCGTAGGGCGCCGGCATTCCGGCCTCATGCCATGGCCGCCCTATGGCCAACTGGCGCGCCGCCGCCAGGGTCGCTGGGCCCCCGCCTACCAGCCGGCCGCAGGCGACGAACTCGAGCAACCGGCCGGCGAACGCGGAGGGATCGAACAACCCCTCGTCGGCAATGCTCAGCAGAAGCTCCCGGGCGAGCTGAGTGTCGTCGGTGACCTGTCCGAATCCATGCCCCTCTCGCCCGCGCTCGGGCGCGGTCTCCTCGGACAGTAGCGCCACATAGCGGCGCGCCTCCGCCGGAGGACAGGCCTCGACCGGCGCGCCGAGTGCGTCGCCGAGCGCAAGCCCGAGAAGACAGCCGGCGAACTGGTCGGAGGTAGGGTTGGTCGGCATCGCGGCGGGGGAGCGGTGAGCGGTGAGCAGTGAGCAGTGAGCGGCCTGGAATGAAACATGAACTCGCGAACGGCAAAAAGTGAACGGTGAGGAGCGAACCGGCAGGGCGTGCACCGTTCACTCTTCACCGCTCAGCGTCGGCTACTGCGGACCTGCACCCTGACTCAAGCGGACAGGGAGGGATTCGAACCCTCGAAACCCTTGCGGGTTTACCGGTTTTCGAGACCGGCTCCTTCAGCCACTCGGACACCTGTCCTTCTGTCCTGCAACAACCTACGGGCCTGCGCCGCACCCAGGGGCATCGGTCGGGATGGGGCGGTCGCGGGGCGAAAAGGTAACCAGCGGAAGTGCGGGTGCCAAGCGCAGCAGGGCACGGCCCCGGCGAATCGTGCGATGTGATGGTTGTGGGTGATACCTGAGTGAGTGCCCTGCCCTCGCCGGTGGCCTCCGCGCCCGCCTGGGGTCGCACACGATCTGGCGCGCGTTGGCCCGGAGGCTGTCAGGCCGGCGCCAGGTGCGCGCCGGCCCGACGTGTCGCTACTCCGTGGTCACGCCGGTGAAATGCTCCTCCGACGCCTCCGCGTCCGCCTTGGTAGGCTGCACGGTGCCATCTGCATGCGCGGGCGGCCCGTAAAGGGTGTAGAGTTTGAGCGGCTTGTCACCGGTGTTCCTGATGTTGTGCCGCGCACCGGCGGGAACGACAATCGCCACGTCGCTCTCGATTCGGCTCTTCTTGCCGTCGACCACGACCTCGCCTTTGCCCTTCTCGACCCGGAAGAACTGATCCCGGTCGTCGTGGATCTCCTCACCGATCTCTTCGCCCGGCTGGAGCGCCATCAGCACCAGCTGCAGGTACTTCCCCGTGTACACCACGTGGCGGAAGTCCGCGTTCGCCTCGGTGCGATCTTCGATGTCTGCGATGAAGCCTTTCATTGGGATGCTCCTTCCTTCCCCATGCAGGGGTTCGTAGGGCGCTGGACCCGCCACCCGCTTCAGGCGGGGCGCGGCGCCATGCCGCCAGGATGCTCCCGCCCCCAACTCCGCAGCCGGAAGGCGAAGGCGATCAGCAGCGCGCCAGTCACCATCGCATACGCCCCGATCCACAGCACCAGGGCCAGTGCGCCCTCCGCGGGGGCCGCGAAGAGCATGAGGCCGAAGGCCACGGCCAGCACGCCCGCGACCACGAACAGCCATTCACCGGTGATGACCTTGCGTAGCCGGATGGCCGCGACCACTTCGGCGATCCCGGTGATGATGGCCCATGTCGCGATGACGGCCAGCAGCGCCACCACCGTCAGGTTCGGAGCGACCATCGTCACGGCTCCGACCGCGATGCCGGCCAGGCCACCGAGCAGTAGGGCTACCCAGCGTGGCTCGCCCCGGCGATGCGCGATTGCCGACACCACCATCAGGATGCCGTCCACGAACGCGTAGGCGGCGAACAGCAGCACAAGCGCCGCGACCGTAATCGCGGGCTGGAACATGGTGAGCAGGCCGAACAGGAGCGCTACCACGCCCCGCATCGCCACCCATCCCCAGTTACGAGTGAGTACGTCAATCATGGTTCACCTCCGTGTGCGGTGCGGTTCCGCCTCGACCGATCGGCACGGAACCCACCGGAGCCCTCCAGCCCCACGGGGTCCCTCATGATCGGATGCTCATGAAGGACGGTATGAGAGCGGCACCGTTGGAGCCGCATACAACGTAGCGGCGAGGGGTTGAAAGCCTCGTGAGACGGTGGTGAAACACGACACTCGGCGCATCGTGATGGGGATCACACCATCTGACACCGTCAAATTCTTGCCGCTCCCGCGGCGCGGTACCGACCCTTACCTTGGGTTCACTCAGCTCCACAACATGCCGGACGCGGTTCCGCCCGGCCCAGCATGCCGGCCACCGGCCGCATGACCCGACGGCGTGCGGCAGAGTCGCCGCACGTGCCCGCGCCGGACTCCGCGCTCCCCTCCGAGCGACGACCGGCCACAATGACCCTGTGACGCGAAAGCGTCACGTCGCTGAAGGACCGCGCCCGTGACGGGCATCGCGGCGGGAGACCGCCAGGATGACTATGACTGTTCTGCGAGAGGCATCCTGGCGGGGAGGTACCGTGCTGGCACTCTGGTCGGTCGTGCTGTTTGCGGGAAGCGGATGCGCCGCGCCCGTGGCCGAGACCGCCGGCGCGCCGCTCTGCGATTCGCTGGTCCCGGTGGCCGCCGCCGGCAGCCCCGTTCGCTTCCCGGTGGCCTCGCGGTCCGTGGTTCTCCTGTCGTCCTTTCCCTCGGCCGACCTCTCGGTACCGACCCGGGCACGCAGCGCGGACGACTTCGTCAATTCCATCGGCATCAACCTGCATCTCAGCTATTTCCGCACAGCGTACGGCACCGGATGGACGACCATCATCAAGCCCAAGCTGCTCGCGCTGGGCGTGCGTCATGTCCGGGACGCGGGCAGCGTGGTCGACGATAACCACTGGATGGACGTGGTCTACGGACGGATGAAGGAGCTGGCCGACCAGGGAATCCGGTTCAACCTGATCGTCGGGCCGCCACGGGGGAGCCAGGACTACAGCACGCTCGAGCACTTGAACCGGCTGCTGGAATACGCCCAGCCCGTGGTGGAGAGCTTCGAGGGCCTGAACGAGCACGATCTGTCACGCCGGCCCGACTGGGTCAGTGAGGTCAGGAGCTGCCAGCAGGCGCTCTACACGGCGCTGAAGGCGGATCCACGGACCGCCGGTCTACCGGTGTACGGGCCCAGCATCGGTCATCCCAACAACGCGGCCCAGGTGGGGGACCTCAGTCAGTGGATGGACTACGGCAACATCCACCCATACCCCGGCGGGCGGCCCCCTCTGGCCAGCCTCGCGGACCACGAGGACAAGCTGCGGGCAGTGACGGCGGGCCGGCCGCTGGTGGCCACGGAAACCGGGTATCACACGGCGACCGCCTGGACCGGTGACCACCCGCCGATCACCGAGGAGGCCATGGCGCGCTACGTGCCCCGTCTCTTCCTGGAATATTTCGATGCCGGGATCCGGCGGACCTATCTCTACGAGTTGGTCGACGAGGGGACCAGCCTGGCGGACCGGGAGCAGAACTTCGGGCTGCTGCACGCCGATGGCAGGGAGAAACCGGCCTACACCGCGCTCCGGAACCTGATCGCGCTGGTGCGCGATCCGGGACCGGCATTCACCCCGGGCCAGCTCGACTATACACTGAGCGGAGACACGACGGGCGTGGAGAGCACGTTGCTGCAGAAGCGCGACGGCCGATTCTACCTGGTGCTCTGGCAGGACGCCACCAGCTATGACCTGGCAGCCAAGGTGGAGGCCCAGGTGGCCGACCGGCCGCTCACCCTGCGGCTCGCCCAGGCCGCGGAGGTCCGGCTATTCCTGCCGCTGACGTCTCCCAATCCTACCCGGGATTCGCCCGGCGTCACGAGCGTGTCGCTGAGCGTTCCCGACAGCCCGCTCGTCGTCGAAATCCGCCCGTAATTCAGCTCATCCGGTTGCAGGCAGGGCGTGGGGCAGCGATCCGCTCCGGCCGCCGAGACTGCCCCGCACGACTTCGAGGATCCGGGTCCGGAAGATCTCCTCGCGAAAGGCCTCCGAGTGGCGCCGAAGCGCCGCGCTCCGCCAGGTCCGCGCCTCGCACTCCGTAACCGCCCGACACAGCGCTTCGACCGTCTGGCTCCGGAAGAAGACTCCGGTCTGACCCTCCACCACCGTGTCCAGCGCCCCACCTCCCTGGTAGGCGATCACCGGACGGCCCGCGGCGTTGGCCTCCAGC
>Ga0153915_10003580_pt1 | contig 14260 bp, 11 predicted proteins | sample Opewatmetagenome_2_FD_107003 | JGI IMG/M metagenome (GOLD analysis project Ga0153915, IMG submission 107003) | Freshwater wetland microbial communities from Ohio, USA - Open water 3 Core 3 Depth 3 metaG | ecosystem: Environmental > Aquatic > Freshwater > Wetlands | place: USA: Ohio, Lake Erie... | reverse complement strand
CAGTTGACTCCGGGGACGGCTACTTCCGGCAGCGGCTCCACCCAAGACACCACCGCGCGCACGACCGGCTTCAACAAAAAGAACCTGGAGCTGACCGGAGACTGGTTCTTCACGAAGAGGAGTTCGCTGAAAGCGGGTTACGAAGGGGAATGGTTCGACCGTTCGCGCCGTGACGCAGCGCACTCGTTCGAGAACTCGTTCTTCGGGTCTTTGGACCTGGTTCCCCATAAAGACCTGCTCATCCGGTTTTCGGGGCGTCACCAGGACCGCAAGCCGGACCAGTACGAGGACGAGGCTTCTGATGGCGTGGAATGCGATGCCACCGCGCTCTCGGAAGCCGCGACGGCAGGGATTTTCCCGGAAGTTCACCCTTGCGGCCGCAGGTTCGATGAAGCGGCGAGACTTCTGGATCGGGTGGACGCGCTCGTGGAGTACAGCATGGACAAGCTGACGATCTCGGGCGGCTTCCAGACGATCCAGCAAGATTTCAACCGCCGCGGCGCGGGCAGCAACAGCGCAACCCCGCTCAACTTCCTGACGGGCGCGGCGGCAACCACAAAACCCTATTTCCTGTATGGAGCGATGAACGACCTCTCCTACACTTACACGTTTGACGCCAATTATGCGTTTTCGCCGGAGGTTTCCCTGTTCGCCGAATACGCGCACGAGCGGTACCACAAGAGAATGATCTCGCGAAGCCGCTCTCCGTTTGCAGCCACAGCTCCCTTCTGCGCTGCCGGCGGCTGCGAGAGCGCCAACAACGACTGGGAAAGCACGTACCGCGACATCTTCGACACCTACGCCGCTGGCGTGGATCTCTTTCTTGGAAAGAAAGTCTACCTCACGACGTACTACTCCCTGGCGGCAGGGAAAGGCAATATCGATTCGCGGTTCCTGGGGGACCCAACCATTCAACCGAGCCTAACATCGACGACGTGTACGCTGATCACCTCCACCCCCTTGCTAACGAACTGTCCGGACAAGTTCGTCCTCGTTGGGGCCAGCGCAGGCGTGTCCTACCCGGAATCGGTCACGCGGATGCACGAGGTCACCGTCGTACTCAAGTACAAGCTCTCAGAGAGACTCATGCCGAAGGTGGAGTACCGCTTCCAACAGTTCGACAACAGGGACTACCAGACTTCGGCCATGACTCCGTACATGGGCTGCGTAAGCCCGGCCACGGGAACTCTGGTGACCGGCTGCCCGGACCGGCAGATGATCGTGATCAACTCGACTGATCCCAACCCGACGTTCACGCCCAGCTCGTTTTATCCGGGCTTCGTCGTTGGAGACACCTCTGCGGCGAGGTATCTCTATATGGGTGTGGATCAGCCATCGTACCGGGTCCACACCTTGACGGCCACGCTGGAGTACCATTTTTAGGAGATTTGCAGTGCCAGGGCCGAGTAAAATTACTCGTCCCTTTTATATTCCTTAGGAGGAGCACACGATGAAGTCAGCACTGCGTAAGAGTCTGGTGGTCATGGCCGTGGCTTTTGGTATGCTTGCGTTGCCAATCGCTTCCTTTGCCGGCGACGATGGGGCCGATTTGTTCAAATCCAAGTGCGCGATGTGCCATGGCCCCGACGGCGCTGGCAAAACGGTGATGGGAGAGAAGCTGAAAATCCCCGACCTGCACTCAGCCGACGTCCAAAAGAAGTCCGACGCCGACCTGAAGGCGCTCATCACCAAGGGCAAAGATAAGATGCCGGCCTATGAAACAAAATTGAGCAAGGAACAGATCGATTGCATGGTGGTGTTCATCCGGGATTTGGCGAAGAAGCACTGATCTTGAAAGCTGGTTGAAATTTACGAAGAGACCGTACAGCTCGAATGGACACTAAAGAACCCGCAAAGATTCAACCGCTGCGGCGGCGCATCGTTGAATTGCTCCTTGGGGGCGGTCTATTTGCTTCGATAGCCGCCGCCATCTACCCCGTTTTGCGTTACCTCGTTCCGCCGCCCGTCGCCGACCTTGGCGGCGACGAAGTGGTCGCCGGTAAAGTCGGCGATCTGAAGCCTAACGGCTCCAAGATTTTCCGTTTTGGAAGCCGTCCCGCTTTGCTGCTGGTGACCGCCGATGGCGAATATCGCGCTTTGTCCGCCGTGTGCACGCATCTGAGCTGCACCGTGCAGTATCGAAAGGATCTCCACCAGGTCTGGTGTGCCTGCCACAACGGTTTGTACGATCTCAACGGACGCAATATCTCTGGCCCGCCCCCGCGTCCGCTGGAGACCTACCAGGTCCATGTGCGCGGGGACGAAATCGTCGTCAGCAGAAAGCGGGAGGCTTGAAGTGAGTTTGCGGGCCCGCGTGCGCAATTGGATGGGCGAGCGCTTTCATTGGGCCGATATCATCGGGCCGCTGGAGAAAAAGACCGTCCCGGTTCACAAACTCTCCTATTGGTACTTCCTGGGCGGAATCACGCTCTTCCTGTTTTTTATTCAGGTAGGCACCGGAATCCTTTTGCTGCTCTATTACCGGCCGGGAGCCAATGAGGCTTTCGAGAGCGTGCAGTACATCATGACCCGGGTGCAATTCGGATGGCTGATTCGTTCTATTCATTCCTGGGCGGCCAACCTGATGATCTTCACCGCGTTCGCCCACATGTTCAGCGTGGTCTTTCTGCGGGCCTACCGCAAGCCCCGCGAGCTGACGTGGGTCAGCGGCATGATCCTGCTTTTCCTCGCAATGGGATTCGGTTTCAGCGGCTACCTGCTCCCGTGGAACACGCTGGCGTTTTTCGCCACCAAAGTGGGGACGGAGATCACCGGCCAGGTGCCGGTCATCGGCCACGGCCTGATGGTTTTCCTGCGTGGCGGCGAAGACGTAACCGGGGCGACCCTGACCCGCTTCTTCGGATTCCACGTGGCCGTGTTGCCCGGTCTGACCACGCTTCTGGTGATTGTCCACCTCGCGCTGGTGCAATATTTCGGCATGAGTGTCCCGCCGGGCGTGGAAGCCCGCTGGAACGCCTCTCCCGGCGAAGCGCGCCACATGAAGTTCTTCCCCAATTTTTTTCTGCGCGAGCTCATGGCCTGGTACATCGCTCTGGGAGTTCTCGGAGCGCTGGCGGCGATCCTGCCCTGGGAGCTGGGTACCAAGGCGGACCCGTTCGCCCCGGCCCCGGCGGGCATCCGGCCGGAGTGGTATTTCATGTTCATGTTTCAAACGCTTAAGGAGATTCCCGCGAAAGTGTGGTTCGTGGACGGTGAACTCGTGGGCATCCTCGTCTTCGGTGTGGCGGGGCTTCTGTGGCTGCTTCTTCCCTTTTTCGATCCTCTGGCTCGCGGGCGCGGCCGGAGATTCCTTATGGGTGCGGGAATGTTCGCGCTCAGCTATATCATTGCGATGACGATCTATGGATACATGGCGAAATAACGGACTCCCGCGAGCGCTGCTCCTTCTTCTGGTGATGTGTGCGTGCGCCGGCACAGTTTCCGCTCAGGTGCAGAACACCTGCCTCGATTGCCACGGCGCACTCGATCCTCCGCTCCAGGTCACCGAACAACAATTCTCCAGCGACATTCATTCCCAGAAAGGGCTGACCTGCGCGAGCTGCCACGGCGGGGATCCCACCAAAGCCGATCTGGACGCCATGAGCAAAGCGGCGGGCTTTCGCGGCAAGATCCAGCGCAGCAAGATCCCGGAGCTCTGCGGCCGTTGCCATTCCGATGCGGCTTTCATGCGCAAGTACAACCCTTCCTTGCGAACCGATCAGTTGGGCCAGTACAAGACCAGTGTGCACGGCAAGCTTTTCGCCAAGGGCGACACCAAAGTGGCGGTTTGCATCGATTGCCATGGCGTGCACGGCCTGCGCCCCGCCAGCGACACGCGTTCGAAGGTCCACCCGCTCAACATCGCCGAAACGTGTTCTCGCTGCCATGCCGACGCTTCCTACATGAAGGGCTATGCGATCCCCACGGACCAGTTCGCGCAGTACAGTACTAGCGTGCACCACGACGCGCTGGCCGTTCGCGGCGACCTGAGCGCGCCGACGTGCACGACGTGCCATGGAAACCACGGCGCGGCGCCCCCGGGCGTGGACTCGGTGCAGAACGTCTGTTCGAAATGCCATGTCTTCCAGGATCAGATGTACGAGAAAAGCTCGCACAGAGCCGCCTTTCAATCCGCTGGCCTTCCCGGATGCGTCGTCTGCCACGGCAATCACGGGATCAGCCATCCGACGGACGCGAAACTTGGCACCGGCCCTCAGGCCGTGTGCATGCAATGCCACACGCCGGGGGATTCGTGCGACCAAGCCCGGGCGGAAATGCTCAGTCGCTTGACCCGTTTGGACGACGCCATCAGGAACGCTCACGAAGTGCTCGGTGTCGCCGAAGCTTCCGGCATGGAAGTGAGCCAGGCGCGCCTGGACGAAGATCAGGCTCGCGATGCGCTCACCAAGGCTCGCGTCACCATCCACAGTTTCCGCAAGGATCTCGTGGATCAGGACATCCAGGAAGGCCTGAAGCTCGCTGCGAAGAACCTGCAGGCGGGCAAGGACGCGCTCGCCGAACGGGACTACCGGCGGAAAGGCTTGGGATTTGCTCTCATCTTCATCCTGATAACGGTGTTGGGATTGTCCCTGTACATCCGGCAGATGGAGCGCGGTGCGCCGAAGCCCTAGGCTTTCCAGAGGGCGGGATCATCGAAACAAAAAGATTCAGTTCCAGATTTGGAAGAAAAGCAGTAAATCAAAACTTGAGACTCCGGAGGAGGGCGGCATAAGTACGATTCGGCTTTAGGATGAAAGGCGCAGGAGGCAGTAAGAATCCCGTGCCGAAATTTCAAGAGGGAGAGAATCATGCGGAAAACAAACAGTTGGATCGACGGGATGACGGCGGCTGTAGCCGTGCTGGCAGCCATCGCCTTCCTGAGTGCCCCTGCGAAGGCTGACAACGCCGCCGCGGAAGCCACTTATAAAGCGAAGTGCGCCATGTGTCATGGCCCCGACGGGAAAGGTGAAACCGCCACGGGAAAAACGATGAAGGTGAAGGATTTCGCGTCGGAAGAAGTTCAGAAGATGAGCGATGCGGATTTGTCCGACGCCATCAGCAAGGGCAAAGGCAAAATGCCCGCGTATAAGACGCTCACCCCGGACCAGGTAAAGGACTTGGTGGGCTACATCCGCGCGTTCGGAAAGAAGAAGTAACCAGCCTGAAGAGAAAGCGGATTTCCCGAAGCGGCGCGCGCCGGACGAAGGTGGGCCCCGCTTCGGCGAGGAAGATGTGTGGATAGGAGGTCGAAATGACTAGGAGCATTGGTTTTCTGAAGGCATCGTTGATTTCAGTGGGGGTTTTCGCCACGATGTTTTGGCTGACCGCGCCGGCGAAGTCGCAGGGCGCGGGAGAGCAGGTGTATAAGGCCAAGTGTGCGAGCTGCCACGGCCCGGATGGAGCCGGCGCGACACCAGCCGGGAAAGCGACGAAGGCGCGCGATTTCTGCTCCGACGACGTAAAGAAAGAAACCGATGAAGAGTGGACGGCCATCATTATGAAAGGCAAAAACAAGATGCCCGCCTATGACAAGAAACTGACGGACGCGGAAGTCAAGGACCTCGTGGCTCACATTCGCGGTCTCTGCAAAAAGTAACCACCTGGGGCCCGGGAATTCGGGCGATAAAATCCTTGTTTCCCTGCGAGCCCCGGCGAATCACCCGCCGGGGTTCCTGGTCTGAGGAGATATTGTCCGTCCACGAGAAGGAGATTGGCGAACGCCGGGTGATATGACATTTCGCGCGACCATTCGAGGCTGGCTACGGCTCCTCTATTTTCTTGGACAGAATGCGCTCTCGCTTGTAGGCGCGGTGCTCACCACCAGCAGCGCTGTCACGCTGATCGCCTTCTGGTTCTATGATTTTTTCCTCCCCGGTCCGCCCCATCCCTATATCGGCATTCTGCTTTTCCTGATCCTCCCGGGAATTTTCATCCTCGGCCTGGTGCTCATGCCCATCGGCATTTTGCTGCGCCGCCATCAACTTAGGGCACAAGGCAAACTCCTGGACATCTATCCCGAGATCAATCTGCGCCAGCCCATGGTGCGGCACGGTCTGTTCCTTGTGACCATGGCCACCTTCCTGAACGTCATCATTTTTGGGACCGCTTCTTATCGCGGTGTGGCGTACATGGATTCGACCCAATTCTGCGGGCAGACCTGCCACACGGTGATGATGCCGGAATTCACCGCCTATCAGGGTTCCCCGCACGCGCACGTGGAATGTGTGGAATGCCATATCGGGCCCGGCGCGGGATGGTTCGTGCGTTCGAAACTTTCCGGCGTCCGGCAGGTCTTTGCCGTGACCTTTCACACCTATTCGCGGCCGATTCATGCCCCCGTGAAGTACTTGCGGCCCGCGCGGGAAACCTGCGAACAGTGCCACTGGCCGCAGCGTTTCACCGGCGACAAATTCGTGGTGAAGACCACCTACAAAGACGACGAAAAAAATACCGCGCAAACCACCGCCCTGCTGCTCAAAGTAGGCGGCCGGACCTGGCAGGGCTCGGTCGGTATTCATGGAAGGCATCTGGATGAAGGGGCGCGCATCCGCTACATCTCCATCGACGATCAGCGGCAGGTCATCCCCGTCGTCTATTACACCGATGACAAGGGGAAAACCGTCGAATACGTCTCCAGCGACATCCAAGCCACCAAACAGCAGCTTGAGGCCGGCGAGCATCGCTCCATGGATTGCGTGGATTGCCACAACCGGCCGACCCACGCGTTCGAGTTACCGGAAAATGCCGTCAACAAGCAGATGGCCGCGGGATTCATCAGTCCGGAACTGCCCTTCATCCGGAAAAAAGCTGTCGAGTTGTTGAAAGCGGATTATCCGGACCGTGAAACGGCGCGGCAGCGGATCGTCGAGGGTCTGAAATCGTTCTACCGCACCAATTACCTAAGCGTGTACGACTCGCGGCGCGCCCTGGTCGAGCAATCCGCGGAAAACGTGGCCAACATCTATCTGCGCAATATTTTTCCGGAGATGAAGATGGTCTGGGGCGTACATCCGAACAATATCGGGCACAACGACTTTCCGGGTTGCTTCCGCTGCCACGACGGTAGCCACGTCAGCGCCGATGGTCAGGCCATTTCGAATGACTGTTTGGCCTGCCACGGATTGCTGGCGGTGGAAGAACAAAATCCGAAAGTGCTCGCGGATCTTGGCTTGAAGTAGGCAGTCAGAAAATTCCGGGTGTACTGAAAATGAGAGCCGGGCAGAGTTCGAAGTGTGCAAGCGAAGCCTTCTTCGCCGCGCTGCTCTTGTTTTTGGCTTCTCCCTGCCTCTCTGCCGGAAAAACCGCGCGCGGCAGCGCCGCACAGACTTCCCAGCCCGGCGAGGAATGTCTTGCCTGCCACGGCGAAAAGAGCCTGACCACTGCACGGGCCGGCAAAACCGTCTCGCTGTTCGTTGATGCGAAGAAATTCTCCGCTTCCATACACGGCAGCCTCGGGTGCACCGGTTGCCACGCCGATCTCGCGGGAAAAGATCTGCCTCATGAGACGCCGCTCGCCAAAGTGAATTGCGGGACATGCCATCCTAGCGAAATGGAACAGCACGCTCGCTCGCTGCACGGCAAAGCCATCGCCCGTGGCGATCCGTTGGCTCCGCACTGCGTGGACTGCCACGGCAATCACGACATCCTCCCCGTCAAAGACTCGCGCTCCTCGGTGGCCCCCCTGAAAATTCCTTTTGTCTGCGGCAGGTGCCACCAGGAAGGAACACCCGTCCAGCGAAACCGCCCGATCCATCAGGACAATATCCTGGAAAATTTCTCCGAAAGCATCCACGGACAGGGCTTGCTCAAAAAAGGGCTGGTGGTGGCGCCCTCCTGTGCTTCCTGCCACACCGCGCACTTGATCCTGCCGCACACCGATCCGGCCTCCTCGATCGCCCGAAGGAACATTGCCGCAACCTGCACCAAGTGCCACGCCGAGATCGAGGCCGTGCATCGCAAAATCATCAAAGGCGCGCTGTGGGAGAAGGAAGTCAACGTTCTGCCGGCCTGCGTGGACTGTCACCAGCCTCACAAAATCAGGAAGGTCTTTTACACCCAGGGCATGGCCGACGCCGACTGCCTGCGCTGCCATGAAAATGAGCGCCTCAAGCGCACCCGCGATGGAGTCTCTCTCTATGTCCGCGCCGCTGAACTCGAGAAATCCCGCCACGCCAAGATCGCCTGCAGCCAGTGCCACTCCGAAGTGAACGCCTCCCACGTTCGGCCTTGCGAAACGATCACGCACGAGGTGGACTGCTCCTCGTGCCACGATGAAATCGGAAGGCAATATCTGAGCAGCACCCACGGCCAACTCCTCAGCAAGAAAGATCCCAATGCGCCTTCCTGCAAGGAGTGTCATGGCAATCATGCCGTGCTCGGCAGGCAGGATCCTCAGTCGCCAACTTTTTCCATCAATATTCCAAAGCTCTGCGCGCGGTGCCACCGCGAGGGTCAGAAGGCCGCCGTGCGCTATACCGGCCGGCAGCATGAAATCATCGAGCACTATACCGAGAGCATTCACGGCAAGGGACTGTTGAAGAGCGGCCTGACGGTGACGGCAACTTGTACCAGTTGCCACACCGCCCACAGGGTCTTGCCCCGGTCCGACCCCGAATCAAGCGTCAATTCGAACAAGGTGCCAGCAACCTGCGGGCAATGCCACCATGGTATTCAAGAGCAGTTCGACAACAGTATTCACGCCAAACGACTGGCGAAGTCCGGCAAAGAGTTGCCGGTCTGCAGCGACTGTCACACCGCTCATTCCATCCGCCGCACCGATGAGAATAGCTTTCGGCTCGATATTATGGACAAGTGCGGACGCTGCCACGAAGAGATCGCCAAAACCTACTTCGACACCTATCACGGCAAGGTCTCGCGCCTGGGGTACACCAAGACGGCCAAGTGCTATGACTGTCACGGGTCCCATGACGTCCTCCCGGTTGCGGACCCGCGCTCGCATCTGAGCCGCGCAAACGTGGCGGCCACGTGCCAGAAGTGCCATGCGGGCGCGACGCGGCGCTTTGCTGGATACCTCACTCACGCCACGCATCACGACCCCCGCAAATATCCCCTCCTCTTTTACACATTTTGGGGAATGACGGCGCTTCTCGTGGGCACCTTCGTCCTCAGCGGCATACACACTCTGCTCTGGCTGCCCCGCGCTTTCCAGATGCGCCGCGAATTGCGCGCCGCCGAGGCGGAAAAGACGGACCAGCCCCCAGCCGCGAGTCCGGAAACTCCAGAGTCTGCCCCGGAAAAGGAGAATTCCGATGCCTGAGGGCGGGTCTGAAAAAAAGCAATTCGTCCGATTCACCCGGCTGCATCGCGTCATGCACGCCGGCATGATCGTCAGCTTCATGAGCCTGGCATTGACGGGGCTGACGCTGAAATTTTCCTACACCGGATGGGCGGCGGTACTTTCTCGCTTGCTCGGCGGATTTGAAACCGCGGGGTACATCCATCGCTCCGCCGCCGTGGTGATGTTTGGTATCTTCATCGCCCACCTCGTGGACCTCTACCGCTTAAAAAGCCGCGAATATGGCTCGTGGCGTGCTCTCCTCCTGGGGCCTAGCACCATGCTCCCGACTCGAAAAGATTTGGCCGAATTGACGGCCACGCTCAAGTGGTTTGTCGGGCGAGGTCCGCGGCCCGCCTACGGCCGTTGGACCTACTGGGAAAAATTCGACTACTTCGCCGTATTCTGGGGAATCGCCATCATCGGTTCGACCGGTCTCACCCTTTGGTTTCCGGTTTTTTTCACCCGCTTGCTGCCGGGCTCGTTCATCAACGTCGCCACCATCATTCACAGCGACGAGGCCCTGCTCGCTACCGGTTTCATCTTTACTGTGCATTTCTTTAACACCCACCTGCGCCCCGAAAAATTTCCCATGGACATCAGCATCTTCACGGGCCGCGTACCCCTGGCGGAATTGAAAAGGGACAAGCCCCGGGAGTATGAAGCCCTTGTCGCCAGCGGGAAGCTCGAGGAAAAAATGGAAGAGGCTTATCCGCCGATCGTCATCCGCGCCATCCGCGTCTTCGCTTGGATGGCCTTGGCCGTGGGATTCAGCATCGTCCTCTGGATCCTTTATGCCATGCTGTTCGCCTACCGCTAGCGGAGAGTTCCCGATGCCCACGAGAAACGCAAATCCGCGTGCTTTCCAAACACTTCTTGCCGGACTCCTGATTGCGTTCGTCTGTCTGCTGGTGCCGGCTGATGCCCGCGCGCAGAGTGGAAAATCGCAGACTCTCCCGCAGGACGAAAACTGTCTGACGTGTCACGGCCAGGCTGGTATGAAGTCTGAAGCAGGCAAGAGCATCTCGATTGATCTCGGCAAACACGCGGCCAGCGCACACGCCATTCTCGGCTGCAAGGATTGCCACACGGGCATCAAGGATTTTCCGCACCCGGATAAAATCGCCCGGGTAAAGTGCTCGGCGTGCCATGCGGAAGAGTCGTCTGGCGTACCCAAGAGCGCACACGGCGTACTCGGGGAGGCGGCTTGCTCTTCGTGTCACGGAAATGTGCATGAAGTCGCCCCGGCCGCGAAACTCGCGCCGGCCAAGTGCATGGACTGTCACGCGGAGGAGGTAAAGGAGTTTGACGCGGGAGTCCATTCCCAGGCGGCGAGATCCGGCGACCCAGATGCCCCACGGTGCTCCAGCTGCCACGGCCCGGTTCACCGGATTCGCGCGGCTGGCGATGCAGCTTCGCCGGTATCCAGGAAGAACTTGCCGGACACTTGCGCGAACTGCCACAGCAACAGTGCATTCCTCTCGCGCCATAAAATCCCGGTTGTCCGCCCTGTGGAACAGTACCGGCAGAGCGTGCACGGCCGGGCCGTGCTGGCCGGCAAAAACGCCGCGACCTGTTCGGATTGTCACGGTAGCCACGCAATCTTCGCCGGACGCGATTCCCGTTCGCGGATCAATCACTGGAACGTTGTGGAGACCTGCGCTCTGTGCCACAAGGAAATCGCCAGGCAATTCAACGAAAGCGTGCATGGCGAAGCGCTGAAAACCGGGGTGCGCGATGTGCCGGACTGCACCAACTGCCACGGCGAGCATCTGATCCTGGAGCCGTCGAACCCCGCGTCGGCTCTGAACGCCGCAAACGTTTCGGCGCAAACCTGCGGGCGATGCCACGCGGACGCGCGGCTGGCCCGCCTGTACGACCTGCCCGCGGATCGCGTTCCGTCTTACGCGGACAGCTACCACGGCCTGGCGTTGCGTGAAGGTTCACTGACGGCCGCGAATTGCGCTTCGTGCCACGGCGTGCACTCTATCCTTCGCTCCAGCGATCCCCGCTCCACCGTGAACGCCGCAAATCTGAGGAAAACGTGCGGCCAATGTCACCAGGGGATTGGCGAGAAGCTGGCCATCGGGCCGGTGCATGTACAGACCTCGACCGGGGCGGCGCACCCGGTAGTTCAGTGGATCCGGCGGATCTACTGGGTGCTGATCCCGCTGACTTTGGGTTTCATGGTGCTCCACAATCTCCTCGACCTCCTGGCGAAAATGCTGCGCCGTCGCCCACGCGAAGAGACTGGGCAGCACGTCGTTCGAATGAATCTATGGTTCCGCATCGCGCATTGGGGCGTGATGCTGAGTTTCCCGACCCTGGTCTTTACGGGTTTCGCGTTGAAGTATCCGGATAGCTGGTGGTCGGCGCCCTTTTTGCTCTGGGGAAAACACGACGCCTTCCGTGGCGTGCTCCACCGCACCGCCGCTGTTGTGCTGCTTGCTGCAACGTTGTATCACTTCGTTCACCTGGCCGTGAACCGGCGCGACCGCGTATTCTTGTTCGCCATGCTCCCAAAATGGAAAGACGTGACGGACTTGATCGGCGTGCTGCTCCACAATCTCGGTGTGCGCAAAGAAGAGCCGCAGTTTGCAAAATTCAATTACGCGGAGAAACTCGAGTATTGGGCTTTCATGTGGGGCACAGTAGTGATGGCGCTTTCGGGTTTTCTCCTGTGGTTCAACAATTTTACTTTGCGGCACTTCCCCAAGTGGATTATGGACGCGGCCACCGCCGTACATTGGTACGAAGCGTTGCTGGCGACGTTCTCGATCCTGCTGTGGCACTTCTACATGGTGATTTTTGACCCGCTCGTTTATCCCATGGATACCGCATGGCTGAACGGAAAGATCTCCGCAGACCATTACCGCCGCTCGCGGCCCAATTATCTCCAGGCCTTGGTGAAGGCCGGGCTCGTGGAACCGGCGTCTGAAGAAAATTTATCCGCGGAAGCGCAGCCCAGCGGAGATGCGCCACCCGAAAACCTCAAATGATAAGAGGCTGCCGCAACATCTTTACTTCTGCCTTCATCAAAATCTCTCGCCGCGATCAGTGCTCCCGCATAACATCCATCCGGCGTGTTAGTGTGTGCGAGAGGGAGTGAGTGCAAGCGTATGGCCATTCGAACGATCATCGAGCCTTTCCGGATCAAGAGCATTGAGCCCATCCACAGCACCACGCGGGAGGAACGCCGGAAACGAATTGAAGCCGCCGGCTACAATCTTTTCCTCGTTGCTTCGGAGGCGATTCTCATTGACCTGCTGACGGATTCCGGCACAGCGGCCATGTCCACCGAACAGTGGGCCGCCATGATGCGCGGCGATGAATCCTACGCCGGGTCGCCCAGCTTCACGCGATTCCGCGATTCCGTGCAAAGCATCTTCGGTTTCCGCCACGTCATTCCCACGCACCAGGGCCGTGCCGCGGAACGCATCCTGTTCAGTGTCATGTGCAAGAAGGGCGACGTCGTGCCCAACAACACGCACTTCGATACCACACGCGCGAACTGCGAATACGCCGGCGGGGAAGCCCTGGATCTGCCCATTCCGGAGGCCGGGGAACCCTCACGGTTGCATCCGTTCAAGGGAAACATGGACACCGCCCGGCTGGCGGAAGTAATCGACCGCGTGGGGCCGAAGAAGATTCCGCTTGTGATGCTCACGATTACAAATAATTCCGGCGGCGGCCAGCCCGTCTCCATGGAAAACATTCGAACGGTTAAAGAAATCTGCGCCAAGCGCGGGATTCCGTTGTACATCGACGCCTGCCGCTTCGCGGAAAATGCCTACTTCATCAAATTGCGCGAGCCGGGCTACGCGGGCAAGACCCCGCCCGAAATTGCCCGCGAAATGTTTTCGCATGCCGACGGCTGCACCATGTCCGCGAAAAAAGACGGCATGGCCAACATCGGCGGATTCCTCTGCACCAATGACGACACCCTTTCGCAGCAGGAAAAAGACCTGCTGATTCTCACCGAAGGCTTCCCGACTTATGGCGGCCTGGCGGGGCGTGACCTGGAAGCGATTGCCGTCGGATTGCACGAGGCGCTCGAAGAGGACTATCTGAAATACCGTATTGCTTCGACCGCGTTTCTCGGCAATCACATCGCCAAGGAAGGTGTGCCCATTGTGCAGCCTCCGGGCGGCCACGCCATCTACCTCGACGCCCGCGCCTTTCTGCCGCACATTCCACCCGCACAGTTTCCGGGCGTGGCGCTGGCCAATGAGCTCTATCTGGAGGGCGGGATTCGCTCCGTGGAGATCGGAACGCTGATGTTCGGAGAGCATGCGCACATGGATCTGGTGCGCCTGGCGATTCCGCGGCGGGTTTACACGCAGAGCCATATCGAGTACGTTGTGGAGGTCATTTTGGACGTTTGGCGCAAACGCGAACAGATCCGGGGCTACGAAATAACATACCAGGCGAAATTTTTGCGGCACTTCACGGCGGGGCTCAAGCCGATTCCCTCCTGATCTGGCCATGAACATTACCCCATGAACATTACCCCATGAACATAAACATTGATCCCCAAGTGAAGGCCAAGTGCCCGCGGGCCGCACTCGGATGCGTAACGGCACTTGTGCAAGCGGGTGCGTCACCGGCGGCGCTGCTCGATGAGTTGAAAACGCGGGAAATGGAAATTCAGAAATTGCCCTTCCCGCGCGGCGTCCTGGAATCGCCGCAAGTTGAATCCACGCGGCGAGCCTACAAAGCGCTGGGCAAGGATCCCGCGCGCTACCGAGGCTCGGCGGAGGCGCTGTTGCGGCGAATCGTGGCGGGAAAAGGACTGCCGGAGATCAACGCGGTCGTGGATGTTATCAATCTTGTGTCCGTTGAGAGCCGGCTGCCGGTTGGTTTGTACGACCTGGCGCGCGTTAGCGGAGACATCGTGTTTCGAACGGGCCGCGCCGGTGAAACCTATAAGGGCATCGGCAAATACGATTTGAATCTGGAAGGATT
>Ga0153915_10003579_pt1 | contig 14261 bp, 21 predicted proteins | sample Opewatmetagenome_2_FD_107003 | JGI IMG/M metagenome (GOLD analysis project Ga0153915, IMG submission 107003) | Freshwater wetland microbial communities from Ohio, USA - Open water 3 Core 3 Depth 3 metaG | ecosystem: Environmental > Aquatic > Freshwater > Wetlands | place: USA: Ohio, Lake Erie... | reverse complement strand
TGCGTGGGGATGGTCCGTGGTCCGCGATGGTTGTATCGGGCGAAGCAAAGTTCTCCCCACGTGCGTGGGGATGGTCCGAAATCGTCCCGCCGTGCGCGGGCGCGTTCCTCGTTCTCCCCACGTGCGTGGGGATGGTCCGAATCTCAGCTTGACTGTGAGAATCTCATATGGGTTCTCCCCACGTGCGTGGGGATGGTCCGCAGTCCCTTAGAGGTCCCAGCCTATCCCTACGTTCTCCCCACGTGCGTGGGGATGGTCCGAAGTGCCGGGGCGACCTGTGCGAGGGGCCGTGGTTCTCCCCACGTGCGTGGGGATGGTCCGGTGTCCTGCTTGAGATTCGCCGCCAGCAGAGTGTTCTCCCCACGTGCGTGGGGATGGTCCGCGATGCAGCAAGAGGTTCAGGGGGTTTCACTGGTTCTCCCCACGTGCGTGGGGATGGTCCGTCTGACTACAATGCCCGCCGCAACTTCATGTCGTTCTCCCCACGTGCGTGGGGATGGTCCGTGCCTGCACCGCCACCTTGACATCGGCGGCCAGTTCTCCCCACGTGCGTGGGGATGGTCCGCTGGTTGTCACCGTCCCGGTAGATGAACCGGAGTTCTCCCCACGTGCGTGGGGATGGTCCGGAGTAAGGAACGGACCCCCGTTGTTGCCCGGCGTTCTCCCCACGTGCGTGGGGATGGTCCGAGTTTTTCGTTTCCGGCCACGGCGGGACAGAAGTTCTCCCCACGTGCGTGGGGATGGTCCGCTGGTTGTCACCGTCCCGGTAGATGAACCGGAGTTCTCCCCACGTGCGTGGGGATGGTCCGTCCCCGAGGTCGCGGCCGCCTCGCTCGCGGTAGTTCTCCCCACGTGCGTGGGGATGGTCCGTTGCAATATTGACCGTACCTTTACCACACAGAGTTCTCCCCACGTGCGTGGGGATGGTCCGGATAGCAGCGTGGACGGCAAATTCACGATTGCGTTCTCCCCACGTGCGTGGGGATGGTCCGCTACGACAATCCCCTCAGCACGTCCGTTGTTTGTTCTCCCCACGTGCGTGGGGATGGTCCGCAATTCATCAGTCAGGTGCATCAGGGCATCGTGTTCTCCCCACGTGCGTGGGGATGGTCCGTGACTGTAACGCCGAACAACTTCCGCGTCCCCGTTCTCCCCACGTGCGTGGGGATGGTCCGGATTGCAGGATGCATTACTGCGGCGCTGGTGGGTTCTCCCCACGTGCGTGGGGATGGTCCGCGAATGAAACGAAACATGCTGTTACCCAACGCGTTCTCCCCACGTGCGTGGGGATGGTCCTTCATGACGCGCCGAGGGCTTCATTTCGTAGAGGTTCTCCCCACGTGCGTGGGGATGGTCCGTGTGCGGAGGCCATCGCGCTGCGCAAGGCTTAGTTCTCCCCACGTGCGTGGGGATGGTCCGGAGCGCAAGAGCGAGGAATGGGTAGGTATGGCGTTCTCCCCACGTGCGTGGGGATGGTCCGTGAATCTGTGTCTCGTGGATTTCCTGCTGGCAGTTCTCCCCACGTGCGTGGGGATGGTCCGCACGCGGTGAGCGATGGCCGGGAGGGGCGGTGGTTCTCCCCACGTGCGTGGGGATGGTCCGACCTGATGCGGTCATCAAGCTCGCCGGCAGGGGTTCTCCCCACGTGCGTGGGGATGGTCCGGAAGTGCGGGACATGCTCGCGCAATTGGCGGGGTTCTCCCCACGTGCGTGGGGATGGTCCGGAAGTGCGGGACATGCTCGCGCAATTGGCGGGGTTCTCCCCACGTGCGTGGGGATGGTCCGAAAAAACCGAGGAAGAGGCTCCCTTTTAAAGTGTTCTCCCCACGTGCGTGGGGACGGTCCGTTCCCTCAACGAGCGGAGGAGGCCGAATCAATCTGCCCCGATATCCTGGCCATTGAGCCCAAACATCGGCTTCCCGGGCCACACAGACCGGATCGCAGCGCGCGATACATTCCGTTCCCCCGCCGTCTCGAATTTTCGCCCTCAACTGGCGAAATGGGCCACTAATTTCCGTTGGTATTAATTATTCCCTGACGGGAATACCTGTGCTAGCGCAAAATTAGTTGTAGTGAACTTTCCTCCTTCCGCCTATCTCATTGAACACACGACCTATATGCGTGTCGGCGAAGAACCGCAATTCCCGGAACTATTTATCAAGTGCAACTAATATCCCCACCCGCCGAAAATAATTGGTCCCTCCCGAACCCGGCCGGTGGATTTAAACCTAAAATCCTAAACTCCACTCCCAAGCCGTGGGCATTTTTCTCGTTGGAATTCTGATACCGGAAATCCTCATTAATTGCGTCCGAAAAAGGACCCTTTTCCGGACAGCGGCCTGCTAGATTGTGGTTGCAACGTGATCTCGGATCTCCTCTTCGGAAATCAGTTAACTCAGCGTTCGGAAAAGGACCCTTTTCCGAACGCTGGGCCGTGCGAAGGTCTCGTATCAGTTCACACTACTTTCCGGACACCTTTTACGGACATTGACAACCGCGCACAGTAATGAGAGCTTTTCTTCTAGAGGTACGTACTTCCTCAGTTCCCCTCTGCAGCGAGAGCGTTCCTCGGTTGATTCGATGCAAACGGCAGGGAAAGACGGCGAAACAGTATAGGCATTGAGGGAGGCCACGCGCGGGAATTGCATCGGCGCGTACTTGGAATCCCCGGATATTCGTAGCTCCGACTTCCCCATCGGGCTCACCTAGGATTTTCACTTAATACAGGGCTTTCCCCGGCCCTCGATGCAGCACATCGAGACTGCCATGACGTGTAGGCCGACAGATCTGACGCGATGCGCACCCGAAGACACTCATACTAGGGAGCGTTTCCTTAGCGCTACAAGGCAGCACGCCGTGACAACGTTTGGCACCCATGCTATCGTTTCGCCAGCACCGTGCAACGTGGGCATGGAGCAATCTATGCCACGAAGGCGGTATCAGAGAGGCAGAATCATCAGTAGAGGAAAGAAACGCAAGGTCTGGGTTGGCATCTTCAGAGAAGACAGAATGAAGCCAGACGGAACAATCAACCGAGCAAGACGAAGCGTGGTGCTTGGAACCGTGAAGCACGTGTCAAAACTTCAGGCCATCGAAGCACTCAAGCCGTATCTTGACGCGGTGAACCTTGTTGCTATGCCCAAACCGAAAGCTGGCAGAACACTCAAGAACTTTGTGGAAGAGTGGAAGCGCAACGTTGCTCCAACGCTCAAACCATCAACAGTGAGAGCGGCGGAAAGCCACTTGCGGACTCACATTCTTCCAGCAGTGGGTGAGCTGTCACTGACGGCCATCAGCACAAGGAACGTGCAAGCGTTCATCTCTGCGCTGGCTGCCAAAGGGCTGACTAGAAAATCTTGTGACAATGTGTTGCAGACTCTTTCTGGTTTGCTCAGAACGGCTAGGGCGTGGGGCTACGTTCCGGCTGTTTTCGATAGGTCAGCTCTTTCCTTGCCCCGCGAAGGCGAGAAGCAGGAAGAACGCTTCTTCACTGCCGCGCAGGTCAAGAGAATCATCAATGCAAGCGAAGAACCTTACTCAACTTTGTGGGCTGTTCTCAGTCTAACTGGGTGCCGTGCTGGTGAAGTGTTTGCACTCAAGCGTAGCGACTTGGACTTTGAAAAGCGCGTAATCCGCATTCGCCGTACTCTTGACGCGGCCACGCGGCAGATGCACGCACCGAAGTCCAAGTCTAGCTCCGCTGACCTGCCGATGCCCGAAATGTTGGAAAAGCGGCTGCGAACGTTCCTTGCCAATCATTGGCGGCAGAACGAAGCGGACCTGCTCTTCTGCAACAAAGTGGGCAAGCCGATGGTGCGAAACAAAGTTGCGCTCAAGCTCCAGTACACGTTGAAAGAACTGGGAATTGAGCGTGCGGCGCTTCACGCCTTCCGGCACATGGCGGCAAGCGAGATGATTGAGAACGGTGTAGCACCCTCAGTGGTTCAGCGTCAGATGCGTCACAGCGATTCGCGTATCACTTTGCAGAAGTACGCGCACGTCATCGGTGACGCACAGCGGCGAGCAGTGGACTCTCTAGCACGAAGCGTTTTGGAGCTAACCCGCTGAAATGGAGCTAAGTTTTCTCCAACTCGTTGAAGAACAAAGCAGATTTGGTAGGGGCGGTGGGGATCGAACCCACGACCTTCGGCTTAAAAGGCCGCTGCTCTACCACTGAGCTACGCCCCTATATTATTCAGTTCACGTAACTTGCTAGCGTCTCGCTTGCCGGTTTCGGCTCCGGTGCTACTGGGGTGCTATTCGAATCCAGGCGCGACACAACCTCGTGGAGTTGGTTGGGCCCGAGATGTGCATATCTTCGGCTCATCGAAAGGCTCTTGTGGCACAGCAACTCGCTGATATCCTCAAGTTTCGCCCCCGCCTGTCTCAGCTTGCTGGCGAAGTGATGCCGCAGATCGTGAAAGCGAAAATCCGCGACCTGGGCCTTCTTCACCGCCGCATCGAACCAATGCCGGCCGTTCTGTAGCGGATTCCCTGTTTTCGCCGACTCAAAGACTCGGCCTGTCCCATCGCCGCGCTGGTACACAACTTTGAGCGCAGCGAGTGCGGCTGCATTCAGGGGGATGTGCAACGCTTCCCCGTTCTTGCTGGTGGGGATATTCAGCATCCGGCCAGTCCAGTCTACCATCGGCCACGTCAGCGCGTACATGCTACCCTTCCGCAGTCCGGTTGAGATGGCTAGCTCGAACTCGGGCGAGTGCTCGGGCCAGTTGTCTTGAATGACTTCGCGCAGCTTCGTTTCTTCGGTACTCGTTAGGAATCGCACGCGCGAGTTGTCTTCGCGCCGGTGCCGAACGTCTCGCGCCGGATTTACTAAAACCTTGCCCGCGCGTCGCGCTTCGCGGTAGACGAGCATCATTAGACTGCGATAGTGGTTGTAAGTTGACGGCGCCCATTTTTCGGCCGCGGCCCCATCCGACAAACGTCTTTCGATCTCTGGACTCATCAGCGATTCGGCCTCACGCGAGCCAAACTACTCTTTGAGTTTCGCCATTCTGGATTTGTCGTCGCGGTAACTCCGCTTGTGCTGTTGTGAGAACGCAAGAGCATCGTCCGCAATCTCGCCGAATGTGACGGCGCGACGACGCAAAGTCTCGGGCAGTTTCTTGCCTACTAGCGTTTCGTTCCGGCGCTTCGTTAGAAGTTTCGCGGCCTGGCTAAATGTGCCAGCGACTTCCCTTCTATAGCGCCCCGAGGCGTCAACGTATCGAACCCAGAAGATCCCACTGCCCGTAACCTTCTCAAAAATGCCGCGCACTTTCTTCGCTTCTTTCATCGTCGCCCCTTTCTTTTCGGCGGGCGCAACCACCTGCGCTCGCGCATTTTCTTCTCGTGCCTCAACTGCTTCATGTACTCGGCCCGCTGCTTCTTCCAATCGGGGTCGCGCCGGAATGTCTCCTGCTGGCACCGCTCAGTGTGGAAGCGCTGGTGCTCGAACCTCGCGTAGAACCAAATCCCGCAATCTTTCGCGGCGCACTTCCTCACGCGGCCGATCAAGCCCCGGTCGGCCAAGTGCAGCACTTTGACAAACGCCAAGCCTGCCAACGGAGGCAGGCGCCCGACGAGCTTCCAATCGACCGACCACTTGCCAGGCTGCGCGCTTACCAGAACGGGCGCGACCGCGAGTTTCGACAGACGCACAATCCCAGCAAGGTAAGACCGTACGTCCGCTTCCGTCACTTCCAGCGGGAGTTGCGTGTTCATCGTGAGCAGGGTCTCTACCGGGTCGCCTGCTGGCCGCGCCTTATGGTTCAACCATTGCAATAACGGCGCGGCGTCGAACTCGCCGAAGTAGCTCCGTTCGTGTACATGGCTATGTGCCTTGTTCATGGTCTTGATTGCACGCCCATACGCATCATTTTGCGCTATCGTGCGTGCGGAAGCAAGAACTTTCTTGGAAGGGAGTCTAAATGGTGCAAAGCACAGAATTGACGAAACCACTTCTCCACAAGCGCGAGGTGGCGGCGTTGAGGCTGGGAATATCATTACGGACGCTTGACGAGCTGATTGCAACGAGGGCGCTCGCCAGCGTGAAAATCGGTAAAAGACGGTTGGTGTCCGAGCAAGCAATCCAGAATTTCGTCAACAAGGCCGAAACATCGAAGCGCTAAGCGTGAGGTGCTCGCCAGGCATGTCCGAACACCCACACGACCGTCCGCTTCCGCACAATCTCGAAGCCGAGCGCTGTATCCTCGGCGCGGTCCTGCTCGATAATCAGGCACTCGCAACCGCGATGCAGGTTGTCCGCGCGGAGGATTTCTTCCTGCCGCAAAACCGGCACATATTCACGGCGATGGTGGAACTCGCCACACAAGCGCAAGCCATTGACACAATCACGCTGATGGAACGGCTTGCGACGCGCGGCAACCTGGAAAACGCGGGCGGCGTTGCCTATCTTTCGCAGCTTGCCGACGGCCTGCCGCGCGTGTCGAACGTCGGGCACTACGCGCGCATCGTCAAAGAGAAGGCCGTGCTACGGTCGCTGATTTATGCAGCGGCTTCGATTCAGGAACAAGCACTGGCGGGACACGAAGCCGGTAGCACTCTCTGCACGCAGGCGACGCAAACCTTTTCGACCATTTCCGCCAGCAGCGGCCCGGCTTCTTGGGTGGACGTGGCGCACACTGCGAAGGACTACCAGGAAAACACGACGATGACATTCTCGATTGATGGTTTCCTACAGGACGGCGGCGCCACCATGATCGGCGGATTGAGCGGCCACGGCAAAACACTGATTATGCTCTCCATCGCAAGGGCTTTGCTCTCGCCCCGTGGCACGATGCTATGGGGACACTTCCGCGTTCTGGAGCCCGCCGAACGCGTTCTCTATTTGATTCCCGAAAGCACCCTCGCGCCATTCATCCATCGCCTGAAACTCTTTGGACTCTATGAGCACGCCATCGCGGGCGAACGCTTCTTTTCCAGAACGCTCACCAAAGGCCCTACCATTCCGCTCGACGATCCGCGCATCTTGGCCGCTGCGAAAGGGGCACACGTTTTTCTCGACACAGCCGCACGATTCGGCGAAGGCGATGAAAACAGCGCGGGCGATAACAGCCGAGGACTCGCGGCCGATATTTTCCAACTGCTCGCGGCGGGTGCCCGTGCCGTTATCTGCGCTCATCACGCGCCCAAAGCGTTTTCCCGGGAGAACATTATGATGCTCGAAACCGTGCTGCGCGGCTCCGGCGATATGGGCGCCATGCTCTCGACCGCCTGGGGTATCAAACAAATCGACGCCGCGTCGAATACCATTCACGTCGAGAATGTCAAAGGCCGCGACTTCCAGCCGTGCGGCCCGTTCCAATTACAAGGCCGTCCCTTCATCGACGATACCGGCGACTTCCACTTACTCCGCGCACCAGGTCAGTGCGGATCACTGGCCGATGAAATGCCCGACACTCAGCACAAAGGCGGCGGCGCTCCACAATTGGCACGCGAGGCCAGATCAGCCAATATTGCCCTACTCCGAGGATGGCTCGCCGAAGACTCCGGCCTGACTAGCGAGGAAATCGTGCGGCGCTTCGCGGATGCTGGCATAGAAGTCGCCCGTTCCACTGTCCGCAAGTACAGGACAGAACTCAGCAAATAGGCACTGTTCCGAGTGTTCCGCGAGTGTTCCGAGTGGTCGCAGAACAGGCAAAAGGAGGGTGTTCCGAGTGTTCCGAGTGCCCTAGTAAATCGAAGTGGCGGAACACCTGCCAAGCTGGGTGCTACGCTTTGCAGCTACGCACCCAAAGCGCTTGGCTTGCAGGTGACTCGGAACGGTACCACTCCCGACCGGCCGCGCGCCGGAATCTCCGGAAAAGTTTCGAACGCGCGAGAGTGCCGCGCAATCGCAATAGCAAAGTCACTGACGAACGCAGCGAGCGCGCCGCACTCAATGGATGCCGTTTTCGCGCATGGCACCGACACTCCAATAGCACCATGCAAGAAAAGTACGCATAACTCATTGGAAACAAAAGGCAGAGCACCGGCCTGCACAGCCGTACTCGGCCACCGGGAAGCGTGCGGCGGTCGCTTCCGGCTCGCGCGGCGTCCGGCCCTACCCGCGAAAACTTATGAGCCGAAGGGCGGCCGGAAACCCTTTAGCAGTCTCCAACTGTTTTCAAGATTGTTTGGATTTTTTAGTGGGCCGGTTTGGATTTTTGGGTTGGGCTGGCTCAAAAGGCTATCATCGGGGCGATGTGAGGGTGTAAGAGAGTCGCATCATGGCCTGTCCGGTATGCCGGAGTGAAGCGCGGTTAGAGATCAACGGGGCTCTGGAAAGCGGCGAACTTTCTCAGAACGAAATTGCGCGCCGGTTTTCTCTGAGTCGGATTTCGGTGCAGCGGCACGCGCGGAGCTGTCTCAAGTTGGAGTACAGCCAGAGTGCGGAAGAACAAAAGCTTCGGGACATCGCGTTGCAGAAGCATGAGGGACGGTTGACGGACGCGCTCGAATCGGCGCGCGCATGGGAGAAGCGATCTGCGGAAAAGGGCGATCAGGTTTCCGAGTGGAGGGCGAAAAAAGAGGTTTCGAAAATCCTTGTGCTGATGGACCGCGCGGTGAAGAAGCAGACGCCGAGGGTGACGGCGACATCGAAGACGGGCTACCGTGGGCCGGTTCGAATCCTGCCACCGGAGAAGGCGGATTTTGAGAGCGTCGGCCTTGGCGAACTGTGGGACAACTTCTTTAGTCCGGCCGCGATGAAAGGGCGCGGCGATAGGCAGCGAGACATACCGCAGGATGCGCCCACGGTTCGTTTTTCAATCGAGTGGCGGCGGGGCGAGATTGAAAACGCGGACGCGGAGCCGGAAAAGACGGCCGAAGAAGCCGAAGCCGCGCTCAAAGTTGCGAGCGAAGTCGAAGGCGCGAAAGATTTGAACTAGCCAGCGATCCGCGATCGACGCGGAAACAACTCGAGCTTTTTATTTGAGAAAGTGAGGAAACATGCAGAGGCACACAGGCACGATAGAACGCATCGGGGCCTTTTTTATGAATCCCGAGACGGAGTCGGAGAGCGCGACGAGTACCCCGGAGCCGCTTATCAACCGGCGAAGTGTTTTGCTCGAAGAAATCCGCGGACTCGATATTGAGCTCAGCGACCACGACGCGGTGATGGCGGTCTTTCGCCGGAAGAATACGGCGACCGTGAACGGAGCGCCTGTTTTTCTGTATCCGCAATCCGGCGACCCGGGCGCGGAGCGCGCACAAATCGAAGGCGAGTGGCGCAAACTTGTAAAAGGCTACGAGGCCATCCAACGGCAGAGAAACGTGGTTCTCGCCGAGTTAGCACACTACTCGTAGAAATATTTGCATCGGTACTTTCTGTTTTTTAGTCTCTCGACGGCAGGAGGAAAACAAACATGGGAGCACCACTGCACTACACGCTGCACATGGAAGAGCTGGACCGCGATTTGGAAGAAGAGTACTGCGATGCGATTCCCGACCCGACCGCGGCGTTTATCGAGTTTCAGGAGATTGCGAAGCTCGGCGGCGGCGCCGAAAGCGCCCGCGCGCTTCTCGAACTCAACGCGGGACGGCGGATCTCGCGCGTCGAACTTCCGGCGGGATACCCCTACGGCCCGCCGCGCGTGGAAGCAACGGACACGGACGGCGACGCACTCGCAAAGCGGACGCAAAGGGCGGATGGGATTCGCAGGGGCGAAGGCGCGGCCCGCACAGTGAAAGTGGGCGCATGGATTTTTGAGTACGACGCGGCCGGAAACTTGCTGCGCTGCTACGCGGCCGAAACGGAGGAGTGACAATGGCGGACTCCCTGCGCGACTTTTTGGCGGGACACGCCGCGCACCACGTCGAAATGGCAAAGATGTTTTCAGGACTGCACAAGTCGCACACGGCTCACGCGGAAGCCACGGACGGCGAGACGGCCAAGTATCACGCTCTACGCCCCGATTGCTGGCGAAGGAACAGCATTCAAGGAAATGGCCGGGGTGGCATTTTTGCTCGCCAGACTTTACCGGACGGGTTCAGTCGAGGCCCGGGGCCGGAAATGTGGGAAGTTACTCAATAGGATTCAATGATACTTTCCGCTTGGAATTTCGTGTGCTACCGGAACCCAGTGTCCTGGCAGATTAAAGTAGAACTCTAGATCACTTAGTCTCAATACTCCCTTCGGCGGAATCGGAAAGTGCCCCTTAGTTTTCTTTCCACATGGAGGTAGGGTCATACCTGTCACACCAGCGAACTCATCAGCATTGAGGCTGTCTGTCTGGTACCCGAATCCATCGGAGAATATCTCAGTTCCGGGGCATCTTTCGGGATCTTCCGTGGCCATTATGACGTGCTCGGAATCAGAGTCATATATTCCAGGTGCTGTCGGGTTGATCGCAGCATATCCCTTCGAGAACGTGAACGCCTTGCCATCGACATGCCGTCTATAACGCACGAGAATTTTCACTCCAAATAGAGACGGCCCATTGAAGTCAATCATTACCTCCTTAGCAATCTGTACATAGGACCTAAAATCTGCGGAAAAGATAAATGGTTGCCCTGCCTTTAATAAATCTGAATGCTCGTAGTCCTGCGGAATCCCCCCAAGACTCTTGAATTTCAAATCGGTTTGGGATTTTTCTGCGACGAAATATGTTTCCTCTATCGTTACGTGGTCAAGGTTATGACTCGTGCTGTACAGAGTGAGTTGAAAGACGCCCTTGGTTCGCCCTGGTGTTGTTGACCATACGAGCGAATTCTCCGGCTCAATATGAATAACGGGATCGGTGGTCACCGCTTGTTGTTCCGGCGAAACAGGCGCGGAAGTAGACTGTGATGGCGCTGTGGCGGTTTCAGATGCAGGTCCAGTGAGACGCGACGCTAACCACTGGGATTTGAGTTGTGGTACTGCAATCGACCAAATAATGGCGATTATGCCCACAGTGACTAGGTTTTGAAGGACCCGGCCCCAGGAATAAGTCCAGTGAGACTTACGGAAGAAGACGGAAAACAAAGCAGTGCTTGCGAGCAACAAGACAACTTTCATCCAGATCGGGGGAGTTAAAACTACGGTAACTATACCCACAATAAGAGCGCCAACGCTGATGGAAGTGCCAAGATCGAGAGGACTGTGTTTCGTTTTGCCCATTGCCTTGACGCTACTAGTGGGTGCAGTTCCGTACCGCAAGGCCGTTTGTCGCTCCCATGCGGACCTGAGCAAACGCTCCAAGTTGTCCCGGCTTCCTTGTGGCACGAATCAGAATTATATCCTTCTTCGTGGCATGAAGTATGGAAGGCGCATTGATTCGGTATCAACCGTTCAGACGAATCACGCTCGATTTCAGCCTCGCACCGGCAGCTCGAACACCGATGCAAAAACCGACTGACGCGCGCGATTTTGGCGAGCATGAATGGGGACAAAGCGCCGCGCGGCGCGAAGCGGCAGGGCTCGCCGTGCTGGTCAGCGAACAAAACGCCGAAACACTTCGCGCCGATATTCTTATCTCGCCGGGCGAAGCAGTTTGTTTGCGGCGAATCATGGATGCGAGAGACCTGCAGCGGCTGATCGACTTTCGGCTAAGCATCGCGCGCGAGTTTGACCGCTTAGTGGCGAGCCGACTTGACGCGATCCGCGCGGACACGGCAAGACGTCACGCGCGATTGGCGGAGCGAAGCCTCACCCGGGCGAAGCAAAACAAAATCGCGCAAGCCCGATGGCGCGAAAGACAGCAACAACGGGAAGCGGTGAGCGCGTGAACCCTGACGAGCGAATAACGGACGATTTGATTCTGCGAACCGCGTTCGTGCAGCTTCGGCTTGTCCTTGCGAAGTCGGCGAAGAGCCTTGGCGAGAGATGTCCCTTCGGGACGCCCTCTTCTAACTTCGGGTATATTATTACCAAGGTCAGGGCGTGGCTCTAAGTCGGTCCGGGCTCCCTGCTTGCTCTCCGCGAACAAGGGGATGCTCGTCTTCGCGCGAGATTCGCGGGGACAGGATGTGCAGGCGGCATGTGGACAGCTCGCTCTTGCGGAGAGCGCGGCCCTCGAATCCAAGGCTGAGGTGGGGAGGCTTATATGATCGCGTCGAAGAACGACAGTCCATTGGGAGACGACAATAAGGACGCTTCTGTGCTCCACGGCCAAGCTTGGAACTACTTTAATACGCACGCGGCCCAGCGAATGACCGTTTTTAACTTCTACATTGCGCTATCGTCGGTCACGGCCACTGGATATGTGGCCAGCTTTAGAAGCGATTCCAACCTTACCTCTGTCAGGTGGATCATCGCTCTTTTTCTGTGTTTCTTTGCATTTGTCTTCTGGAAATTGGACCAGCGAGTGAAAGTCCTGATTAAGAATGCGGAAAACGTCTTGAAGTATTTCGAGGCCGCATTGCCTCACGAGGTTCAAGCGAAGGTTTTCACGCTAGAGGAAGCAGAAACTGACATACAACGGCAGTCGCTTAAAGGTTGGCACCGAATCCAATTCTGGCGCATACCCCTGAGCTACTCCCGATGCTTCAATTTGGTATATTCTGCCTTCTTTTTGCTAGGGTTTGGCGCTCTGATCCAAGCGGTATTTTCTCACTTCGATTGCATTCGATAACGGCCGCGATTCGCGCGGGCAGGATGTGCAGGCCGCGTGCGGACAACTTGCGCAGAATGAAACCCACGGCGGGCGTGCCGCCCCATTTTCTATTGAACGAAACGCGGCTGCTTCGCCAGAGCCGCAAACTGACTTCGCACCCATTCCACCATGCACTCGAAACTTTCTTGACTGAGCACACAGCCGCGCGGCGTGTGAAACTCGACCGCATCTTTTTCGACTGTCCACAATCGGCACGGATGGACTAGCAGTTTGTCGCCATCGATCCCGTCAAATCGTTTCAAAGGGTACATAGAGTCTCCTTCGCACGTTTACCGCAGAGCAAATCTTACGAGCGCAACGAGCAGCAGAAATCCGAGCCTTACGAGCACCTTTCACAGACGTGCCCCAACTGCCATGATCCGTGGCTCGTCACACAACCGGGACAGCATCCTTCTTGTCGTGCTGAGAAGTGGTTCCAGCCCGTCTCATTTCCCGAGACCGCGCTCTAGCTAGAACGGCACGTCAGGTTCCGTGGCCGCGCCGAAGTCCACCAGGAGGACAATTTGCGACGCCGCCACGGCTAATGCATATTCCGCGATTTCTTTGGTTACCGCGCCTCCGGTTGCGCCTCCGTGCCCTACGCCCTGGCCTCCGTTTCGAAACCCATAAAGTCCATGAAAAGTATTAGCAATTGATTTCGGAAGCTGACCTACGTCGCTGCCCGTAATTGACTTCACAACGTCCCCAAGAGTTGAACCGCCCGAAGGAAACAGAACCCGCGCCGTTGCCTCGACCGCGCAGACGGCCTCTTTGACGGTATTCTCATAATCAGGATCGGACACGTTTCGGAAGTATTTGAGCGCCTTATTGTAGTGGACCAAAGCTGCAGACAAACGCGGATCTCCAAGCACAAGCTCGGCGCGTGCGACTTGCTCTGTGGTATGGCGACGGCCTCGCCGACGGACAAGACCGTTCGAAAACTCAAACACCAGATGTTCTTCGAGAAAAAGCGTCTGCAATTCACGGGTAATGTATTCTTGGACCTGACTTTTCGGAATGACAATCTCGTACTGTTCGGTCTCTCCGTTGTAACGCTCTACGTCCTGTGCCAAGTAACCATAGAGGCGTTCGCAGAAGTCGAAGACCTTTTGCCACGAAAGGCCAAGTAATAGCTCCTCCCAGGAATAAACGCCCGGTCTAACACGGGCTACGCGCTGGAGTTCTCCCGATATAGTCGCTTCACCGTTGACATACTCCATCTTTACGAGTCGCCCGAGAAGATGAAGAAGCCCGATCCGAGCAGTTTCAGGAAAATCGCTATCGATTCGCTCCTGTGGACCTCGATTCCGAGCAGAAAAGGGCGGGACCAACTCGTCAGCCACGGCCACACCTCGGTGCTACTGTGGTGCTATTCGATTTGCAGAATAGCACTCTCGCCCGCAGTATAGTGCAAGATTGCAATCGAGGGATAGCCTGTAGAATCAATGGTTTTGCAGTATGCTGCAAAGTTGTGCAGTGTGATGCAGGGTATTCAGAGCGCATTAAAAGGCCGCTGCTCTACCACTGAGCTACGCCCCTGACGCATGAAATCGCCCGCTTTTGCAGGACTCGCCGTAGCAGGCATGGCAGAATTGCACGAACGGTTCAGCGTCCGCTTTCCACGCCGGATGATTCTAGCGTGTGCGCGCTAAACGAGCAACCGGCAGCAGACCGATTTGCTTT
>Ga0153915_10003578_pt1 | contig 14261 bp, 12 predicted proteins | sample Opewatmetagenome_2_FD_107003 | JGI IMG/M metagenome (GOLD analysis project Ga0153915, IMG submission 107003) | Freshwater wetland microbial communities from Ohio, USA - Open water 3 Core 3 Depth 3 metaG | ecosystem: Environmental > Aquatic > Freshwater > Wetlands | place: USA: Ohio, Lake Erie... | reverse complement strand
CCTGTGATTACCATCCTGCAGTTCTCGCGCTTGTGCAGCCTTTTTATGTAATACCCGATAGGGCCTCCATTAAGCATCCCGGCAGTTGTTATCACAACACATGGCTTGCTTAGTATAGCCTCTCTTTGAGAGGATTTTGTTATCTTGTGCGCCTTCCCGAAAGCCTTCTTGAGCCTTTCAGGATTCCTAACGGATTCAGGATAGGACATGATTATCTCGCTGGCAGTTATCCCCATACCATCCAGGTAGATAGGGAATCCGAGATCATGAAGGATAAGGAGCAGCTCCTGTGTCCTTCCGACAGCAAAAGTGGGAAGAAGCAGAATCCCGTTATTGTAAACAGTTTCCTGCGCGATTTCCCTCAATCTGTCCTCTGCAACCGACCTTTCAGGATGATTCTTGTGGGAGTAGGTGGCTTCGGTTATTAGCATGTCTATATTCTGGTAAGAGAGCGCAGCACCCTTCATGAGCTGCGTGTCCACGAAATTTATGTCTCCAGTGAACATCACCCTCTTTCCGGAAGAGTTTATTATGAAGGAAACGCTTCCAGGGACATGTCCTGATGAATGCACCTCCACAAGAGATGAGCCCACGTGCTCTTTATGGCCGATTTCGACAGTTTTCTTCTTCCGCTCCATTTCCTTTATGTCATGAGTCATGTAAATCGGTTCAATCCCATTCCTGTCCTGAACCTTCAAAGAGTCTCTGAGAAGCAGGGATGACAAATCAAATGTAACCCCGGTTCCGTAAACAGAACCCTGATAACCGCTTTTGTAAAGGCCTGGAAGATAGCCTGAATGGTCAAGCTGGGCATGGCTGAGAAGAAGGGCATCCAAAGGAAGCTTCGGCTTTATGGGCACTTCAAAACTCTGGACCTCAATCCCGTGGTCAAGAATGAATCTCTCGGAGCCTGTTTCCAGAAGAACAGAAAGCCTTCCAACCTCCCTCCCACCTCCAAGTACGGTAATTTCAGACATGCAAGCACTCTAAATAAATAAGCCGAAACAATATATATTATGTCCTACCTTGATTTAAAGTATAGGCCGAAAAACGATTTGGTGTGCGAATTCTATCTCGAGCCGGCAAAAGGAATTTCTATAAAGGATGCTGCCGAGCATATTGCAGGAGAGTCATCCATAGGAACATGGACGGAGGTCTCGACCTCAACCCCGCGAATCAGGAAAATGGCCGCCAAAGTCTTTTCCATAAAAGGCAATTATGTGAAGATAGCATACCCCTATGAGCTTTTCGAGCCCGGGAACATGCCGCAGATAATGAGCAGCATAGCAGGTAATATTTTCGGGATGAAAGCCATAGATAACCTGCGGCTGGTTGACATAGATTTCCCCAAAGAAATAGCCAAATCCTTCAAAGGCCCTGAAATAGGGCTTGATGATCTGAGGAAAATAACAGGAATAAAGGGGAGGCCAATCCTAGGAACAATATACAAGCCCAAGCTCGGGCTTAATCCGAAGGAGATGGAGGAGCTTGCATATAAGGTCTATTCGTCCGGGCTTGACTACACAAAGGATGATGAGAACCTTTGCTCAATGGGCTTCAATAAATTCGAGGACAGGGTCCAGAGAATTCTTGGAGTGGCTGACAAAATAAAGAGCGAGCAGGGGAGGACAGTTATTTATGCAGCAAACATAACCGCTCCTGCACAGGAAATGCTCAAGCGTGCGCAGTTCGTTAAGGAACATGGAGGGAAATGCATAATGATTGACATAATGACAGCTGGCTGGAGCGGGCTGCAGTACATAAGGGAGCAGAATCTGGGTCTCATAATCCATGCGCACAGGGCAATGCACGCAGCCATCACAAGGAATCCCAAGCACGGGATTTCCATGCTCTCAATCGCGAAGGCCGCAAGGCTAGTAGGGGTGACAGCCCTGCACACAGGAACTGTTGTGGGAAAGATGGAAGGCCCTAAAGACGAGGTTATAGCCATAGACAATTTTCTGAAGTCAGATTTCTACGGGCTGAAGAAAGTCATGCCCATCGCTTCAGGAGGGCTTCACCCGCGTCTCGTTCCGGATCTCCTTAAAATACTCGGAAATGACTTGGTAATAACTTTTGGCGGCGGTCTGTGGGGCCATCCCGGAGGGCCTGAATCAGGAGTCCGCGCAATCGCACAAGCTACAGATGCAGCCATGAAGAAAGTCCCTCTTGAAGATTACGCGAAAACGCACAAGGAGCTGGGTGAAGCGCTCAAGGTTTGGAAGTGATTATAAGGTTTGATAAGAACATTATGATAAAGAATATAATTTTTGACTGGTCTGGAACATTAAGTGATGACATCACTCCTGTTTATAAAGCGATAATGATTGTTTTTGAAAAATTTGGTGTTAAGAAAATTTCTCTGGAAGAGTTTAGAAAGGAGTTTGAGCTCCCATACATGAATTTCTTTAAGAAGTACAATATCGGTATCAACAAAGAAGAAGCTGACAGGGTTTTTCGTGAAGCGTTTAATCCTACAGAATCCAAGCCCTTTGCTCAAGCAAAAGAATTGCTGGATTTTTTGCACAAAAAAGGAACAAAAATGACTATTTTAAGTTCACATCCAGAGAAATTTCTGAAAAATGAAGTCAAGGATTACGGGTTTCAAAAATATTTTATGGATGTCGTGGGAGGCGTTCACAACAAAACAGAAGTGATTAATGAAATAATGAAAAAGAACAAATTCGACCCGAAGGAGACAGCATATGTTGGCGACATGACACATGACATAGAAGCTGGTAAAAAAGCAAAGATAAAAATTATTGCGATTTGCTGGGGCTATCAGACAAAGGAAAAATTATCCAAAGAAAAGCCGGATTTTTTGATAGGGAATTTAACTGAACTGAAAAGCATTGTTTCTTAATTTCCAAAAACCCTCTTCGCCTCTTTCTCAAAAAGATTCCGAATGTCCGAAATTTTCTGATAGAGCATAATATCACTCAATATAAGATGGCTCATGCAAATAAATATTAGACTGACGACTTGAACCAATTAAGTCAAGCCGTCTATCGCGAATCGGGTGGTATTTTGGAACTGTATGAAGTCAGGATACATGGCCGCGGAGGTGAAGGGGTGCGCATGGCGGCACACATTCTCGGTAGGTCAGGTTTCCTTTCCGGCCTCAAGAGCCAGGACTTCGCTATATACGGCTCTGAGAGGAGAGGCGCACCAGTCGCTTCTTTCTGCAGGCTTTCGAGCGAGAACATACTTACACGCGGATATATCTTCAATCCTGATTCTGTAATCATACTTGACCATACTCTGGACAATGAGTCATGCCTGAAAGGATTGAAAGAAAAGGGGAAAATTATAGTCAATTCCGAGAAGCCGATTCCGAAATTCCCAAATGCGGTTTTTGTGGACGCGACAAAGGTGGCGCTAGATACCATAGGCAGGCCCATACCAAATGTTGCGGTTCTTGGCGCTTTCCTCAAGGTCACCGGGATACTTTCTCTTGAAAAACTCAAGGAGGCTGTGAGAGAGGAGATGGCAGGAAGCCACCCTGAAGCGATAGAAGGGAACATAAAGGCCTGCGAGATTTGCTATAATAGTGTTAAGGTGAGTTAAAATGCTAGGATTCATTTTCGGCTGGCCGAGGAAGATAAGGAAGCTCAGGAAGAGATGGGACAGGCTGCGCGAGAAGACTCTGAAGAAGAAAGGCCTTGTGAAAAAAACAGCAATGGAGAAGCTGGACATGACAGAGCAGAAGCTCAGGACGCTTGAGGAACAGAAGATAACAAGGCTGGACAGGAGCCGCTTGGCGAGGGAGGTTGACCTTGACTTGACAGAAATCAAGGCAATGCTCAAGGCCACGCCTGATGAGATTATGCAGGCTTCCCAGGCTCCTTTAAGGCAGCAGCAGAAACAGCCAAGGCCTGTGCAGTGATTACAGCTTCCCAATATCCTCAGGCCTGATAATGGGCTTCTTGAACAAAGAAATATCCTCCGCAAGCCTAGGGCATGCGTAGTCCACAAGGCACTCGAGCTTGAGGCCGAGAATCTTCTCAGGTGTGAATTCTCCTGCTATAAGAATCCATGCGCTCTTTCCCTTCTTCTCCAAGTCTTTCTTGGATTTTTCCGCGAGAGCAAGGGAGCCCTGTCCAGGCTTTGTGGAAACCAGAATCCCGAAATTCTTCGCTTCCTTTGCTTTCTCCAGCTGCGCGGCGCGGATTTTCATTAGCTTGAATTTTTCCTTCTCCATGTTTTCCAATTTTTCCGATTCAAAATTCAGGAAAAGGACAGGCTTCTCCACACTCATTGCAACTCCGAGCGGATGGAATTTCCCGGAACCCAGGAAAAGGAAGCAGTCGCCCCCTTGAATTGCCGTGGAATAATCGCAGCCCAGGACCTGTCCGGGATATTTCGCGATTTTTGGCTTGCCTATGAGAACCTTCTTCCCATTGGATTCAAGGAATTTTTTGGCAGGCTCCAGAGAAGAGATGAACTGGAGAGTCGTGAGAAGGCAGATTTTATTAAAGGGTTGCAGCTGGCTTAGATTTTTTTCCAGAAGAGGAACCGGGTCATAATCCATTCTATATTCCTCATAAATAACAGGCACTTGGGTCTTTATCATTTCCGAGTGGCCCACATGGATAATAAGGTCGCAGCCGAGCGATTTAGCTTCTTTATCAAGTATATCACATGCCCCGTAGCATGTTTCTATGGAGAGGAGAACCTCAGCCCCAGATTTCTCGAGGGCTTTGGCTATCTCTTGCGCTTGCGTTTTCAGCCCCTCTGGAAGCTGGAGCAGGATACTTTTGGCTTTCCTCTTCCTGATTTCCTGAACAAGGCGGTTGTAATCCAGCATAATATCACAAGAATAGCTTGGGAGTAAGATTTATATTTTAGTAAAACCATAATATAATGTAAATGGCAGCGCAAAACGAAATGACCCATGCAGAACAACTGGCTATTTATGAGGCGCTTTCACGTAAGAAAATTTGCCTTGCAGATAAAGTTAGAAATTATTTAAATCCCATCAATTTTTGCTATCCCAAACTCAAAAATTTAGGGATGGAAAGAAAAAAGGCATTAGAGCTAACAAAAAAATATCAAGTATTCTTCAATGGTTTAGATAGTGGTGTGCTAACACCACTCTACAAAACCGAACGGTTTGTGAGGGGTACATTAAGTGAAGAATATGCATTGTAAATACCCTTCTACCCCTTTTTAAAACCCTCTGTTCTATATTATTCCCATGGAAAGGAGAAGCGATATATCTGGGTTTCATGAGCTCAGCCCCAAGAAGAGGCTGGAGCTCGTCAAGAGATTTGCGGATCTCGCAGATGATGAAATAAAAGCTCTGGAAAAGACAGGTAGCCTGGACGGGGAGACTGCGGACATGATGATAGAGAACGTGATAGGCACGACAGAGCTCCCCTTCGGGATAGCCACCAATTTCCTGATTAACGGGAAGGATTATCTTATACCCATGGTTATAGAGGAGCCTTCTGTGGTGGCTGCAGCTTCCAATGCTGCAAAACTGGCAAGGCCTGCAGGAGGTTTCACTGCAACCAGCACAGACCCGATAATGATAGGCCAAGTGCAGCTTGTGAAGGTCAAGAATCCTGAGAAAGCGGCAAGGGATATAATAGCAAAGAAGCAGGAGATAATTGATTATGCGAACAAAGTTGACCCGTGCGTGCTTGTGAAGTTCGGCGGGGGGCTTAAGGACATTGAGACCAGGGTTCTGACAACACCAGCGGGGAAAATGGTCATAGTTCATCTTCTTGTGGACTGCAGGGACGCAATGGGAGCGAATGCAGTAAACACGCTTGCTGAGACTCTGGCCCCTATGTTTGAGGACATTTCTGGCGGCAAGAGCAGATTGCGCATAATATCCAATCTGGCTGACAGGAGGATTGCCAAGGCGAAAGCAGTCTGGAAGAAAGAGGTCCTTGAGCAGGCTTCCAAGGGCCAGTTCAAAGGTGAAGATATTGTTAACGGAATAATAGAGGCATGGGCTTTCGCTTTTTCCGACCCGTACAGAGCAACAACACACAACAAAGGAGTGATGAACGGGGTGGATGCAGTGGTGATAGCCACAGGAAATGACTGGAGGGCTGTGGAGGCTGGAGCGCATGCCTATGCTTCCATACGGGGAAGGTACGGGCCGCTCACGAAATACTACAAGGACAAAAACGGAGACTTGGTAGGTGAGATTGAGATTCCAACAGCAGTGGGGCTTGTAGGAGGGGTCACGAAAACCCATCCTGTGGCAAAAGTGGCAGTCAAGATTCTTGGGGTGAAAAGCGCAAAGGAGCTTTCAGAGGTCATCGCTTCTGTGGGCTTGGCCCAGAATTTTGCTGCGTTGAGAGCGCTGGCAACAGAAGGAATCCAGAAAGGTCACATGAGGCTTCATGCAAGGAACATAGCTGTTATGGCTGGAGCGGAAGGGAAGGATATAGATATAGTAGCGGGAAAAATGGTTGAGGAGAAGAAAATCCGGGTGGACAGGGCGAAGGAGATTCTGGAAGAGCTGAAATCTAAAAAGAAATAATTCGATTGAAGTGGCTTGGCCACCTCTTTCTTTAGTTCACTTTTTCTTCTGCTTTTTGATTTGGTGTTCCCCAACTTTATGCTTGAACATGTGCTTCATGCTCATATATGGCATGATATTCTTTCTCAGGTCAGCCTCCATCTTGTTTCTGAGCCTGCGCATGGCAAACCCTATCCCTAAAAAGAGGGCTGACAAAAGGAGCAGGAGAATGTCCATAACTGTTACTTCGGCCATATCAAATCAGTACCTTTTGTTCCTTAGGAGGTGTGGGCTTTGCCAGGGAGGGCTTGGATTTGGATTCCTCTTTAAGGGACTTCACCGTATCTGTCAGAATCTTCATGGTCTCCATCATAGGAGTCATTCCGTCCCGGAGGGCTTTCTCTACAGTCCCCATGCGGTTGTGTATGTCCGTTACAGAATCGGTGTACATGCGTATCTTGTCATCAAGCCTCTCCAGATTGGGGTTTTTTGCAGTCTGCATTTTTGCCACTTTGTCTTCTATGGAGGCCAGCTTTTCAGTTATGCCGGAAACATTGGAATTCATGGATTCCACAGAATCCTTGAATCCCTTCATGTTACCTGAAACGAGTTCATCCACATCCATATCGTCATCATCAAGGTCATCCATATCAATAGGTTTCCTTTGGGCTCGCCTCACAAAGTTTTCAGGCGAGGCAATCGGGGAGCCTGGTTCATAAATGAAAGGCGCTTCAGAGACTTGAAACCTTTGGGGAGCCGGAGGAATGGATTTTTGAGGGGCTAAAGGAGATTTTGGCTGATAAGATAAGGAAGGTGATTCAGAAGCTTCATGAAGACCGTTCGGTCTTTTTTGGGGAGGATCTAGTTTTGGGGGGTCTGGAGGTGTATAGCTGTCCATGAACCTCTTTGCAGTCTCCATTTTTTCGTAAACTCCTTCTCCCTTCTGGAGGTCATTTTCTATCCTTTTGACCGCAAGGTTGATTTTTTCAAGGATGGAATCAAATGTCTTTTCATGCCTGGCTATAATTGTGTTTACTTGTGAAAGATTATCAGCCTTGATTTTTTTTATCTGGCTATCATTTTCTTCAATTTTTTCAGATATGCCTCTGGAGAACTCTGTCATTTCAGTTATGCGCTTGTCCATCAGCCTTAGCACCTCTTGACTCTTTTCAATGGATTTTCTTGTTTCTGTTTCCATCTCTTCTATCCGTGGCTCAAAGTTCTTAATTGTATTTTCCATCTGTTTCATTCTTTCAGACGTTGAGTCAACAAGCTCCTTTATCTCTTTGGCAATCTCCCTGTATCTGCTTTTCCAGAGCTCTTCCTTCTCCTTAAGGTTCACAATCCGTTTCTCTATTTTTTTGTAAACATCAGCCATTGTACCCACCCGATTTAAGAACGAAGGTGTCAACAGACACCTTCCATCTAACTGTTCAGTCCCCCTCTTTCAGGAGCTCATAAAGCCTTGCCTGCTCCTGCTGCCATTCTATTATATTCTTCTTGAGGCTTGCAACCTCTTCCCGGAGTTTGGAGATTTCTTTCTTGTCAGACTCCTGTTCCTCAAGCAGCCTCTTCATAATCTCCTCTTTGGCCTCGGAAAGGCCCTTCTCAAGCCTTTTATCCTCAGTGTTTACACTCTCCACCATCTTCACAACCCTGCCTAATGCAGATTCCAGCCCGTTCAGATATTCCTGCTGACCAGAAAGCCTTTTTTCAATCCCACTTCTGAATTCAGCATTTTTTGCCTGCTCCTTTATCACATTCTGGAAATCAATATGCTGCTTTTCAACCCTTGAGCCTATTGTGGAATCAGAAGACTGCAGCTGCTTGAACCTGGTTTCCAATCCAGAGATTCTCTTATCAGCAGAAACCTTGGTGGAACTGAGCAAATTAAGCTGCTTTTTAAGAGCTGACATCATTGCAGAAGAGGTCTTTAGGCTGCTGTCTAGAGACTTTACCTTTTCCAATAAAGCCTTTCTCTCGGAGTAAGCCTGGGAATCTAACCTTCCCAGCTTAACGCTTAAATCCTTGGAGAAGGAGCCTGATTTCTCAATCCCTGATGCGAGGGAGTCAATCCTTTTCAGGGCATCTGATATTGACTCCTGATTTTTCTGCATTTTTGCTGATGCTGAATCCTCATATTTTTTAAGCCTAGTGTCAAGGGATTTTGTGAATTCATTCAGCCTGCTTATTGCCTGGTTTGCATTGTTCACCCTCTCAGAGAATTTAGCCCTCTGCTCAGTCAAGCCCTTCTTCTCTGCAGAAACCTCTTGGGAGAGACCAGAAATCCTTTGCCATGATTTTTCAGAAAGACCTGTTATCTTGGCTGAAAGGGCTTTCTGCTCCTCCCTTATCTCCCTCTCCAGAGAACTTTTAATCCCCTCAATCGCCTTTTTCTCGGAAGCCACGTGCGAGTTGACCTGCGAGATTCTGTTTTCCATATGATTATAAGATTCTGAGAGTTTTGTACCAAAATTCTCCTCCGAACCCTTGATTTTCTCGTTTATCAGGGATTCAATTTCCGCTATACCCTTTCTCTCACTAGCAAGCCTCTCATTTATCTTGGCTATCCTGCCTGCAAAATCCTCATAAACCGCTTTCATCCGGTTTTCTAGGAGGTCGCTCTGTCTCTTCTGGCTCAAATCAATATGCGTCTTGAGATTCCCAACCTTTGAGCTTACATTCTCTTCAGATGCCTTCCTTATCTCAGAAATCCTCCTGTCAAATTCAGCAATAGCCTTAAGCCTTCTTTCAATCATCTCAAGCTGCTTCTGGTCGCTCAGATCAATGTGGGATTTTAGCTGTCCTATTTTGTAATCTATTGCCTCTACTGCCTGCTTCCTGACGCCTGCAATCCCCTTCTCCAGCCTGCCTTCGCGGAGGGCAATAGCCTTCTGTGACTCAGCCACCTTTTTGCTTATCATGGATTCAATTTCCGCTATATCCCTCCTCTCGTTTGCAAGCCTTTCATTTATCTTGGCTATCCTGCCTGCAAAATCCTCAAAAAGAGCCTTCATCCGGTTTTCAAGAATCTCAGCCTGTTTTTTCTGATGCATGTCAACATGAGCTTTAAGATATACAACTCTGGAATCTATAATACCTGCAGCCTCATTCTTTACTTCAGAAAGCCTTTTTTCAAGCTCTCCAATAACCTTGAGCCTGGCCTCGAGAAATTCAGCCTGCCTCTTCTGGCTCAAATCAACATGCGCTTTAAGCTGCCCCGCCTTTGAGCTTACATTCTCTTCATAGGCCTTCCTTATCTCAGAAATCCTCCTGTCAAATTCAGCAATAGCCTTAAGCCTTCTTTCAATCATCTCAAGCTGCTTCTGGTCGCTCAGCTCAATGTGGGATTTGAGCCTCTCAATCTTGTGGTCTGTGAATTCTTCAGTAGCTTTCATTCGCGTTTCAAGCAGTTCGCTATGCCTTTTGTGGCTTGCATCAAGATGGGATTTTAACTGCTCCGATTTGGAACCAATCGTCCCTTCTGTACCGTTCTTCACATCAGTAATCCTTTTCTGCATCTCATTCTTTATGGATTGTGCATGTTCATGATTCTCCTGAAGGAGGACCCTGAAATCAGCAGCCTGCTTTTCAACCCTTGAAGAAAGAGCAGAATTGCTTAAATGGACTTGCTTCCTGACGCCTGCAATCCCCTTCTCCAGCCTGCCTTCGCGGAGGGCAATAGCCTTCTGTGACTCAGCCACCTTTTTGCTTATCATGGATTCAATTTCCGCTATACCCCTCCTCTCGTTTGCAAGCCTTTCATTTATCTTGGAAACATTGGAATCAAGGCTTTCAGAAAGCCCAGCAATCCTGGATTGAAGCAGGTCATTAACATTAGAAATCTTTGAGGAGAGCCTCTCCTCAGTATCTTTCCTGAGCTCAGCCAGACGCTTCTCAAGCTTTTCATCCTCAAGGTTTACGCTTTCAAGCCTCCGTGCTATTTTTGAAATTGCGGAATCAATCTCCTTTATGGAGGCCTGACTTCCAGAGATTTTCTTTTCAAGCTCGCTCTTTATGGAAAGCGTGCTCTCCTTGGAATTCCTGATTTTCTCACTTATCAAGGATTCTATTTGACCCATCTGCTTCCTCTCGCCTGCAAGCCTTTCATTAATCTTGGCTATCCTACCTGCAAAATCCTCAAAAATCGCTTTGAGCCTGGCCTCGAGAAATTCAGCCTGCCTCTTCTGATGGGAATCAACATGAGCCTTCAGCTGCCCTGCCTTGGAGCTTATGCTTTCTTCAGCATTTCTCCTGAGCTCAGCCAGACGCTTCTCAAGCTTTTCATCCTCAAGGTTTATGCTTTCCAGTCTTTTTGTGAGTCTGGATACAGCGGAATCCAGCTCCCTTATGGAGGCTTGCTGTCCTGAAACCCTCTTCTCGATTTCAGCCCTGGCGAATCCCGCATTCTCAAGCTGCTTCTTGAGGGAGGCGGTGCTTATCTTCAGCTGCCTGACAAAAAGGGAAGTCTGGGAAAGGTTCCTCTTGAGATCCTCATGAGAGGCAGCAAGAGCGTTTATGGAGTCAGTGGCGTCCTGCAGGACTTCCTCAGAGGCCTCGGATATCTTCAGGCCAATCCTGTCCTGTGTTGTCTTGAGCTGGGTTTCAAAGTGCCCCTTTATCTCGGACAGCTTGGACTCAAGAGCCTGGTCTTCTTTTGCCTCTTTCTCCTTTAGGTTGTCTATATGGCTTTTTGCAAGGGCTGCCATTTCATTCAGTTTTTTTATGGTTTTCTCAGCCTCGAGAAGCCGTGCCTTGAGGGTCTCATCACCCGAGCGGATTTTTGAGAGATAGGAAGAATGGATTTTCAGCTCCTGCTCAATCCCTGAAAGCTTCTTGGTCTCAGCCTTGAGCTCGGCTATCTGGTTTTTTATGGGGGCGGTCTCCTTGTCCACAAAATCAAGGATGCGCTTTCCAGCCTCCTCATAAATGACATAAGCTTCCCCCAGCTTCTGGCCAAGGAACCTTGTCCTCTCAATAAGGAATGCCCTGTCCTTCTGGAGCTGTTCAATCAGCCGCTTCTGGCTGTCAGAAGTCTTCTTGAGCCGCTCTATTCCGGAACTGAGCTCATCCATCTCTTTCATGATTTCAGCTCCCTAAGAAGCTCGCTTACCCTTACCCTCTCCTTCTTTACCCTCTCCTCAATATGCTTTCTCTCTTCAACAGTCTGGTTAAGAACGGATTCAAGCCTGGCTTTGTGAGCCGCGTTCTGGGTCTCAAGCTCGGACTGCTTTTCCTTTATGGAAGCAATCTCACTCTCCATTTTCTTGGCCAAGGCGGCAAGGTTCTCCTTTTCCGCAAGCTTTTTCATGGAAGCGTCTGCCGATACGAGCTTCTCTCTCAGCGGCCTTATATCAGAAACAGTCTTCTGGAAAGTCTCCAGGCTGTCTGAAATCTTGTCAAACCTGGATTCTGCATCCCTCAGGCTCTGCTCAAGGGCTGCTGTACGTTCCCTCTCACCAGCTATCTTGGCATCAAGGCTCTTGATTGAGGCAGCCAGGTTCTCAGACCGCTTGGCAAACACATCCTTGAGGTCAATAACCTTGTTTATTGTGGAAACCTGGTCACTCATCTTCCTTGAAATGTCGTTCAGTCCGGATTCGAAGGTCTTCTGCCTCTCCTTCAGGTTGGCAACAGAATCCGTACTTTTAGCTGCCTCTTTCTTGAGGCCCTGTATATCATAATAGAACTTCCTGTCTATGTCCCTGGTCTTGTCTGAAATCCATTTCCTCAGGTTCTCAGGCGCCTCCATATCCTCTATATGCTCCAGCAGTTCCCTGTCCTTCTCGGTCAAGGCCCGCGCCTTCTCATCAATAAGCATGAGGTGCTTCTCTACCCCTTGGAGCCTGTTCTCGAACAATTCGTTAACCACGTCCTTGACGCTCGTCTCTATCATTTTCGGGGAGGCAAACTCCTGCATTTTTGTGAGCTGTTCATGATATTTCTCCATCATCTTGTCCATGCGCTTGTGTATATTCATCTTGAGGATAGCGAGCCCTTCCAGGAATTTCGCTTCCTCTTCTGCAAACTTCTTGTAGAGCTTGTCCTTCTCAAGCCTGAGTTCGTTTATGGTATCCCTGAACTTCTTGAGTTCCCTCACTTCCCCGTCCAGGAGAGAGAGCCTCTTCTCAAGCTCGTTTGTTGACTCCCTGTTCGCCTTCAGGCTGTTAATTATGGGGTCTATCCTTTTCCTCATCTTCCTGTTCACGGTCTCAGGTATGACTTCCTCCATCAGCTCGTCTGCAGAGAAAACTATCTTCTTTAGCTTCTGTATGTTCTCAGTTCCAAGCTTGTCATTTATCTCCCTGAACTGTAATTCAAGGGCCTTCAGCTTCTCCAGCTCCTTGAGCTTGTCCTCTGCAGAAGTGAGCCTGTACTCAACCTTCTTGCTCAGGTTGACAAGGGTCATGTTAATTGAATCTATTGTTTTGCGGACATCATTCAGTTCGCTCTCAAAATCAACCTGCTCCCCGAATGATGCAAGGCCCTGGGAAACAGCTCCGGGTTGCTTGGGCTGGTAGAGCGGGCTGCTCAGCCTCTCATTAATCTGGGCTATCTTATCACCCAGATCCTTTATCCTTTCAAGGTCCTTGAGCTTGTCTGATATCTCCCCGAGCTTTGGATCAACCTTCTCCTTCATCAGGGTGGCTATCTGTTTCCTGACCTCGTCTTTGTCCTTACCCGAGGATACTGACTCTTCAAGCCTTTTTATTTTTGCATCGAACTTTTCCCCTATATCCTTCAGGGCACTCTCTACTCCCAGGTCAGGCTTCTGGTCTGAAAAACTTTCTATTATCTCACCCAGGCCCTTGCTCTTTTCAGTAAGCTCATGCTTCTCTCTTTCGAGCTGCTCGATTTTTTTCTTGCTTTCCTGGAGCTCCTTTTCCACAGCCACACCTTCAGCCATATTAATCTCCTAATCCCTTTATGAGCTTCTCTATCACAGCCTCCTGCCTCTCCATCCTAGCCTGTATCTCCTTCATTTTGTAGTCGATATCGTTCATTCTCAGTTTTGAGAAAGAATCTGTTGTACCTTTGTCTAATTCCTTTGTCGTTTCTGATATGCTAATTGAGGGCAGAAACCGATAGTAATGCATGCGTTCCTGGTAGACCTGGTTTATCTTAAAGAATTCATACGTCAAGAAACATACAGAACCTACCAGAACTATGAGGAGAGGAAGTTCTAGCATAATAAAATATTGGAATTCAGGTTTATTAATGAATTTATATAATTATAATAGTATAGAAGTATTAAAAAAACAGCCTAAAAATTTTCCCCGGGAAATATGGTGCCAGTGCGAAATCGGGGGGTATCGCCCCGATAACAGGCCTTAGTGGGGAAATTTATTATATGAGCATATAACTGGGGCTTAAAAGTGAGACGCATGACGAAGCTGACTGATTATAAGAATTTCTGGATGATATGGCTGAGTGCTGCAGGAAGGCCTCAAGGGGTATCGCTTTTTTCCATACAGAATGACTGGGGCATCAAGACCAACTACCTTTACCATGAAGAGGCAGGAATTGGCAAGCCTTTATACGTTGCTATGATAAGAGAAGGGTTTCTTGAAAAACAGGGAAAAAAGCTCAAGGCCAAGTTTGGTTGGATTCCAGATTTCGTCAAAGAAAAATACCAACCTTTGGGGCATGTGGACTACTGGATCCCCTACCCAATCATAAGCACCAAATGGCCCCAGGTCCAGGCTTTCATAGAGAAGAACAGTCATACTCTCTTCGACATAAATAACATGAGGATTCTCTACAGGAACAGCAAGGACATTCT
>Ga0153915_10003577_pt1 | contig 14262 bp, 12 predicted proteins | sample Opewatmetagenome_2_FD_107003 | JGI IMG/M metagenome (GOLD analysis project Ga0153915, IMG submission 107003) | Freshwater wetland microbial communities from Ohio, USA - Open water 3 Core 3 Depth 3 metaG | ecosystem: Environmental > Aquatic > Freshwater > Wetlands | place: USA: Ohio, Lake Erie... | reverse complement strand
GTGATGCAGCTCATCCGAGGTGCTCTTGATGCGCTCCAGATTATCCCGAAGCGCGCGCGCGATGGCTTGTTCGAAGGCGTTGGGTTCTTGTGCCATACCGGCTTTGGGGGTTTTTCGCACAAATTGCCCCGTCTTGCCATTCTGGAAGCTAGGTCGTTTCCAGTCAACGGCCTGACAGTCCCGGTGTGCCCAATTGTTGCTTAGCGAGTACAGGGAAATTGAATTTCAGGCCGCCGCCAGGGGACAGTAATGCAGTTCAGCGGGCCTGCCGGCAACGGCACATTCATCCGAGGCCGGACACACCGGGCTCCTATTATTTCTTTTGGCCCCCCACTCTTAACCGCTGACTTTGGGCTGTTAAGCGACAAATATTAACTGCCAATCTGATCCGGGCGCCAGACCGCGGCTGCCATGCAAACCACTGCTTTACTTTAGTAGTATAATGAGTTTTGGGGGCGACACGGTTTCGACGGAAGCTGTCGCGGCCCGAAGGCATGCCGGGACCCACCTGCCCGTAACTTGGTGGAAAACTAGAACTGCCAACAACAACTTGGCACTTGCTGCTTAATTAATTAAGCGCACGCTTCCCCGGGCTTTGCTCATGGGCCCGGCAAGAGGCGTCACACAGTGAGCTGGCCCAGATCTTTCGGTCCGTAAGGTTTGGGCGAGATTCATCGGACTAGCCGGCTGCGTTTCTTGCTCATTCTGAGCGCGGCGGGCGAACCAAACGGAATTGAGCTAAGCATGTAGGCTTCTGGTCGTAACGCTTTTCGGACGGGGGTTCGACTCCCCCCGCCTCCACCAAATCAACTCCTCTGCAATCAATAGATTGCAGCCATCCCTGGTGCGCCGGGGTTCCCCTTGTGTTCCAGTTAGGTAGATTGAACCTGCCGGGCGCACCAGCCTTGCTTTTGTTCACTCGGGCTTTCCAAGCAACACCCTTAGAGATCCACACAAAGTTTCTGGCGTTTCTGCATTTTCGGCATCGGCTGGAATTCGTTGACGCGTCTGTGACCTAAGTCACGGCGCTGTGGGCGTGGCTGTGTTCTCCTCTTGATGTTATTACGGATGGGGAAGTATTGAAGCCTCGTATACTTCAGCCGGGCGCCTTGCGTTGGATGTACAGGCCCCGCTGAGCTCCATTCGACTCGATTGACCAGCAAAATGCTGGCGGAGGACAACATGGCTATCGCCCAAACTAAAACATCCCGACAACCCCGCGGCGGGCACAAGTTTATCGAGGGCACGCTCAGTAGCCCCTTGCTCCAATTTAATATTGACGAAGAGATCGCCCTGCAGCGTCAAGAAGATTCGTGGCTTCGAGGCGCTGGGCGCAGTTCTAAGACGCTTGTGAAGCACCCCGATCTTCGGATTGTGCTGATTTCCATGAAGGCAAACACGCGCATGCACGAACACAAGGCAACCGCAAGAATTTCAATTCAAACGATCAGCGGCCATGTGCGGCTCCGCCTGCCGGAGCGCACGGCGGATCTTCCCGCCGGCCATCTGCTTGTACTCGATCAATGCCTCCCTCATGACGTGGAAGCGCTGGAGGATAGCGCTATTCTGCTAACGCTATCGTGGCCTCCCGAGGCGGAAATCAAGGAATGCAAGTCTCACGGAAAAAAGAAGGTGCGTCATGCGGGCAAATAGCTGGAAGTGGTCTCTGGTTGTTCTCGGCCTCCTGGTTCTGGCGCCGAGCCGCGCCCTTGCTCACTGCGATGGAATGGATGGGCCGGTGGTCAAGGCGGCTCAAAAAGCGCTGGACACAGGAAACGTCAATCTAGTTCTCATCTGGGTGCAAAAGGCGGACGAGGTTGAAGTGCGCAAAGCTTTCGACCAAACAATCATTGTCCGGAAACTGAGTCCCGATGCGAACGCACTGGCGGATCGGTATTTTTTCGAGACCCTCGTGCGGCTACATCGGGCGGGGGAGGGAGCTCCCTACACGGGGCTCAAACCGGCAGGCCGGGATCTCGGGCCCGCCATTCCCGCTGCGGACAAGGCGCTTGAGGCTGGCTCGGTAGAGCCACTGCTGAAGCTGCTCTCCGACGCGGTGCAGGCTGGCACCGGCGAGCTCTTCAAACATGTGATGGCGAAGAAAAATTTCGACAAGAATGACGTCGAGGCGGGGCGTGAGTACGTGAAAGCTTACGTCGAGTTTGTTCATTATGTCGAGCGCATCTATCAGGCGGCCAAGAATCCAGCGCACGGCCACTACTCCGAGCATGAGGAATCTGGAATGGCAGCCGAAGAACATGCCGAGAAACCACGCTGACTTTGGGGTGAGTCTCAAGGACATTCTCGAAGCGGTTGCAATCAGTAGCCCCTGCAGTGCGTGTGGCGGCCGGTACGAGGTGACCCTCAAACAAGTCGCACTCTCGCAGGAGATGATGCATGAGGGCTGACCGATCCAGGTGGAAGGCGAATGCCCGCCTCTCACTGACTCCGGAGTGGTGGATCAGGAAGTAGTCCAGGAGCTTCAAAGAGTTTGGGCGCGTCTCGAAGAGAGTGCGCGTGGAGCCGGAGGAGAAGTGAGGCTACAATCAGGATAAAGTCGGGCGTGCCGAGGCGACCTTTGCGGTAAAACTAGACAATCGAGGCGGCCGAAGATGAGTTCACAGCAGGCGCAGAGTAAGCGTGAAATGCCTATTGCGGAAGTGGTCCGCTTGATAGACCTTGTGAATTACCAAGAAGGAGCGGTTGTAAGCCGGACGCTTGTCAACCGAACGACAGGAACAGTCACGCTGTTCGCTTTCGATGAAGGCCAGGGCTTGAGTGAGCACACAGCCCCATTCGACGCGCTTGCACATCTGCTAGAGGGCGAAGCGGAAATTGTGGTTTCTGGCAAGCCACTCAAAGCGAAGGCAGGCGAAGCAGTGCTCATGCCGGCACATCAGCCGCACTCTCTGAAGGCTCTCACTAAGTTCAAGATGCTATTGACGATGATCCGTTCATGACGGCAGAAAAAGGCAACGCGAGTTGCATGGAAGTGGCTGCCATCCAGATTTTTCAATTTCCATTTCACGAGCAGGGCGGCGGATTGTGTCGCGAATAAAAGTGATCTGGTGATTCTCTATTTTGGCATCGCGCACTGGTAAAGGCCCGGGCTTCAGCAGGGGGCAAGGATTGTGCAAATGAAGACTCAGCGAGTTGCGGCGGAATTCGTAAAGAGTAAGATTCGAGCGGGAGTGGCAATCGATTCGCATGCAATTCAGCGACTGTACCCGCAGCTCGGCGATACTAGCCGATGGCGCCTGGGGCACCGAGCTTCAGAAACATAGCCACCTTCCCGGTGCCTGCGTTGACGAGTGGAACCTCACTGGTCCCGACCTCGTCCGGCAGGTCGCGGAAGCCTACGTGGAAGCGGGGAGCCGCGTAATCCTCACCAACACGTTCCGCGCGAATCCCATCAGCCTTGCCCTGTACGGGCTCGAAGGGCAGTGTGGCTCGATCAACCGCGCGGGGGTTCGCATTTCTCGCGCAGCCGCTCAAGGATCAGCGCTCGTCTTCGCCTCGATTGGTCCGAGTGGGAAAATGCTTTTGACCCGGGAGGTGACTTCCCAGCAGCTGAAGGCCGCGTTTTCTGTGCAGGCGCAAGCACTCGCGGAGGAAGGACCGGATGCCATCCTGGTGGAAACGATGACCGATCTCGAGGAAGCGAGGATCGCGGCGGAAACCGCACTGGAGACCGGACTTCCCGTAATTGTGTCTTTCGTGTTCGATTCCGGCAAGAATCGCGACCGAACGATCATGGGCACGACGATCGAGCAGGTGGCGGCCGCGCTCGCGGGGAGCGGCGTGCAAGGCATCGGCGCGAATTGCGGTAACGGAATTCGCGAGTCTATTCCCGTGTGCCGGCGCCTGGCTTCCGCTTCGCCGTTGTTGGTGTGGAGCAAGCCGAACGCGGGATTGCCGGAGATGGTGGACGGTCAGCCGATTTATCGCACCACACCGGAAGAATTCGCCTCGGCCGCAATGCAACTCTTCGAAGCGGGCGCCAATTTTGTGGGTGGATGCTGCGGGACAAGCCCAGAATTTATCCGCGCGCTGGCGAAACGAGCGCCGTTCGCAAGCCCCAGCCGTTCCGGCCATGCCTCAGAAAGATAAGGCGCCGACAAACTTTTCGTGAAAACGCGGATGGTTGGTCAATTCGATGTATTCAATGCGCCGCGCCAGGTCCTCGCCGGCACGCCGCCGTTCGGCAGAGATCAGCATCTGCCGGGCGCCAGTACCGGCGGCATTGCCGACCTGAACAAATCGCTCGAGCGGAATTCCGGGAAATAATCCGATGCGCACAGCGCTGCGAATATCCAGGTAACTGCCGAAGGCGCCGGCGATCACGAACTCCTGTAATGCAGCGGCGCAGACGCCCGCTTCGTCGAGAAGCACTTCGATGCCCGCGCGAACGGCGGCTTTCGCGAACTGAATTTCACTGACGTCCTGGCGCGTCACGACGACTTCGGTTCCCTGCCCTGCGTTCTCTGCTTCGACGAGAACAAATTCGCCGTGTCTACTGCGAAAGCGAACGCCCATCGCGTTTCTCTGGAAATTCCCGCGTTTGTCCAGAACCCCCGCGTCCAGCAACGCGGCGAGCGCATCCAAAATGCCTGAGCCACAGATGCCGGCGGGCGGTAAGCGGTCAATGGTGTAGCAACGGAATTCGCCGCGATCGAAAAGCACGCGCTCGATGGCCCCTGGAGCCGCGCGCATTCCGTGCTGGATATGCGCGCCTTCAAAAGCCGGGCCGGAAGCACAGGAGCAGGTGAATAAACGGCCGTTAATAGCTAGTGTGAGTTCCGTGTTGGTGCCGATGTCGATGGCAAGAGCCGGCCGTTGTTTATTGGCCATGCCGGCCGCCAGCAGCATGGCGACGTGATCGCCTCCCACGTAGCCCGCGATATTCGGAGGAGTGTACACATAAGCGCCCGGAGCCACCCGCAAGCCGAGCTCTCGCGCGGGCAGATGCAGCGGAGCCGTCGTCGCGGGCGAATACGGTGCGGTGCCGAGTTGCCGGACCGAAAACCCCGCGAAAAGATGATGCATTGCGGTATTCCCCGCCACGACGAGTTCCACAATTTGCTCGGGAGATACGCCGCTTGCCGCGCCGAGTTCAAACACGAGGCGATCGAGCGATTCGATCAGCGCCGTTTGCAGTTGCTTTCGGCAATCATCGCTCCGGTTTGCATAGGAGATGCGGCTGATCACATCCTCCCCGTTGGCGATCTGCGGATTCATGGCCCCGCCCTGGGCCATAGTTTTTCCCGTCGCCAGGTCCACCAGGTAAGCTGCAATCTTCGTTGTGCCGACATCGAAAGCCATCCCACACAATCGGCTTGCCGGCGGCAGGATCGCCACAATGCGTTGCCCGCCTGCTTCCTTCCGGATTGCCAGACGCGCTCGCCAGTTTTGCTGATGAAGCCGCTCAGCGAGATAGCCCATGAGAAAAGTCGGGATGTTTAATCCGTCTTGTATGTCGACCGGAACGCTTGTCTTCAGGCCGAGGCCATCAATTATTCGCTTCTTCACCGCGGCTTCCAACCGCGATGGATCGGTCCGCAAATCGCAGAAGGGCTCCGATTCGAATTCGAGATCACAGGGAACGACGAGAGGATCGGGGGCAATCTCGGATTGCTGGCCTTCGATTTGCACGCGCTGCGCAGCGGTCAAGGACTCCGGCGGCACATCCAACGTCACATCGGTTCGTGGGATCGCCTGGCATGCGAGGCGATACCCTGCAGTGATGGATTCCGCGCCCAGCTCCTCGCGTTCCTCGGCAGTCACTGGAGAGAGTGCGCCCACCACGAGACGCACTTTGCAATGGCCGCAAGTGCCCGCGCCGCCGCATACGGACTGCAATTCCACGCCCACGGATTGGGCCGCGGCAAGCAACGTCTGATCGCCGGAGATTTCCGCACGCCGGCCGACCGGCTGCAAATCGACGATGATAGTTTTCCTGATGTTGGGCGCCGGGCGGTTCAAAATGACAGCCTCATTCCTTTGGAGACATGGCGAAGCGGAATCGAACCCTTGAAAACCGTCTCAGGACGAAACCACCGCGGAAGACGGTTTATGCCGGCACGTGTCCGCCGAGGTGCACAAGTCGCAGCTTGACCCGTTGACCTTCACATTCCGGCCCAGACCGACGACCATGGACATCGATTTTTGCGGCCGCATCAAAAAAGCCGGTCCGAGGACGACGCCAATCGAGAAGGCATCGAGCAGGCGGAAAATCTGTTCTTGTCCCTGCTGAAGTTCCCACGCGCGCATGCCGGGATGGAGCGGAATCGTAGCGCGCAAGCCTTCGTCCGCAGCCAGGTCTGCGAAATGCCGCTGGGCCGCAACAGTTAGCTCATCAAGGGCGGCTGTTCCAAAACCATCGAGGGCCATCCCCAAGAGCAGATCCCTGCGAGTGATCTCGGCGACTCGCCGCTCGAGTTGTTCTCCTAGCGTGATGACCGCCAGCACAACAGACTCCGCGGTTGCCAGAAAATCAGCCACTGCCGGTCCTCGCAATTCCCCTCCACTTTCCAATCCCACGCTCTCGTTCCGCACAAAGCAAACCGGTAGCCGGCGAAAAGCCAATTGGGGAACGATCAAGGGCATGCCCTGATCCAGTGCTCTTTCCGCTGTCTGAACGAGACGAGGATTGCGCGCGCGGATCTTATGCGGATCTGCGCCTTGCGCGCGGAGAACCATGTCCACGGTGGTCTCCAGCCGCCAACCCTTTACGACCCGAGTTTCATCTACCGCAAGTGCGTTCTGCCGCATGTTGTCAAAGACTCTCCGAGTCAGACCGGCATCAGATTCCCGGCAAATGATCCATGCCCGCCTTTTTCGCCTGCTGTTCGACTATCGCCCGCAAATCCTGCTCGACGCTGGCGGGGAGTTCCGGACGCTTGTAAGAAGAAAGCAAATCATGGACACGCTCGCGCGCCCGGGCGAAGGCATCTTTCTTTCCGTTCTGCTCCCAGGAATTCAAGGATCCCCGGTCAATCACCTTGGAAGGCAGATGCTGCTCGCTGCGGAAGAGCTTGCGAGTTTCCGGGAGCTTCAGAAAATCACCCGCTGCCCCGGCCTTGGCAAACATCTCAAGAGCCAGCGATTCGCTCCGGGGCTCGACGCCTTGCACGACTCTTTGGGCCATCGCAATCGCTTCGGCGTCGATGACCAGTTTTTCCGCGCTGTGGCAAGCCAGAGAGTCGAGCATGCCCGCGCCGGAAATCATATTGATCCCGCCGAGAGCGCCCATCAAGGCGGCCACGCCACTCTCCAATCCCGCCTGGGCGTCGATCCGCTTGGCGTCGCTGCCAATCAGATAGCCGTGCGTGGGCAGCCCGAGGGATTTTGCGACCTGCGCGCAAGCGACGTTCAGCATCGCCGTCTCAGCGGCGCCCATGGCGGTGATTCCGCTTCGCATGTCGAAAATCGCCGGAGCCCCACCCCACACGACCGGGGCTCCTGGCTGCGCCAATTGGTGAATGGTGATGCCGCTGAGGCATTCCGCCGCATGCTGCACGATGGCTCCCGCCAGCGTCACCGGCGCGGCTGCCCCGGCCAGCGGCACGGATACGATCTCGGCAGGAACCCAGGCGCGCGCCAGGTCGAATAGATTCTGCGCCGCGAAGTCCGACCAGTTCAGCGGTGGCGAGGGGCAGACGTCAAAAATCGCCCTTGGCTTTTGCCGCAGCGCTTCATGCCCTCCGCTGTCCGCAGCCAGCAGATCGATCATGATCGGTGCCGTGTGCGGCGCAAAGGCCCCGGTCACAATCGGCTTGCCGGAGTACCAAAGAACCAGAAAAAGCCGGTAGAGGTCGCCGATCTCCTTCGATACTTCATTGCAGACTACTGCGGTGGACTGTGCCGCGTATTGCGGGAGCATCTCCGCCACCTGAACCAGGCGCACCAGATCCGCGGACTGCGACATGCGGTGTTCAAGCGTTTCCGGATCCAGCACGTGAACGCAGGAAGATCCCGGGTCGAACTGGACAGCGTTCCCGCCATATTTCACAACAGGTTTACCGTCGCGGTCGTGCAGAAAGAACTCCCGCGGAACGGATTTCAGAGCGTGGCGTGCGAGCGACTCCGGAATGCGGGCGATTCCGTTTTCAACGCGCGCTCCACCCGATTCAAGAAGATCAGCGGCGCACCGAGCCTGAATCTTCACGCCGCGATCGGCAATGAGGGCGAACGCCTCAACGAGGATTCTGTCGATCAGTTCAGGATTCAGCAGTTGCAGGCTTGGCGGCATTTTTGATCCGTCTGAAAAACGCTGGCTCCATCAGGGCAGCATGCGCATCGGTGAAATTCTTCACGATCCTTTCGGAACTAGGCTCTTTGCCAACGCTACCGCCGCTAATGCGTCCCGTCCGTATCCGTCGGCGCCGATTTCCTCCGCCCAGCTCTGCGTGACCGGAGCCCCGCCGACGATGACCTTTACCCGCGGGCGTAATCCCAGGCGTTCCATCGCTTCGATCACGTTTTTTTGTCCCGCCATGGTCGTAGTCAACAACGCGGAGATTCCGACAATATCCGCGTTCAATTCCTTGGCGCGAATCGCAAAAGTGTCGAACGGAACATCCACACCGAGATCGTGGACTTCGAAACCGTTTGCCGAAAGCATCGTAGCCACCAGCGTTTTGCCGATTTCGTGGATATCTCCCTTGACCGTGCCAAGCACCACTCTTCCCAGGGATTCCCGCGCGGCCCCGGTCTTTTGAATTTCCGGTTCCAGAATCGCAGCCGCCGCTTTCATGGCTTCCCCCGCCAAAACCAGATCGGGAAGAAACATTTCTCCCTGTTCAAACTGTTCGCCGACGACACTCAGGCCGGGAATAAATCCGTGATTGATGGCATCCAGGGGACTGATTCCTTCGGCCAGTGCGCGCTGGCTGATCTCCCTGGCCTGATCCGGCTCGCCGTCGATGATCGATTGCCGCATGGCGCGGAACAATTCTTCATGCATAGCTCCTCGATTCTGCTCTGGATCGATCGAAGGCGTCAAACACACGACTGCGAAGAATCGTCGAGATACGCCGGGACGACGAGGGCCTCAGCTAATTGTGAGTGTGAAACCGGATGCGCCTATTTCGCGATCAGTCCGGAGGTTTGGAGGAGTGCTGGCCAGGGCCTTTACAATCCAACTCGCAATTCACCCAAAAGCCCCGAAGGCGGTGCCGGTGAACGCCTAATCACGCTTGTGGAAAAACTTGCCTCCCACTGGTGGCCCACCTTCGGAGTCGCCGTTTGCGGCGTCCCAGGCTTTTCGGCTAAGCGGCTGAATGGCTTCCAGTTTTTTCTGCGTGAGAGTTTTGTTCACCGCCGCGAGATCTTTCGTAACGAAAGCATCGGATTCGGCTTCGACGTCTCCCAACTCTCTCATCAGCGAATCAATGCGCGCCACCTGGTAATCGGCCGGCCGCCCTTCGTAGATCAGTAAATCACCATAGAGCTGCGTCGTCTTTTCGCGAATGCGCTCTTCGCCGGTAATCGCGCCGCCTTCTTTGGTGGCCACGATCTTCTTCCGAAGTTCCTCAACTTTTTGCGTGAGTTCCTGCAAGTGTTTTCCGAACGCTGCGTCGCCCTTGAGTTTCGCGGCGCGATCCAGCAATGCGTCATGTAGCCCATTAATGCGGTCCACATCGAAGCTCATATCTCCCAGCAAATGGTACACGCGCATGGCGGCGTCGAATTCCAGCTTGCGGTCCTCGGGCGTGAATTTCGCGCGTGGGTCGAGTCCTACCACAAGCTGTGTGGAATAAGTTTCCGTGCCGCGCGTCATTTTGACCGTGTACGTGCCGGGCAGAACTCTCGGGCCCTGCGCGGCTTCGAAAGCCGCCGTGGCCGCCGGCGGAACGCGCGGCGCTTTCAACCGCATGGGCCATTCCACGCGGCTGATGCCGCGGCGGCTGTTCGGCGGAAGCGTGTCCACCAGCTTTCCCTGAGCGTCAAAAATCTCCAGTTTCATTTTTCCGAAGATGTGGCGTTTTTTCTGATAGTAGGTAATCAAAGCGGCGTCCGGCGGATTTGGCCCCGTGAACACCGCGCTTCCCTCCACCCAGCCGCCGTTGGCGACAAGCCGCTGCTGCGCGGGCTTGGCCTGGAGAAAAGTTGCCTCCTGGCTCATCACTTCGGGTGTCATTTTCCGCAACGGCGTGATGTCGTCCACGATCCAGATACCGCGGCCATGCGTTGCCAGCACGAGGTCCGATTCGCGCGGGTGAACCACGATGTCGCGAACCGCCACTTTGGGAAATTCGTGGCCTTTGTATTGTGCCCAGTGCTTTCCACTATCAAGTGAAATCCAGAGGCCGAATTCCGTGCCCAGGTACAGCAGATTACGCGCGACGGGATCTTCCTTGATGACGTGAGCGTAGCCGCGCACTCCACTGTCGCTGGTTACGATTGGCGTCCAGGTCTTCCCGTAGTCCGTCGTCTTAAAGACGTGCGGCTCCATATCGCCAAACGTGTGGCGATCGAATGCCGCATACGCGGTAGCGGCGTCATAGAGACCTGCTTCCACCCAGGAAACCCACGAAGCCTTCGGAAGCTTGGGAAAATTACCGGCAACGTTGATCCAGGATTTGCCGCCATCGCGCGTGATTTGGAGATTCCCATCATCGGTGCCCGCCCAGATGGTTTGACCGTCGCGCGGCGACTCGCTGATGGAGTAAATCGTGGTGTGCATCTCGGCATAAGAATTGTCGACAGTGACGCCGCCCGATTCTTCCTGCTTTTGCTTTTCGGGATCGTTGGTCGTGAGATCCGGTGAGATGCGGTCCCACGATTGGCCGTGGTCGCGCGAGCGAAACAGGAATTGCGCGCCGATATAGATCGTCCCCTTTTCGTTGGGGCTCATGTGAATCGGCGTGTTCCAGTTGAAGCGCAGCTTCCCTTCTCCGTAGTTCGGTTGTGGCTTGATGGCGCGGCCCTCGAGCGTGAAGCGGTTCACGCGCCCGATATAGCCGCCCTGCGATTCGGCGTAAACGTAGTTCGGATCGGATGGGTCCGGAAACACCCAGAATCCGTCACCTCCAAAAATATTCTCCCAGCGGCCGTTGGTGATCCCGCCGGGATATTGCGAGTCGCCCATCCACACACTATTGTCCTGCAATCCGCCAAAGACATGGTACGGATCGGCAAGGTCCACGCTCACGTGATAGAACTGCGAAATCGGCAGGTTGTTGCCCTTCCACCACGTGTTGCCGCCGTCGTAGGAATACCAGACGCCGCCATCATCACCGGCGATCAGATGATCGCTATTCTCGGGGTTCACCCAGACATCGTGGAAATCGCCGTGCGCGCCGTTGCCGATTCCGCTGAAACTCTTTCCGCCATCGTCGCTCATGATCAAGGTAAGGTCCGGTTTGTAGACTTTGTTCTCATTCCTGGGATCAACGATCAAATTGGCGAAATAGAAAGGACGCCAGACCATCCAGTTGCTGCGGTCTCGCTCTTCCCAGGTTTTCCCACCATCCTCGGAGCGGAACAGGGCGCTGCGCGTCGATTCGATCATGGCGTAGACGACGTTCGGCTTTGAGGGGGCGATGGTCACCGCAATCCGTCCCCACGGTTTCGCGGGAAGCCCCGCCGCGCTCTTTTCATCGAGTTCACGCCAGGTTGCTCCGCCATCCGTGGTCTGGAAAAACCCGCTGCCGCTGGCCGCCGTGGGATTCTCCCCGCCCGACCGGAACGTCCAGCCCTTCCGGCGAAAGTCCCACATGCCCGCGAAAAGAATCTTCGGGTCCTGCGAATTCATCGAAATCATCGAGCAGCCGGTCGAGAGATTCATGCCTTTGAGGATTTTGTTCCAGGTCTTGCCGCCATCGGCCGTCTTGTAGACGCCCCGGTCTTCGCTGTCGCTCCAAAGTTTTCCTGGCACGCAGGCATACACCGTGCTGCTGTCCTTGGGATCCACAATAATTTTGGTGATGCGCTCGGAATTTTGCAGCCCCATGTTGATCCAGCTGTCTCCGCCGTCCGTCGATTTGTAAATGCCCTCGCCAACGGATGTGCTGTTGCGCGTCCACGCTTCGCCGGTACCCACCCAAATCGTTTTCGGCGCTTGCGGATCAATGGCAATGGCGCCAATGGACTGCACCGCCTCCTTGTCGAACACAGGCTTAAACGTTGTGCCGCCGTTCGAAGACTTCCAGACGCCGCCGCTCGCGGCTCCGAGATACACCGTTAGCCGGCCGTCTTCTTTCACGGCCGCGAGCGCGGAAACGCGGCCACTCATCGTGGCGGACCCGATGTTCCGCGCCCCCAGGCCGGAGATGGTGTCGGAATCGAATTTGGCTTCCTGCGCGGGCGTGGAGGCCGCAAAGATCAGCGAAGTGAGAAGCACCAACACCACAACGGCGAAGCAGCGGATTGATTTGCGCATATCGGCGGATACCTCAGCGATAAAGTAGAAACTAAGATTGTTGGGTTTTAGACGAGCCATGGAGTATCTTGCGTCAAACACTATTTTCCAGCCGGAGGCGTCTTCGCCTGGGGCTTGGCGGCGGGCATCGCGAAATGCGCGTCTTCGATGTCGACATTCTGCTCGATTTTCACGACGGAGATTTGCGAGCGTGAAGCGCTGCCCTTTTGCGCCTGTTCGATGGCGAAGGGGTAATAAATCCCGTTCACCTGTTCGTAATCGCCGTAATACTGCTCGGACTCCTGCAACGCGCCGCGAATGGTGGTCTGAATTTCCAGTTTCAGTTCGAGAAACGAATCGGCGTCAAGATAGTAGTAGCGAATGTCGCCATTTTTCATGCTGAGTTTGATTTTGAAGCAATCCGTTCCTTCCACCGAATCGTGCCCCACCAGCTCGGCTTTGTGGCCTTTCTCTTTGTAGCCGAGCAGCGGGCCGTCCAGGTCCGCGTCGACAATCAGGCTCTTCATATCGTCCTGGGAGAGCCGATCGGGATCCTTGCGTCCGCCGAAGGGCGAGATCTGCCAGCCGGCTTTGCCGTCATAGGCCTGGATTTGGGCCATCCCCTGGACGACGAATTCCTCTCGAACTTTGTCCGGCCGCTTGTTCTCCTGGCGAAATTCGGCGCGAAACGAGCCCTGGCTGAACTTCGCCGCCAACCGCACACTGCGAACGGATTTCAGCTTGTCGAGCCCGCCATGCGCCTGGACATTTTTGGCGATGACTTCATCCACGGTTTGTGCACCCGCGCTGAATGAAAAAATCGCCATGGCTGCCATGACTGGAAGAAGAAACCGGAAAATCCCGCAGAAATCCGCAACTGGACCCAGCCGGAGATTCACTTTCATGCACTCCCCCTTGCGCGACGGTAGATGACTCTACACCAAATGGAATGGGGCAGGGCGGCAAACCCTTTGGCATTCGGACGAAACCAGCCGCACTTTGTTAGCAGACTTTCCCTTCCTTGCCAAGAAGTTTCACCGCTGGAAGCCTGAAAACCGAGAGAAGCGCTCGCAGCGGCAGCTTATTCACCTGGAGCGAAGACCAAGGGCCGAAGCCGGCGTCTCTCCAATTTCTCAGCAACCTATTAGAAGAGATTCGCCTTTCAAGCAAATTTTCTATATCTTCTCTGCATCTGGTTTCTGATACTCCGAATCGAAGATCTTGAAGGAGATTCTTCGTTGAGAAGAACAATCATCGCCCTCGTCTTTCTTGTTCTATCTCTAAGCGCGCCCGCAGCTCGCTCTCAAGCCGGTCCCGTCGAAGGCGGCCACGAGCTGCAGGTATGGACCGGGGGGGGCCACGGGATTAGCGGTATCCAGTCCGGCGATGGTGTCTGGAACGTCGGCTTGCGTTACGGGTGGATTCTCACGAAACCGCATGGCCCCGGATTCCTCCGCGGCCGACTGGAGTACGCGGTCGACGCCGTGCCTCTCTTCCTGGTTTTTCAGAAAACGAACACGGCCTACGGCGCCGGCGTAAATCCTTTTGCATTCAAATGGGCGCTGGCCGCTCGCCGCAGCGTGGTCCCCTATTTTGAACTTGGCGGCGGCACGCTCTTTACCAACACCAAAGTGCCGGAAGGAACCTCCCGCATCAATTTCACGTCCAGCGCCGCCCTGGGCCTGCACTTTTTGGGAAACAAACACAACGTCAGCGCCGAAGTCCGCTACATGCACATTTCGAACGCTGGCCTTTCGTCAACGAATCCCGGCATCAACACGATTCAGTTCCGTCTTGGTTTCGGACGGTTCAGCCAGAAAGAATAGCGATGAAGTTTCGAAGTTGAGTTCACGAGATGAAAATGCTTGCAATCATCATTGCCCTGATCGTTCTGCTCG
>Ga0153915_10003576_pt1 | contig 14266 bp, 10 predicted proteins | sample Opewatmetagenome_2_FD_107003 | JGI IMG/M metagenome (GOLD analysis project Ga0153915, IMG submission 107003) | Freshwater wetland microbial communities from Ohio, USA - Open water 3 Core 3 Depth 3 metaG | ecosystem: Environmental > Aquatic > Freshwater > Wetlands | place: USA: Ohio, Lake Erie... | reverse complement strand
GCAACCGGAGGTGAAGAAAGCTGGGAGGAAGCCAAGACAACCATTGAGCCCGAAATCCAGCTGCGCAGGGCCTATTTCACTTTGGAGAAAGGCAATATCGTCCAGGCGGAAGCGGAGGCCGAGAAAGCACAAGAACTGGCTGACTACAAGGGATTGAAGGAGCTGTCCTCCTATGCCACCGTGATACTCGCCTCTTCGCTCTACCGCCAAGGTAAATACGAGCAGGGGAAAGCCAGGGTAGAGCAGGGTTTAGACCTGGCGCGCAAAGTGGGTGATTTAATCGGTCAGAGAAGGTTGTTGAATATCATGGGTATGATCGCCCAGGATCAGATGGATTGGGCTGCCGCGCAAGCCGCCTTGCAAGAAAGCCTGGAGCTGGCTCGCAAGATTGGCGACCGGAGAGGTGAATCCAGCACGCGTGCCAACCTGGCAATGCTGGCGGGGACTTTAGGAAACCTGAACGAAGCTCGCAGTGAATACCTGGAGGCGCTGAGCATTTCACGGGAGATCGGCGAGCTCTACGGGGAAGGGATTATCCTTTCGAATCTGGGCTGGCTGGCAGGCTTGTGGGGAGACTTCGAAGTGGCGGCTGCTTACTGCCAGCAGAACCTGGAGATTGCCTTAGAGATCGGCGACCGCATAGGTGAGATCAGCGCGCTGGTGAACCTGAGCGCCTTCCTGGGCAGGCAGGGGAATTACCAGACGGCGTTGGAGTATGCCGAGAGGGGATTAAAAATTGCGCACGAATTCCATACTTCCCCCTGGATTGCCTGGAGTCTGACCTACCAGGGACATGCCCAGGCAGGTTTAGGATTAGTCGCCGAAGCGGAGTCATCTTACCAACAGGCGCTGGAAATCCGTCGTGAGCTAGGTCAACCTGCTTTGGCATGCGAGCCGCTGGCTGGGCTGGCGCGCCTTGCACTGGCGCATGGGGTTCTGCCGAAGTCGGTCGAATATGTCGAGCCGATCCTGGCGCACCTGGCGGGAGGCGGAACGTTAGACGGCGTGGATGAGCCACTGCGTGTGGAATTAACCTGCGTGCAGGTGCTGCAAGCTGCCGGAGATGAGCGCTTCCGGGCAATCCTGGAACAGGCTTGCCGCAAGCTGCGGGAGCTGGAGGCTTCAGCACCGGACGAGGCGACGCGGCGGAAGCTGCTCAAGGATGTGCCCTGGAACCGGGAGATCATAGCGATAGGGGATGGGATGGGGGATTAGGAACAGATTGATGGATACCTCCCTTCATTCGGGATGACAATGAGTCAAGGGGATGAACATGAACAAAGATCACCATCCTAGAAAAATAGCAGTCCCATCGAAGCTGGCTAGCTTTTTCAAAATTGCCGGTGCTACTTTGGGCATCGTGTTTCTGCTCTGGGCTATCGGAGCTGGCGGGCGCGATTCGTCCTGGCTGGGTTCGGGAGGGGAAAGGTGGCTATTTTTTGGCTGTATGGTCTCGCCTGTCATTGGAGCCATTCTCTTTTTTGGTTATAAAATCACCACCTGGATCACTGAATGGAAATGGGCTTCTTCCCTTGACCGCGAAGGCTGCATCATCAATGGTGAGGTTCACTCATTTAGAGAAGAGGAATATACAACCAAAAGCGGCAGTAAGGCAATAGAATATTTTGTAACTTATCGATATCAGGTCAATGGGCAACCCATTCAGTTGGAAGAGAAAATAACAGGGAAACTCTTCGACCAATTAGATTATGGCAGCAGCGTGAAGGTTTGTTATTTGCCGCGTAAGCCGGACGTTGCCAGGTTGAGCCAATGAACCTGGGTGAACCAATGGTCAAGCGGATGCTCTAGAAAATATGCTTGCGATTCTTGAGAATTGCCTCTACAATAAAAGAATCCTATGTCATCCAAGCTTCAAACTGTGGTCGAAGATTACCAATCCCTAGCCGAAAAAGCTGCCGCACGAGGCGAATGGGAAGCCGCGGCGGGATTCTACGCCCAGTGCGTGGAGCAGCACCTCTCCGAGTTAGCGCTGATCAACAGCGTGCAGGAGGGTCTATCCTCCAGGCTCGACATGCAAGGCATCTACGACCTGGTCGGCGATTCGCTGCGCGATACTTTCAATGCCCAGGTGGTGATGATCTCTCAGTATGATCCAATTTCGAAGAAGATCTTTCACCACTACGCCATCGAGCGCGGGCAGCACCTCCACATCAAAGGCTGGCAGCCGCTGGACAGCTCCAGGGGTGAGATCATACGCACCCGCAAGCCTTTTACAATCAACTTGGAGGAGATCAACAGGGTCGTCAATGCTGGAATGATGAGCGTGGTGCCGGGCACGGAGCTTCCCAAGACCTGGCTGGGAGTGCCCATGCTGGTCGGGAATGCCGTGGTAGGCATTGTCAGCCTGCAGAACCTGGATAAAGAAAACGCCTTCACGAAGACCGATATCGACCTGCTGATGACCCTGACCAACAGTATGAGCCTATCACTCGAGAATGCCCGCCTGTTCAACGAGACGGAACGCCTGCTGAAACGAATGGAAGGGGAGATGAAGCTCGCCCGCCAGACTCAGCGCAGTATCTTACCGTCGCGCCTGCCGCGCCGTACTGGCTATGACTTCGGCTCACTGATGATGCCTGCCCTGATCGTTGGCGGAGATTTTTATGACTTCATCCACCTGGATAAAAATCGACTGAGCCTTATCATCGGAGACGTCTCGGATAAGGGATTGCCTGCGGCGCTCTCCATGGCACAGACTTTCAGCCTGCTGCACCTGGAGACGGAACGCTCAGACGATCCGCAGCAGATCCTGCGTAATGTCAACCGCTACCTGTTGAAAAGGCGTGCTCCGGGTATGTTCGTGACCCTGCTCTACGGCATTTTGGACTGTCGTACAGGGGCATTCAAATATTCGCGTGCCGGTCACCCACCCCCAATCGTCCTGGGAGATCAAGGCGAGGTGATCGAGATGCGCATGGGTGAAGGTCAGCCGCTGGGGATCTTTGAAGAAGTTGAGTTGGATTCACAGGTAGTGATCATCCCGCGCGGTGGTACGGTGCTGCTGTTCAGCGACGGGCTGAGCGAAGCTGCAGATGCACAAGGCATTCCCTTCGGGTTTGAGCGCATCTGGCGTGAATTGGCAGAACAGCGCAGCCAGAGCGCCAAAGGTATTTGTAAAAAGCTGTGGGAAGCAGTCAATACCCACAGCGCAGAAATGCCCCACCAGGACGACTTCGTGACGGTAGTTGTGAAACGGTTGGAATAGGAGAACAAGCGATGGATAGACCAACCTGGATTAAAGAAAGACAACGCATAGCCCTCGAGCGCATGGATCACCTGCATGCGCCTGTCTATGATGTGAATTGGGGGAACATCGCTCCAACTCACGAACAATGGATGCAAATATTTCTGGACCTTTGCCCATCTACGGGTCTCATCCTGGATGCTGCCTGCGGGACCGGAAAATATTGGCCAATGATCCTTTCCAGCGGTCGTAAAGTCTTTGGCTTAGACTATTCACAGGGTATGCTGGATCAAGCCCGGGTGAAATTCCCCCAGGTGCCAGTGGCAAAAATCCGGATGCAAGATATAGATTACGCGGCAGCTTTTGATGGCGCCATTTGTATGGACGTTCTGGAGTCGGTCTTTCCTGAAGACTGGCTCATGGTGCTGACCAAACTGCAAAACGCACTCCGACCGTCGAGTTATCTCTACTTCACAGTCGAGCTCATGGACGAGGCGGAGATCGAAGCAGCCTACCAAACCGCTCGGGAGAAGGGCCTTCCGGTTGTATATGGAGAATGGGCGCCTGAGAACCGCTACCACTATTACCCTAAGATTGAGCAGGTGAAAACCTGGGTGCAACAGGCGGGCTTTCGACGGATCGACGAAGCCGTGGGAGACGATTACCACCACTTCCTGGTGAAGAAAAGTTAGGGATTTCCCCTGGATCAGACTGAGGAATATAGCCCCTCAGACTCGGAGGACTCCCTCGCTTACCTTAAAAATTAAGGTTTCATCTCGATGTACGCCACTATCTTACCCACATATGGCCACATCGCTGAGATGGTGTCATCCCCAAGCACCCGGTGATTGTTGCTGCCGTCAATATTCATCGCCCAGATCTCGCTGTTATTCTTGGGATTCGACTCGTAGATGATCATGCGCCCATCGGCTGAGAAGCGCGGGCGGTCGTCGCGGTATTGGTTCTTGGTCAACCGGACCGGTTTTTGATCGGGCACGACCGCCAGGTAGATCTCGCGCACATTTTGATCTGAAGAATGGAATGCCAGCAGGTTGGTGGGGCTGAAGAAGACCGGCATCTGGAAGATCAGCACCTGGAACGTTTCGCTTCCCCCATAGAAGAGGCTCGGTCGCTTTGAATCCAGGGCTACCCGGTAAACCAGCTCGTCCTGCAGTGTAAAACCGCTATAGATCAAGCTCTTTTCGTCCAACCAGAAGGGCCAGCGGTTGGAGATATATCTACCAATCGGGTCTGTATTTTGGGTCAGGGCAAAAGGCTCTGCTTTTCCAAGGGGAGCACCTTTGAGATCAATGACGTAAATATTCCAGGTGGTGCGTTCAGATGGGTTTCCCGGCTCAGAAGCGCTGTATGCCAGGTAGCGCCCATCAGGCGAAAAGACCGGTCCTTCCAGCGTTCGATCGGGATCGGAATAAACCAACACCCGATTCTCACCATTGCTGTCCATGATCCAGATCGAATAACCCTGCTTGGGTTTGTAGCTGATAAAAGCGATCTGTTTTCCATCTGCCGACAGGCTTGGATTATCTTCGTTTACGTCAGAAGTGTACGTGATCTGGGTCAAATCGCTGCCATCGAGACGAGCGCTGAACAGTTCCTGTTCCTGGTCTTTGACCAGCCAGGCTGTAAACAGAATGCGCTCCTCATTGATCACCTTATACGCCTCCCGGTTGACCACAACCGGTTTGTTCACCACAAAGGCTTCGGGGGGTAAGCTCTTCAGACCTTGCTCCACCCCACTGAGCAGCTCCTTGCGGATGCCGTCAGAATATGCCACGACCAGGTCCACCACGTACTCATCGGGTTTCGAAAGGTCGAACTGTGCCCCCAGATCCACCGGGATCTCCCAGTTTCCATTTGGCGCATTCTCGCGCACGGTGTAAGCTTCCCGCCAGGGGAAGATCAAACCGCCTTTCGAGATAGGCTTAAAGACCAGGTGGATCGTCCAGCCTGCCGGGATGTTGGTGTAAGTCCCAGTGAAAGTGACTACCGGTGGGATGATTTCTCCGCTGGCAGGACTTGTGATATCCAGGTTGAACGCTGATTCAGCCGTCGGCACTAAAGCTATCACGACCGGGATTGGCGTGGGAGTTTGTGTAAGATAGCTAGCCATCACGATCACCGTTGGAGTGAATATAGCTAATGGAGGAGTATCGAGATTGTCCGGTATGCCATCCCCGTCAGAATCTTTTTTCAACGGGTTGGTGTGGGTTTTCGTAATTTCCTCGCCATCTAACAGCCCATCCCCATCCGAATCATTGTTCAACGGATTGGTGAGTGTTTTCGTAACTTCCTCCCCATCCAATAACCCATCGCCATCTGTGTCGGGGTTGCCTGGATTGGTGCCGAGCTTTGCCTCTTCCGCATTGCTCAAGCCATCCCCATCATCATCTTCAACTTCTCCCAAGGCTTGCCTGGTCTGGACAGCAAAGGCCTCCTGGGTTAGAAGAGTAAAGTCAATGGTTGGAGTTGCCGTCTCGGTTGGAGTTGCCGTCTCTATTGGAGTAGCTGTCCCGGCTGCAGCTATCCGGGTCAGGAGATCAGGGTCATCGGTGGGAGGAAGCCCCTCAGTGCCTCCATTCCTGGATAGGCTCTGGACCAGATAAATGGTAATTGCCAGGACAGCAATCAGACCGATGCCAGCCAGCCACATCCAGCGAGAAGGTCTCTTCTTCGCCATAAATGTACCCTGGAACTCGTCCAGGTCGCGCGTCTCGTAGATTTTCTCGGTGCTGTTCTGGTTGATGTAATTGGTCCAAAAGCGTAGGATGGAGCGGAGCTGATCACGCTCCCCAGGTACCAGCACCTCCCGACCGCTACTGAATATCTCCTGACGGAACTGCTGAACGACTGCCAGGAAATCTTCCGGCGGGGACTTCTGCTGTGCGAGTAGTTCAAGATGGCGGGTGGTGATGGTCTTGAAAGCGTCCATAGGTTAACCCACTTTGGAGGCTGCGCCTCCCAGAAAAGCGTTCGATTCTGCGATCAGGTCTGATACCGTGCTGCGGATTTTCTCATCTGCAAAATTCATCAATTGGTAAATAAAGAATTTTAAACGTGAAACCTTATCCGACAACCTTGCCACTGCCTCGGTGGGCTGTTTGCCGGGATTAATACCGAAGCTCAGGCTGGAGTAGTAATTGGAAAGCTCCTGGATATACCTGGTGATGTCCACCTGCTGGCTTTGCAGACTTCCAAGCTGCGAGTCGTCCGGGAACTTGCCGTCTGGATTGAGCTGAAGCTGGGGTCCGATGTGCTGGACCGACTTTGCCCAGGTCAACAGCTTGGTGATGTCATTCGAAATGGGCAGCCAGTTGTTGGACTGCAGGTTGGTGATCTCGCGCAGTCTGCGCCGGTTATCGTTCTCTTCCAGGACGCGATCTACCTGGTCCTGGAACTGTTCATAATTCTGGATCAGGTTATCCATGCTGTTGTGAAGCGTCTTCCATTCCGCCAGAATGGTGTGGTAGGTGCGGAAGCGGTTCAGGTTATCCAACGACTGGCGCACCCAGCCCTGATCGGCGAAGATATCGCCATCCTCGCTGCGCATGAAGAGCACCGGCGTAGCCCAGGCAGCCTCTTCAAAATATTGCTGTCCCATGATCGCTTTACGCCCCTCAACCACAGCGGCATCGATGGGGAAGCCGTCCGCCAGGGCGCGGTAAAAACCCTGGATGAAGGCAATGGCGGCTGTGTCCTGGATATCGAACTGCATGGCAGCCACGGCGGGCAGGTTGTTGCGCAGCATGAGCTGCTGCGCCAGCCCGGCATATCGCTTTTGGCTGGCATCTTCTGCTGTTTTGCAGGCAGTCAACACAACCAAACGGATGGAGGTGTTGTTCAGGAAGGTCGCCAGGGTCTCACTGGTAACATCCTGGCGCTGGTTGGTATTGTCTGCCATGATCAAAAAACCCTGATTCTTTTCAGGGTCGAAGCCGGCGTGCCCGTCGTAGTGAAGGATGTGGAAAGGTTGGTGAAGGGCGTTCTGCAGCTCCTGAAGGGTGGCAGCGGGCAGCTTAAAGACTTCCGCCCGATCCCCCCACGCGTCCCGCAGAGCCTGCTCACTGTTCAGCATGTCCAGCGATTGAGTACCCAGAGGGTTCGACTGGATGTAAAGGATTTTCAGAGAACTGCTCACTACGGTCGATTCGACTGGCTGGTCACCGGAGATGAAGCGCACTATCGGGCTGGAAAGCTGGTTCGCCAGAAAAATGTCCTCCTCGGGATTGTAAAGGAATTCCCACGGCAGGTCGCGCAGTTCGGGTGGACGGATATTCAACTTCAGACGCAGGCTGGTGCCTTTGGGCAGCTTCGCCTCGGTGGTGCGCAGGCAGTCGGCGATCTTCTCTGGGAAAAGGCCGCGGTACATCCAACCGCCCAACAGCTTCATGGCTTGCGGGTCAGGGGCATAACCCATCTGGATGCGCTCGAAATGATCTTTGATTTCATCCGTGAAGGTGTATACACTCGGCACAGGATCGACCTGCACGCCGCCCCCTCCGCGCGCTTCGACGGTGTATTCCCCCTGCTTCCCGCTAACCGTGAGCACAAAATCCTGGTACTTGGGCATCTGCGGGCTTTGAAACGCTCCTTGATATCATTTTAGCATAAAAGCAATCTTTAGACCCCAGGGATTTTAAACAATGCGAATCATCATCAATCCCTGGAGTCACTTGTTTGATCGAGTTTGAGTCTATGAGTAATTCGGACTAATCCTATCTTGACAGTCCAGAATTAATGTTCTATACTTTAAGCATGAGAAATGTGATTTTTCAGATGATGGTATCGCTAGATGGTTACTTTGAAGGTCCCCGGCAAGAGATCGATTGGCATGTAGTGGATGAAGAATTCAACGAATATGCCAACGATTTCCTCGACAGCGTGGATATGCTGTTGTTCGGTCGCGTGACCTACCAGTTGATGGCAAATTACTGGCCCACCCCTGCCGCCATTCACGATGATCCAATCATTGCAGGCAAAATGAACAGCCTGCCCAAGATCGTTTTCTCCAAAACCCTCAAACGTGCAGATTGGCAGAATACCCGTCTGGTGAAAGAGCATGTTCCTGAGGAAATCGCCAGGCTAAAACTGCAGCCTGGAAAGGATATGGCTATAGGCGGCTCGAACCTGTCCTTGACGCTGATCCAATATAACCTGATCGATGAATACCGGCTGATCATGAATCCCGTCTTCTTGGGCAAGGGCAAGCCTTTATTTTATGGCTTAGACGAGAGCTTGAATCTGAGGCTGGTGCGCACGCGGGCATTTCATTCAGGCAATGTCATGCTGATCTACCGACCTGTTGTAGAAAAATCTTCCTCAAAGGAGGCTTTCCCATGGAGATCACTTTTAATTTAGGGATCATTTTGCAGTACCACTTTGACACCTCTCCCGAGCGCCTCTTCAAGACCTACACAGACCCCAGGCTGATCCCCGAGTGGTGGGGACCCAGTGGGTTAACAACGGAAGTGGAAAAAATGGATGTCCGACCAGGTGGCTCCTGGCGCTACATCCAACACGATGGAGATGGCAATGAGTTTGCCTTTCATGGGGTCTACCAGGAGGTGCTGCCGTCTGAGCGGCTGGTCTTCACTTTCGAATACGAGGGCACGCCAGGGCACAGTCTGCTGGAGACCTTGAATTTCGAGGGGCAAAATGGCAAGACGAAACTCATCGAAAAGATGCTATTCCAATCGGTTGAGGATCGCGATGGCATGCTCAGCTCAGGTGTAGAAGAAGGCGCAACCGAAACCATGCGGCGCCTCGCTGAGCTGCTTGCAAGGAATTAGAAGGGAGATTACGATGCGCAAGCTTGTTGTGTCCGAATTCATATCTTTGGATGGCGTTGTGGAAGAGCCTTCTTGGACCGTCCCTTATTGGAATGACGAGATCGCCCAGTTCAAGTACGATGAGCTTTTTTCCAGCGACGCCCTGTTGGTAGGGCGCGTGACTTACCAGGGTTTTGCAGCTGCCTGGCCTTCCAGGACAGATGAGCAGGGCTATGCTGACCGGATGAACACCCTTCCCAAGCATGTAGTGACCACGACTCTGCAAGAAGCTTCCTGGAACAATTCCACGCTGGTCAAGCAGAACATTTTCGACAAAATATCCAGACTGAAGGAACAACCCGGTCAGAATATTTTGGTTTTTGGCAGCGGGACGCTGGCCAATTCGCTCATCCAGAAGAACCTCGTCGATGAGTATAACCTGCTGGTTTATCCAGTCCTGGTAGGGAACGGGAAACGCCTCTTTAATAACGGCAGCCAGGCTGCGCTGAAGCTTTTTCAATCCAAGAACTTTAGCTCAGGCGTAGTCTTGCTGCGTTACCAGCCTGCAAAATAAGCTACACGAATAATGCAGGAGACTCGCTGTTTGTATTAATTTAACGGGGAAACTGCCACGCTCTCAAAGAGCAAACGATCACCGTACCGATTAAGAAGGAGGAACAACATGGTTAAGGTTTCAAGGATTATCTACACCATCGCAGCCTGGGTTTTTATAACCGGCGTCATCATCCAGGTTTTTTTGGCGGGCATGGTGGTCGTCGCCCGACAGATGGGTTGGGAAACCCACCGGAGTTTCGGTCACTTTTGGGGCGTCCCCCTGCTGTTCATGCTTATTACGGCATACCTTGGGCGGCTGCCCAGATCGATCAAATGGCTGACCTGGGCTTTGTTTGGTGTCTTCATCATTCAGGCAGAAGTCATCATCTTCCTGCGTGATTCGGTGCCTGTGCTGTCCGCTTTCCACCCGGTTTTGGTTCTCGTCGATTTTGCCCTGGGGATAAAGCTTGCCTGGAAACCCAATTTCACGGTAGCTCCCTGAGTCGGGGTTTGGGGTAACCGTGTGCAGCTTTGCTGCGCACGGTTACCCCAAAATCCTCTTTTCCCCCGCCTGGGGGCGGGGTGTATAGCACAGAGACATGGAAAACGGGGATTTCGGACTTTAAGAAATCCCTACCTCAAGGATCATGTATTTGACTAATATTCTCAAAAAAGTTATAATCAAATTTCCTGAAGTCCTTGGTGAACTAAAAAGAGAGATCGCTAGCCGATACCCATGATCTGCCAAGGGGATTGAACCTTTTCATGAAAACTCATTCCGTAAGGATTGATAATGTTTAAACGAATCCTCCTCCCGTTGGATAGTTCAAAATTGGCGGAATGCGTTTTGCCACATCTGGTCGCGATTGCTCAGATCTGTGAGCCAGAGGTGCAATTGCTGCGTGTATTGGAACCTTTTGGCGTGACGGCGCGTATGCGTATGATTGACCCGGTGGATTGGCAGATCCGTAAAGCTGAGGCGGAGAGTTATCTCGCTGGTATTGCTGACCGTTTACAGAATGCCGGTCTGAAGGTTACCTATCAATTGAATGAAGGTAGACCTGCTGAGCAAATTATTGAGGCTGCCCAAGCTTGGGACGCAGACTTGATCATGATGAGCAGTCATGGGCAGAGCGGGATAAGCCCCTGGAATGTCAGCAGCGTTGTGCAGCAGGTCATTATGCGCGCTCATCGCTCCTTCATGATCATCCGGGCTTATCAACCGCTGACTGCAGAGCTGACAGGCCTGCGATACCACAAGATCTTTCTTCCGTTGGATGGTTCCCAGCGCGCAGAGATGACGCTGATGTTGGCTGAATCTCTGGCCCAGGCCCACAACAGCGAGATTCTGGTTGCCCACATCGTTCGCCAGCCTGAACTGCCTCGCCGGACATCCGCTTCACAGGAAGATCTGTCGCTGGTCAACCAATTGACACAACGGAACCAGGCCGAGGCGATCAAATATCTTGAAGACTTGCAATCTCGGACCAACATAACCATTCAGACGAAACTGGAGATCAGCCCAAGTATCAGCCGCTCTTTGCACCAGATCGCTGAAGAGAACGATATAGATCTGGCGATTTTAAGCGCCCACGGTTATTCAGGCGGCACACAATGGCCCTTTGGCAGTGTGGGCCTCGGCTTTATCGTTTATGGCAGCTCACCCCTGATAATCCTGCAGGACCTGCCCATGAGTCGGATCGAGTTAACCCGGGCTGAGATCGCCGCTCGGGAAACCAGAGGTCACTGACCTGTGCTGGATCAGGCTCACATCATGCCGGCAAACTCGTCGCCCGAAACCCAGCCGGATAAACCACCTGTTGACCTGGAGGCTCAAGGTCGCCGGCTGGCAGCAGATCACGGCAGCAACACCCAGGTATCGTCCGGCAAAGGTTCTGGATTGCCCGGTGTAAGTCGCCGCTTACTTGGCCCAGAAGGGTTCTTGTCGAGGCGTCTCTCCCGTTTTAGCTCAACATTGAAAGAAGCTGCCGACCGTTTTCAAGCGCAAACATCGAAAGCCGGGCAGCTCTCGCCAGCCGCTGAATGGTTGCTGGACAATTACTACATTGCGATGCAAGCGGTGCGCGAAGTGCAGCAAGATCTGCCGCCACACTATGAGCGCCAGCTCCCTCGCTTACAGACAGGGCATCCACGTGTCTATGACCTTTCCGCAAAGATTATCCAAACCGAGAATGCCCTGCTCGACTTGAGGCAAGTCGAGCGCCTTGTAGCAGCCTACCAGGAAGTGCTCCCGCTCACGATGGGTGAGCTTTGGGCGCTGCCGACCATGCTGCGCCTCGGGATTTTGGAGTGCCTTTTGGGGGCAGTTGCTCGACTCACACAGCTCGCAGGGGCGCCGGTTTCTGAGCTTGCACCCATCTTGAAGTCCCCTGGGAAGCTTGACGACCAGCTCATGGTGGAAAACAGCATCCGCAGCTTGCGAGCCCTGGCAATATACGATTGGAAGCGCTTCTTTGAAAGCTTAAGTTTGGTCGATTATACCCTTCGGCAGGACCCGGCGGGTCTATATGCCGGGATGACCTTTGAGACACGCGATCGTTATCGGAAGGTCGTGGAAGAAATTGCCAATTTTGGGCAGACTGATGAACTGGAGGTTGCACGAATTGCCTTAAGCCTGGCACAAGCTCCGGTAGATCCGCTTACTCCATCGCAAGAATCACCGGGTCGGGATGGTCATAAAGGTCAGAGGGATGGCTGGGATGGATTCCGCTCGTCGCCTGGCTCCCATATCGGGTATTATCTCCTGGGTCAAGGTCGCCTGTCGCTGGAACAGGCTGCCAGGTGTACTCCACAAGGCGTAAAACGATTAAGCCGCTTTGCTCGCAGCCACCCAACCCCACTTTACCTGGGATCGATTGCATGGCTCTCGCTGGGATTGATGATGATCCCTCTCGTCTTTTCTGCTTTGGTCGGAACACCGGCAATTGGAATCCTGCTGGTTTTCCTTCTCGCCCTGGTTCCATCCCTGACGATCGCTGTGGAACTGGTTAACTGGACGGTTACTCAGGTTGCCAAGCCTGAAGACCTGCCGCACATGGATTTCAGCCAGGGCATACCTGAGGATTGTGCAGCCCTGGTTGTCATCCCCGCCATGCTCTCTGAACCCGACGAAATTGATTCGTTGGCGGCACAATTGGAGCAGCACTATTTACGCAACCCGGATCCGAATCTTTTCTTTGCTTTGGTAACTGATTTCACAGATGCCCCTGAGAAACACCAGCCTGGTGATGACGAACTGGTAGAACAGGCACGGCAGCGTATCCGAGATCTGAATAAGAAATATTGCCAGGACGAACCAGGCTGCTTTGCCTTACTTCACCGAGAGCGGCGGTGGAATCCCTCTGAGGGCGTTTGGATGGGCTGGGAGCGGAAGCGCGGCAAGCTTCACGAACTGAATCGTTTGATCCTGGGCTCTCAAGACTTCTCCGAGGGCAGACCTTCTCTTGACAATGAATCCTTATTCCCAATCCGGGAGGGGGATCTGGCGATGCTCCAGCGCGTACGCTACGTCATCACCCTGGATGCGGACACGATCTTGCCCCGTGAAGCTGCCAGGGAATTGATCGCCGTCCTGGCTCATCCCCTGAACCGTGCCCGTCTCCGATCCGTAAGTAAGCGTGGATGCGGCGAAGAAGTCGTTTCGGGATATACCATTCTCCAGCCGCGCACCGATATTAATCCGCTCAGCGGCGGCGCCACTTACTTCACACGTATCTTCTCGGGAGATACCGGCCTTGACCTTTACACCCGGGCTGTATCGGATGTCTACCAAGACCTCTTTGGAGAAGGCAGCTATGTCGGCAAGGGGGCCTATGAGGTCGCCAGCTTCGAACGCAGCCTGGAGAACTGCATCCCCGAAAATTCCCTGCTCAGCCACGACCTGCTGGAGGGCATTCTTGGGCGAACAGCTTTGGTGACCAGTACCGTCCTGATCGAAGATATGCCGCCTAATTATCTGGTGCATTCCCGCCGGATGCACCGCTGGACGCGTGGCGATTGGCAGCTCCTGCCATGGCTGTTCTCATCCCGTTTATCGGCAATCAGCCGTTGGAAGGTTCTGGATAACCTGCGGCGCAGCCTGGCAGCCAGTTCTCTTCTGCTGTGGTTCATCGTTGGGTGGTTAGTTCTACCTGGCTATCCTGGGGTTTGGACTGTTGCCGGTGCACTCGTCCTGGCCAATTCCGTCTTGACCGGACTCTGGACCTTACTGCGCAAGCGCCTGAACAGCCAACCGATGCACCAGACCGCGGCCTCTCTCAAGAACAGCTTTTTCCGCTGGCTGCTGGCTCTGGCGTTCTTGCCTTTTGAAGCACAGACCACGCTAGATGCCATTCTGAGGACATTAATCAGGCTGGCAGTCACTCATCGCAGTTTGCTGCGTTGGACAACCAGCGCTCAGGTTGCCCGCCGCCTGGATGATCAAAGCGCCCTGGCGACCTGGCTGCAGATGGTCTTCTCTCCAATCCTGGCGATCGTTCTGGGTATCCTGATCGCCCTGCTTCGCCCAGCCGCACTAGCCTGGGCAGCTCCGCTGCTGGCAGCTTGGTTCCTGGTTCCCGCGATCGCCGGCTGGATCAGCCGGCCTCTGCCGCAGCATACACAGAAGCTGGACAGCGAGCAGAAACGGGAGCTGCGCCGGCTGGCGCGCCGTACCTGGCTTTACTTTGAACAGTTTATCGGTCCTGAAGATCAGTGGCTG
>Ga0153915_10003575_pt1 | contig 14267 bp, 9 predicted proteins | sample Opewatmetagenome_2_FD_107003 | JGI IMG/M metagenome (GOLD analysis project Ga0153915, IMG submission 107003) | Freshwater wetland microbial communities from Ohio, USA - Open water 3 Core 3 Depth 3 metaG | ecosystem: Environmental > Aquatic > Freshwater > Wetlands | place: USA: Ohio, Lake Erie... | reverse complement strand
GTCCCTCGCTCCCCGACAGGCTCTTTGCGGCCTTCGAGCACGAACGGGCTCAGATCCAGCGACGGGCGGTTGTTGAGAACCGCCCGTTCGCACATTCTGGCAGATTTTGCAGACACAAGAGCGTGAAGCAAACCGTTAAAACCATTGCGTGCGGGAATGCCGGGTGTTTCCGGCGCGACCGTGGTGACTAACGCGCGTGTTTACTACACACCACGCGCGGCTGCGGGTGCGCGGGCACCCGGCATTCCCCACGCCCTCCGAGGCGAAAGTTTCTTGCACGACTCGGGCGCCTCGCGCCGCGGGAATGCCGATGCACATCTGAAATCGATATGGCTGTTTGACAATCGAATCGAGAACATGCGCCGAATAGCAGGGTGGGCTTACTTGTGCTCGTGCCCGTGCTCCGGCAGCGTCAGCCCGAACGTCTTTGACAAATCCGCGATCTGCGCCGGCGTCAGATAACGCGGGTTGAGCCCGCGCAGCAGCAGATAGAGTTTTGCGGTTTCTTCCAGCTCTTCGATGGCGAACACCGCCGCTTCCAGCGTTTCGCCCGAGACCACCGGGCCATGATTGGCGAGCAGCACGGATGAGTATTTTCCGGCCAGCCCCTTGATCGCGTCGGCCACGGCCGGATCGCCCGGCCGATAATACGGCACCAGCGCGGTCAAGCCGCATTTCATCAGGTAATACGCCGTCATCGGCGGCAAGGCCGCGCGCGGATTGATCTCCGGCAGCATCGAAAGCGCCACCGAATGGGTCGAATGCAGGTGCACCACCGCGCGCGCGGTGCGGCGGGTCTGGTACAGCGCCGTATGCAGCGGCACTTCCTTGGTCGGGGCGTCGCCGGAGACAAGCTGGCCGTCGGGGCCGAGCCGCGACAGCCGGGCCGGGTCCAGAGAACCGAGCGACGCATTGGTCGGCGTCACCATATAGCCGCCGTCGTCCAGTCTTACGCTGATATTGCCCGAAGAGCCCGGCGTCAGCCCACGCTCGAACAGCGAGCGGCCAAGGCGGCAGATTTCCTCGCGTACCCCGGTTTCGGTCATGGCAGCATCCTCTTTGACGCCTTGTCTCATGCTTTGGCAGCGCGGCCAAGCCGTGATACCCAGTGGCAAAGCCGCCTCTTACAATTCCGGCTTCAGAGGAACCGCCCCGGGGAATTACCGCATGCCTGACGCCGTCATCCTGAAACCGCGTATCGCCGTCATCGGGCTGGGCTCGATGGGGTTTGGCATGGCGACCTCGCTCAAGCGGGCGGGTTTTGACGTGACCGGCTGCGATGTTTCGGCGGAGGCCGTGGCGCGGTTCGTCGCCGACGGCGGCGGCGGCGCCACCACGCCGGCGGAGGCCGCCAAGGGCGCCGGAATTGTCGTCAGCTTGGTCGTCAACGCCGCCCAGACCGAAACCATTCTGTTCGGGGCCAACGGCGTCGCCGAAACGCTCGCGAAAGATGCCGTTTTCGTCTCCTCCGCGACCATGGACCCCGATGTCGCGCGGCGGCTGGCAAAACAGCTGGAAGCCACCGGCCGGCATTATCTCGACGCGCCGATCTCCGGCGGCGCGCAGCGCGCGGCGCAGGGAGAGCTCACCATTCTCGCTTCCGGCAGCCCGGCGGCTTTCGCCAGGGCGCGGCCCGCGCTGGATGCGATGGCGGCAAAACTCTATGAACTCGGCGATGCCGCGGGTCAGGGCGCGGCCTTCAAGATGATCAACCAGTTGCTGGCCGGCGTGCATATCGCGGCCGCCTCGGAGGCGATCGCGTTTGCCGCCAAACAGGGCCTCGACATTCGCAAGGTCTACGAGGTGATCACCGCGTCCGCCGGCAATTCCTGGATGTTCGAGAACCGCATGCCGCATGTGCTTGACGGCGATTACACGCCACGCAGCGCGGTGGAGATCTTCGTCAAGGACCTGGGCATCATCCAGGATATGGCGCGATCGGCTAAATTTCCGGTACCGGTTGCCGCGGCGGCCTTGCAGATGTTCCTGATGACGGCGGCCTCCGGCATGGGCCGCGACGACGATGCCTCGGTGGCGCGGATGTATGCCCGCGTCACCGGTACGCATTTGCCGGGTGAGCCGAAATAAGAAACGCACAATAAGAAACGCACAACAAGAGGACCATCGATGCCCCGCTTCGCCGCCAATCTCTCGATGATGTTCAACGAGGTGCCGTTCCTCGATCGCTTCGACGCCGCCGCAGAGGCGGGATTTACCGCCGTGGAATTCCTGTTTCCCTATGATCATCCCGCCGACGCCGTCGGCGAGCGGTTGCGCCGCAACGGCCTGACCCAGGCGCTGTTCAACCTGCCGCCGGGCAACTGGGACGCCGGCGAAAAGGGATTCGCCGCGCTGCCGGATCGTTTCTCCGACCTGCAGCAGAGCCTGCGCACGGCGCTTCCTTACGTGCAGGCAACCGGCGTCAAGCGCGTGCATCTGATGGCCGGCATTGCCGACCGTGGGGATCGCAAGGCGGTGGAGGCATTTTATAAATCGGTGGCGTGGGCGGCGGAATTTTTCGCGCCCCACGGCCTCGACGTCGTGATCGAGCCGATCAATCCGCGCAACGTGCCGGGCTACTTCCTCAACGATTTTTCGTTCGCGCGCGACCTGATCGTCGAGCTGAAGATTCCCAACCTGAAACTTCAGTTCGATATCTATCACTGCCAGATCATCCATGGCGACGTCACCATGCGGCTGCGCGAGATGATGCCGATCATCGGCCATATCCAGATCGCCAGCATTCCCTCGCGCAACGAGCCGGATGGCGAGGAATTGAACTATCCGTTCCTGTTCGCCGAACTCGACCGGCTCGGCTATGGCGGCTTTGTCGGCTGCGAATACAATCCGCGCGGCAAGACCACCGACGGCCTCGGCTGGTTCAGGCCCTACGCCGGAGTAAAGCCGTGACGCTGGCGCTGGGCTGCATCGCCGACGATTACACCGGCGCGTCCGATCTCGCCAACACGCTGACGCGCTCAGGCCTGCGCACGGTGCAGACCATCGGCGTGCCTTCCAACGATCTGGCGCTGCCCGAGGTCGATGCGGTGGTGGTGTCGCTGAAGAGCCGGTCGATCGAAGCCGGCCTTGCCGTGTCGCGCTCGCGCTCGGCGGAAAAATGGCTGCGCGGGCGCGGCGCCGGTCACGTGCTGTTCAAGATCTGCTCGACCTTCGATTCCACCGACGCCGGCAATATCGGTCCTGTGATGGATGCGCTGCGCGCCGATTCCGGCGATGCAATCGTGCTGGTGACGCCGGCGTTTCCCGAAACCGGCCGCACGGTCTATATGGGCAATCTGTTCGTCGGCGCGGTGCCGCTCAACGAGAGCCCGCTGAAGGATCATCCGCTCAACCCGATGCACGACTCCAATCTGGTGCGGGTATTGGCGCGCCAGAGCAAGACCAAAATCGGGCTGGTCGATCTCGCGGCCATCGCGCGCGGCCCGGATGCCGTCCGAACGCATCTCGCCGATCTCGGGAAGAAAGGCATCGGCGCGGCGATCGCGGACGCCGTGTTCGAACGCGATCTGGAAACCATCGGCAAGGTCGCGCTGGATCATCGCGTCTCCGTCGGGGCGTCCGGTCTCGGGCTTGGTCTTGCCCGCGCGCTGGTTACCTCAGGCCGGGTCAAATCGAATGCTGCGGATGCGGCATCCGACGCCGCGGTCGGCGGCCCGGCAGCGTGCCTGGCAGGCAGTTGTTCGCAGGCCACGCTGCAGCAGATCGCAAAGGCTGAAGCGACCATGCCGGTGCTGCATCTCGATCCCGACCAGGTGGTTGGGGGCAAGGATGAAGCGCGGCGCGCGCTGGCCTGGGCCGGGGAGCGGCTCAAGCAGGGCCCGATCCTGATCGCCTCCAGTTCGACGCCGGATCAGGTCGCAGCCTTGCAGGCACGTCATGGCCGCGATACAGCCGGACATGCCATCGAGCAGGCGATGGCCGACATCGCCGAAGGCCTGGTCCAGTCAGGCGTGCGGCGATTGGTGGTCGCCGGCGGCGAAACCTCCGGCGCGGTGGTGGATCGGCTGGGGATTCCCGGCTTCCTGGTAGGCGCGGAAATCGCTGCCGGCGTGCCGGTTCTGCGCGCGGTCGGCTCAAAGGACGGCGCGATGCTGCTGGCGCTGAAGTCCGGCAATTTCGGCGGCCCGGAATTTTTCTCCGACGCGCTCAGGCTGATGCCCTGAGCATAACGCAGCCTTTCAAACAGGCGAACACCTTCCGTAATCCTACGGAGGGATAAGTTAACGCAAGCGCAGCAAGCTTGGGTCGTGATGGCGGGAAGTATTGCTTCCGTTCCGCGCTCCAACCCGAGAGATTTCCAATCCTGTTAGCCAAGCACTCCATCCGTGCCAAAATCACGGCCGTCGTCGCGTTCCTGCTGGTCGCGCTGACAGGCATGGGGCTGCTGGCGGTCAGGAACATGCGGGCGATCAACGCGGCGACCCAGGAGATTTCCCGCAACGTCCAGTAGGCAGCGCAGGGCACCCAGCAGGTCTCGTCCAACATCACCGACGTGCAGCGCGGCGCCAGCGAGACCGGCTCGGCCTCCTCGCAGGTTCTCACCGCGGCGCAGTCGCTGTCCGGCGACAGCAACCGGCTCAAGCTCGAGGTCGGCAAGTTCCTCAACTCGGTGCGAGCGGCCTGACGAGGCTGCGGCTCCGGCCGGACCGGCTCCCTCCGCGAAGCCTTCCCGGACGGGTATCGGGGAAGTGAAGGCGAATCGCGCGCCGGACGTTGGCTATTTGCCCCGGTTCAGGTAAATCAGCGGACCGGATCGGCTCCCGGGGCGCAAGTTCCAGGCCCATCCGCCTGACTGGGGAATGCCCGTTTTATGATCGCACTGGTGCGCATCGCGCTGAGCCGGCCGTATACCTTCGTCGTGCTCGCGCTGCTTCTGCTGATTATCGGACCGCTCGCCGCGCTGCGCACGCCGACCGACATCTTTCCGGACATTCGCATCCCCGTCATCGGCGTGGTCTGGCAATATACGGGCCTGCCGCCGGATCAGATGGCCGGGCGCATCACCACGCCGTTTCAGCGGGCGCTGACCACGACGGTCAACGATATCGAACACATCGTCGCGAATTCCTATAACGGCTTCGGCATCGTCAAGATCTTCTTCCAGCCGAATGTCGATATCAACACGGCCAACGCGCAGGTCACCGCGATTTCGCAGACGATGGTCAAGGCGATGCCGCCCGGCGCCACCCCGCCGTTGATCCTGAACTACAGCGCCTCCACCGTTCCGATCATCCAGGTCGCCCTGTCGGGGGAGGGGCTCACCGAGCAAAATCTCGCCGACATCGGCATCAATCAGTTGCGCACGCCGCTGGTTACGGTGCCCGGCGCCGCGATCCCCTATCCGTTCGGCGGCAAATTGCGCCAGGTGCAGATCGATCTCAATCCGTCGGCACTGCAGGCGCGCGGGCTGTCGGGGCAGGACGTCGCCAACGCGCTCGCCGCGCAGAACCTGATCACGCCGGTCGGTACCCAGAAGATCGGCGCTTTCGAATACAACATCCAGCTCAACAACTCGCCGCTGAGGATGGAAGAACTCGGCGACCTGCCGATCAGGACCGTGAACGGCGCGATGGTCTATGTCCGCGACGTGGCGAGCGTGCGCGACGGCAATCCGCCGCAGACCAATATCGTCCATGTCAACGGCAACCGTTCGGTGCTGATGATGGTGCTGAAGGCGGGCTCGATCTCGACGCTGGATATCATCGCCGGCATCAAGCAGAAGGTGATCGACGTCAGGGACTCGCTGCCCGAGGCGCTCAAGATCGGGTTCATCGGCGACCAGTCGATTTTCGTCCGCGGCGCCATCACTGGCGTCGCCTATGAAGGCATCATCGCGGCGCTGTTGACCAGCGTGATGATCCTGCTGTTTCTGGGAAGCTGGCGCTCGACGATCATCATTGCCGTATCGATTCCGCTTTCGGTGCTCGGCGCCATCGTGATGCTGTCGGCGATCGGCGAAACCCTCAACATCATGACGCTCGGCGGTCTCGCGCTCGCGGTCGGCATCCTGGTCGACGACGCCACGGTCACGATCGAGAACATCAACTGGCATCTCGAGCACGGCAAGGGCGTCGAAACGTCGATCATGGACGGCGCCAACCAGATCGTGACGCCGGCCTTCGTGTCGCTGCTCTGCATCTGCATCGTGTTCGTGCCGATGTTCTTTCTGCAGGGCGTTGCGCGCTTTCTGTTTGTGCCGATGGCCGAAGCGGTGATGTTCGCGATGATCTGGTCGTTCATCCTGTCGCGCACGCTGGTGCCGACCATGGCGAAATACCTGCTCAAGCCGCACACCCATCATGAGGGCGAGCCGCCCCCCTCGCGTAATCCGCTGGTCAGGTTCCAGCGCGGCTTCGAGGCCCGGTTCGAGCGCATCCGCGGCGGCTACCGCGACCTGCTGACGCTGGCGATGCGGCGGCGGCCGATCTTCGTGATCGGGTTCCTTGGCGTCGTCGCGGCGTCCTTTCTGCTGGTGCCGTTTCTCGGGCGAAATTTCTTTCCTTCGGTCGATTCCGGTTCGATCCTGATGCATGTCCGCACCCAGGTCGGCACCCGCGTCGAGGAAAGCGCCAACCAGTTCGCCGACGTGCAGAAGGCGATCCGCAAGATCATTCCGCCGTCCGAAATCGATACGCTCGCCGACAACATCGGCATGCCGATCAGCGGCATCAACCTGACCTACAACAACACCGGCGTGGTCGGTTCGCAGGATGGCGACATCCAGATCAAGCTGCGGGAAGGGCATCGGCCGACCGATGAATATGTCAAGGCGCTTCGCGAGCAACTGCCGCGTGCTTTCCCCGGCCTGACGTTTGCGTTCCTCCCCGCAGATATCGTCAGCCAGATCCTGAATTTCGGTGCGCCGGCGCCGATCGACCTTCAGATCCGCGGCGCCAATGTGAACGCGAATTTCGTCTACGCCAATAAATTGCTGAGCCGGATTCGCCGGATACCGGGCATTGCGGACGCGCGCATCCAGCAGTCGCCCAACAATCCGAGCTTCAATATCGATGTCGACCGCACGCGGGCGCAATATGTCGGCCTGACCGAGCGCGACGTCACCAACAGCCTCGTCGTCAATCTGGCGGGCAGCTCGCAGGTCGCGCCGACCTACTACCTCAATCCGGACAATGGCGTATCCTATTCGATCGTGATGCAGACGCCGCAATACAAGATCGATTCACTCAGCGCCCTGGAGACCTTGCCGATCACAGCGGGCAGTACGGCCACGCCCCCCATTCTCGGCGGCATCGCCAACATCAAGCGGTCGACCTCGAGCGCGGTGGTCTCCCAATACGACATCCAGTCGATGGTGCAGATCTACGCGACGCCGCAGGGACGCGACCTCGGCGCGGTTGCCGCCGACGTCAAGGCCGTGATCGCCGATACCGCCAGGGACGTGCCGAAGGGCTCGTCGGTGGTTCTGCTCGGCCAGGTGCAGACCATGAACAGCGCGTTTTCCGGGCTGTTGTTCGGGCTGCTGGCCGCGATCGTGCTGATCTACTTCCTGATCGTGGTCAACTTCCAGTCCTGGTCCGATCCGTTCGTGATCGTCACGGCGCTGCCGTCGGCGCTGGCCGGCATCGTCTGGACGCTGTTCACGACCCAGACCACGCTGTCGGTTCCGGCGCTGACCGGTGCGATCATGTGCATGGGCGTCGCCACCGCCAACAGCGTGCTGGTGATCTCTTTCGCGCGCGAGCGCTACGAAGAACTGGGCGATCCGGTTGCCGCGGCCATCGAGGCCGGCTTCGTGCGCTTCCGCCCGGTTCTGATGACCGCGCTGGCGATGATCATCGGCATGCTGCCGATGGCGCTGGCGCTGGGCGAGGGCGGCGAGCAGAACGCGCCGCTCGGACGTGCAGTGGTCGGAGGGCTGATCTTCGCCACAGTGGCTACCCTGATGTTTGTTCCCGTGGTTTTTAGTATGGTACACAAGAAGCAAGGCGCCAAAGCCGCCGCCGCCGTCCCGGAGACTTCGCATGCCCACTGAACAGAACTCGCCGGTCTCTCGCCGGAAGTTGGGCATTTTCGCGATAGTGGCGGGGATCGCCGCGGTACTGGTGGTGGTGACCGGCATCCGGGCGCGCGAGGAATCCGGCGCCCGTTTGCGGGAATGGACCAATAACCAGGCCATACCGACCGTCGCCGTGGTGCTGCCCGACGCCAGGGTGCTGAACGCCACCATCGACCTGCCGGGCCGGCTGGAGGCCTATTACCGCGCCCCGATCTTTGCCCGCGTCAGCGGGTACCTGAAGAGCTGGAGCGCCGATATCGGCGCCAAGGTCAAGGCTGGCCAGGTGATCGCCGAAATCGAGGCGCCGGACCTCGACCAGCAGCTATTGCAGGCGCGCGCCGATCTGGCGAGCCAGGAGGCCAGCGCGAAATTGTCGGAAGCCACGCTGACCCGCCGCAAATCGCTGATCGCTTCCAATTTCGTTTCGATGCAGGAAATCGACGAGCGCTCCGCCGACCTCTCCAACAAGAAGGCTGCGGTGAATTCCGGCCAGGCCAATGTCGAACGGCTGGAGGCGCTCGCGGGCTACAAGAAGATCACGGCGCCGTTCGACGGCGTGGTCACCGCGCGCGACACCGACGTCGGCGCCCTGATCAATGCCGGCGGCGGAAGCGGTCCCGCGATGTTCGTGATTTCCGATATCAGCAGGCTCAGGGTCTACGTCAACGTACCCCAGAGCTACGTGCCCGCGATCAAGATCGGCGCCAAGGCCATCATCTCGATGCCGGAATATCCGAACCGGACCTTCGACGCCACGGTCGAGGCCTCTTCGCAATCCGTAGACGTCGCATCCGGTACGACGCGGATGCAGCTTGGGCTCGACAACCCCGGCGGCGAGCTGATGCCGGGCGGCTATGCCAACGTCCGCCTGAACCTGCAGCGCGACGCCGTGCCACTGCATATTCCGGCCAGCGCCCTGATCTTCAACGGCAGCGGCCTGCGGGTGGCGACCGTGGGCGCCGACGACAAGGTGCTGTTCAAGACGGTGACCATCGCCCGCGATCTCGGCAAGGAAATCGAACTGGCCTCGGGCATTTCCGCGGACGATCGCGTCATCGTCGCCCCGCCCGACGGTCTTGCCGACGGCGATCAGGTCCGCGTCGCCGGCGCCAAGGGCAAGCCCGCGAAGGTTTCGGAAAAGCAGGACGTGAAGGGGTAGGGGCGAGGGCGAAGCTCTCGTCGCTCGTCATGCCCGGCCAAGGCGGTTAGGCTCGCGCAGATTGCGTAAACTTGTCTGCGATGCCGGGCATCCACGTCTGAACGGCGTATCCGCGTCAAAGACGTGGATGGCCGGGACAAGCCCGGCCATGACGCAGAGCATTTTTACCCCACCCGCCATTCCAGAACGCCGTCATTCGCCGTGATGATATTGCCTGACGACCCCACCGGCGTGCGGTCCATGTCCAACAGATGCGCCAGTGTTGCGCCGTCGCTCGCGGGCACCCGCGCCAGCGCGCGGGCATTGTCCTGTGTCCGCAGCATCACCACGCCGTGCTCGACCTCGTTGTTGCGGCCATAGATCACCGTGAAGCTTTCGACTGCGCCCTTGCCGTCGGCTTCGGTGACGAAGTCGGGGACCGCGCCGCGTTGGCGGTCAGCTTGCGCCTGCACACTGGTATCCTGCGCCAGCGTTCCCCGCGGCGCCTGCCGCGACAGCACCAGGCCGTGGTGCTTGGTGACAAAACCGCCCTGGCCGTAGAGCAGGCCGAATTTGGCGCCATTGCGCAGCTTGCGCACCATCGCGCAGGCCGCGTGCGTCATATAGGTGTTGAGCGGCGCGCCGAAGAACGTCAGCCCGCCGGTCACCGTCGGCTGCACGTCGGGCCCGAGCCCCAGCGTCCGGCGCGCCATTTTCGGCACGCAGGGAAAGCAGCTGTAGAGCTCGATGGCGTCGAACGCCCTGCCGTCGCCGCCGACGAGATCCATGACCGCCCGGAGCACGGCGTTCTGCGGATGGCTCTGGAAAAACTGGTCGCGGATCAGATAGTCGCGCGGCTCTTCCGCCGACGCCCCGCCCCAGACGTGAATCAGGCGATCCTCTGCTATGCCGGCCGTGCGCGCCTTCGCGAGGCTCGTCATCAGGAGCGCCGCGCCCATATTGACGGTTGGATTGGCGACCTGGAGCTTGGTGTAGGGCCAGGCGATCAGGCGGTTGTCCGGCGTCGGCGTCGTGATTTCCTCCGGCGTGAAGCGCCGCTTCAGCCAGGCATTGGGATTTTGCGCGGCGACCTCGGAATAGCGCGACCATAATTCGCCGGATTCCGCCATCGCCTCGCGCGGGGTCTGGCCCCAATGCGCCGAAGTGGCGGCCTCATAAAACGGATAGACCGTTACCGGCCTGAACACGCCGAGTTTCACCGCCATCGGCTTCTGGAACGCGGCGCCGCGTTTCGGCTCCGGCACATCATGGGCGAACGGCGTCCACGGCAGTTCGACGCCGGCGCGTTCGGCCTTGGTGGCGGTAGATTGCGCCTCCGCGCCGCACACCGCGGCGACGCTGCATTCGCCGCGCGCGATGCGCTGCGCGGCCTCGTGCAGATAGCGGATCGGGCTCTCGCCGCCGACCGGACCGTAATAGGCATGCTTTGGCGTGATGCCGAGGCGCTGCGAGAGCTGGATTTCCGGATCGCGATAGCGCCAGCTCAGGAAATTGACGATGTCGAGCGAGCCGATTTCGCCCAGCAGTTTGCCGCCGCTGTCCGCTTCCGCGCGCCCGAGCGCCTGTTCCAGCAAGGTGAGGGGCTCGAGGCCTTCGGCAATTTCCTTCGGGCGATCGACGATTTCTCCGATGCCGACGATGACGGGAATGCGGTCGTCGGAAACGGGGGAAGTTGGGTTCGGCATTGTTATCTTTTTCGCTTTCTCAACACAGACTGACCTCATCCTGAGGAGCGCGCATTGCGCGCGTCTCGAAGGATGGGCCACGGGCCTCATGGTTCGAGACGGCGCTGGCGCGCCTCCTCACCACGAGGATCATTCTACTCCGCCACCAGCGCGTTCATGTGCTCCACCGCCTCGATGAAGTCTTCCTTGAACTCCTGCACCACGGCGCCTGCGGATTTCACGCTGTCGATCAGGCCGACGCCCTGTCCGACAAAATAGCTGACGAGGTCGCGCGCCTGCGCGTTGCCGGCTGCCGCGGCGCGATCGATCGAATTGAAGGCGTCGCGGCTGATGATGCTCTGCAGCGGCATCGGCAGCGCGCCGGGGCTGTCGGGCCCGCGGTCCCAGGCATCGGTCCAGACCGAGCGCAACTGCCGCGCCGGCTTGCCGGTGCGGCCCTTCGAGCGGACCGCGTCGCGCGAGGAGGCCGCGATCATCTTCTCGCGGAAGATTTCGGTGGTCTCGGATTCGACGGTGGCGAGCCACACCGAGCCGGTCCAGACGCCGGCGGCGCCCATCGCCATGCAGGCCGCCATCTGGCGCCCGGTCATGATGCCGCCCGCGGCCAGCACCGGCACGTCGCGGATCTTCTTGATCGCCTTGATCACCTCCGGCACCAGCACCATGGTCGAGACCTCGCCGCAATGGCCGCCGGCCTCGGTGCCCTGCACCACCAGAATATCGACCCCGGCCGCGACCTGGCGCAGCGCATGCTCCTTGGCGCCGACCAGCGCCGCCACCGGCACGCCGTGCTTCTTGCCCATGTCGATCATCGCCTTCGGCGGCACGCCGAGCGCATTGGCGATCAGCCGGATCGGGTGGCGGAACGACGCATCGAGAACTTCCAGCGCGCATTGTGCATCGAACGGCTGCGGCTGATTTTTGGGAACTTCGGTCGCCGTCAGTTCGATGCCGTATTTCTTCAGCAGGTTGCGGGTGAAGTCGCGGTGTTGAGGCGAGATCCGCGCTTCTAGGCTCTTCCAGGTGACGTCCTTCTCGCCGGCGGTCGAGATGTTCTCGGGGATCAGCACATCGAGCCCGTAAGGTTTGCCGTCGACGTGATCGTCGATCCATTTCAGTTCCTGCTCGATGGTTTCAGGCGTGTGCACGGTGGCGCCGAGCACACCGAAACCTCCGGCGCGGCTGACGGCGGCAACCACGTCGCGGCAATGGCTGAAGGCGAGCAGGGGAAATTCAATTCCCAGCATGTCGCAGATCGGCGATTTCATGGCTGTGTTCACTCCCGCCGGCTGCCCTTTTTGGCGCCGCTTGTTGTTGGTTTGATTGGCAAAATGCTCCGGCGACGCTAGCCCACCATGGGCACCGAAGCCAAGCGGGTTTGCCCGCCCGAATCTTGCGTGCAGGCGCCGGGAAACCCGCTGCGGCAAACGCCGTTGGCAGTGCATTCCGCGCGGCAAAATATCCAGCCCGAAGCGCATTTTTGCCGCTTGCGCTTTCGCGCCGCCGGTAGAATGCTGGCTGACAACATCAGAAAAATATTAAGGGGAGATCGAATGTCCGCCTTGCAATCCGTTTCCGGCAACAGCCACACCGCAGGCAGTGAGGCCTACGATGTCGTCGTGGTCGGCGCAGGTTTTGCCGGCATGTACATGCTGCACCGGCTGCGCGGGCTGGGATTGTCGGTCCGGGTTTACGAGCAGGGCGGCGATGTCGGCGGCACCTGGTACTGGAACCGGTATCCCGGAGCGCGCTGCGACGTCGAGAGCATGCAATATTCCTATTCGTTCTCGGATGAATTGCAGCAGGAATGGAACTGGAGCGAGCGCTACGCGCCGCAGCCCGAGATCCTGAAATACGCCAACCATGTCGCCGACCGCTTCAATCTGCGCTCCGACATTCAGCTCAATACCCGTGTCGATCGGGCGAAGTTCGACGAAAGCGCTGATATGTGGGAGGTCGTCACTTCCGACGGCAGGACGGTGACGGCAAGATACGTCGTGCTAGCCACCGGCTGCCTGTCGAATGCGCGGATGCCCGACATCAAGGGGCTGTCGGACTTCAAGGGCAAGGTCTATCACACCGGCCACTGGCCGCATGAGCCGGTGGATTTCACCGGTTTACGTGTCGGCGTGATCGGCACGGGCTCGTCGGCGATCCAGTCGGTGCCCATCATCGCCGAGCAGGCGAGTCAGCTTACGGTATTCCAGCGCACCCCGAATTTTTCCATACCCGCCCGCAATGCTCCGCTGACGGCGGAGGAGCGCGAGGCGTTTCGCGCGAAATACCCGGAAATCCGCCGCTTTGCGCGGGAAGAGGCGCGCAACGGCATCTATACCGAGATGCCCGATCGCGGCGCGCTGGATGACGGCGACAACGAGCGGCGCTCGAAATATGAAGCGCGCTGGAGCCGCGGCGGCCTTACCTTCATGTCGGTCTACAACAACCTGGCGCTCGACAAGGCCGCCAACGACACCGCCGCCGATTTCGTCCGCGACAAGATCGCGGAGATCGTCAGCGATCCGCAGACGGCAAGACTGCTGCAGCCCAACAATCATCCGATCGGGTCGAAGCGCATCTGCATCGACACCGATTATTACGCCACCTTCAATCGCCCGAATGTGACCCTGGTCGATATCCGGTCGAATCCGATCGAGGAGATCTTGCCGAACGCCGTGCGCACGGGGGGCAAGGATTACGAGGTGGATGCCCTGGTGCTGGCGACGGGCTTCGACGCCATGACGGGATCGGTGGCCAAGATCGATATTCGCGGCCGCCATGGACAGACGCTCAACCAGAAATGGGCCGAAGGCCCAAAAACCTATCTCGGCCTGATGAGCGCGGGCTTTCCCAACCTGTTCATCATCACCGGACCCGGCAGCCCGTCGGTGCTCTCCAACATGATCGTCTCGATCGAGCAGCATGTCGACTGGATCACCGACTGCATCGCGTACATGCGCGACCGCGGCCTCGATACCATGGAGGCAAAAAAGGACGCCGAGGACGGATGGGTGGCGCATGTCAACGAGGTCGCGCATACCACGCTCTATCCGCAGGCCAATTCCTGGTACATGGGCGCCAACATTCCCGGCAAGCCGCAGATCTTCATGCCCTATATCGGCGGGGTCGGAATCTATCGCCAGATCTGCAACGACGTCGCGGCCAAGGGCTATGAGGGATTTGCGATGACAGCGGCGGAGCAGCCGCGTGCTGCGGTCGCGTCCTAAGCAGTGTCATTCCGGGGCGATGCGAAGCATCGAACCCGGAATCCAAGGATTCTCCGATGTGCAATTGCACATCTGAGGTCTGGTCCTGCGGACCATTCCGGAATGACGGACCCTAGCCTGGAGCCAAACGAGTGACCGACGCATCCCCCTACGAGCCGCCG